>Ga0207799_100163_pt1 | contig 58078 bp, 46 predicted proteins | sample TtanPargueraPR_4_FD_187742 | JGI IMG/M metagenome (GOLD analysis project Ga0207799, IMG submission 187742) | Aerobic enrichment media microbial communities from Bioluminiscent Bay, La Parguera, Puerto Rico - Tt and M2 (SPAdes) | ecosystem: Environmental > Aquatic > Marine > Unclassified ...
CCCGCCAACGGCAGATAAGTGACCCCGGGGCGGGCCAGGCTCCTCAGGGACTGCGGGACCAACGCGATGCCGAGTTCCGCCGAGACGAGGCTGACGATGGTCTGCATCTGGACGGCCTCCTGCCCCATCTGAGGGCGCGCCTCATGGGTCGCGTAGTAGCCCATGACGATGTCGTGAAACGCCGGGGCGATGTGACGGGGAAACAGGATCAGCGGCGCGTCCAGAACGCTTTTGAAATCGAGAATGCCGCCGGTCACATCGAGCTGCCGTCCCGTTGCGACCCAGGCCTCCGGTACCGCGGCGACCAGCGGTTCGGACAGCAGCGAATGGTAGGCCAGCGACGGATGGCTGAAGCCCGCGGATGGGATGATCAGACCGGTCTGGAGGCGGCCGCCCAGGATTTCGTCGATCTGGACATCGCTGGTGGCCTCGCGAAGGGAAAGCTGGACGTGTGGGAACCGGCGCTTGAAACGGCGGGCCAGCATGGGAAGCAGCGTGTAGTTGGCCGTGCTGACGAACGCCAGCGATAGGGTTCCGATCTCCCCTCGCGCCAGCCGGACGGCGATTTGCGGCAGCACTTCCATACGTTGGAGAAGATCGTGGACATGGGCCAGCCATTGTTCGCCGACGGGCGTCAGCATGACGCGCCGCTTGGTCCGGGCGAACAGTTCGACGCCCAATTCCCGTTCAAGGGACTGGATCGACTGGCTGAGTGGCGGTTGCGTCATGTGGAGCCGCTCGGCGGCACGCCCGAAATGCAGTTCCTCCGCAACGGCGACGAAATGCCGGAGCTGCCGGATGTCCATGGCTTTTCCTATTAATATGGAAAATCACTTAGTTATAAGAAAATAATATATTTCTCATTTGATAAAATCGATTCTAAAAAAGGCGGCACGGGGATCGCCGCCGAAAACGACGGGACCCGACGTGGAAAGGGCCTCCGGTCATGCCGTTCAACGAACGATCCAAACACATCACGCAGGGAATCGAACGTTCGCCCAACCGGGCGATGTACTACGCCCTCGGCTACGAAAAGCCCGATTTCGACAAGCCGATGATCGGGATCGCCAACGGACATTCGACGATCACGCCCTGCAACGCCGGCCTCCAACCCCTGGTCGACGCGGCCGTCGATGCCGTCGAAACGGCGGGCGGCAAGGCCCAGACCTTCGGCACGCCGACCGTTTCCGACGGCATGGCCATGGGCACCGAGGGGATGAAGTACTCGCTGATTTCCCGCGAGGTCATCGCCGACTGCATCGAGACCTGCGTGCAGGGCCAGTGGATGGACGGCATCCTCGTCGTCGGCGGCTGCGACAAGAACATGCCCGGCGGCATGATCGCCCTTGCCCGCGCCAACGTTCCCGGCCTCTTCGTCTATGGCGGCACCATCAAGCCCGGCACCTGGAAGGGCCAGGATCTTTCCATCGTCTCGGCCTTCGAGGCGGTCGGCGCGTTCCGGGCCGGACGGATGAGCCAGGAGGACTTCGACGGGATCGAGCGCAACGCCTGCCCGACCACCGGATCCTGCGGCGGCATGTATACGGCCAATACCATGAGTGCCTCGTTCGAGGCCCTGGGCATGTCCCTGCTCGGCTCCTCGACCATGGCCAATCCGGACCGCGAGAAGGTGGACAACACGGCGCAAGCGGCCCGCGTCCTGGTCGAGGCGGTCAAGCAAGGCATCAAGCCGCGCGACATCATCACCCGCCGGTCGATCGAGAACGCCATCGCGCTGATCATGGCCATCGGCGGCTCGACCAACGGGGTTTTGCACTATCTGGCCATCGCCCATGCCGCCGAGGTGGAGTGGACGCTCGACGATTTCGAGCGCGTCCGCCAACGGGTTCCCGTGATCTGCGACCTCAAGCCCTCGGGCCGGTACATGGCGACAGATCTGCATCGGGTCGGCGGCATTCCGCGGGTTCTGAAGGTTCTTTTGGACGCCGGCCTGATCGACGGCGATTGCCCGACCATCACCGGGCGGACGCTTGGCGAGGAACTGGCCGGAATCCCGGCCGAACCGACCGCCGGTCAGGACGTCATCCGGCCGTTCGACCAGCCGCTCTATCGCGAGGGCCATCTGGCCATCCTGAAAGGCAACCTGGCGACCGAGGGCGCCGTGGCCAAGATCTCCGGGCTCAAGAAGCCGGTGATCCAGGGGCCGGCGCGGGTTTTCGACGACGAAGCCTCGGCGATGGAGGCGATCCTGTCGGACAGGATCAATCCCGGCGACGTCCTGGTTTTGCGATATCTCGGACCGAAGGGCGGGCCCGGCATGCCGGAAATGCTGGCGCCGACCTCGGCCCTGATCGGCCGCGGCCTGGGGGAAAGCGTCGGTCTGATCACCGACGGGCGCTTCTCGGGCGGGACTTGGGGAATGGTCGTCGGGCATGTGACGCCCGAGGCCCACGAAGGCGGCACGATCGCATTGGTTCACGAGGGCGACTTGATCACCATCGATGCGCCCCGGCGGCTGCTTCAACTCGATGTCGACCCCACCGAAATCGACCGGCGGAGACAGGCCTGGCGCCAACCGGAGCCGCGATATTCGCGGGGCGTCCTGGGCAAGTTTGCACGGTTGGCCCGGTCGGCAAGCGAAGGAGCGGTCACCGACTGACCCGGGACCGGTGAGTCCGTCCGGTCCCGGGTCTTCCCCCTTCTATACCTCTTCGAAGATATCCTCGGCCTTCAGGCCGAGCAGCGCGTCGGCGAGCGCCTCCTTCATGCCCTGGAACTCGACGATCTCCTCGGGAGCCGCCTTCCCCGCCTTGCGCTTGCGGCTGAGTTCGAAGAAACGTTCGGGGATCAGCCCGGCCCGCGGAGTCACCGCCAGGGTCCGGCCGCGATAGGTGACCCGGAAATAAAAACAGCCGGACACCGCAGGGTGAGCTTTCGGCGCCTTATAGCTCTCGTCCAGTTCGAACCGCCCCTGGGTGACCGCGCGGGTCACCATCTCGAACCCGTCGACCGCACCGCTGCCAGGAAAGGCGGTGAAGATGGAAATCTGATCGCGCTGCGGAACCTCGTGCGGGCTCAACTGTCCGAAGGCGTATTCCAACACCTTGAACGCCAGGGCGACGCCGCCGATGTTCAGACGGCCGTGATATTTCACCATGTCCTCGAAACCGATCAGCACCACGTCGCTGCCGTCGCGGACTTTCAACCAATCTTTCATTTCCGTTTCCTTTTTTATGGGTTCAGCCAACGAGGTCTAAAACAGACGGCGAGCCCCCACCGATGTGCGGCGGCACGTCGATCACCTCTTCCCGCCACTCCCAACGGGAGAACAGGGCCTCGATCGGCATCATCAGCATCTTGGCGGCGAAGTTCTCCTTCATCCGCAGATAGGCGGCCTGCTCCGTCGCGGTTCCGCCCCCGTCCTGATAGAGGCAGACGCACTCGATGAAATCGGGCGGAAAGATTTCCGCCTTGGGATGGGCCGAGCAGAACTGCTCGCCGTAGGAAGCCTCGAAATAGAAGTGGCCGCCGATGGCCTTCGGAGCCTCTTCCAAGGCGCAATAAGGGTCGACCATCAGCCGGTTCTCCGATTGCGCCCGGGTGACCATCTCCAGGCAATCGATGATACCGGGCCCGCCGAAGGCGACGCGGAAGAACAGGTTCGAGCGCTCGGGCGGTTCGTCCGGCGACAGCACCGAGAACATCCATTTCATCAAACGGTAGGTCAGTGCCGCGGCGACGATGTTCTTCCGGCCCGTGTACTTCAGCAGATCGTCGTGACCGATGACGATCTCGGCTCCTTCGTGGCGAACGTGCAACATTTCGGAACTCCTTGTCTTTCGGTTGGCCGGTGCCGCGAAAAGAAGGGACGGAGGCACGAGCATGGGATCCCGGCCCCCGTCCCGGCGTGGGTCAGTCCTTGCGGACCGCCTTGAAGTTGTAGAAGAACCCGGAGGGATGGACCCGGAAGCCCTCGACCCGGTTGTTCGAGGCCGCGACGTACACCTTGTGCACCAGCGGCACGACCGGCGCGTCGTCCTGAATGATGGTCAGCGCCTTGCCGTAGGTCTCCTGGCGCTCCGGTCCGGCATCCAATCCGCGTCCCCGGATCAGCAGCGCGTCCAGTTCGTCGCTATGGTAGTCGTTGAACAGCATGTGCTGATCGGAATGGAAGTGCGCCTTCAGGTGCATGTCCGGGTGTGCCGTCATCTCCGGCGTCCAGAACACGACATAGCCGTCGTACTCGCCCTTCTGCACCAGGCTGAGCATGCCCGGCCAGGTGAACAGCTTGCTTTCGGCCTCGATCCCGGCGGCTTCCAGCATGCCCTTCACGGATTCCTGGATCACCGCCATCTCGGTGCGGCTCGAATAGCTGATCAACTGAACCTTCAACGGCTTTCCGTCCTTGGTCCAATGGCCGTCCTCCTTGACGTAGCCGGCCTCCTGCATCAGGGCGGCGCCCTTGGCCGGATCGTAGCTGTAGGCCGGCGTTCCCTTGGGGACCCAGTCGAAGTCCGGCGAGAAGAACTCCCAGGCCGGAATGCCGATCCCGTCCAGCCCCTTCTCGACCAGCACCTTGCGGTCGACCAGGGCGTTGACCGCCTGTCGCAGGCGGACATCGTGGAACGCGCTGCTGTCGGCCGTGTTCAGCACCATGTAGTAGAGCCCGGCGGCCGGTTCCTTGTAGACCTTGAAATCCGGGGCGGCGTCCAGGCGTCGGACGTCGGCGGGCGGGATGTTGACCGCCAGATCGACCTCGCCGGTCTCCAGGGCGAGCACCCGCGAGCTATGGTCCGGGATGTAGCGGTAGACGACGCGCTCGACGGCCGGCGCCTTGCCCCAGTAGCCGTCGAACCGTTCGACCACGGTGCGGTCCTGCTTGGTGTAGCTGACAAACTTGTAGGGGCCGGTGCCGACCGGCTCGGCCAACTTGCCGTCCTCGCCGAAAGAAGACTTGGCGTAGATCACCGTGATGGCGTCGGTCAGCTGGTTGGGCAACGCGGCGAACGGCTTGTTGGTCCGGATCTTCACCTTGTCCGGCGCGACGGCGGTGATCTCGGCGACATCGAGCAGCCCGGCCGCATAGGGCAGGATTTCGACTACCTTTTCGAGCGAATACTTAACCGCCTCGGCGTCGAGGTCGGTGCCGTCCTGGAACTTCACGCCGTCCCGCAGGGTGAAGACCCATTCGGTGTCGCTGGTCCGTTCCCAGCTCTCGGCGAGGCCGGGGATCAGGTTCATGTCGTAGTCGAGCTTGACCAGGGTATCGAGGATCTCGCTCTCGTTGAAGAACCGGCTGCGCCGGGCCTGCATGGAGAACGGCAGGCATTCCCACATGGTGGCGACTACAAGGGTATCCTTGCCGGGTTTTTCGACCGCCTGGGCGGGGCGCGGGCTCAGCAGCCCGGTGGCCAAGGCAGAAGCGGCGCCGACGGCGGCCAGGGCCGCCATGAATGTGCGTCGTTGCATCGATGATTTTCTCCGATTGTCGATTGCTTTTTGGACGGCCATTGGATCCCCCTCCTCCGGCTCATCCGAAACGGTCGCGCAGGGCATCGCCCAGCGTGTTGAAGGCGATGACGGTGATCATGATGGTCAGGCCGGGAGCCAGGATCAGCATCGGGTATTCGCGCATGTAGATGCGCCCCTCCGCGATCATCAGGCCCCATTCGGGCGTACCAGGCTCGGCGCCGAGGCCGAGGAAGCTCAGTCCCGAAAAGGACAGGATGGCCCAGGACAGGGAAAACGTGGCCAGCACCACCACGGGATGGGCGATGTTGGGCAGAAGGTGGCGCAACACGATGCGGATCGGTCCCACGCCGGCGGCGCGGGCCGCCAGTTCATAGGGTTTGGCCTTCTCGGCCAGGGTCAGGTTGCGCACCACGCGGGCGTATTCCGCCCAATGCACGGCGGCCAGCGAGAACACCATGGCCCACATGCCAAGCCCGAGAACGGCGGCGAGGACCAGGGCGATGGCGATCGCCGGAAAGATGAAGATGCCTTCGACCACCCGCATGATCAGGCTGTCGGTGAGGCCGCCCGCGTAGCCGGAAAGTAGCCCCACGGCGGTTCCGATGGTTGCGGACAGACAAACCACCAGAACCGCCGCCAGTGGGGTGACGCGGAACGCATAAATCAGCCGGCTGAGCACGCAGCGGCCCATATGGTCGGTGCCCAGCGGGTATTCGGCGCTGATCCCGTGCAACCGGTTGCCGAGATCGATGACGTTGGGGTCGTGCGGCGCGATCCAGGGGCCGGCGATGCCGAGGAAGACCATCAGCAGCAGCACGCCGAAACCGACAGGAAACGAGCCGAAGCTCGGCCGCCAACCGCTCAGGGGAAAACGGAAAGTGCGTGCCGTCATCGCTATACCGCCTCGCGGATTCGCGGATCGATGGCCGCGACCAACATGTCGACGATCAGGTTGACGGCGATGTACGCGGTCCCGACCACCAGCACGCAGGCCTGGATGACGGGGAAGTCGCGGCCCAGGATCGCCTCGACCAGTAGACGCCCGACACCGGGCCAGGCGAACACGGTTTCGACCACGACGACGCTGTCGAACATCTTGCCGACCTGCATGCCCAGCAGGGTGACGATGGGCACCAGGGCGTTCGGCAGGGCGTGGCGCAGATGCACCCTCGCCTCGCGCAATCCCTTGGCGCGAGCGGTGCGGATGAAATCGGACGACAGCACGTCGAGGAAACAACTCCGGATGAACCGGGCCGTCACCCCGGACAATGACGTGCCGATCACCAGGGCGGGCAGCACGAGGTGTGTCCAATCGCCGTAGCCGGAGACCGGCAGCCAGCCCAGGGTCAGCGAGAACAGCAGCATGAGCAGCAGCGAGTACCAGAAGTTCGGCACCGCCATCCCGAAGACGGCCAGCATCATCGCGGCGCGGTCGAACATCGATCCCGGCCGAGCCGCGGCGAAAATACCCAACGGCACCGCGATCAGCAGGGAGACCGCGATGCTCGCCGCGCCGAGCAGGACCGAGTTGGCGAGCCGCAGGCGGATTTCCTTCCAGACATCGCCGCCGGACTGGAAGGAGGTGCCGAGATCGCCGTGCAATGCTCCGCCCAGCCAGCGGCCGTATTGTTCGGCCATCGGATCGGTGAAACCGTTCTGATCCTTGAACTTGGCAAGCGAGTCCGCATCCGGCAGCTCGCCGCCCATCTGGTCGATCAGCAGCAACTCGGCGAAATCCCCCGGCATGATGTGCAGCAGGCTGAAGCTGAACATCGACAGCAGAAGAAGCAGGATCAGAGACTGGCTGAGGCGTCGCGCCATGCTTGCATACAATCCATACATGCCCCACGGCGGCGGCATCCGGCTTCGCGGGCTGCACCGTCGGGCGGTCGGAAGCGAGGGAAGACCGGAGGTCTTGCCGACCCCGGGATTTCATCCCCCACCGGTTTCTTCAGATGAATATCCCTAACGAAATTGCGTATATCACTGCTGAGAGGGATTCGCAATGAGAATGTGACGCAATTGCAACTTTAGACTGATTCAAAACTACAGGGTTTCTGCGGGTTTCGGCACGATCACCCTCCCCTGGCCTCCCGGAGAGTCTGCTGTGGTGTGAGGGCCTCCGGATCGACGACGAGTTCCAGCAAGGCGGGCTTCCCGCAGGACTGGGCGCGGTCGAAAGCGGCGGCGAAATCCGCGGTCCGGGTAACCCGTTCGCCGTAGGCCCCGTAGGCTTCGGCCAAGGCAACGAAATCGGGATTCCGCAGATCGGTGGCAATGACACGATCGGGATAGCGCCGTTCCTGATGCATGCGGATGGTGCCGAGCATGTTGTTGTTGACCACGATGAACACGGCGGCGGCGGCGAACTGCACCGCGGTGGCCAGTTCCTGCCCGAGCATCATGAAACAGCCGTCGCCGGCCAAGGCGACGACGGCCCGCTCCGGTTCGGCGATCTTGGCGGCGACCGCCGCCGGGACGCCGTAGCCCATCGATCCGCTGGTCGGCGCCAGTTCGGTGCGGAACTTCTTGTACTGGAAGAAGCGGTGCACCCAGACGGTATAGTTGCCGGCTCCGTTGGTGATCACCGCGTCCTCGGGCAGGGTTTCGCTAAGGTGAGTTATCACCTCTCCCAGGTTCAAATCACCCGGTACCTGGGTCGGTTTCAGATGTGCTTCGTAGTCCGCTCGGGCGTCGAGCAACCAGGGTTTCCAGCGGCTTCCATCGACCGGGTTGAGGCGGCGCAGCGCGGCGGCGAAATACGGCATCGAGGCATTGATCGCCAAGTCGGGCGTATAGACGCGGCCCAGCTCTTCCGCCCCCGGATGGATGTGGATGAACGTCTGCGCCGGATTGGGGATGTCGATCAGGCTGTAGCCCTGGGTCGTCATCTCGCCCATGCGCGGCCCGGCGACGATCAGCAGGTCGCTGGCCTTGATCCGGGCCGAAAGCTTCGGATTGATGGCGATTCCCACGGTCCCGGCATAGTTGGGATGGCGGTTATCGAAGCAGTCCTGATAGCGGAAGGCCGCGGCGACCGGCAGGCCGTTCAGTTCGGCGAAACGGGTCATGTCCTCGATGGCCGCGGGCGTCCAGGTCGGGCCGCCGACGATCACCATCGGGCGCTCGGCGGCCTGCAGCCGTTCGCGCAGTTCGTTGACGGCGTCGGGCGCAGGCGCCGCCTGGACCGGCGTCACCGGCTTCGCGTCCGAAACCGCCGCCGTATCGGTCAGCATGTCCTCCGGCAAGGCCAGGACCACCGGCCCCGGCCGGCCGGATTGCGCGACATGGAAGGCGTGGGCGATGAATTCGGGAATTCGCGCCGCATCGTCGATCTGCGCTACCCATTTGGCCATCTGGCCGAACATGCGGCGGTAATCCATCTCCTGGAACGCCTCGCGCTCCAGCATGGAGCGGCCGACCTGCCCGATCAGCAGGATGAAGGGCGTCGAATCCTGAAAGGCGGTATGGACGCCGTTGGCCGCATTGGTCGCGCCCGGCCCGCGCGTGGCGAGGCAGATGCCGGGACGTCCCGTCAGCTTGCCGTAGGCGTCGGCCATGTTGGCCGCGCCGCCCTCGTGGCGCGTATGGACGACGCGGATCGCGTTGCGGTGCTTGTACAGCCCGTCGAGCAGATCGAGGAAGCTCTCCCCCGGCACACAGAAGACCGTGTCCACCCCCTGAATACGAAGTTGGTCGGCGAGGATCGTTCCCCCGCTTCTCGGTGCCATGTCCGCCGCCATCACCTGCTCCTTCCGGCTCTTTATACTGGCCTTTTTAAAGGATATTGCTACCGCATTCGCGGCCGCAACCACAAGCATAGCTTGTCCGGGTGGCCGGTGCATTTGTCCGTCATGCCCAGGGATGGCGCCGGATTTCAGACCGATGGGGCGGAGCCCCTGCTGGGTAAAGGCGGTCTCACGATCCAAACTCCACCGAAGTCACCTTCGCCTTCCAAAAGGGATAGCGCTTTCCGCCCGAAGCGCGCGATATCGTGAAACTCGTCGGAATCCGTATTCCGTCGAACGCCTTGTAGTCGCCTCGCAGGACATGTTCCCCGGATCCATGGTAGGGCGTCGTGAGATCTCCATCGGCTTCAAGGAACATCCCGGTCAGCGCGCCGGTCCGGTCGAACAACGCGACGAGGCTTTCCTCTATTCCATGCGCCCTCACGACGGCGCGCGCCGAGGTGTCGTCGATTTCCTGCCAGTTGACCGGCCCGCCTGGGAGAAGAGCCGGCGGCCAGGACGATGCCTCGAGCAGCCACCGGCGCAAGGATATGCGGTTCAGGGTTTCGTCGCCGGAAAAATGAATGACGTCGAAGGCGGAAAGCAGACTCGCCCGCATCTCCATCTCCCCATCGATATAGGCGTCGTAGACATCGGCCCAGAGCGGTCCCAGGATCGGAGTCGAGGCGCTGAAGACCAGATCCGGTTTTCGCGTGGAAATAATCTGGGTCGCCGAGGTCGGCTCGAAGTTTTCCATCTTCGGGCGCCTGAACTCGCCCTCGGCCTTGATGACGGCATAAGACGGAAGTGCTCCGGAATCGCCCGGCAAGGTGTACGCGAAGTATCGCTGAACCGGAGCCGGAAGGCCCGCCATTTGTCCGGAAGAGACGGTTGCCGGTTCGGCCGCATTCATCACCCGTTTCTGGAGAGCCGTCACCTCCCCCTTGGTCTTCCACATTCCCCAGCCGACATAGGCGCAGAGCCCCAGCATCATCAGGGTCAGCACAGCAACCGAATATTTCAATACCTTCATCGCAAGATCCTCCCTTTGGCCTCTAGCGAAACGTTGGACGGAACGCCGGTCCGGACACGCCATACCTCCCGGGGAGGGGGGCGGATGCATCGTTTCTGAAAAAGGTAAACCGTACACTTATATACGGTTAAAAAATGGCGTAAATTAATGTACGCGTCAAGAGAGGAGTCCCATGCGTAGCCAGGAAGCAAAAGAAAAGAGGATGCAGGAAATCGAGGAAGCCGCTTACGCGCTTTTGAGCGAGACCGGTTACAAGGCGACCTCGATGCTTGCCGTCGCCAAGCGTTCCAAAGCCAGCAACGAAACGCTTTATCGCTGGTACGGCAACAAACAGGGACTGTTCCGCAGGATGGTCGAGCGTAATGCCACAGCCGCCTCGGGAACCATAGAAAAGGCCCTGGAAGCCCGCCGGCCGATCGGCGATTTACTGGAGGATCTCGGTCCCTTGCTGCTGCGGCTCGTTCTGGGGGAGCGATCGGTGGCCCTCAACCGGGCCGCCGCGGGAGATATTCACGACAGCGCTTCCCTCGGAGCGATGATCGCGGCCGGCGGACGCGCGAAGATACAAGACCTGTTAGCGGAGGCGTTCTCCCGGGAAAAAGATGTGCCGCTTCCTCCCCGAGAGGCCGCGTCGCTGTATCTCGATCTGCTGGTCGGCGACGCGCAATTGAAAAGGGTTATCGGCGCCGCCGACTATCCAGGGGAGACCTGGATCGAAGACCGAGCGGCGTGGACAAAGCGGATGTTCCGCTTGCTGATCGGGCAAGCGGAAGGAAAGCAAAGGGCCCAGGAAAAGAACGGGCGGCCGAAGCCGCCCGCCCCTGCGTCTTAAGGCTCGCCCGGCTCAGTCCTCCGGCCAGAAACGTTCGGTGATCACCTTGTCCTCGGTGAAGAAGTCGATCACTGCCTTGCCCTGAGCCTTGATGTCGGCGTACTGCGAGGCCTTGAGCCCGCCGAACGGCAGGAAGGCCACCGGCGCCGGAATGCCGATGTTGACGCCGATCATGCCGCACTGGACCTCCAGCTTGAACTTGCGGGCGTACCAGCCGTTCTGGGTGTAGATCGAGGCGCCGTTGCCGTATTCGTGCTCATTGATGATCTTGATCGCCTCGTCGAGGCTGTCGACCTTCATCAGGCACTGCACGGGGCCGAAGATCTCCACCTTATGGAGTTCCGAGTTGGGCTTCACGTCGGTGAACACGGTGGTGCCGATGTAGTGGCCCTTCTCGCCGCCGGGCACGGTGGCGCCTCGGCCGTCGAGAGCCAGGGTGGCGCCCTCCTTGATGCCGGTTTCGATCATCCCGAGGATGAAATCCTTGGCCTTCTTCGAGATGACCGGCCCCATCACCATGCCCTCGTTGGCGACCTTCGGGTCGAGCGGATTGGCGAGGATGACGTTGCGCGACGCCTCGACGAACTTCTCGCAGGTCTTCTGGTAGGCTTCCTCGCCGACGCAGACGATGACCGAGGAGGCCATGCAGCGCTGTCCGGCGCAGCCGTAACCAGAGGTGATCATGTTGCGCACGGCGTCGTCGATCTTCGCGTCGGGCATCACGACCAGATGGTTCTTGGCGCTGCCCATGGCCTGGAAACGCTTGCCGTTCGTGGCGCAGCGTGTCGCCAGCTCCTTGCAGAAGCGGGTCGAACCGACCAGCGAGACGCCGACGATATCGGGGCTCTCGATCAGGGCGTCGGAGACGTCATGGCTGCCGTTGACGACGTTGATGACCCCCGGAGGGAAGCCGGCGGCGTCGATGTACTCGGTGATCAGTTGCATCGTGCACGGCACCTGGCTCGACGGCTTGATAACGTAGGTATTGCCGGTCGCTACCGCATAGGGCAGGAACCAGAACGGGATCATGCCCGGGAAGTTGAACGGCGCGATCATGCCGAATACGCCCATCGGCAGCTTCAGCACCTCGCCGTCGATGCCGACCGCGCTGCCGATCAGCTTGTCGCCCTGCTGCAGGACGGGCATGCCGCAGGCGACCTCGATGTTCTCCTGGGCGCGCTTCAGTTCGGCGCGGGCGTCGGGAAGCGACTTGCCCATTTCCTCGACCAGGACGCGGGCGATCTTTTCCATGTTCTCGAGCATCAGGTCGCGTAGTTTGAACAGCGGCGCCGTGCGCGAGGAGGCCGGGGTCGCGGCCCAGGCCGGGAACGCGGCCTTGGCCGCGGCGATCGCCGCATAGGCGTCCTTCGAGGACGTCAGCGGGAACTGCCCGATGTTATTGCCGGTCGAGGGATCCTCGATATCTCGCCACTCGCAGCCGGCCGGTGTAACCCATTGCCCATTCACGTAGTTGCGCAGCTTGGCGACCTTGTTTTCCGCCATAACGTGTACCTCTCCTTTATCGTTTCGCGTCGGCCGGAAATACCGAGGCATCCGGCGAATTCTCTTCCCCCATAATCTCAGTGCGATTAAAGATGTTCAATAAGAGGGAATCAGCATCCGTTGTGCATAAATTATAGGACAAATCATGGATTGGGATAACATCCGTGTCTTCTTGGCCGTCGCCCGTACCGGTCAGATTCTGGGGGCGGCGCGGCGACTGAAGCTGAACCACGCCACTGTCGCCCGTCGCCTGACGGCGTTCGAGAACGCGTTGCAGGCGAAACTGTTCGTCCGCCGGCCCAACGGCTGCGATCTGACCGAGGAAGGCGAACGCCTGCTCGTCTACGCCGAGCGGGTGGAATCGGAAATGCTGGCCGCCTATGCGGAAATCGGTCATACCGACGTGGGCATCGAGGGCGTGGTGCGGATCGGTGCGCCGGACGGCTTCGGCGTTGCCTTTCTGGCGCCCCGGCTGGGAATGCTCAAGGAACGCTATCCCGGCCTGATGATCCAGCTGGTGCCGGTACCGCGCACCTTTTCCTTGTCCCGGCGCGAGGCCGACATCGCCATCACCATCGCCCACCCCGAGGAAGGCCGGCTGATCACCCGCAAGCTGACCGACTACACGCTCGGCCTATATGCGGCGAAGTCCTATGTCGAGCGCGCCGGAACGCCCACTTCCCTGGAAGAGCTGAAGACACATGTCCAGGTCGGCTACGTCGAGGACCTGCTGTTCACCCAGTCCCTGAACTTCGCCAAGGAGGTCATCCGCGACTGGCGGGCCGATATCGAGATTTCCAGCGCCATCGGCCAGACCGAGGCGGTGCGGTCCGGCGCCGGCATCGGCATCCTGCACACCTTCATCGCGCGGCGCGACGAAAGCCTGGTGCCGGTTTTGCCCGACTACACGATCACCCGCAGCTACTGGACCGTGGTCCACGAGGATCTGCGGGCGATCCGCCGGGTCGCCGCGGTGTCCGATTTCATCGCCGCCGAGGTTCAGAAGGAAAAGGCGATCTTCTGCGCGTGAGCCGCGTAGGCCTGACGGCGAAGGAAGCGCCCTTCCCTCGCCGCCGGTTGGACTGTTCGCGGAATTGAGCGCGCTCAGGCGCGGCCGAGCGATTTCAGGTGCGCAACCGCCGAATCCCGCAGCAGCGACAAGTCGGAAACACCCGAGACGAACGCATATCCCCGGTCGATCATCGCCTGGGCGGAATCGCCCTGGGCAACCAGGCCGCCCAGCCATTTGCCGGAGTCCTTGATCGCCTCTTCGGCCTTGGCGCGCAATTCCTTGAAGGCCGGGGTTTCGGTCTGGCCGATGATCCCCATGCTGGCCGACAGATCGAGCGGACCGATGAACAGCAGATCGACGCCGTCCACGGCGGCGATCTCCGGGATGTTCTGGACCGCCTCGACGCTCTCGATCTGGCAGATCAGGACAAAGTTCTTCGGTGCGTCCTCGACATAGTTTGCCGCCTTGAGACCGTAGTCGGATGCCCGGGCCCAGGGATAGGCGGCGCCACGGATACCCTTGGGCGGGTAGTTGCAGGCTTCGACCGCGGCCTTGGCCTCCGCCGCCGTGTTGACGCTGGGAACCATGATCCCCTGAACGCCGATATCCAGGGCCCGCTTCATATACACCGGGTCGTTCCACGGCACCCGCATGACCGGGGTCATCTGGGTGGCCGAAACGGCATGCATGAGAGAAACCGCGTTCAGGAAATCGCTCGGGCCGTGCTCATGATCGATGATGGTGAAGTCGAAGCCGGCGAGCCCCACGATCTCCAGGGCCATCGGGCTGCACAACAGATTCCAGCAGCCGACGGCCGGGGTCCCGTTTTCCAGGCATTCGCGAAGATGATTCTTGGTATACATTTTCCTGAACGTCCTTGTTTTCTCTGTTCTTTGTGTTCTTGGCTTGTGCCCCCGTGTCCCGGAAAAAGACGGCGGGGTTCCCGGTATTCCTAACCGAAAACCCCGCCTCTTGCATCAAAAGGCTTTGAAAAACGACGCCTAACGGTAGATCAGCGTCGGCAGCCACATGGAAAACTGCGGCACGAAGGTGATGAGCAACAGTACCGTCACCAGCGGAATCAGGAACGGTAAGGTCGCCTGCGTGCAGCGTTCGAACGACACCCCGGAGACCCGCGACAGCACGTAAAGCACCATCCCGACCGGCGGGGTCAGCAAACCGATCATCAGGTTCAGGACCATGATCACGCCGAAATGCACCGGGTCGACACCGACGCTGACCGCCAACGGCAACAGCACCGGCACCAAAATGGTGATCGCGGCCACGGTCTCCATGAAGAATCCGACGATAAACAGGATGACGTTGAGGATGAGAAGGACCAGGAATTTGTTGTCGGTCATTCCGGTGATCAGGGCGACGAAGTTCTCGGTCACCCGGTTGCTGGTCAGGATCCAGGCGAAGATCGAAGCCCCGGCGACGATCAGCAGGATGATCGCCGTGGTCTCGATGGTTTCCATGGAAACCCGGACAAGGCGGGTGACGTTCAGGGTCCGGTAGACGACCAGCCCGAGGAACAGCGCGTAGATCACCGCCGCCGTGGCGGCCTCGGTCGGCGTGAACACCCCGAACAGGATGCCGCCGACGATGATGATCGGCGTCAGCAGGGACAGGAATGCCCGGCGGAAAGTCACCCACAAAACGTTGACGGCGAACTTCGCGTCACGCGGATAATTCCGCTTGTGCGCGAACCAGGCGACCATCAGCATCAGGGCGATCGCCATCAGCAGCCCCGGGATGAATCCGGCGGCGAACAACTGGCCGATGGACGAGGATGCGATGACCCCGTAGATCACCATCGGCAGGGACGGTGGGATGATCGGCCCGATGGTCGACGACGCGGCGGTCACACCGACCGAGAAATCGGCGTCGTAACCGGCGTCGCGCATCGCCTTGATCTCGATGGTGCCGAGCCCGCCGGCATCGGCCACGGCGGCACCGGACATGCCGGCGAAGATCACCGAGGCGCCGATGTTCACATGGCCGAGCCCGCCGTGCATCCAGCCGACGCAGGCGGTCGCGAAGGCGAAAATCCGGTTGGTGATGCCGACCGCGTTCATCAGCGATCCGGCGAGGATGAAGAACGGCACGGCTAGCAACGGGAAGCTGTCCACGCCGTTGACCATGCGGTGCACGACCACGAGGTCGGGCGCCTTGCCGGAAATCAGGATGAACAGCAGCGAAGCTCCGCCCAAGGCGATCGCCACCGGCACGCCGATGACCAGGAAAAAGAACACGCCGACGAACAGGAAAGCGACGTGGTTGCCGTTAACGGCAAGGGCCACGGCGCAGATCGCGGCGAGGATGATCAGGAATGGGTTGACCTTTTGGCCGATTTTCAGGGACACGGCTGGTTCTCCTTAGTCGCGCCCGGCGTGTTGGGCATGCTCGAGGCTGATCTTGCTGCCTCCTTGCCGGATATGGCGGACCAGGACCTGGACCGACCGGATGGCCATCGCGGCCAGACAGACCGCGACGATGTAGTACATGGCGCTTTTCGGAAAATCGATCGAGACCATCATCTGCTTGGTCCGGCCCGCCAGCTTGAAACAGATCCAGGCGAGGATCGCGAAAAAACCGATCCGCCCCGCGCCGATGATATAGACGAGGGCGGTGCCGAACTTCGGCGGAATGAACCGGTAGAAGAATTCGACCTGGATGTGGGTGTTTTTCCGGACACACATGATCGAACCGATAAAGCCGACGCCGATCAGCAGATAGCGGGCGATCTCCTCGGTCCAGGCGAACGAATTGTTCAGCACATAACGGGTGAAGAACTGGACGAAGATGTCCAAAGCGAGAATCCAGAACACCACGAAAACTATGTAGTCCTCGATTCCGAAGCTTCGCCAATCGATCGGCTTGTCCAACTCGTCGTCCAGGGCGGTCGCATCGATGGATTTCTGCTCCTGTTCAGACATCTTCGTCCCCTGCTCTTTCTTATGCGATCGTTACGACAGGCTTATTTGAGGGCCTGCAGGCGGTCCCAAACGTCCTTGCCCCACGGCACATCCTTCGGATGCGCGTCGTAGTACTTCGCCGTGGCGGCCTGCATGGCGGCGACATCGACATCCTTGTTGACGACGTTGCCCTGGGATTCGAACCAAGCGACCAGTTCCTTGTCCTTCTTCTCGATATCGGCGGTGTTGCCTTCGGCCGCCTGGGTCAGGACTTCGCTGAACATCTTCTTGTCACCGTCGTCCAGCCGGTCCCAAAGCGGGCCGCCAACGATGATGAGCAGGCTGTCGGTGATATGGCCGGTGAGGTTGATGTACTTCTGGACCTCGTAGAACTTCTTGGCCTGGATGGTCGGCATCGGGTTTTCCTGCGCCTCGACCACACCCTGCTGCAGCGCCAGGTAGACTTCGGCGAAGGCGATCGGCGTCGGGTTGGCGCCGGTGGCCAGCGGGAAGATCGTGTAGGCCGGTGCGTTCGGAACCCGGATCTTCAGGTTCTTCATGTCGGCCGGCTTGCTGACCGGCTTGTTCGACGTGACATGACGCTGGCCGTAATAGGTCGCGGTGATCGCCTTATGGCCGGTCACCTTCTGGTATTCGCCCGCCATGTCCTGGAACAGGTCGCTTTTCAGGAACTTCTTCCAATGGTCGACGGACGCGTAGACGTATGGATAACCGCTGATCCCCATCGGGCCGTAGGCGCGGCCGGCGAATTGGAAGCCGGTGTAGATGATATCGACGGTGCCGAGCGACAGGCCCTCGTTGATATCCACTTCCTTGCCCAGCGAAGATGCCGGGAAAACCTCGATCTCGTACTTTCCGTTGGAGCGTTTCTTGATCTCGTCCGCGGCCCAGAGCGCCCACTTCTGGTAGGTCTCGGTGGATTCATAGACATGGGCCCATTTCAGCGTCTCGGCAGCGGCCGTTCCGGTCAGGGCCGCACTGACGGCCAAACCGGCGATAAAGTGACGGAGTTTCATAACTCTCCTCCCTTATAGGTCGTGACGTGGAGCGTTGAAGTTGGCAAAGGACGGCACGGAACCGGTCACCCGTGAGACACGGATGCCAGCCGGCCATGCGAGAAAAGGTCGGAAAAACCCATTCATCCGAAAAAATTTTCTCGTTTTTTCTCGTTTACGTGATGAACTGCCGGCTCCCAAAACGACGGCTCATCGTCTCCCTGTTCAATGATCGGGAAAATTGGCCCAACCACTGATAATCGAATGGTATATGTGCAAACTGCCGGTTAGCAATATTATTTTTAGATCGATGCAATTGAATGCCGCCTAATAGGCGATACTTCTTCGGCACAAGCAACCTGAATGGCGGAATCCTGCGGTTTTAGGGAAGTCGTGAGGGTTCCGAATACGGAAATCATGCCGCCTATATCCCGCAAATCGAGAACTGCATTTGAGTGCAGAATATTACCGGTTGATTGATTCGCGTTTTTTCCCCCAACACGCGGCGCGGGCGGGTTGCGGAAAAAGACGACACGGAATGCCGCGCGGCGAAACCGCGTCCGGAAAAGCGGGGATCCGATGAGGATATGGTTATTCGGCCAGAGCTTCCGAAACCTTCGTCAAAAGATCGGCCTTTGAAAACGGCTTGCGCAGGAGGAGCAGGGATTCCGGATCCATGCCCCGCCGCGAGAATTCGTCGTAGGAATAGCCGGTCATCAGGATGACGCGGGTCTCGGGCCAGCGCTTCTTGACGGTATCGGCCAAATCGATGCCGTTCATGCCAGGCATGATGACATCGGAGATGACCAGGTCGACCGGACCGCCCTCTTCAAGAACGTGAACCGCGGCATCGCCGTTTTCCGCCTGGGAAACCTCGATCCCCGACATTCTCAGATACTCGACGACAACGCTGCGGACCAACTCGTCGTCCTCGGCCACCAAAACCCGGAGCCCCTTGAGATCCATCGGTTTCTTTTGTGGCGCGGACTCCTCCGGGCTTTCGTCCTCGGAGGCCGACCGGGGCAGGAACAGACGGACCGAGGTCCCCTTCCCCTCTCCGCTGTCGATCCCCACGGTACCTCCGGACTGCTCCGCGAAGCCGAACACCATGCTAAGGCCCAGGCCGCTGCCCTTGCCGACCTCCTTGGTCGTAAAAAAGGGATCGAACACCCGGTCCAGCACGTCCTGGGGCATTCCAGTACCATTATCCGCCATCGAAACCTCTACATAATCTCCAGCCGAAATCCCTAGCCTTTCGGCCTCCTTGCCCTGCAACGCCCGATTGTGCGCGCTAATGGCAAACCGTCCACCTTCGGACATAGCATCCCGAGCATTTATGGCAACATTGAGTATGCAGTTTCCCAGTTGCTGCGGATCGATGTGGATATCCCAAAGATCGGGCGTAAAGCTCATATCGAATATGATGGACTCTCGAAGCGCCCGGACGATCAGGGGCTTCAGGTCTTCCAGGATCACCGGCAGGCTGCAAGTCTGCGGGTTCAGCGGTTGCCGACGAGAAAATACCAGCATCCGTTGCGTCAGATCTCCGGCCCGGCGCGCGCCCTCCAGGGCGAGGTCGATCACGTTCCTGGCCTGCTCGTCGGCGTTCACGAGTTCCTTCAACCAGCCCAGATTGGCAATGACGACGGTCAACAGGTTATTGAAATCATGGGCTATTCCGCCCGCAAGCTGGCCGATGGCCTCCATCTTCTGGGCGTGGACGAACTGGGCCTCCAACTGTTTGCGCTCGGCGATCTCGTTCTGCAAATGCCGGGTCCGTTCCTCAACCCTCTGTTCCAGATCCTCGTTCGCCTTCTGCAACTCGGACTGCGCGTAGCGGCGCTCGGTTATCTCCTGCTCCAGGGCGTGCGTCCGTTCCTGGACCCGCAATTCCAGTTCATCGCGGGCGGCGACGAGTTCCTGTTCGGCCTTTTTCGAGTCGGAAATATCCTGGAACAGCACCAGCGTGTATCCGTCGGTGGTGCGATGCTCCCGCACATTGAACCAGCCGTTGGCCCTGCGCAGCTGGAAATTTCCCTGGGCCTCGGCATGGCGCTCCATGCGCCTGCGTAGCCAGTTCTCCTCGTCGCCGACCGCTTCGGGAATATTGCCGGCGAGGACCTCCCGGCGGGTTATCTCCTCGAAGGTCATGCCCGGAAAAGCCGTGTTTCTAGCAGAGAGATTGCGACGGTACAGCCGGTTCGCCACGACCAGACGGTCCTTATCGTCGAACAGAGAGAACCCGACGGGCAGCGTTTCGATGGCGGCGAGAAAGCGCTCCTGGATTTGGGCTTCCCGCTGGCGGGCCATCACCTCCTCGGTAATGTCCATGGTCATGCCGCGATAGCCGAGATATTCGCCATCCTTTGAGAAGCGGGGCCTTCCGCTGACACGCAGAAACCGCTCGACGCCGTTTTCATCTTTCCGGCGATATTCGACGTTGCGGATCGGTTGCCGGTTGCGCACCGCCTCGTCTATCTCGTCGGCCTTATGTTCCAAGCCGAGTTCCTGGACCAATTGGAACCGGGATTTTCCGACGATATTTTCCGGGACCAAGGAAAGTGCCCCGCAGCCTCTCTCGGAAACGTAAACGAAGCGGCTTTCCGCATCGGTTTCCCAGAGCCAATCCGAACTGGATTCGGCGAACTCCCGGAACCGCTCTTCGCTTTCCCGTAGAGCCCGCTCCACCTCTTGACGCTCGGTGATTTCATCCGCCAGCGCCCGGGTTCTTTGCTGGACCAGGATTTCCAGGTTATCCCGCGCGGCCTGGAGTTCCTCCCGCGCCTTCTTCCGCTCCGTCACGTCGATCAGGGTCGCCTGGACCGCTGTTCCGCCCTCCCAGTCGATCAGGCTGACCTTCTGCTCCAACCAGATGCGCCTGCCGTCCTTCCGAACGGCCTCGAATTCATAGCGATCGGGAACGTCCTCCCCCTTGCGGCGGGATTCATGAATATTCTTGAGCCGGGATAGTTCTTCGGGCGCGATCAGGCTTTCCACGCTTTCCAGCGCCAGAATCTCCTCCGGACTGCCGTACCCGAGAATATCGGCGCAAGCCTGATTGGCGAACAGGACCCGGAACTTGCGGTGAATGCAGATCCCCTGAATGGAACCGTCGATCAGGGCGCGGAGCCGTTGCTCGGTGGTCTGCAACTGGCTTTCGAGCCCTTCTTCCCCCGAAGGCATGCGCCGTTCCCCGGGCGCGAGGGGCGCGACGGCGGTTTCCCGCGGCCGGATCGCATCACGTGAATGACGGGAGTGATTCCAGAAGGAGAGGACTCGGCTGAAAAGGGTTGCTTTTCTCCCCTCGCGGATTCCCGCATGGGAAGGCCCCCGGGAGGTCGATTCCTCCCCGTTTCCATCCAGCCTCATGTAAAAGGCGGTCAGCCCATTCCTGATCGGGGTCGATTCCGACCCCTCGTCAGAATGCTTCATCCAAACCTTCCCCGCTTTGGATATGCATTTTTTCCAAAGCACCGACCGGCCCGCCCTACCCCCGAAGACCGTGCACCGGCCGCTACGTCAATGAAAAGTGGCGCCTCCAGCCAGAGTGATAACTCCATGGAGACCATGACCGGACCGGATGCGCCGCTGGCCCGGGCCCGCCTCTCCGTCGAATATCCTGGCGAAGGCCTCCGTTTCCTGTTTGAAAATGGCAAGTAGCTGCGGATCGAAGAACTCGGGCCGCACCCAATCGTTACCATTGAACATCGCGGCGATCGCCTGCTCATGGCTCATCTTCCGTTTCCAACGCAGGCCGTCATATTGATCGGCAAGCGTGACGATGCGGGCTTCTATCGCGATCTCCTCGCCTGCCAGGCCGTTGGGGAAACCGCTGCCATCCCACAGCTCGTGGTGGGACAGCGCGATAACGCTCGCCAAATTCATGATCCGGTTGTTGGATTGGCTGGTGATCTGATGGCCGATCACCGTATGCCCCTGCATGATCTGCTCCTCCTCGGGAGACAGCGGCTCGGGCTTCGACAGGATGGCATCCGGAATGCCGATCTTGCCGACATCGTGCAGCATGGCGGCCAACCGCAACCTTTCGATGTCGATGGCCCCCCAGCCAAGGCGGCGGGCGATCAAGGCGGAATAGTCCCCGATGCGGCGGATGTGCTCGCCCGTATCGTCATCCCGATGCTCCGCGGCGATGGCCAACGCGGCCACGGTTTCGGCCTGGGCGGCGTCCACGCGCCCTACGAGTTCACGGACCCGCTCCGTCTTCACGGCGGCAGACCGCTCGAGATCCTGACGATGGGATTGCTGCTGGCTGTTCTCGACGATCGCCCTTTCGCACTTCTCGAGGGATTCCAGGAGTTCGCGGAAGTTGAATGGCTTTTGCAGGAAATCCCGGGCACCGAGGCGCAAGGCCTGAATGGCCTCGTCGACGCCGCCGTGTCCCGTCATGATGACCACTTCGATTTCCCGTTGAGACTGCCGCCTCAGCTCGGCCATGAAATCGAGCCCGGAAAGGCCCGGCATCCGGATGTCCACCAACGCGATCTTGATCGAACCGTCCTCGCGCAGCGCGCTGAGGGCCTCTTCGCCGTTGGCGGCTTCACAACAACTGTAGCCGTACTCGGAAAGACGATCTGCCAACATTGCCCGGATGGGTTGTTCGTCGTCGAGGATCAGTATCTTTTTCGTCATCGGTCTCTCCGCGCCGCGTGCCCTATCGCGGTCCTGAACGTTAGCCGGGAGTTTAAGGAGTCAGCGTTTCCGTTCAATGACGCAAACCCAGCGAAATGGTAACGGTGTGTGATGGGACTGTTACAGAATGAAATATTTTCCGGTCCCGCATGGATCGACATGGACAAAAAAGAAGGGGCCGCTAAGCGGCCCCAATTGATTGATTTTATTGTTTTTTTCGCAGGTCATTACCCTCCGCCGCCATATGCCAAACGCGGCAGGTACAACACGATTTCCGGGAAGACGATGCAAAGGAACAACCCGAAAGCCTGCAGCCCGAGGAACGGAATGGAGGCCTTGAAGATCGTCGCCGTCGAAATCTCCGGCGGCGTCACGCCGCGGATATAGAACAGCGCGGAGCCGTACGGCGGCGAAATGAAGCTCATCTGCATGTTGACCAGATAAATCACGCCGAACCACAAGGCCGCGTCTGCCGGATCCGGTCCGGGCAAACCGAACAGGCCGTTGAACTCGAGCCCGGAGACGATCGGAATGAAGATCGGCACGGCAAGGAGCAGAATGCCGATCCAGTCCAGGAACATGCCGAGGAAGATCAGGATGACCATCATCAGCAACAGAACGCCATACGACCCCATGCCGGTGCCGAGCATCATCTGCGAGACGAAGTCGCCGCCGCCCTGAAGGATGTAGAAGCCGACGAAGGTCGACGCGCCGAACATGATCCACAGGACCATGGCGGAGTTCTTCATGCAGATGAAGCAGGCTTCCTTGACCGCCGTGAAGGTCAGGCGCTTGTGCATCGCCGCGACCAGCATGGCGCCGAAGCTGCCCACGCCAGCGGATTCCACCGGCGTCGCCAGGCCGGTGAAGATCATGCCGAGCACGAGAACGATCAGGATGATCGGCGCGATCATGCCGCGCAGGAGGATCAGTTTCTCCCGCATGGACACGCGTTCTTCCTTGGGAAGGGCCGGGCCGAGCTTCGGATTGATCAGCGAACGGGTAGTCACATAGGCGACGTAGAGCCCCGACAGCATCAAGCCCGGCAACACGGCGCCGATGTAGAGTTCGCCGACCGATTCCTGGGCGACGACCGCATAGACGATGGCCAGGATGGATGGCGGGATCAGGATGCCCAGCGTACCGCCCGCCAGCACCGAGCCCAAGGCGATCTTGGGATCGTACTTGCGGCTCAGCATGGCCGGCAGCGCGATCATGCCCATGGTCACCACGGCGGCGCCGACGATACCGACCATGGCGGCCAGAATGGTCGACGCGACGATGGTCGCCGAGGCCAGGCCGCCGCGCAGGCCGCCGAGCCATTTGTACACCACCGTGAACATGTCATCGATGAGACCGGCCCGCTCCAGCATCGCCGCCATGAAGATGAACAGCGGAATGGCCGAAAGCTGGTAGTTGGTCATCATCGGGAAGACACGCGTCGGGATGATGTTGAGCATGTATTTGTCGCCGACCAGATACATGAACAGGATGGTCAGCGCGCCCGATCCGAAACTGAGCGGCATGCCGACGCCGAGCACCAGCATCAGAGCACCGAACATCAGCAGCGACAGCGGAGCGATCGGAATGTTGGAAAGGCTTCCCATAAAAGTGAACAGGATCGGTTCGTCTGTATACGGATCGACGAAGATGACGTTGAGAAGCTCGACAAAGAAAATGACCGCCAGAACGCTGAACAGAATCGTGACGATCCACCCAAGACGTGTCTGTGGAATGAATGTCTGGCGGGCCCCCAGAGCGTCGGCTCCGATATTATTTTGCATTTTGAACCTCACCATAGTAGCGGAAGGTTTGGATGTCCTTGACCAAGCGGCTGGTGCCCTGAAGGACGATCAGCAAACCACCCAGCGGAATCATGAACTTCACCGGCCAGTACGCGATCTGCCATTCGGATTGGGAGATATCGAACTGGTAGCCGAGCGCCAGCCATGACGGCAGAACGCCCTGATCCAGGCCCTGTGCGGCGAAGATCCATCCCGTAGCCAGGAAAGCAATCGTGAACATGAAGAAGAAGATCGACATGACGATGTTGGAAGCGGCTTTCCCCCTCGGCCCCCAGTTGGCATAGAACAAGTCCACCCGGACATGTCCGTCCAACAGGTAGCAGGCACCGCCGGAAACCGTATACATCGCCCCGAACATCAGGAACGCACCTTCGTGCACCCAGTTGGTCGGCGCATTGAACAGATACCGCGATACCACCTCGAAGGTGTAGAACAGCACGCAGATCACTGTCCAAATACTGGTAAAGCTGCCGGTTGCCGCGGAAGCCTTGTCGATGACCCGCGTTACGGCATTGCCGGGCGGGGCCCATTCGGGTTCTTCTTCGACCTCATCGGTCGTGGTCACCTGATCCTGCGCCTTCTTCGCAGCCTCGGCGCCCGCGCGCATGCGTGCGAGAAACAGAAAAACTGCCGGGAAGACGATCAGGAGGCCCCAGTACATCCAATGGGGCAGCACGAACCCATAACTGAGAATTTCACCATCCATGATGGTAACTCACCTCTCGTGTCGTAGTGAGAGAGGGATGGCCGGCGAACGGCCATCCCACTCCTATTTATTTGCGGATGTCTCTTTGCGGACGTCCTAGAACTTGAGCTCGAAGCCCTGGATTTCTTCAGGATCCAAGTAAGCGAAGCTCGGGTTCTGCATGGCTTCGAGATGGATCTTGAACACCCGGGCGGCGTCCTTGTCCTTGTTGGCCCACTTGAACCACAGCGGGATAACGACCTTACGGTAGGCCGCGACGTCGTCTTCCGAAAGATGGATGACCTCGTTTCCGGCTTCCTTGTACTTCGGCCAGGCGGCGACGTTCGCTTCCTGGATGCCGGTGTAATGCGTGGTCGAGTACGCGTGGGTCGCGGCCTCGATGAGCTTCTGCATCTGCGGCGAAAGCGAGTTCCACACGCGGAGGCTGAAGGCGATGTCCATCGGGTCGACGGCCTGATGCAGGGTCGGCATGGAAGCCGGGCCCATGATCACGTACTTGGTGACCTGATGGAAGCCGAGGTCGTAGTTGACGGCCGGACCGACGAAGTCGGCGGCGTCGATGGTCCCCTTCTCGAGGGCCGGGTACACTTCCGAACCCGGCAGCAGGGTCGTCCGGGCGCCGATGGCGGCGAACGATTCCGCGATCATCCCGCCCGGCATACGGATCTTGACGCCCTTGAAGTCGTCAAGCGAGCGGATCGGGTTCTTCGAGTGGATGAGGTTGAGGTCATGATGGACGTTGCCGACGAAGAACAGGCCGTTTTGGGCATACAGTTCGCGGGCGATGTCGATCATGCCGTAGGAGTAGTAGCAGACATCCCAGAAATCCGGGCGCGGAGCGCTCAGCGGGAAGGAGGTGAGGAACACCGCCGCCGGCATACGGCTCGGCCAACGGGTCCAGAAGATGTTCTGGCCGTCGATCACGCCGTTGCGGACCGCGTCATAGGTCTGGAAGTCGCCGGCGATGGCCCCTTCCGGGAAAGCCTTGAAGGCGATTTCGCCGCCGGACAATTCGACCATGCTGTTACAGAACTCTTCGAAGAGCTTGTAACCGGTGGTTCCCGGCGACCAGGATGACTGCAGCTTCAGGGTACGTGTTTTCGCCTGAGCTCCGGCAACATGCGGCATGCTAACAGCAGCAGCAGCGGCAGCGCCGACACCGGCAGTGGCGGTCGTTTTAAGAAAACTACGCCGCGTCGTCTTTGACATGATGTGACCTCCGAATATCGTTTTACTTGAGCTTATTGCCTCCCCTAACAGGCGACCTAACCACGGGTAAGCCGCCCTCAGCGGATAGGCTGTTTTGACTTTGATTACTAACGAGAGAGTGAACAACTGAAATTTACCTGCCGCCCTCCAGTTGCCATTGATTTTAAGTCTTATTAGTCATTTTGATTTCCCGTAAGAAAATTACTTAAAATCGAATTTTATCAAAAAAATAATACACGAATATGACTTATCTCGATAATAATCTACGATATCGCAGGCTTTTATTCCTTATAACAGATTCGAATAATGTATAATATCGATTTTATTTGAGGGAAATAGGAAATTTAATAAGAAAAGGGTTAGCAATACATATGGTTGACTGGCCCTTCCCGGCTCCCCGAAGAATTGATTTCAAGAAATAATACACTTCAAGATGATGGGCGCCGCCAGAAAACAACCCGAGGTTTGCCTTCTCCCTGTTTGCGACCGTTATGGTATTTCACCATGTGGAATTTTGACGGGTTCACACCGCATCAATTCTTCATAATGGGGATTTTCTTCCGTATGCCGTATATTTTAATTTGCCGAAGCGTGGAATTTCTATTCGGCATCCCGGTAAAATTGCGAATCGAGGCTCGTCAAAACGGCTCTAGACTTGCCTTTTGTTAGGCGGCGTAAAGAAAGACGGCATGCCGCCGCCAAGCCCCTCCGCTTAGCGCGGCTCGGTCCGGGGGGCACGCAAGCCTTCCTCCTCGGGAGCGAAAAAGAGCGTGACGTCACGGGCCACCAGATACAGGCACGGCACGAAGACCAGGGTGATGATCGTGGCGAAGAGGATCCCGTAACCGAGCGAGATCGCCATCGGAATCATGAACCGGGCCTGCCGGGACGTTTCGAAGATCATCGGGGCCAGGCCGCCGAACGTCGTCAGCGTCGTCAGCATGATCGGCCGGAACCGGCGGAGGCCGGCCTGGACAATGGCGACACGGGGCGTCGCCCCCTCCTCCCGCTGAAGACGGTTCGCATAGTCGATCATCACCAGGGAATCGTTGATCACCACGCCGGACAGCGCCACGACACCCATCATGCTGTTGACGGTCAGCCCGTATCCCATCAGCAAATGGCCCAGCACGGCGCCCACGATCCCCAGGGGGATGGCCATCATGACGATCAACGGCTGGATATAGCTCCTGAACGGCATGGCCAGAAGGGCATAGATGGCCAGGAGCGCAATCAGGAAACTGGTAAACAGGCTTTGCATGCTGTCGCGGATTTCCGCCTGTCGGCCCTCATAGCCATAACCGAGCCCGGGATAGTCCCGCTCCAGGGCGGGCAGGACCTCTTCGTTGAGCGTGGCCTCGACGCGATTGGTTTCCTCGATCGGCTCGATATCGGCCGTGACCGTGACCGTACGCTGCCCGTTGCGCCGCTCGATCGTCGTATAGGCCCGGCCGCGCGTCACCTCGGCGATCTGCATCAGCGGAACGTCGGTTCCGGCCGACGTGCGGATCATCAGCTGCTCGATCGCGTATTCGCTCTCCCGTTCGTCTTCCGGCAGCCGGACCATGACCGAAACTTCGTTACGTCCGCGTTGCTGGCTCAGTGCCTCGACGCCATAGAAAGCGCTGCGGACCTGCCGGGCGACCTCGTAGGAGGTCAGCCCCAGGGCCTGCCCTTCCGGCAAAATGCGGAAATCCAGTTGCTCCTTGCCGGCGCTGGCGCCGTCGTCGATATCCTTGGCCTGCGGGAACCCGGCCAGCTGTTCGGCCAAGTCGGCGGCGGCCCGGTTCAAGGTTTCGATATTCCGATGGCTGAGTTCCACCGTCAGGCTGGCCCCGGACCCGGGTCCGCCCCGGTCGGACTCGAACTTGAGCGATTCAAGTCCGATGATGGTGCCCGTTTGCTGGCGCCACAGGCGCGCGACTTCCCGGGTCGACAGCGGCCGGACATCCGCGTCGGTCAGATAGGTGTTCACCCGCACCTGGTTTTCGTCGATGCGCGAGAAAATGCCCTTTACCAATTGAGTGCCGCCGTGCTTTTCGGCCACACGCCGTGACGCCGCCTCCAAACGGTCGCGGACCGCCATGGCTTCGCTGACAGGGCTGCCGTAGGGCAACACCGCGGTGACGACGGCCTGGTCGGATTCCGTGCGCGGCATAAGGCCCAGCCCCATCCGGCCGCTCAAGGCATAGGCGAGGACGATGGCGAGAACCGCCATCCCCGCGGCAACCACCGCGTAACGATACGCGATGGAGATTTTAAGGACCGGTTGATAGATGCCGTAGATGAACCGCTGAAGCTGTTGGGCGATCCCTCCCTGAAACCTGTCGATCACGCGCCCCACCGCACCGCCGAAAGGTCTGGAATGGGCGAGATGCGACGGCAGAATGAAAACCGCCTCGAGCCAGGAGACGAGGAACACCGAGACCACCACCAGCGGGATGACGCTGAACATCTTCCCGATCCCCCCCGGCACGAAATACAGCGGCAGGAAGGTGACCACGTTGCTGAGGATACTGAACGCGATCGGCGTCATCACCTCGCGGGCACCGATGATCGCCGCCGTTATGAAATCGTGCCCCTGCTGACGGGCCTCGTAGATGTTCTCGCCGGCGACGATGGCGTCGTCGACCACGATGCCCAACGCGATGATGAAGGCGAAGGTCGAGATCATGTTGATCGACGCGCCGGCCGGATAGAGAAACAGGAACGAGCCGAGGAAGGAGATGGGAATCCCCATCGTTACCCAGAACGCGAGCTTGGTCTCCAGGAAAATGCCCAGCAGGACCAGCACCAAGGCCAAACCGAAGAAGGCGTTCTTGAGCAGCAGTTTCAGACGCTGCTGATAGACCTCCGACATGTCGCGGTGGACGGTGACCTCGACGCCCTCCGGAATGTCGGCCTCGATCATGCCAAGAACCCGCCGGGTCGCCTCGGAGATGCCGATCGGTGTCTGATCCCCGACCCGATAGACGTCGATCCCCATGGCTGGCTTGCCGTTGTAGGTGGCGATCCGGTCGCTGTCCTCGAACCCCTCGCGGACGGTCGCGATGTCCGCTAGGCGCAGGACGGCGCCGGAAGCCGTCACGACGATCGGAATATCGGCGAATTCCCGCGCCCAATCCTTGCGATCCTTCATCCGGACCAGAATCTCGCCGCCGGATGTCTTGATGCTGCCGCCGGGAATTTCGACCGCCGTATTGCCAATCCGCGTCGCCACCCCTTCCAGGGTCAGGCCGTAGCTCCTGAGATTGGCCTGGGAAATCTCGATCTGGATTTCATGATCACGGGCGCCGACCAGTTCGACCTGGGTGATTTCCGAATCGGCCAGCAGCCGGTCGCGGACCTGCTCGGTGACCTCGCGCAGCACCCTTTCCGCGACATCGCCGTAGATCTCCAGGAAGACCACTTCCCGGCGCCGCGAAACCACGCTCACCTCGGGCTGTTTCGCATCCTCGGGGAAGGTGTCGATGGCATCCACGTCCTGCTTGATGTCCTGGTAGACCTTGTCGTGATCGGAATCTTCCAGAAGTTCGGCGACGACCTCGGCCCTACCCTCGCTGGCTTCCGCCGTGACTTCCTTGACCCCTTCGATGCCCCGGACCGCTTCCTCTATCGCCAGGATGATGCCCTGCTCCACTTCCTCGGGACTGGCTCCAGGATAGGAGACATCGATCTCCACCTGATCCTGTTCGAAGTCGGGGAAGACCTCCTGCTTGATCTGCAGAGCCAGGAACAGACCGCCGAGCAGCAGAACCAGCATCAGCAGGTTCGGCGTCACCCGGTTTCCCACCATCCAGGCGATGGGGCCATGGCGCGACGCGAGCGGGTGCGCCCCGTCCATTATCGAGTGGCCCCGGTATCGGGCGACCGGCGGCCCTTCCGGCCTTCGCCGGCCGCAACGGGCCGATCGTCCCGCACCCGCAGCGCCAAGCCCTCGATCGGGGTGGAAAGCGACGTCGTTATGATCCGGTCTCCGGCTTGCAGACCGGACCGGATGAGAACGGTGTCGGGGCCTCGGAAAAGGATGTCGACGGGGCGGATTTCCAGCTCTCCGTCCGGCGTCATGATCCAGACGGTGTTACCGTCGCGCAGATATTTCCGCTCCATGGCGGCGACGGGGCCGACCTCCGACCCTTCGATCTGCACCCGGATATACGCGCCGATCAACAGAACGGGCGCTCCCTCGTTCTCGTCCATCAGCGCCAAGGGGTCGTCCACCGACACCAGAAGTTGCGCCATCCGCCCCTCGCTCTCCAACTGGCTGGCGAGGCGGACGACGTGGCCGGTGCGGGAAACGCCTTTCCCCCATGCGGATTCGTTGTAAACGCGGACGACGGCCCCCGCATCGTCATGGGTCCGGGGAATCTCGATCCACCGCAATTGGTTCACCGGCACCGCGACCTCGATCAGGTAGGCATCGGTGCCGACCAGGGTGGCAACGGTGGTGGTGGTCGTCACCTGGGTTCCCAGGTTCACGTCGCGCGACTGGATCACCGCGTTGAAGGGAGTACTCACCTCGGTCCGCGCGAGATCCAGCCTTGCCTGGGCCAGTTCCGCCTTCGCGGTTTCCAGATCGGCCTCCACCTGGGCCAATTGCGGCTGCCGCAGGACCAGGGCGCGGTCTTCCGGCTTAACGGTCTGCCCAAGCAACTCGTATTCCCGCTGGGCGATCACCTGCTGGCCCTTTTCGATCCTCAGTTCGCTATCCGCCTTGGCGACGGCGGCGGCCTTCTGCTGCACGACCAGCTCGTAATCCTTCGGATCGATCTTCAGCAGCGGCTCGCCTTTCTCCAGCACCCCCCCGGGGACGTAGTTGTCGCTGATCCAGACCACCTGCCCGCCGACCCGCGGGCGCAGTTCGACCTGGCGGTCGGGGCCGACCGTTCCCATCGCGTCGACCGTGATGTGGGTCTTTTCGAACGTGACGGGCGTCACCTCGACCAGCCGGGCCTCGCGGACGGGCGGCTTGCGGTCGGCGGTCGGCCCCGTCGCCATGAGGCCGAGAGCAAGCCCGCCGCCGCCGACCAGAATTGCAAGGGGCAGCGCAACCTTGAGGACGCCGACAAGCATGGCCCGGCGATGGCCGCGCGGGGCGTCATCGTCGGTCTGCCGAGGAAACTGAGGGGAATCCGGGGTCTGCATGTTCATGCTCTTCATCCGCCCTGCCGGTCGCCGTCGGCGGTTTGCGGTACAAGGGTTGCGTTATCCTGGCCGGCCAGGATCGTTCCGTCGGGAGGCGACATCTCCCAGCCGCCGCCAAGGGCGCGGCAGAGTTCTATGCGGTATTCGATCAACTGCCGCTGGGCCTGCAGGTAGTTGCGTTCCAGGGACTGGATGCTCTGCAGGGAATCGAGAACGCTCAGGTAGTCCGCCCCGCCGCTGACATAGGTATCGCGAAGCCGTTCACTGGCTTGGTCGGCCAGTTCCATCTGCCTTTCCAAACTGGCGATGTATTTGCGCTGGCCGGCTTCCTGGACGAGCGCATCCTCCACCTCGCCGAGGGAACTCAATACCGTCTGCCCATAATCGTTGAGGGCTTCCGAGGTGACCGCACGGGTCCGTTCGACCTCCGCCTTGCGCTCTCCGCCGTCGAACAGCGGTGCCACCAGATTGGCGGCGAGCGAGGCCAACCAGTTGTCGAACAGATCCTTCACCCGTTCGGCCGAAGTGCTGGCCTGGGCGCCCAAGGAAATCTGCGGGAACCTGTCGGCCACGGCCGCGGCGGCGCGCCGGTCGGCAGCGAGGATCCCATAATAGGATTTGCGGATATCCGGCCGGCGGTTGACCAGGTCGGCGGTCACGCCGGTCCGCGGCAACGGCGGCAAGGTCACCAGGGCGTTGATGCGCGGAAGCTCGAGATCCGTGGGCGCCCGGCCGAGCAGGATGGCCAGTTGATGTTCCAGAAGCTGGGCCTGGGATTCGGCCAAAATCTGATCGCCGAGGTTGGATTCGACGAACTGGCGTTGTTGCAGCACGTCGGAAGCCTGGACCTGCCCTTGGCGGAAGCGGAGCGTAACGACCTCGAGGACCTGCTCGGCGGTCTCGGTCTGATCCTTCAGAAGGTCGATCTGACCGTACTGCTCGACCAGTTGATACCAGCTGTTGGCGATTTCCGCCGACAAGGTGATGGCGGCGGTCCGCACATCTTCCTCGCTGGCCTCCGCGTCATAGAGCGCGGCGTCGCGCGTCGAACGCAGCTGCCCCCAAAGATCGACCTCGTAACTGCTGACGAGACCGAGCGAGAGATCCGAGGTCGATGTAACGCGCCGGCTGGTGCCGGAGCTCGTCGTGGCTTTTTGCCGCTGGCGGCTGGCACCGGCCTCTCCGTCCAAAGACGGCAACAGGCTGGCCCCCGCTTTGCTTGCGGTGGCGCGGGCCTGGGCCAACCGGTCCCAGGCGGCCCGGATGGTCAGGCTGCCGGACAGTCCCTGCCCGATCAGTTCGTCAAGCACGGGGTCGTTGAGGGAATGCCACCACCTGTCGGGAAGCACGGCTTCCCCGGTTGCACTGAACTTTTCCGGGACTTGCACGGGCGGCTGATACGCCGTCTGCACCGTCTGGCAAGCGGCCAGCATCCCGCCCAGCGCCAAGGCGCAAAGCACCCCTCCCGTCCGGCGGCCTTTTCGGCTTACCGCGGCAACAGGTGCTTTGCCGTTCGCCCCACGTCCCGTGCCGGAACCCGGCACCATAGCGGCCGTTCTTGCCACCAGCGTCCTCTCCATTCTCGAGGCCACACCCAAACGCGTCCGGATTATGCGCTTCACCCGGCGAGTTAATAAATGAACTTCGTGTAACCGATTATTTCAGCATTCCGCTGGGATACCGTTCGTTACCATTTATCAGCGAAATGTTATATAATATTGGAATGAGTCCGTTTTTCTTCAAACCTCTCGGCACAGGGATGTTACCGAAAGGACGAACGCCATGCAGGCAGCGGAGATCATTGCCCGAAGTCTGGGACCGGTATATCTGATCGCCGGTCTCGGGATGCTCGTGGCGACGGACAGCTATCTGAAAATGATCAAGGAGTTCTGGAAGAGCCCGGCGTTGACTTGCCTCGGCGGCTTCCTCGCGGCGATCGTCGGTTTTCTGATCCTGGCCGTTCACGCGGAATGGCGGGCCGATTGGACCCTGCTGATCACGTTGATCGGCTGGGTCGCCGTGTTCAAGGGGGCGGCTCTTTTGATAGCGCCCCGCCTTCTGTCGCCGATTTCCCGCCTTTTCGATACGCCGGCACGGCTCCGCCTTTGGGCGACGCCACCCCTCTTGTTGGGGGCCCTTCTAGCGGCATATGGATACGGGCTCGTCTAGACTCCGGATTTCCGCCCGCCATCCTTGGCGATCGGTCCGGCGGCTTCCGCTTAATGGCTGCGTGCGGCCTCCTTCCGTTCCTGGATCTCGTATTCGTCAGCCAGGTTCCGCCATTCGTAGATGGACCAGTTGTATTCGAAACGGCGGGCCGCCCGGCGGAAAGCCTGCTGCTCGTCGGCGCAGTCCTCCACATGGACGGTCATCAGATTCGACTTGAACGGGAATCCCGAACTGTTCACGAGATGGCGGTAGAACGTGATTTCGTAGTCATGCATGTAGCCAGACCTCCCTGCATAAAGAGTGAGTGCCGAGAGGAAAAAACCGTGCTGCCCCCCCTAGGGCACGCGTTTCTCCTATCTTGCCGCGCTGTTGCACGGCATACGCGTTGTACGGTTTTGGACTTGAGCCAGGCGAATCCCCTGTAACCTGGGCCAGCTCTTTCCGTTTTATATCTTCAACGTCTAATAATTAAACTTGTATAGAAAACAAATACGGGAATCAATGATTGATTCCTGCACTCCCTGGTTGCCTAACGGTCGAATGCCATTTTCCGGAATCCTTTATTCGGTTGAGTATAGCATCCGGGAAAATATCCGTCTCACGGAATGAAACGCCAGATCGGAATTTTGGTTCCATCCTTCGTGAGCGATACATCCAGAACCGCGTTCCCGGAGGGCGCCTTTGCCGACATGGTTGAGTTGGATTCCAAGAAACTGAACCAGAAATCGACGCTTTTCCCAGAAAGCCAGCCAAAACGGAATGACGTTTAAATGAAAAACATCAATTAGGAAAAATAAAATATAAATTATTCTATATATTAGAATTATATTTAAAAAATAAAATCAATACACGCATTGTTTATTTTCAGAAAAAATTTAAAAATAAGATCACAATACTGATCCCCATTTCTGCTTTTATACGAAAATCTCCACGTAAATAACAAGGATGACATTCCCTGGCAGCGCCGCCGGATATCCCCTCGGAGCGGCGTCGCTTTCGGCTGAACGGAACAAAGAAATGCGTCTATCCACCCGACAGAAAATCCTGACCATTCCCCTTCTCGCGGCAGTCGCCGTCGGACTCGTCGCGGCGTTCTCCGCCAGCGCGCTGAGCGGCCGTATCATGGAGACACACAAACTGCAGATCCGCAGTGTCACCGAAGCCGCCGTCAAGGTGGTACAGGCCTATTACGACGAAGTTCAGGCCGGAACCATAACCGGTGACCAAGCCAAGGAACTGGCCAAAAACGCCCTGCGCAAGATCCGCTTCGCCGGGAACGAGTACTTCTATGTCTATGACTACGAGGGCAAGCTGATCGCCCACCCGTTCAAGACGGAACTCGAAGGCACCTACAAGCTGAAGGCGGCGAAAGGACCCGACGGGAAGGCGATCATTCCCGAACTGATCAAAGCGGCCCGCGATGGCGGTGGCTATGTTCCCTTCAGTTGGGCCAAACCGCCCAGCAACGAAATCACGCCGAAGCTCGGCTACGCGGCCGCCTTCGACCCCTGGCAGTGGATGATCGGCACCGGCGTCTACGTCGACGACGTGCAAGGCGAACGCAACGAGGCGTTGCTCAAGATCGGGCTGATCGCCGTCGCCGTCCTTTTGGTGATGGTGGCGAGCGGACTCTATATCAGCTGGCAGATCGGGCACCGGATCCAGCGGCAGTCGGGGCGGATGCTGGCATTGGCCGAGGGTGACCTCGACACCACCGTCGAGGACGTCGACCATGGCGACGAGATTTCGGAGATGGCGAAATCCCTGGAGGTTTTCCGCCGGAACATGCTGGAACATCGGCGCCTGACGACCCAACAGGAGGACGACCGGCAGGCGCGGGCCCGCCAGGCCGATCAGATCGCTTCCCTGGCCCAAGCCTTCGACGCCCAGGTATCCAGCGCGTTGGGGCAGGTCGCGGCCTCCGTGGGGCAGTTGGAGAGCACATCCGGCGGTCTGTCCTCGAATGCCGATCTGACCAGCCGCCTTGCCCTCACCGTTTCGACGTCCGCCGAGCAGGCTTCGGGTAATGTCAACACCGTCGCCTCCGCCGCCGAGCAGTTGTCGGCCTCGATCAACGAGATCGGGCAGCAGGTCGAACAGTCCAGCCGCGCGGCGAGAACCGCGTCGGAAGAAGCCGGGCGCACCTCGGAAACCGTCCAGAGCTTGGCGGAAAGCTCGGCCAAGATCGGCGACGTCGTCAAACTGATCAACGACATCGCCAACCAGACGAACCTGCTGGCGCTGAACGCGACCATCGAGGCGGCCCGCGCCGGCGATGCCGGAAAGGGTTTCGCCGTGGTTGCCAGCGAGGTCAAGACCCTGGCCAACGAGACCTCCCGGGCGACCGAGGAAATCACCGCCCAGATCAGCGCCGTGCAGATATCGACCCAGGAAGCGGTAGACGCGATTGGCGCTATCGTTACCCGCATCGACGAAATCAACCAGATCGCTTCCGGTATTTCGGCGGCGGTCGAGGAACAGTCGGCGGCGACCAGCGAGATCGCCCGCAACGTCCAACAGGTTGCCCAAGGCACGCAGGAAATCACGACCAATATCGATGGCGTGACGCACGCCGCAAACGACACCGGCGCGGCCTCCGGTCAAGTCCGGTCCGCCGCCCGAGACCTGGCCCGGCAGACCGACGACCTTCGAGCGGTCGTAGGCTCGTTCCTCAACGACGTCAGGGAAGCCTGACGCCCGCGGCGCGGCCCTGTCTCCTTCCCCCACGAACGGGATTTCCATCGATTCCGTTCGTGGGGAGCTCATGCCTTCGAGGTGGAGGCGGCAGGGCATAGGTGATAGAATAACCTCATCCCGAGGCACGAGACGGAAAGGAGGGTTTTTATGACTATCCTTACCGGCAGAGATTCTGGTGTTTTTCGTGCCCGGGGCAATCTTGGACGACCGATTGTTTCGAACGCTGTCGTGGGAACGCCTGGCGACTGAACGTCTGCGCCCACTCCGGGTGCGGGACAGCCGGTATTGCCGCCACGCATATCGGCAAGCGAAATTCCGCACCTCCGGCGTGACGCCGAGTTCTTGGCTCTCGAAAAGCCGAGACGACCTCGGTTTCGAGGCCTTTTCTCCATCCGGTTCCCGTAATTCGAGGAGGAAAAACGGCTATGTTCACGCAGTCACTGGAAATGGTACGCAGCAAAACGCACGGCAAAACGCGCTTCGAGAACTTCATCAACGGCAAATGGGTGGCCCCGAAGAAAGGCCGCTATTTCGCCAATCACAGCCCGATCAATGGGGAACAGCTGACCGAGGTGGCCCGTTCGGATGCCTCGGACGTCGAGGCGGCGCTGGACGCCGCCCATGCCGCGCGCGATGCCTGGAGCCGGGTGGCCCCGGCCGAGCGGGCGGTGATCCTGAACAAGATCGCCGACGTGATGCAGGAGAACCTGGAACGCCTGGCGATCACCGAGACCATGGACAACGGCAAGCCGATCCGTGAGACGCGGGCCGCCGACGTACCGTTGGCCATAGACCACTTCCGCTATTTCGCGGGCGCCGTCCGCACCATGGAAGGACGCATCTCGCAGATCGACGACGAGACCGTCGCCTATCATTTCCGCGAGCCTCTCGGCGTCGTGGCCCAGATCATTCCGTGGAACTTCCCGTTACTGATGGGAGCGTGGAAGCTGGCTCCGGCCCTGGCCGCCGGCAACTGCATCGTGATCAAGCCGGCATCCCAGACGCCTTTCAGCCTGGCGGTGCTGATGGACCTGATCGCCGACCTGCTGCCGCCGGGCGTCGTCAACATGGTAACCGGCAGCGGTGCCGAGGTCGGGAAGCCCCTCGCCTCCAGCCCGAGGGTCGCCAAGGTGGGCTTCACCGGCGAGACCACCACCGGCCGCCTGATCATGCAGTACGCATCCGAGAACCTGAACCCCGTCACCCTGGAGTTGGGGGGAAAATCGCCGAACATCTTCATGGCCGACGTGATGGACCAGGACGATGCCTTCTTCGACAAGGCCCTGGAGGGGTTCGCCCTGTTCGCCTTCAACAAGGGCGAGGTCTGCACCTGCCCGTCGCGGGCCCTGGTCCAGGAATCGATTTTCGATGCGTTCATGGAAAAGGCCGTCGCGCGCGTGGCGAAGATCAAGGTCGGCGATCCGCTCGACCCCGAAACCCAGATGGGAGCTCAGGCCTCGGAAGATCAACTGCACAAGATCATGGGCTACATCGACGTCGGCAAACAGGAAGGCGCGAAATGCATGACCGGCGGAAAACGGCCCGATCTCGGCAAGGAGTTCGAACAGGGATACTTCGTCAAGCCCACGGTGTTCGTCGGCGACAACAAGATGCGCATCTTCCAGGAGGAGATCTTCGGCCCGGTGCTGTCGGTCACCAAGTTCAAGACCATGGAAGAAGCCATCGCCATCGGTAACGATACCCTGTATGGCCTCGGTGCCGGCGTCTGGTCGCGCGACGGCACGACCGCCTATCGGGTCGGCCGTGAAATCCAGGCCGGCCGCGTCTGGACCAACTGCTATCACGTCTATCCGGCGCACGCGGCGTTCGGCGGATACAAGCAGTCGGGCTTCGGTCGCGAGACCCACATCATGATGCTGGAGCACTATACACAGACCAAGAACCTGCTGGTCAGCTATAGCCCGAACGCGCTGGGCTTCTTCTGACCCGACCGAAACGGCGCGGCTCCATTCAGGGCCGCGCCGTCCTTCACGCGGTCGGCATCCGCGTAACCGGAGGAAAAGGCCATGGTTCCCCGCGTCGTGTTCACACCGGAGGCACTGGACCTTCTGCGCAAGCTGAAGGCCGAGAACGGTCCCCTGATGTTTCACCAATCCGGTGGCTGCTGCGACGGGAGCGCGCCGCTGTGCTTCGCCCAGGGCGAGTTCCGCATCGGCCAGAACGATGTGCTGCTCGGCGTGGTGGAAGATGTGCCGTTCTACATCGGGGGCCAGCAGTACGAATTCTTCGCCCATACTCTATTGACCATCGACGTGGTCCCGGGGCGGGCCGATAGCTTTTCCCTGGAAGCCATGGAAGGCGTCCGTTTCATCACGCGGTCGCGTGTATTCACCGACGAGGAAGCGGCCGAACTCGATGCCCAGGGCCCGCCGCCGCGCGGCCCGGACGCCTTTCCCGGTTCCGAGAGCGCTTAAACGTCGATCATCCCATCGTCTTGAAGATTTCCGCCGTGATCTCGTAGCGCAAGGGGCGCCCGGCGCGCCAGGATTCGAATTCGGCGATCATGCAGTCGGCCATACGGACGACCTCGTCGCCGACGGAGCCGCCGTAATGGCCGCTCAGGATCACGTTCGGCAGTTTCCAGAACGGCGAGTCGGCGGCGGGCGGTTCCGGCCAGGTGACATCCAGCAGCGCGGTCAGGTCCGGACGGTCGCGCAGGACAGCGATCAGGTCTTCCTCGACCACCTGCGCCCCGCGTCCGGTATTGATGAAGGTGGCGCTGTCCCGCATCGACATGAAATGGCGCCGGGTCAGCAATACGCGCGTTTCCGGGAGGTCGGGCATGTGGTTGCTGACGACCATGGCGCGGGTGAAGATTTCGTCGAGCGGGGCGCTTTCGACATCCAGGGCCTGGGCGCGGCTCTCCGTCAAAAACGGGTCGTAGACGATGACCTTTAGCGGGAAGCGCGCCAGATGGCGGCGGAAGCGCGTGGCGATCTTCCCGAGCCCGAGCAGCCCGACCGTCTCGCCGTTGATCCCGGAACGCGGGAAGTGCCGCGCGTCCAGGGTCTTGCGGTCCCGGTAGTTCCGGACGGTCCGGAAATAGCCGCGCAGGGACAGAAGCGTCTGGGCGAGGCACGTATCGGCCGTGGGGATGGCGTTGATGTCCCAGGCGCCGACCAGCGTGACGCCCCGGTCGATCAACGGCTGGGCGAAGTTCCGGACGTTCCCGGCGGCATAGAATACCGCCTTCAGCCGGGGCATCGCCGCGAAGTGCCGCTCGGCGAACGGAAACATGCCCCAGGTCGCGAAGATTACCTCGACATCGGCGAGTTGCGCCGCGTGTTCGTCGAAGTTGTCCGCATTGATGACATGGGGATACAGGTCGGCAAGGGCCGCGATACGCTCACGGCGGCCCTGGCCGAACACCTCCCCTTCGATGTCGATCGGATAGCTGTAAAAAAGCGCCGCGCTTGCCGACATCGCCGGGTTACTCCTTCCTATGGCATCACAAAACCGCCGTTGACGTCGATCGTCTGCCCGGTGAGATAGGCGCTCATCGAGTCCGAGGCCAGGAACAGGTAGATGCCGACCATGTCTTCCGGCTGGCCGAGGCGGCCCTGCGGAATCGCCTTCTTCCACCCTTCCATGGCGTCGGACGGCGTCTCCTTGTGGAACGGCGTATCGATCACGCCCGGCGACACGCAGTTTACCCGGATGTTGTCGCCCGCCAGTTCCTTGGCGAAGCTCTTGGTGATGGTGTGGACGAACCCCTTCGAACTGGCGTAGATCGACGTGCCGGGGCCGCCGCCGTGGCGCGCCGCGATGGAACCGGTATTGATGATCACCCCGCCCCCCACGGCCTTCATATGCGGGATCGCCGCCCGGACCGACGCGACGACCGAGCGGATGTTGAGGTCGATCACCTGATCGACGAAATCGTCTTCGTTCTCCACCGCCAAGGACCGGCGGACCAGCCCGCCGACGTTGTTGATAAGGATATCGATCCGGCCGAACTGGGCGACCACTTTCCCGACCAGCCGCTCGCACTCGGCGGAGGACGAAAGATCGGCCTTGGAGGCGAACGCCGTTCCACCGCCCGCGACGATTTCCTGCGCCACCTTTTCGGCCGCGGCGAAACTCGAATTCCCGTGGACGGCCACCTTGGCCCCGCATTTCGCGAACCCCTTCGCCACGGCGGCGCCGATACCGGTCGACGATCCCGTCACCAGAACGGCTTTGTCCTTAAGATCCTCCAGATAAAACATCGTATTCCCTTTTTGGTCGCGTCATGTCGTTAACCCAAAAGCTCGCCCCGCGGCCGCCGGGGAACGGTCCAGCCGCGGGGGTCGCAAGATAGCTGACAGGCAGCTATTCGGCCGGTTTGATCGGCAGGCCGTGCTTGGCCATCAATTCAAGATAGTCGTCGCGCGGCGGCAGGAATATGTCGATTCCTTTAAACCCGGTCGTCGTCTTGCCGCCGTGAACGGCGTTCGACGGATGGATACAGACGTCCCCCGCTTCCATGAAGAACGTCTCGCCGGCGCACTCGTGCTCCTCGCTCCCTTCCAGGATGATCAGCACCTGGACGGCTTCATGGCTGTGCAGCGGGAACACGGTCCCCGGCGGGTTTTCGATGAAGCTGAGAAGCGCATCCCCGGCGGATACGAAGCGAGTGCTCGATTCCGCGGTCAGCGGAACCAGGGGGATGTCCTTGATCGTATAGACGTACTTCGATTTCTTGTTGGCTGTGTAGGCCATGAAGCTCTCCTTTTCTTGGGTTATTTTGATGCGTTGGCGGCGTTCGTATCGCGACGGTCACGAACTGCCTGAACGACGGAAATAAAAGAGGTCGCGATATTTCGGGCGGAATAGGCCAGCATGAGAAAGCCGGCCACGGGCATGGCCGCGTACCACCAGGTCATCGGCCACGACAGAATGGGCGAGGTCCGGCCGACCGAAAGGGTCAGGTCGAGACTGTAGACGGCGAAGAATCCGATGAAAGCGGCGGTCAGGATTTCGATGACGAAAAAGAAGATCCGGCCGAACAAGGTCTCGCCGACGATACCGACCATGGCCTCGATCTGGAAATGGGCGCGCTTGCGCCAGAGCGCCGCGGCGGCGAGGAAGACCATCACCGCCATCAGCCATTCGATGATCTCGTCGGACCAGCTCAGCTTGGCTACCGGTACGAAGCGGATGAAAACCACGGCCAGCAGCAGCGCGAACAGCCCGGTGAAAGCGGCGATGCAGCACCACTTCAGGAGGTTGCCGACGAAGGTGTCGAGTTTGATCAGAATGCTCATCATGGCCAATACCCCTCAACTCGGCATCAGGAGGTTGGGAAGCCACAGGGACAGTTCGGGGATGTAGGTGATGGCGAGGGTGACCATCAGGATCCCCAGCAGGTACGGCCCCAGCTCTCGGGTCAGCTTGCCGACCGGCACGTTGCTGATGGTGGCGACGGCATACAGGCTCATCCCCACCGGCGGGGTCAGCAGGCCGAGCATCGAGCACAGGACCATGATCACGCCGAACTGGATCGGATCGATGCCGAAGCGCTCGATCAACGGCATGAAGACCGGAACGGTGATCAGCAGGACGGCGATCCCTTCCAGGAAACAGCCGAGCACGATCAGGACCGCGACGATGATCAGCAGCATCACCCATTTGACCGATGTCAGGGCGGTCAGCCCGGTGATCACCTGCTGAGGGATGCTCTGGTGGATCATCAGCCAGCCGAAGAATCCGGCGGTGGCGATGATGAACAGCACCCGTACGCTTTGCTGGACCGATACCCACAGGATTTCCGGGATGTCGCGGAAGTGGAACTCCCGGTACCACAGTCCGCCGACCAGGAAGGCATAGAGCGAAGCGACGACCGCGGCTTCCGTCGGCGTGAAGATGCCGCCAAGGATGCCGCCGATGATGATGATCGGCATCAGAAGCGCCGCGAAGGATTCGCGGAAGGTTCGCCAAAGCCGGCCGATGGTCGGGGCCGGATCGCGCGGATACTTGCGCCTTTTGGCGACGATGTAGACGGCGGCCATCAGCGCCAGCCCCATCAGGATACCGGGCACGAACCCGGCCATGAACAGCTTGACCACCGAGACGCCCGTAAGGCTGCCGTAGATCACGAAAGTAATGCTCGGCGGGATCACCGGGCCGATGGTCGAAGAGGCGGCCGTGATCGCCGCGCTGAACGGGCGGTCGTATCCGGCCTTGGTCATCGCCTCCATCTCGACCAGCCCGAGCCCGGCGGCATCGGCCACGGCGGCGCCGGACATGCCAGAGAAGATCATGCTGGACACCACGTTGACGTGTCCGAGACCGCCGCTGATATGGCCGACGAGCGCCCGCGCGAAGTCGAAGACGCGGGTTGTGATACCGCCATAGTTCATCAGGTTTCCGGCAAGGATGAAGAACGGGATCGCCAGCAGCGTAAAGCCGGTCGTCGAGACGTACATACGCTGCGCCATCATCGGCAGGACAAACGCGTCGCCGAGAAGAATGAAAGTTCCGGCCGCCGTCAGTCCCATCGCGGCGAATATCGGGACTCCCAGCATCACGAGACCGATCAGGGTCGCGAAAATGGCCAAAGTCAGCATATCCCGTCCTCCATCCAGTCGCCGGTTGGCGTTCTTTTTCTGGTTGCGTGCTTGAACGAAGGCGCGGTTAGTCGGTGGCTCTCACCATTTCGAGGAACTTGTCGACGTTCTCCTTGCCGGCGTATTCCGCGATCTTGTCGTAGGCGTAGCCCATCTTGTCCTTGAAGGCGGAACGGTCGGGCGTGGTGACGTCCATGCCCTTTTCCTTCAGCATGGCGATCAGCCCGGCTTCTTCTTCCTGCTGCTCGTCACGGAACCACTGGCCGGCCTTGACCGCCTCTTCCTTCAGGATCTGCTGCTGTTCGCCCGTCAGCTTGCCCCAGGACTTGGCGTTGATGACCGCCATCATCGAATTGTAGACGTGATAGGTCAGCGCCAGATGCGGCTGAACTTCGTACAGCTTGTAATGGTAGATGACGGAAAGCGGGTTTTCCTGGCCGTCGACCACGCCCTGCTTCAGGGCCATCGGCAGTTCCTTGAAGCTGATCTTAGTCACCACGGCACCGGCGGCTTCCATGGTGGCCTGAAGCTGGATCTCGCCCGGGGTCCGGATCTTGAGCCCCTTGACGTCATCGGGCGAATTGATCGGCTTCTTGTTGTTGGTGAGGTTGCGGAAGCCCCATTCCCAGTTGGCCAGGTGCACCAGGCCGAGGTCCTTGAACTTCGGCTCGATCCATTTGGCGAAGGGCCCATCCAGAACGCGCCAGGCGTGCTGATAGTCCTTGTAGACGAACGGCAGCATGACCACGGCGAAGGGCTTGTCGCCCGCTTTTCCGTACTTGTCGAGCATCGGCTGGGTCGGCAGGGTGATGTCGACGACTCCCTGCATCTGCTGTTCCAGGACCTCATTGCCGTCGCCCAACTGGTTGGCCGGATAGATCTTGATGGTCACTTCGCCGTTGCTGCGCTTGGCAACGGCTTCGGCCATCATCATCGCCGCCTTGTTGGCCGGATGGCTCTCCGGCGCATAATGGCCGAGCTTCAGTTCGAGGGCGCCGGCGGGCGACGCGATCATGCCGAACAGAACGGCAGTGGCCGCAAGGGCCGATAGTTTCGTGCGATGCATAGTAAAGCCTCCTTTTTTGGAACCGAGAACCAAGCCGACGGAAAGCCAACCGATGATCGGTTCCGTATTCGGAAAATGGTTTCAGTTTACTTTTCGGCCGAGGCGTTCCCCGTTCTGCTGAACAGAATCTTCTTATCGAGGTCGAAAACGCCCGTTACCGTGTGCGCCTTTCGCACCGGTTTGACCACGAGAGACGTCTCCCGCGTTTAATTGTGTGATGGGACCTAAGTAACTATCCCGGTTTTACTTTCATTGCAGGCAGCCTCCTTTTTTAAAGTCCACGGTTATGCCGCGTCTTGTGCATTAGGGCTCATTGGGCAGCCCAGTTTTTCCGAGATCAGGCGGGCCGCCTTTTTGACCTCGGATATCGCTTGTGTCTGGAACTCTTTCTCGGAAAACCGGTGTATGGGGCCGCCGGTCGACAGGCTGGCGACGATCTGCCCGGCGTGATTGAACACGGGCGCCGCGATGCAGGCCATGTCCTCCTCGCCCTCGCCCAGGCTGACGCAGAAGCCGCCCGACCGGATTCTCTCGATCTCGCTCCGCATGCGTTGGACCGAAGTGATCGTGTTCGCCGTAAATCGTTTCTGGCAGGAGCTTTCCAAAAGCTTTTCCCGAACGTCCGGGGCCTGGAACGCCAAAAGCACCTTGCCCGCGCTACCGGCATTCAGCGGCGCGGCGCGGCCGACCTTGCCGGTCGATCCGATGCCCCTCGGGCTCTCGATGCGATCCATGCAGACGGATTTGTCGCCGCTGAGGATGGCCCAGTGGACGCTTTCCTGAATGCGGCCGCGCAAATCGAACATCACCGAACGCGCGATGCTGTGCAGGTCCGTGGAACGCAGATAGGCGCTGCCCACTTCGAAGGCGGCGACGGCCAGCTTGTATTCCTTGGTTGAATCGTTGCGCTCGATGAACCCCGCATGCTGCAGCGTGTTGACGATGCGATAGGCCGTCGTGCGGTCCACCTCCAGGGCCTGTGCGATTGCGCTGATCCGCATCGGCGCGCTTTCCTTCGCCAACAGGCGAAGCATGGCGCAAGCCCGAGTGACCGAATTTATCAAGTATTGATCCAATCCCCTGCCTCACATAAAATGTTCATTATTGTTATGCTTAGTTCATTAATGAAATTCTAGTCTCCGTTTTTTCTTCAAGTCAACGATTTATGGTTATATTTGAAATACTGTATTCAGTATTGTGTCGCTTCACAAAGACAGCGACTTAATATGATTCCGAACTATGCGGAGAAAGCTTGAATCGCGGGCCCTCCTGGTGGAGCGGCCGCCGAGGGCGGCAACTTTTGATAAAAACGGGCGTGCGCCGTCCTCGCCCCAGGGCGAGGGCGAATCGGAGAGACTCGGTTCGGTCGCGGAAACGAAAAACGGGCGGGTCCATTATGAGGACCCGCCCGTCATTCACTTAAATTGGTACGCCCGACAGGACTCGAACCTGTGACCCACTGATTAAAAGTCAGTTGCTCTACCACCTGAGCTACGGGCGCTTAAGGAAGCTGGCGCGAACATAGGTAGACCGGCCCTGCCGGTCAATCCCTTTCGAACCCTTCTACGCCTTGCCGGTCAGTCCGGGTTGCCGAACTTCTCGACGATCCGGGCCTTGACCCGGGGCGACACGAAATGGCCGACGTCGCCGCCGAGCCGGGCGACCTCCTTGACCAGCCGCGAGGCGATCAGCTGATGGCGGTCCGAGGCCATCAGGAACACGGTCTCGACCATCGGGTTGATGCGCCGGTTCATCCCGGCCATCTGGAATTCGTATTCGAAATCCGAAACGGCCCGCAGCCCGCGGATGATCACCGCGGCATCGTGCTCGACCACGAAGTTCATCAGCAGGTTGCCGAAGGGAACGACTTCGATGGCCGTCCCGTCGCCGTTGGTCATGGCGGCGACTTCCTCGCGCACCATGGTCACCCGCTCATCGACGACGAACATCGGGTCTTTCCCCGGATTCTCGGCAACGCCGACGATCAGATGGTCGACCACCCGGGTCGCCCGCGAGATGATGTCCAGATGACCGTTGGTAACGGGATCGAAGGTTCCCGGATAGATGCCGATACGCGGCTCGACCATTACTCAGTCCCTTCCGGCGTGTCTCCGGCCGGACCGTTTCCCGTATCGGCCCCGCTGTCATCGTCGCCGGCGCCGTCGATACCGTCCTCGCCTTCCGAGGCTGGGCTTTCGCCGTCACCGTCTTCCTCGTCGTCTTCCGCGGCATCGTCGCGCAGACGGGTCACCGAAACCACGTGGTCATCGTCGCCGACATTGAACACCGTAACGCCTCGGCTCGACCGTCCAACAATGCTGATCCCGTCGACCGGCACGCGGATGATCTGCCCGCCGTTGGCGACCAGGACCAACTGGTCGGTCTCGACCACCGGGAAGGAATTGACCACCGTGGTCCGGGCGCTGCCGCGCTGCAGATCCATGCTGGTGATGCCCTTGCCGCCGCGCCCGGAGATACGGTACTCGTAGGCCGAGGTCCGCTTGCCCAGACCGTCGGCGGCGACAGTCACGATGAACTCCTCACGCTCGACCATCTCGGCGAACAGCGGCTCCTCCAGGCGGGCCGCCAGGCCTTCGTCACGGGCCTTGTCCTCGGCCCGGTCCGTATAGTCGCCGCCGGCCAGACGTCGGGCGGCGTGGACGGCCTGCAGGTATTCCTCGCGCTGCTGAACCTCGACCTCGAAATGGCTGAGGGCCGACATGCCGATGACGTCGTCCTCGTCCTCCAGCCGGATACCGCGCACGCCGGTCGACGTCCGGCCCGAGAAGACGCGGACATCGGTCACCGGGAAGCGGATGGTCTTGCCCTCGCGCGTGCTCAGCAGAACGTCCTGGTCCTCGGCGAAGGTACGCACCCGGACCAGCTTGTCGCCGTCGTCCAGCTTCATGGCGATCTTGCCGTTGGCGAAGACGCTGGTGAAGTCGCTCAGCCGGTTGCGGCGGATATTGCCCGACGCGGTGGCCAGCACGATGAACAGGTCGCCCCAGCTCTCCTCGTCCTCGGGTAGCGGCAGCAGCGTGGTGATCACTTCTCCCGGATCGAGCGGCAACAGGTTAACCATGGCCTTGCCGCGCGACTGCGGCGAGCCCATGGGCAGCTTGTAGACCTTCAGCTTGTAGACCATGCCGGTCGACGAGAAGAACAGCACCGGCGTGTGGGTATTGACCACGAACACGCGGCTGACGAAATCCTCGTCGCGCATGCTCATGCCGGTCCGGCCCTTGCCGCCGCGCCGCTGCGCCCGGTAGGTGGAAACCGGCACCCGCTTGATGTAGCCGCCGTTGGTAACGGTGACGACCATATCCTCGCGCTGGATCAGATCCTCTATGTCCTGTTCGAACTCGGCCTCTTCCAGCGAGGTCCGGCGCGGCGTATCGAACTTCTCCTTCATCTCGAGGAGTTCCATCCGCAGCACGCCGAGCAGCTTCTCGCGGGAAGACAGGATCGAGAGATGCTCCTCGATCTGGCGGCCAAGCTCGGCCAGATCCTCGGCGATCTTGTCGCGTTCCAGGCCGGTCAGCCGGTGCAGGCGCAGTTCCAGGATGGCTTTGGCCTGATCCTCGGACAGCTTGTAGACGCCGTTCTCGACCTTACGGCCGGGCTCGTCGATCAACGCGATCAGCGGCGCCACGTCCTCTGCCGGCCAATCGCGCGCCATCAACTGTTCGCGGGCCGTGTTCGGATCGGGCGCGGCGCGGATCAGCGCGATCACCTCGTCGATATTGGCCACGGCGACGGCCAGGCCGGCGAAGATATGCGCCCGGTCGCGGGCCTTGTTCAGCTCGTAGATGGTCCGCCGGCGGATGACCTGCTCGCGGAACTCCAGGAAGGCTTCCAGGATCTGCTTGAGGTTCAGCATCTCCGGCTTGCCGCCGTTCAGCGCCAGCATGTTGACGCCGAAACTGGTCTGCAGCGGGGTGTAGCGGTAAAGCTGGTTGAGCACGACCTCGGGTTCGGCGTCGCGCTTGATCTCGACGACCACCCGCACGCCGTGCCGGTCGGACTCGTCGCGCAGGTCGGAAATGCCCTCGATCCGCTTGTCGCGCACGCATTCGGCCATGATCTCGACCATGCGCGCCTTGTTCACCATGTACGGAACTTCGCTGATGATGATGGCGAAGCGGTCCTTGCGGATCTCCTGAATGTCGGTCTTGCCCCGCTGGACGACGGAACCGCGGCCCGTGTTGTAGGCCTGGCGGATGCCGTTCTTGCCAAGCACCCGCGCGCCGGTCGGAAAGTCCGGCCCCGGAATGCAGGTGTCGATCAGCTCGTCCACGGTCACGTCCGGATTGTCCATGACGGCGCAGCAGGCGTCGATCACCTCGCCCAGATTGTGCGGCGGAATGTTGGTCGCCATGCCGACGGCGATGCCGCCGGCGCCGTTGACCAGCAGGTTCGGGAAGCGGGCCGGCAGGACCTTCGGCTCGGAAACCGATTCATCGTAGTTCGGCTGGAAATCGACGGTATCCTTGTCGATATCGTCGATCAGCGCGTGCGCGGCGCGGGCCATGCGGGCCTCGGTGTATCGCATGGCCGCGGCCTTGTCGCCGTCCATCGACCCGAAGTTGCCCTGCCCCTGGACCAACGGCAGCCGCATCGAGAAATCCTGCGCCATGCGGACCATGGCGTCGTAGATCGCGGAATCGCCGTGCGGGTGGTACTTACCCATGACATCGCCGACGATGCGGGCGGATTTGCGGAACGGCTTGTTGTAGTCATAGCCGCTCTCGTTCATCGAAAAGATGATCCGGCGATGCACGGGCTTCAGCCCGTCGCGCACGTCCGGGAGCGCCCGGCTCACGATCACGCTCATCGCGTAATCGAGATAGGAACGCTGCATTTCCTCTTCGACGGAAACCGGCGAGATGTCGGATTCACTCGGCGTAATGGGAGGTGTCGTCAACGGCAATCACTCGAGATTCTGTGCAATTGAAAGGGAGCCCGCATTGGCTCCTGGCCGGGGGGTTCCCGGCGCGCGCGAAATCTAGCACACGGCCCCGCGCCAAACAACGAAATGTCGGGCTTTTCCAGAAACATGCCGCAACGGAGGATCGGCTTTCCGGGACAATCGTGATAGTCTTCGGTTTGCAGAAGATACCGGATGTTCTCGTGATATTTGCGACGCCTGCCGAGGAGGGGAAAATGGCGGATTTCACGAAGGCGGAATGGAAGAAGATTTTCGCGCGCCTGGAGGGAAACGAGGGCGCCTACGGTTTTCCCGAACGGCGCAAGGATTCCGTGGTCCTCGCTTCGTTCAACATCCGCGATTTCGGCGATCCGGGCAAACGATCGAAAGGCGCCTGGAAGCTCCTGAACGGCATCTGCAAGCGCTTCGATCTGATTGCCGTCCAAGAGGTCGAGGACAACCTGGCCAGCCTCCGGCGTCTGCGGGAAAGCCTCGGTTCGAAATACGGTGTCGTGCATTCCGACATCTCGGGCGCCCTGCCCTCGCAGATCGGCCCGATCTCGCCGCACGAGCGGTTGGCCTTCCTGTACCGCTCGGACCGCGTCGAACGCGGCGAACTGGCTTCCGACATCAGCTTCGACCGCAGCTACATCTTCGACACGCTCTATGCCAACCGGAAGGCCTTCGCCAAGGCGTTCGACGACTTCGAGGCCGACTTCAAGGCCTACAAGGCCAAGACGCGGAAGACCGAGCCCTATTTCATCGCCCTTTCCAAATTCATCGCCTTCATCCGCCAGCCGCACGCCGTTTCCTTCCGCGTGCCCGGCAAATCCGGCGCGACGCCCTACGAATTCGTCGCGGTCAACGCGCACCTGCTGTACGGCGGCGGCCGCAAATCGGAACGGAAGATGGAATTCGAGGCCCTGGTCTCCTGGCTGTTCGACCGCGCCAAGAAGGCCGAGACCATGCCGGTCAAGGACATGATCCTGTTCGGCGACCTTAATTTGGACTTCAGCAACCCGGTCCGGCAGCGCCCGCAATACGACGACCGGCTGAAGGCGCTGAACGGCAAGCTCGTCTCGACCGACGAACCGGCGGATTTCAACTTCCCGTTCCTCGACGAACACCCGAAGCTCGGGACCATCCGCAGCAACGCCCGGCTTTCCGAAACCTACGACCAGATCGGCATCATCCGGCGCGACCCGCGCCTGCCCGGCCACGAGGCGAACGACGCGGCGGGCACCGCGCCCGGCGGTTTCGATTTCGGCGTGGTCGATTTCGTCCGGCTGTTCCAGGACGCGCTCGAAGGCGGCCGCTCGGTCACGGAGATGAGCACGGCGGAGAAGCGCGCGTTCGTCGGCCGGTTCGAGTACGACGTCAGCGACCACATGCCCATCTGGATCCGCCTGCCGCTGCCGAAATAAGGAAAAGGGGCCCGAAGGCCCCTCCTCCCCTCACACGAAAAGGGATCAGGCGACCTTGAGCCGCCCGTCCAGGGTCGCGCCGCTGGCCTTGGAGATTTCCTTCATCTCGCGGATCTGGGCGATCACCTCGTTGCGGTAAACTAGGCCGGTATGGTCGTAGGGCAAGGCCTTGAGGCTGAAGCTCTTGATGCCGCCCGGAACGCCGCCGCCGATCGGGTTGCCGTTCCACGCCTCGCCGAAGCCGCCGAGCGCCATGTAGGTGCTGATGGCGACCTGGAAGGTCTTGTCCAGCACCTGCCCGATGGGCTGACCGTTAACGGTGATGTCTTCCGCCGTGGCTTCCGCCGCCGAGCCGTTCAACTTGATCGCATAGCGTAGCCCCTTGGAATAATGCAGGAACCCGCGCGACACGAAGCCCTTGAGGTCGATGCCGCCGGATTTCAGTTCCTCCGGCCGGACGATCCGCTTGGCGTTGTTGATCAGCATGTCGCGGATCTGCGCGCCGGTCATCGTGGCGACGTGTACGGCGTCGGCATATGGCATGACGTCATACCAGGCGCGGAAGGTCAGCTTGCCGGGATTGACGCCGGCCGACAGCCCGGTGGCATTGAACACGGCCAGATCGACCCGGCCGCCCGGGAAGGTCCCGGACCGCTCGACCAGGGTGTCGTTCATGAAGTTGGCGATCGCCGCCTCGCCGATATAGCGCTGGGCAATGGTCACCTCGGTGGAAATCTCGGCGTCCGGCGCGACCGTGCCGATGGCTTCGGCCAGCTTGACCTCCAGGGCATCGCGCAGCGGCTTCACATGGGCGGTCTCGAATTCGGCATCGAAATCACCGTCATGCTCCAACCCAGCATACTTGCCGTCGTCGGCCGCGACCCGGTCGTCGCGCTTCTTGGTCGCGTGCAGGCCGACCGAGGTGAACCAGGCCTTGCGGCCCTGTTCCGCGGCGATCGACATCACCGTCTCGCCCAGATAGCCGCCGTGCGCTCCGGCCTGGGTGATCAGCACGCCCTCGACCAGATTGTCCGGGTTGATGCCCTCGGCATTCAACGCCGTATGCGAATGGCCGCCGATCAGCACGACCGGCTTGTCGGTCAGCTTGCCGGCGGCATCGGCGATCACCAGATCGCCCTCGCCGATCATCCGGGCGCTGCCCGCCTTGCCGCTCTTGTGCATGCCCGCGCCGTAGCCGCAATGGGAAAGCACCACCACCACGTCGGAAATCTCCGCCACCGCCGGGATCAGGTTCTCGACCGCCTTGACCGGGCTGGCCACGGCCAGGGCCGGATCGCCCGCCTGGCCGACGCGGGTGTCGATGTTGGTGGTCAGCCCGATGATGCCGATGCGCAGCCCCTTCACCTCGGCGACCGCCGCCGGGGTGTAATCGGTGTTCATCGCCAAGAACTTGGAGCCGACCACGTTGGCCGACAGGACCGGGAACTTGGCGTCCGTCTCGATGCCCTTGCGCAGAAGCTCGGCGCCCCTGTCGAATTCATGGTTGCCGAGCACGGCGATATCGACGCCCGCCGCCGAATAGGTCCGATACCCGGCATCGGCGACGAACTCCTCGGGCGACCAGCCCATCAGTTCGTCGAACACGCTGCCGGTATGGTCGTCGCCGCCAGAGATGAACAGCACGGCCTCGTTCTCCGCCGCTCCGGCGCGGGCCGCCTTGACCCGCTGGACCAGTTGGGCCAGACGGTGGGTGTCGCCCTTCTTGCCGTGCGGTTCGGTGATGTGGTTGTGCATGTCGTTGAAATGCAGAAGCCGCAGCACCCGCCGCTCGCCGGCCGCCAAGCTGGGCGCGGGAACCGCGTTTCCCGTTTCCGTGACGATACGCTGGATCGGGCCGGACAGGGGATCGCCCTTGAGCAGGAACAGGCGTTCAACGACGCCCGCGGCGTTCGGCGTCGCCGGAACCATGGCCAACTCCCCGGCCATCGGCGCGGCATTGGCCCGGAACACCACGAACGGCGAGAACGCCGCCACGCCCGCGGCGGTCATCCCGGTCTGCACGAAACGCCGCCGGGTCATCCCCATTTTGACTTTATCGGACATCCTGATCCCTTTCTGAAACTGACGGAAGGGGCGGATTTTCAAGCGTTGAGGAGGCCGTCTTATTACGGCCGAAGAGGCACCGCTCCCCCTTTGGAAAGCGGCAGTAAAGGCAAAGAATGCGATGGATTCACGACGCTTCGATAACCGATTTATGACAAATCGGGTATCAGGCAAACCAGCTTGATATCCTGCTGCGCGGCGACCAGCAGCGTTGTCTGGCGAAACGCCAGCTGCCCGTGTTCCGGATGGTCGAAACGCCGTTCGCCGCCCTCGCGGCCGAGGACGTCCTGGTCGCGCCAATGCTTGGCGAACAGCGGGCTCCGCCTCGACAGGTCGTCGACCAACTCCTGCATTGCCGGGTCGCGCGGACGGCGGTTGAAGTCGGCCCGGAATTCGGCGACCAGACGGCGGGCCCGTTCCGGCCAATCCCGGATCAGCGTCTTCGCGCCGGGGCACAGGAACACGAAGCCCAACAGGTTGCGGTCTTCCGCCGCCTCGTCCAGCCAGCCGACGAACAGGTCGGCAGCGGCTTCGTTCCAGGCCCGCGCCGTCCAGTTGTGATCCAGCAGATAGGCCGGAACCGCCAGCAGGGACGGCAGCCCGAGTACGCCCGACAGCACGTCGTCCGCACTGGCCGGGGCGACGGGATCCCGCCGCCCCGCCAGATCGAACAGGGACGCCCGCTCGGCGGAGGACAACCGGAGCGCCTCGGCCAGCCGGGAAAGGGCCTGAGAAGAGGCATTCACCTCCCGCCCCTGTTCGAGCCAGGTGATCCAGGTGGCGCTGAGTCCGGCGGCGTCGGCCAGTTCCTCCCGCCGCAGTCCGGGCGTGCGGCGGCGCGTGCCGACCTTTTCCGGCGGCAGCGGCAGGCGTTCCCGATGGGCGCGGATGAAGGCGCCCAGCATGCGTCGAGGGTCGGTCTGGTCCATGGCGCAATTTATACCAGGATAAATCCTCATCTTTTACCAGTTTAAAATTGGCCTGAATATCGGCCCTCCACGCAAGTCCAGGAGACCGCTGATGCATACCCACAGCCATAACGAAATCGTTCTCGGCCAATACCGATCCCAAGCCGACGCCTACGTCGCGAGCGCCGTACACGCCCAGGGCGCGGATCTCGATCTGCTGGCCGAACTGATCGGCGAGCGCCCGGCGGCGTCGGTCCTCGACGTGGGTTGCGGCGGCGGGCACGTCTCCTTCCGTCTGGCTCCGCTGGTCGGCAGGGTCATGGCCTGCGACCTTACGGAACAGATGCTGACGGCGGTGGCGGAGGAAGCCCTCGGACGCGGCCTGGGAAATATCTCGACCACCCAGACCGCCGCCGAGGATCTGCCCTTCCCGTCCGCCTCGTTCGATATCGTCGCCACGCGCTACAGCGCCCACCATTGGCGCGACCTCGCCGCCGGGGTCGGGCAGATGCACCGTGTTTTGAAACCCGGCGGATTAGCGGTTTTCATGGACGTGGTCACTCCGGCCGATCCGCTGCTCGACACTTGGCTGCAAAGTCTGGAGTTGCTGCGTGACCCGTCCCACGTACGCAATGCGTCGCTGGACGAATGGCGCAAGCTGCTGGCCGAGGCCGGCTTCACCCTCGGTCAGGAGGCCCCGTCCCGCATCCGCTTGGACTTCGCCGCCTGGGTCGGGCGTATGAAGACGCCGGACGTGCATGTGGCGGCGATCCGCTCCCTCCAGCAGAGGGCAAGCCGCGAGGTCACCGGCCACTTCGAGATCGCCGATGACGGCAGTTTCTCGCTGGATACGGCCCTGATCGCCGCGACGAAAGCCTAGATCTTCTGCTCAACCGCCTCGAAGCACGGGATGCACAGGGTCTCGCCGCCGATCTGCCGGGTCCGCGATTCCATGACCGTCTCGCCGCAATGGGCACAGGTCAGGCTTTTCAGGATACGGGCCCGGCGGGGCGGACCGTTGCGCAGTTCCTTCACCGTGAACATGTCCGCCAGATCGATATCCAGCAGGCGCCGCTGGGTTTCGGCACGAAGCTCCTGCACCCGGTCCTTCTCCGCCTGGGTTGCGGTGCCGGCGCCGATCTTTTCCGACAACGGGCCGTATTCCTCGTCGATGGGGCCGCGTGCGTCCGGCTTCATCACGGCCCGGAATCCTTTGCCCGTCCGCCGATCCCAGAACGAAAACGCCATCTTGCCGAGATCGCGGTGGATGAAGTTTCCCTTGCCGAAGGTGCAGCCGGTCAGGAACTGGATGGCGTCGCAGCCGCACATATCGGTTTCGGCAACTGCCACCATCTCGGAATCCGGTGGGTTGTCGAGGGCATTGAGGGCCAGTTCGGCGGCGCGGATGCCGATGACCAGCCCGGGACAGGAATGGCCATGAAACTGGATGGTCTGATCGATCTTTTCCTGAGAAATGCTGCAAGGCATGGAAAGGCTCCTAGGATTGGCAAAGGCTGGGGACGACCACCGGCGCGCCCCCCACATGGTGCACCTGGACCGGAATGCCGTAAACCTCGGCGATCAGATCCGGCGAAACGGTTCCGGCGTCCCCTTGGGCGTGGATACGGCCGTCCTTGACGAACAGGAAGCTGTCGGCGAAGCGCAGGGCGGTATTCAGGTCGTGCATCGTCATCACGGCGGCGACTTTATGCTCGTCGACCACGCGGCGGATCAGGCTCAGGATCTCCACCTGGTTCTTCAGGTCCAGCGAGCTGGTCGGCTCGTCGAGCAGCAGCAACCGGGGCTCCTGCACCAGGGCGCGGGCCACCGCCACCTTCTGCAGTTCGCCGCCGCTCAACTGGTCGATATGGCGCAGCGCGAGATGGGCGAAGCCGAGGCGGTTGATGATCGCATCGACGATTTTCAGGTCGTCGTCGGAAACCTGCCAGCGGATATGCGGCTTGCGGCCCATCAGCACGGTGTCGAACACGGTCATTCGCGCCGGTTCGGTGCGCTGCGCCACATAGCCGACCCGTGCCGCGATCTCGCGCGGCGGCAGACGCAGCACGTCCGCCCCGTCGACCAGGGCGGTGCCGATCTTCGGCTTAAGGATCGCGTTGATGCATTTCAGCAAAGTCGTCTTGCCGACACCGTTCGGCCCGAGGATGGCGACCAGTTTCCCCTCGCCGACCGAAAACCGCACGTCGGTCAACACCGGATGGCTGTTGTAGGCGAAATTCACCCCCTGGACGTCGAGGATCATCGCCGCCCCCGGATGATCAGCCAGATGAACACCGGCGCGCCGAGAAAGGCGGTCAGCACGGAAACCGGCAGTACATGCGGCGCCAGCATCAGCCGCGCCGCCGTATCCGCGACCAGCAGAAGCAACCCGCCCGCTACCACGCTGGCCGGCAGCAGGAAGCGATGGTCCGCACCGATCACCCGGCGCACCATATGCGGGACCACCAGGCCGACGAATCCGATGATCCCGAGAAACGCCGTCACCGCCGCCGTGACCAGGGCCGCCAGGAACATGCCGACGATACGCACCCGCTCGACCCGCACGCCCAGTCCCTTGGCCGTTTCGTCGCCCGCGTCGACGGCGTTGTAGTTCCAGCCCTGCGAAATGAAGAAAGCAGAGGCCGCCAGGGTCACGGCGGTCATCAGGCCGAGTTCGGACCACGACGCCCGCGCCGTATCGCCGAAGGTCCAGAACACCATGGCGGCGAGTTGCACGTCGTCGGCGAAATATTGCAGGAACATGGTCCCGGCCGAAGCCAGGGCGCCGAGAGCGATGCCGGTCAGCACCATCACTTCGGGCGTTGCGCCTCGTGTCCGGGCCACGGCGACGATCACCCCCGCCGCGAGCAGGCTGAAGGCGAAGGCCGCGCCGGTGGTCAGATACGGGTTGGTGATGGTCACCGCGCCGACGGTCCGCGAGGTCATCAGGCCGCCGCCCAGCACCATCACGCTGAACGCCGCGCCGAAGGCCGCCGACTGCGAGATCCCCAGGGTGAAGGACGAGGCCAACGGGTTACGCAGGATCGACTGCATCACCGCGCCGGAAACGGCCAACCCGGCCCCGGCGACGATCGCCGTCAAGGCCTGCGGCAGGCGGATGTTCCAGACGATGATGTCGAACCGCTTGATCACCTCCATCCCCAGCAGGCTCTTGGCCACGTCGGTCAGCGGCACGTTGGCCGCGCCGAGCGAGATCGACACAACCAGCACCAACGCGAGAGAGACCGTCACTATGGCCAGAAAAGCGGTCTTGCGGCCGATGTAGCTCGTATAGGCGGCGGGAACCCGCCCGTCGGCGAAATGCATCGTCAGTCAACCACCGGAACCGGCTGATAGGCCATGCCGCCGAACAAGGCGTTCATCTCCTGGAACACCGGCTTATCGACCAGGAAGCTGTAGATCTCGTCCGCCGTTTGTCCCGGATCGACATCCTTGAACGCCTCGGGATGGACGAGCGAGCCGATGTAATAGGCATTGGCCAGGATCGAACCGAAGTTCCGCGAATACCAGTTGTAGGGCAGCAGGCCGTAGACGTGCCCTTTCTGGACCGCGCTCAAAGACTGGTAGGCCGGATCGGTCCGCAGTTCGAACAGGGCGCTCGCCTTCGGCCCCAGTTGTTCCGACGACAGGTCGAGGAACAGCAGATCGGGATTCCATTCGACGATCTTCTCCTTGGCCACGTCGGTATGGGCCAGTTCCTTGCCTTTCAAACCGCCGGTATTGGCGACGTTGGGCAACCCGACGAAGCCGAAGGGCGGATAACCCGGTTCGGTCGACTGATAGCCGTGCGGTCCCTTCGAGGCGACACCGCCGATATAGGCGCTCGGCAAATCGGCCCCATCCTTCGAACGCTTGGCCAGATCGGCGATCCGCTCCTCGAAGAAGGACACCACCTCCTCGGCGCGGTCGCTCCTCCCGACCACCTCGCCCATGATGCGCAGGGCCTGGAAGAACTTCGGCCGCGCCTTGCCGAGATCGCCGTATTCCAGCACGACGACTGGGATACCGGTCTTCTCCTGAAGTTCCACCGGGTCGTGACCCATGGTGCCGTAGGTCTTGAGAATCACCTGCGGCTGCGGCGACAGGGTCAGGATCAGTTCCGGATTGTCGTGGCCGCGGAACTCGCCGAAGGTCGGCAGCTTCTTGAATTGCGGATTGGCCAGGGCGTAGGGCCGCGCATCGAACTGGTTGCGCCGGGTTTCGATGTCGTCGACGGCGACGGCCATATCCTGCGCCTGAAGATAGGTCAGCAGCCGCAGGGCGCCGGGGCCGGAACAGATGACTTGATCGACCGTATCGGGCACCGCGACCGTGCGCCCCATGGCGTCGGTGATATCGCGGGCCTGAGCAGCAGGCGTGAAGGCAAGAAAAAGGGCGGCGGCAAGCACCGGAAGTGAACGGCTCATCGGACGTTTCCCATTAGTCGAATGAACGTGAGAATGGTTCGTATGATTTTTTTAAAAAAAGTATGAGGATAGGTAGCAAGCGTATGACCGGCTTGTCAACAAGGGTTTCCCGAACCCTCTTGCCAAACGGGGCTTCCGCGCCGTAAACCCAATCAACAATCATAAGTTTCCGTCTGGTTTTCCGATGAACACATTCGCCGCCGCCGCGGCCATTCTGGCCGTTTCCGCCGTTTTCGTCGTCCTCGGGCTCGGCGGAGGAATCCTGTTCGTGCCGATCCTGCATTGGGCCGGATTCGATCTGCAAAGCGCCGCCATTCCGCTCGGTCTCCTGCTGAACGGCTCGAACACGCTGCTTGCGCTCGTGCCGTACGGCCGGGAGGGTTTGGTCGATTGGAAGGGCGGCGGCCCGATGGCCCTGACCGCGGCCCTGACCGCGCCGCTGGGGGCCTGGGTTCAGCCGCAGTTGTCGCCGGGAACGGTGCTGGCCCTGTTCGCCCTGGCCGTCTCTGTCGCCGCCTGGCGGGCCTTAAAAGGTGCCCGCCGGAACGGACGGACGAAGTCGCAACCGGCCGCCGTGCCCTCGCCCCGCGTCGCGTTGCGGCTGGCCATCGGCGCCGTGGTGGGATTCACCGGCGGGCTGCTGGGCATCGGCGCCGGGTTTATCGTCGCGCCGGCCTTCCTCGCCCTCGGCTACCCGCCGAAACGAACGGCGGCGACGACCGCCCTGGTCGTCACCGTCTGCTCGTTCTCCGGGTTCGCCGGATACGCGCCGGGGCTCGATATCTCCTGGAGCGCCGCCGGCCTCGCCCTGGCCGCGGTGATCGTCGGTTCGCAGAT
>Ga0207799_100164_pt1 | contig 57624 bp, 50 predicted proteins | sample TtanPargueraPR_4_FD_187742 | JGI IMG/M metagenome (GOLD analysis project Ga0207799, IMG submission 187742) | Aerobic enrichment media microbial communities from Bioluminiscent Bay, La Parguera, Puerto Rico - Tt and M2 (SPAdes) | ecosystem: Environmental > Aquatic > Marine > Unclassified ...
GGGGCTGGCGCGGCAGGGCCTCGCGGTGCCGCTGCGGCCTCCGGCAGGCGCGCGGGTGCCCCGCCTGCACAAGCGGGAGATCCTGGACGCAATCATGTCCTTGCATGGTCGGACCGCAATACTGGCCCTCACGGACGCCGCCCGTCACATGCCGCCGGAGCCCGTGGCGCAGGCGCTGACCCGCGCGCGGGATACGGCAGATCTCCTTGACCGGTGGCATCGTCTTGAGCGGTTCGTCCATGCACGCCACACCGTCGAGACCGAACACCTGGGCGAGAACATGTTCCGCCTGCGTCATCGCGCCCGCGACGAGGGGCCGCCGCCTTCCCCCGCTGAAAGCCTGCTTGTTCTCGGCGTTGTCATGACGCTGGCAGAGATGGTCGGTTGCGGCCCCGTCACCTTGACGACCGAAGCAGGCGAGGTCTGGCGTGACAGGGGGGCATGGCTCGATATCGACGAGGTCGCTCGGATCGGCGGCGTGATCTTGTCGGGGCCATCCGTCCGGACGACCGCGATCCAGTGCCGCGAACCAATGTGCGAGGATCATGTGGATGCACTTCGGCGGCGCCTGGCGGCCGATCCGGTGCGCCGCTGGAGGCTCGCAGACCTCGCCTCCGAGTTGGGCACCTCGCCGCGGACGCTTCAGCGTCGTTTGGCTGGAATGTCGGTATCCTTCTCCCGCCTCGTGGCCGAAGCCCGATTGCAGGTTGCGGCATCCTACCTATGCGATGCATCGGGTCCGGGATTGGCGGAGATCGGTTTCCTTGCCGGCTATTCGGATCAGGCGCATTTCGCACGCTCGTTCAGCCAAGCCGTCGGAACAACCCCGCGCGCCTACCGTGCTGATTTCAAGGTGTAGACCCAGTCCGACAAGCCTGTTGACCTTGGCCCGATGGAAAACGTGCCGACATCCAGTCAACACCACCTGGAAAACATACAGGTTGATCCGCCAAACGGCTGTGGGACCTGTGTTGGCGACAACCTCTTCCGGGAATACGTGGATGCCATCCGGGAAAACGACAATCCCATCCGCCAAGACGGCTGCCGCTGACAGCTCGAGAACGCGCCCAGCCAGGCGCCAGTCGCCGGCAAGAAACGGAAGCAACCCTCACCACAGCACAATTATATGCGCATTTTCAATGTATTATAGAAGATTGCGCAATCACAAACCAGCCCTCTCCTTGGTGAGGCTGGCTAGCCAGAGACTGGCAGCACAGCCACCTTTTCCAGATCCAACTGCGCAAGGCCCCGAGGCAGCCGCTGTCCCGGAAGTGCCCCAGATTTGTGCCCCAGTGGTTTCCGGCCTACCCGCTGGCCCCGTTGAGGGCTCGCCCGCGGCAAGTTGAAGACCGCCGCTGGATGGTCATGGCGACAGGTTTGCGCTCCTCGTTCCGGACTGCCCGTATGCCAGCCCTGTGGGGGCTCTTGCGCCGTCCGTGCCGTTGCCAAACATTGGGATGACATGACATCCTTTGCGCGACGATATGGGGATCGCGCCATGTTTCTTTTCGCTCAAGCCGTCCATTTCATTATCCAGCCCTGGCATTTCTTTCTGCTGTTGATCGGCTTTGGCTTCGCGCTGCGCGCGCTCCGCTTCATGCGTGCCGGGCGTATCAGTTTCTGGGCAGCGGGCGGCTTCCTGGCCCTGGTCTCGCTGACGCCGATCGCCGACTCCCTGGCCTATACACTCGAAGGCCGTATCCAGCCGGGACAGTACGACCTCGACGAGGTGGCCGGTGCGATCGTGCTCGGTGGTTCAACGGGGTCGTCCACCCTCGCCGAGGACCGCGGGGGCTACCTGCTGACCGGCGCTTCAGAGCGGCTAAATGCCATTGCGTCGCTTCGCCGGCGGCGTCCGGACGTGCCGATCCTCGTGACCGGCAATGCCGACGAAGCTGAAATGACGCGGGCCTTCCTGACCGATATCGGCATAGACCCGGACACGATCATGTTCGAGGACCAGTCCCGCAATACCTATGAGAACGCCCAGTTCTCGGCCGACATGCTGGCCGACCGGCCGGGTGCCTACCTGCTCGTCACATCGGCCCGGCATATGCCGCGCGCCGTGGGCTGTTTCCGGAGGGCCGGTGTAACGGTCATCCCTTACCCCGTCGACTACCGGGCCGAGCGGCCATCATGGTCGGTGGCGCGCATGAATCCGACCGATCGGTTCGAACTGCTCGATGACATGATCGACGAGGTCGTCGGTCTCGTCGTCTACCGGATGCTCGGGCGCACGGACAGCCTGTTCCCGGACGACTGACGCGGTCTATCTCTGATCCCGGACATCATCATCGCCCGCCCGGGCGCTGACATTTGCCGTCTCCCCCGGCGTCACCGCATAGACGGAATCGAACCAGCCCGTCGCATCGATGCGCCCGCCGAAGAATTTCGACGCGGCAAGCGTATTGTGGCCGTAGTCGTAGAAATACTTGTTCAGCCGGGCATCCATGGAGAAGCATGTCTTTTGCTCGCGCGGGCAGACATAGTCCATGCGGTCAAGCACGACCAGTTTGGGGAACCGGGCCGCAAGGCCCTTGATCTGGTCGTCGGAGTGCAGGTTCTGGGCTTTCCGGCGCCGCGTCCTGAACTCGCTATAGTAAGCGTGATCGGAGTCGTTCTGGATCGCCCATCCGTCCTTCACACCGCTTCGTGCCCGTTCTATGACGGTCACATCGGCCTGCGTGAGCGTGCCGCCCAGGTAGGTATCGAACTCGAAAATATTCTTGACGATGGCATAGGCTTTCCCGTCCGCATTCATGCGCTGGAGGACGGTATCGAAGTCATCCAGATCCGTTGTCCAGAACTTATCAGAAATCACGACGACGTCGGCGTTCCGGTAATTTGGGGAGTCGAAGAATGTCTCGTCGATATTTCGAATCTGTATGCCATACCGGGCCACCTGGAAGTGCTCGCTCACCTCGCTGTACGAGAAAGCATTGTACAGGTCCTTGGCGAATGAATCGCCGACGATCAGGAGCTTGGGGCGCTCATCATCGAGGTCATACCAGAGCGTGTTGTCGAAGGGATTGTGCTCGACACGGTAGTCCTGGTTGCCGCTGAGCGTTCTCAGCGGATCCCAGGTCGCCTCCTGGAGGGCCCGATTGTCGGGCTCGTAGTCGAGGAGGTGGACCCGGTATGTCGTGTCGGCCGGCTGGTCCAGGTGGCCCCGGGTGACAATGCCGACCGAGCCGACCGCGATACTGGTCACGATACCCGCCGATGCCATCTTGAAGATCTGGTCGCGCTGGAAAATCGTGCGCGTCCTGAAGGGTTTCTCGACAAAGCGCCAGCTCAGATAGGAGAGCGGGAACGTCATGACGGCGAGGGTCCCCATGACCATCATCGACGGTCCGTTGAGGGCGAACTGGTAGCGCGCAAAGACGAGCAGGGGCTGGTGCCACAGATAGGCGCTGTAGGAGATCAGCCCGATGCCCACCAGAAGCTTCAGGCTCAAGAGGGAATTGACCCAGGTCCCGCGCGCCGCGAACAGGATGATAAGCGCCGAGCCTATTGTCGGCGCCAGTGTATACAGGCTCGGATAGGGCGTGTTTGTGTCATAGACGAATATCGAGAACAGGATCAGTCCGAGGCCGAGCAGGCTTGCGGCCTGGCTGACCTGGAAGGGGGCCGAGCGTTTCTCGTACATGAGATAAAATGCGGTCAGGGAACCAATGGCCAGTTCCCAAGCGCGCGTTGGCAGCAGGTAGAAGGTCGCGACCGGTGAGGCGTATGCGCCCCAGTGTGCGAGTGCCAGGCTGACGATGAAGGCGAGGACGAGCACGGTTACCGTGGACCGGTTGCCGAACCGCTTCATCACGAGCAGGAAGAGCGGGAAAAAGATGTAGTACTGCTCCTCGATCGCCAGCGTCCAGGTATGAAGGAGCGGCTTCAGTTCCGTGGCGGTGTCGAAATATCCGCTCTGCTGCCAGAAGAAGATGTTCGAGGAAAACACCGACACCGAGATGATGCTCTGGGCGAACTCCGTCATCGCGCGCGGTGGCAACCATATCCATGCGAGGGGCAGGGCGACGAGGATGACCAGGAACAGGGCTGGCAGTATTCGCCGCGCCCGCCGTTCGTAGAAATGAACCAGGCTGAACTTGTCTGCATCCAGATCGTTCTTGATGATCGTCGTGATAAGATAACCGCTGATGACAAAGAATATGTCGACCCCGACGAACCCGCCTTTCACGAGCCCGAAGCCGGCATGGTAGAAGACGACGGGAACAACGGCGATTGCACGCAATCCATCAATTTCGGCACGGTACTTCATGATGTCACTCCGCCTTGTGACGGCCGCCTGGCCGCATCCCGGATGCCGGGTCCGGCCGCGTGGGAGCCGCTTGGCGTCACTCTTGCTGAATTCGCTTGCGGCCAAGCAGGCGAAGGGTCAGGTTCCGTCCGGCGCGCAGGACCGGGTACAGGACCGCGGCGCGCGCCTTCGAACGGAACACCCATCCGTTGAACTTGCTGAATGCACCTTTCGGGGCACTCAACAATGCGAGGGCATGGATGCAGTCTTGGCCATGATACATCTGGCCAGACATTTTCAGGACCATGCCCTCATTCAGGTCGAGACCCTGGTCCAGCACTTCCTCGAATTCCGGACCGCCGTCGCGGGCATTGATCAGCCGCACCGGCCCGGCCGTCTCGCGCAGCCGAACAAACTGGACATAACGGCTGCAGAACGGGCACTCGCCGTCATACAGCAGCCAGTTGTCCGGCGCCGCGGCGGGCGTCTCGTTCATATTTTGCCTAGTGCAGACAATAGGACAACTCTCCTTTGAAGACCGGGCGGAAATACGCAATCTTTGCCGGGAGTAGCGGCGGCGGGACATCCAGGTTGGCGTCCACATTGTCGTCTGCTCCGCGCTTGAAATGGTGCATCTCACCATTCCGCAGATAGGTGATCTCGAGATCGGGATCTTTCAAGCCACTGACCGTCCGGCGGAACTCGAAATAGGGAATGTAGACATCGAATTGCTGGCCGACAAAGCCGTAGCGTGCCGGATACGTCTTCAGCTTCAGGACATCTTCGTTGTTGGAATCGACCACCTCGACGAGATCATCCTGGTAACCGAACAGCGCAATCGTTGGCATGAACAGGTGATTGTTGACGCCACCCTCGGTCCGCATATTGCTGTACATGGCGACGTTGGATTCCGTCTTGAAGCCGATATAGGGCGAGGCGGAATTGATGACCGCAAGTGCGAAGACGCCCCATAGCCAGCCGGGCCTTGGTGTCCAGAGTTCCGTGACGCCGTTTCCCGAAAGAACGCCGTAACGCAGATGTTCCCGCAGCACCGCAATCAGCAGGAGCGCTGTAAGGCCGAGGCTCCACAGCAGCCAGATCCAGCTCGGCTTCAGCGGTATGGCGGCCAGAAGCAGGATCGCATTGCAGGCCGCGAATGCGAGCGGCGCAGGTGCCCACGGGATATATTTGGCGCGAACCGCGTCGAGGCGCCTGACAACGATCCGAACCACCTCCAGCAGGGACGGCATTGCGACCAGGACGTAAAGCGACAACATGAAGGCTGAGAACGGCCAGTGTCCCATCAGTCCGAGCAGGATGTGAAACGGCACGCCGAAGTAAAATGCGGCCAGCCGGGTCCGGCGGAAGGCCAGCATGAAGGGCAATAGGGCTTCCGCGACGATGAAGAACCAGAAGAAGAACTTAACGCTTGCCAGCGACAAGAGCGGCGAAACGATCGGCCGTTCGGCATGGCCTTCCTCGATCATGCCGGACAGGCAGCTGATATCCAGGTCGAAAAAGCCCGTATTCAGCTTCGAAACGATGATCGAGAAGTACATGAAGGCGAAGATCGCGCCGCAGACGGGCGCAAATTTCAGGAACCAGGCCTCGGCCATTTCGCGGTCGAACCGCGCGCGCGAGCGGATGTAGGGCAAGGCAATCATGATGAAAGCCGCCAGCATCGCCACCGACATGAAGGTGTCGATGAAAACGTGGTTCTTAACGAATGGCCATTCACCGAGATAATAGACGATGCCGGATACAAGCATCGCCACGAACAGCCACAGCCGGCCCGGAAACAGGAAGACCGCAATCGCCAGCGCCGCGAAGATGTGGCCCAGAACAAGCCCGTCAGCATACCAATGATTGAAGAAGACGAGTTGAACCAGGGTCTGAGCGGCCCATGCGTAAGCGAAAACCGTCAACGAGTCGGTTCGCTTGATGTCTACCCCATTACTGGGCACAAATCCGCGCTCGCTCACGATCGCTTGCCCTACTCAAAAAGTTTTCGTCACTGTGCATTAACTGAATGCCTTAGGTTAACGTACGGTAACAAAATGAATGCGTCAATTCGACGAGCATTCGCGCTCGAATGTCTGAGGCGGATTTGTGAATGCTTTCGGAATCTTGGATTCCGTCGTGTCTTCGCCGGCTCTGGATATCGCGGCCAGGCTTGTCCCGTGATTCAGCCTCAAGGTGGTGGTTGGTGGGGCGACGTCGCTCTGTGCTCCCGTCTCGCCCACGGCGCGACATTGCAAAGCCCGCTTCCTGCGCTTTGCGGCCGCTGGGGAATACCGCAGCAAAGGTCCGCTCGTCACCCTGCCCTGACGAGGACCGCAAACCGCCCATAGCTGCCATCGACGCATCGCGCCGTGAGGGTCCGGTTCGAGCCCACAGCAGTCGTGCCAGAGCGCGTTATCAGTGCGCATCCCCAAAAACCAAAACGGAAAGGCGGACATCTGCCCCACAAGGAACAGGACGTGCGCCCCTGGCGCGCAGCGAGGTAGTGGCGATGGTGAACAGACGATATAGTTGGATGGCGCCTCAACGGGAGAACGACCATGTTTCGTTCACACTATCTATCGCCGAACAGACGCGAAGTGCTGGCAATGCTTGCCTCGTCTGGAATGGGGCTCGCGGCCACCCGTGCCTCGGGATCGGCTCCCTTTGCCAGGTTGCGCGCACGCCCCACCCGCGATTTTCTCGGCAGCATTGGGGTGGTCACGACCTTTCCAGACCGCGGCCAGCCGCTCGAAAAGACCATCGAGATGGTGCGGTATTGCGGCTTCCGCTGGGTCCGCGCCGGGATCGAGGGGCTCAGCACGGAGGGCCCGACCACGATCGAGACCATGATCGAGCTGCACCGCCAGACCGGCGCCTTGTTGAGCTGGGGCCTGGTCAGCGGCAGCAGCAACCTCGACAAACTGATCGAAACCGGGCTGGTGCTGGCGCGCAACGGGGCGCTGCTTGCCTTCGAGGGGAACAACGAGCCCAACAACTGGCGCGTGACCTATCAGGGGGAAAAGGGCGGCGGCCGAGGCTCATGGCTGCCGGTGGCCCGGCTTCAGCGCGATCTGTATAGCGCGGTCAAGAACCACCCCGAACTGCGCGACTATCCCGTCTGGACGATCTCCGAGCCGGGCGCACAGACCGACAACGTCGGCCTGCAATTCCTGGAAATACCGGCTGGCGCCGACACGCTGATGCCGGGTGGGACGCGCTATGCCGATTTCGCCAATGTGCACAATTACATCTATCACCGGAATTCGCCCGATCCGGCCGACAACAAGGTCTGGGATGCCGCCGACCCCACGCGGGCGTCCCGCGTCGACGGGCTTTTCGGCAATTTCGGCCGGACCTGGCGCAAGCATTTCCGGGGCTACTCGGATGCGGATCTACAGCTGTTGCCCCGGGTCACCACGGAAACCGGCGTCAAGATATCGGACAAGGTGCCTGAGGCTCTGCATGGACTGCATCTGATGAACGTCTACCTCGCGCAGTTCGCGCGTGGATATGCCCATACATCGGTCTATTTGCTGCGCGACAGGACCGACGAGACGGGCAATCAGGCCTTCGGCTTCTATGCGCCGGACTACAGTCCGCGCCTTGCGGCCCGCTTCCTGCACAACCTCACTTCGATCCTTGCCGACACTCCCCCCGCGAGGGCGGAGGCCGCTGCCGCCCCGGCCGAGGTCGATCTTTACCTCGAAGGGCAGACCCCGCTCGTGCACGACCTGCTGCTGCGTCGCAACGACGGGATGTTCCAATATGTCATCTGGGGCGAGATGCTCAAAGGCAGCACCGAAACCGTGCTGCACTTCGCACGGCCACCCGAAAGCCTGAGCCTTTACGACCCCATTACGGGGACGGAGCCGATCCACAGCGTACGCTACCCCGATGCGTTACCGCTCACCCTTTCGGACCATCCACTCATCGTGCAGTTCGCCGCCCCCGCCTAGGCCGCGTTGACAAAGGGGATTCACATGGGGCGGCGGGAATGATTCAACCTGGTATCTGCGATGGAGACTAGCTTGGCACGAGACCTGATGCCGGACGATGAGTGGGCGTTCTTTGAGCGTTTCATCCTGGCTGTCCGGGCCCGAATGGACGCAAACCCACCAACCACCGCCTTGTGCTAGATGGGATTTTCTGGATCGGCCGGACCGGAGCCCCACGGCGCGACCTGCCGGAAGAGTTCAGCAAACGGCCGAGCGTTTGTCACCAGTTCCGGCGCTGGACAACCACGCAATGCACTCGCAGGCCATGGTGTGTTTGCCGCAGCTTAGCAGGACGGCCCCGCGTCCATACCGGCTTGGCGGCGAGGGCACCAACGCACCAATCTAAAGCAGCCAGAGTAAACCATACCGAGAAAGGGTTTGGAGAACCCGGCTCGCAGCCAGTAGCATCAAGAAAGACAGTCAGATTGAGACAGCAGCTCAGCGGATTTTCGAAGCAGTCGGCACTGAAAAGCGCGTGCGCAAAGGCAAGGTCAAGGAATTCACTGGGCGCGTTTCCGACGAATTGAACAAAAAGGCTTTGATGCGGAATCTTGGGTCGATTTTTTGCGAACCGGGATCGGATTTCGCCCCCCGTGCTGATTCAGCGTGCCCGGGTAGAGAGAAAGGAGTGCCAAGCCGTGCAAACCAAGAAACCTGACCCGATCCGCCGTCACGACAACCGGCCTCTGGGCATCGCTCGATCTGGGCTGCGATCGTCTCTGGTCCTGGCCGCTTGCCTGTTGGGGGCCGCCCCACAGGGGCAGTCCTCGCCCGCTGAACAGCGCGCGCAATACGATGCCGTGAGGGCGAAATCCATCATCGAGCTGCAGCCCTTCCGCACCGAAAAATCGGCCAGGCTTCCGGGTTCGGACGCGGTAGTGCGGCTGATCTCGCTCAACCCCGCCGTCAATTCCTGGTTCCTCTTGCAGATCGGCAGGCCTGGCGCGGGCCAGCAGGAATATTACCACCTGGAAAACCCCAACCCCGGGCGCCAGAAGATCTCGCTATCCTCTGGCCCGGCGCTCAAGTTGACCGGCTCGGGCGGGGCCATGGCCTGCGCGCCCTGGGGCAACCCGTCAGAGCTTGCCGCGGCGGCGGCGTCTCGCAGACCCTTTGCGCCGATCTGCGGCGGGCGGCTGTACCTGCGCAACCGGGTGAGTGGCGCGACCCTCAGCGTGTCCCGCGGCGCGCCGTCCGGCGGCGGGCAGGCGTCCGGAGGACCGCCCCCCGCGGCGCTCGCCTCATCCGGCGGCCGCCCAGTGATCCGCGCGCAGATGGGACTGGCCCTGTCGGAAACAAACCCGGGCCAGATGACGATGGGGGCCTGGCACCCGGTTGCCGGTCTTCCCGGCATCTTTGCCAGCGCCCTCCAGCCCAAGGCCATCAGCGGCGCGATCCTGCAGGGCCCGGGCACCGTAAACGCGCTGGATGGGGTGGAATTGGGCTCGACCGTCTACATGGTCGCCTTCGACCTGTCGCGCTATGATCTCGGCTATGCGGTCGGGTCCAGCGAACCGGGGCTGAAATGGTCGTCGCGTCCGCCGGCATCGGTGCGCGCCCGCGGGTTGCCGGGGCCGGATGGCGTCGGCTCGCCCGCACCTCTGGTCCCGCTGGGCATGGTCCCCCCCGGCCTGGCGGGCCGTACCGTGGCCACCTTCGCCGGCGGGTTCAAGCGGCATCACGGGGCGTTCAAGTCTGGACCGCTCGCCGCGGTCAACGGCGGGTCGCACTATGGGTTCATCGAGCAGGGAACGATCTTCAGCAAGCTGCAGCCCGGCCTGGCGACCCTGTTCGTGCTGAACAACGGCCAGATCCAGATGAAGACCTGGACAAGTTCGGACAACAAGCTGCTGCCCAAGATCCGGTTCGCACGGCAAAACGGCGTGCCACTGATCGAGCGTGGTGTTCCCGGGCGATACGTGACGCAATGGGGGGCAGGCAACTGGTCGGGGTCGGCCCAGGCCAAACTGCGCACCCTGCGCGCGGGCGCCTGCATGCTGGGTAAGGGACGCCAACGCTATCTCGTCTACGCCTACTTCCCTGCCGCGACGCCTTCGGTCATGGCGCGGACCTTTCAGGCCTATGGCTGCGAATACGCCATGCTGCTGGACATGAACGCGCCGGAGCTCACCTATCTCGCGCTTTACGTCAACAGCGGCGGCAAGACCTACATTGAGCATATGGTTCCCCAGATGGCTGCGTCGGACAGAAGGGGCGGCGCTGGCGTGGTTCCGAAATTCCTTGGGTCAACCGACGCCCGCGACATGTTCTACATCATGCGGAAGGGGCGCTGACCGCGATCAGGGACCGTTCCCGTCCCGTGCTTCAGGCAGAGCCCTGCTCTCCTGAACTCACCGCGCAAGCCCCGAGGCGCCCGCTGACCCAACGTCACCTTCGGTGGCCTCACCGGCCAGTATTGGGCCGGAAAGCACGGGGGGAGCAGGCCAACAACCATTGGCATGATGGCACTTGCGCGTGCCGAAAACCGCGCGGACCCTGCGTCGGATTGCCGTGTTCATCGGCGCGGCCGCCTCCGGCATCCTCGCCGGGGGCTTTCCGTTCAACTTGATCTTCTGAAGAAACGAAATGAAAACCGTCAAAGTCTGTGGCCCCGGACGCAAATGCCGCGCTATGAGCGCAGGAATTATCCGCGAAACGCGCGGATCGCCGTAACCGGCGTCATGTCGACGCCGGGGGTCGCGGTCGACGGCAAGCTCGCCCATGCGGGCGGCCTGCCGGACAAAGCAAAGCTGGAGGAGTGGCTGGCAGCATGAAACATCTCGTAATTTCCCTTACCGTCGGCGCCGCCGCGGTTCTGCCCTCTGTCGCCTCGGGCGAAACGCTTGAGGTGCAACCGGTCACCGACGGCATCTGGGCCATCGTGGGCGAAAAGGAACAGCGCAGCCCGGAAAACCTGGGCAACAACGCCACCTTCGGCCTTGTCGTCACGCCCGAGGGCGCGGTTCTGGTCGATCCCGGCGGGTCCTGGAAGGGCGCCGCGGCGCTCGACGCGGCGATCCGTGGCGTGACCGACGAGCCCGTGAAATACGTCATCAACACCGGCGGGCAGGACCACCGCTGGCTCGGCAACGGCTATTGGAAGGCGCAGGGCGCTCAGGTCATCGCCTCGGCCGACGCGGACGCGGACCAGCAGGCCCGCGGGTCGATGCAGATGACCATGCTCACGCAGCTTCTGGGGGCGGAGCTGGAGGGCACCGAGCCCGTCCAGGCCGACATCACCTTCGACGACGCCTATACGCTCGACCTCGGCGGCACGGTGTTCGAAATCACCCATCCGGGCGCGGCCCATACCCCCGGCGACAGCTTTGTCTGGATCGCCGAGAAGGGCACCGTCTTCACCGGCGATATCGTCTATGTCGAGCGGATTCTGGGGGTGGGCGAACAGAGCTCCATCACGGAATGGCCCGCGGCCTTCGAGGCGATTGCCGCGCTGGAGCCGGAGCATGTCGTGCCCGGCCACGGCCATGCCACGACGCTCGCCCAGGCGCGTGCGGATACCTATGACTACCTCATGAACCTGCGCGAAAAGATCGGGGCGCTGATCGACGAGGGAGGCGACATCCTGGAGGCGCCCAAGGTCGACCAGTCGGCCTTTGCCTATCTTGAGCAGTTCGACAGCCTCGCCGGGCGCAACGCCCAGACCGCGTTCGAGCAGATGGAGTGGGAGTGACGCCGAAGGCCCCCCTGCGCACAGACTGATGACGCATTGTCGAGAGGGGGCGCCTCTCTCGGCGCCTGACCTTCCACGGTAATCCGGCCGGCGTCGCAAAAGGCCGGCATCGCGGGGTTTCCGAATCCTTGGCGCTCTGGCCGGCGCGGCATGATGTCAGGACATGCAAATAAAAAGATGTTTACCATTGCGGCCTTGGCCGCTCTGGGCAAGAACACGTCCATGGAGACTGGGAGGACATCCAAGACAAGATTCGGCGGCCTTTTGTCCGCCTTCCTTGCCGTTCTCCTTGCCTTCCAGATCTCTTCGGCGATGTTCCCGATGTCCGCCGCGTCGGACGCAGGGGGTATTCAGGTCGTCCTGTGCGGCGGCGACGGCCTGCAAACCATCACGCTGGACCTGAGCGACGGCACGGCGGACGAAGCCCCCGCCGAACAGGCCGCCGGGAAATGCCCCTTCTGCATCGTCGGCGTCGCCGCCTTCCTGCGCCAGCGCGACTGGGCGGCCACGGCGGCCGAATTCCAGACCTTCCGCTACCCGCTGCTGGCAACGGTGCCGCCGCGGGCCAAGTGGCAGCGCCGCACCCCCGCCATCCGCGCGCCCCCTTTGACAGTGTGATTCACGGCCTCGGCGCCCCCCCCAGGGCGCCAACCATCGCGCGCGGGCCTCTGCCCGCAGTGAACGCGCGTGTCGAACCACACTCAAAGGGTAACGAAATGACCTTCACCTCCACGGTGCGCCTCGGCGCGACCGCCTTCCTTATGTCTTCCCTGTCCAGCATCGCTGTTGCACAGGTCATCGAAATCCCGACCGTCGAAGAGGCGATCGAGCTCGACCCCATCCTGATCAAGGGCGAGACCGACACTGCCGGCGCCTCGTCCTACACGCTGGTGCCGCAGGGCATGAGCATCCCGCCCGCCGCCGATGGCGGCGCGCTTCTGCGCGCGGTTCCCGGCGTCACCGCGGGCCGCATGGGCGGCCACGGCCTTGAGGTCATCATCCGCGGCCAGCAGCAGAACCAGCTCAACATCATCGATGCCGGGTCCTTCACCTACGGCGCCTGCCCGAACCGGATGGACCCCCCGGCCGCCACGGCCGCCTTCAGCCGGGCCGACCGCGTGGTGGTCGAGCGCGGCTATCACACCGTGACCAACGGCCCCGGCGGCTCGGGCGGCGCCGTCGTGCTGGAGCGCGACGCGCCCGATCTGGAGGCCGGCAAGCCGTGGGAGATCGAACTCTCGGCCGGGGCCGCGTCCAATTCGGACAGCACCGACATCGGCGGCAGCGTCACCTTCGACCTTGGCCAGGGCTTCTACCTGAAGGGCTCGGCCGAGGCCCGTTCGGCCAACAATTACGAAGACGGCTCGGGCGACAGCGTCCGCAGCGCCTATGACCAAAACAGCGCCGGCCTGACGCTGGGCTATGCCAAGGGCGGCGTCGACCTGGCCTTCGACATCGAACGCGACATGGCCGAGGACGTGCTCTATCCGGGCGCCGGCATGGACAGCCCGTCGTCGGAGACCCTGGTCTACCGCCTGCGCGGCGGCGTTGACCTGGATTACGGCGCGCTGCGCCGGATCGAGGGCAACCTCTACCGCACCGAGGTCGACCACGTGATGGACAACTACTCGCTGCGGCCGGTGGGCATGATGGCGATGCGCACGCCGACGACCTCGGACACCACGGGCGGCAAGCTCGAGGCGCAGCTGGAATTCGGCGCGACCAAGGCCAAGGTCGGTGTCGACGTGCAGTCCAACACCCGTATCGCCACGGTCTATGGCGGCATGCCCGCGATGATCAGCATGATCGAGGCGGAAAACCCCGCGCTGGCGCGTTTCCTGATCTGGCCGGATGTGACCATCGCGCAAACCGGCCTCTATGCCGAAACCGAAACCGCGCTGTCGTCGAAGATGACGCTGCGCTTCGGGGCACGTTATGACTACGTCAGGGCAACTGCCGACGATGCGGCCACGGTGCCCGGCGGGTCGACCATGTCGCCCAACGACTATTACACGGCCCAATACGGCACCACCTTCGACAAGGCGCGGGAAGAGCACAATCTCGGCGGCCTGGCGCGGCTTGAATACGCGCTCAGCGCGGACACCACGCTGTTCGCGGGCCTGTCCCGTTCGGTCCGCACCGCCGACGCCACCGAACGCGCCGTGGGGCGGAGCAACTGGGTCGGCAATCCCGACATCAACCCCGAAAAGCACCACCAGATCGACTTTGGCCTGGAAACGGTGCGCGAGAACTGGAGCCTGAACGCCTCGGTCTACGCCAACCGCGTCGACGACTACATCCTGCGGGATGCCTTCTCGGTGCCGGGCGTGACGACCTACCGCAACGTCCAGGCCCGCCTGGCCGGGGTGGAGCTGTCGGGCGCGTGGGAGCGCAACGGCTTCGTCATCTCGGGCGATGCCACCTGGACCCACGGCCAGAACCTGACCGACGACCGTGCGCTGGCGCAGATCCCGCCGCTGAACGGCCAGGTCTCCTTCTCCTACGGCCAGGATGTGTGGCGGGCAGGGGCCCGGGTGAACTGGGCGACCGAGCAGAGCCGGATCGACCCCGCGCGCGACCCGGGCAAGACGCCGGGCTACACCACGCTCGACCTGTTCGGCAGCTATCAGCTCAGCGACAACGCCACGCTGCTGGCCGGGGTCAACAACGTGACCGACGAGACCTACGCCAATCACCTGAGCCGGACGAACCTGTTCGACCCAGCCCTGACGCGGGTGAACGAACCGGGCCGCAGCGTCTACCTCAAGGTCGAGGCCCGCTTCTAAGACGACCGGGGGCGCGGTGGATCCATCGCGCCCCTTCCGGCCCCATCAAATATTGGGAGCACCTCCATGTTCGGGATGTTTCACGCTTTCAACCGTCGCGCCCTTATCGCCGCCGCCCTAGCCGCGGCGGCCCTGCTGCAGGCGGTACCGGGATCGGCCCAGACCGGCCCCGGCCATCCGGGCTTGCCCCTGCAGGACGTTGCGCCGCCCACCCTGTTGGGTGCAGCCGCGACCGACGAATCCGGCGTAGAGCTGGGCACCGTTGCCGACGCCCCCGTCCGCCCCGAAACCGAGACCGCTGAGACGGCCGAGCCGACGGCGAACGACATCGCCCTTGAACCGACCCCCGTCGGCGCGCCGCTGGAGACCGACGCCGCCGGGCGTCCCGAGACCGTCGCGGAACAGGCGGTCGCAGCGCCTACCCCCCTGCCCCAGGCGTTGCCGACCAGCCGCTTTTCGCTGGAAAAGGCGGCCGCCACGGCCAGCCGCTTCCTGCGCGACGGCGGCCCCGCCATCTGGGCCATTGCCGCCCTTTCCGTCGCCACGCTGGCGCTGATCTTCTGGAAGGCCTGGCGCCTGGCGCTGATCGGGGCCTGGTCGCGCGGCCGGGCGGGCCGTGCCGTCGACGCGTGGGAGCGGGGCGACATCCCCGCGGCCCAGTCCATCGTCGGCAACCGGCGCGGCCTGCGCGCGAGGGTCGTCGCCACGGCGCTGCGCGCGCGCCTCGCCCTGCCCGACCAGGCCGCCCGCGAAGACACCGCCCGCGTCGCCAAGCGCGAACTGGCCGAGGCCGCCAGCGGGCTGCGCGCGCTGGAACTGATCGCCACCATCGCGCCGCTTCTGGGGCTGCTGGGCACGGTCATGGGCATGATCGCGGCCTTCCAGGCGCTGCAGCAAAGCGGCAGCCGGGCCGACCCGGCCATGCTGGCCGGCGGCATCTGGGAGGCGCTGCTGACCACCGCGGCCGGCATGGCCGTGGCGATCCCCGCCTCGGCGGCACTGACCTGGTTCGAGGCCGTGATCGACCGCATGCGCCGCGATGTCGAGGACGCCGCCGCGCGGATCTTCGTCACCCAGCTGGGCGCCCCGCGACAACCGGCGCAAGCGGCGGAATAGGCGGGCGGGCCGATGCAGTTCACCAACCCGATCCGCAAGCGCCGCACGCCCAGCCTGACGCCGATGATCGACGTGGTGTTCCTGTTGCTGGTCTTTTTCATGCTCGCCTCGCGCTTCGGGTTGGACGCTGTGCTCCCCCTGCCGCTGGCCGGCGGCGGGTCCGATTTCGGCGGGCAGCCCCGGCTGGTCGACGTGCTGCCCGACGGGCTGCGCCTGAACGGCATCGCGCGCGACGCGCCGGCCCTGATCCGCGAGTTACGCCTGCTGGTGCAGGCCCCGTCCGAAACCATCGTGCTGCGCAGCCAGGACGGCGTCGACGTTCAGCGCATGGTCACCGTCGCGGAGCTGCTGCGCGGGGCGGGGTTCACCTCGCTCGTCCTGGTGGAGTGAGCGATGGATTTCCGCCCCGCCCCCCGACGCCCCCGCGGCGAGTCGATCCTGCCGATGATCAACGTCGTGTTCCTGCTGCTGGTCTTCTTCCTGATGACCGCCCAATTGCGCCCGCCGGAACCGGTCGAGGTCGAGCGCCCGACGGCGATCGCCGCGCAGACGGCCGAGGCCGAGCGGACCCTCTACATCGGCCAGCAAGGAACCCTGCATTTTCAGGAGGCCAGCGGCGAGGCCGTTTACGCCGCCCTGGCCGAACAGGCCGCGGCGCGGCCGGTTCTTCAGGTCCGGGCCGACGCGGGGCTCGACGCCGATCGGCTGGCACAGGTCATGCGGCGGCTGGCCGCCATCGGCCACACCCGGATCGAACTGTCGGTGCAGACCCGATGAGGCGGCTTGCCGAACTTCTGGTCTTCGTGGCGCTGGCGCTGGCGGCCCATCTCGCCCTCCTGGCCTATGAGCCGCCGCGCGGGTCGGATGCCGGCGGGGCGGGCGGCGAGGCCATGGTGACCCTGGCCGCCGCGCCAGCGCAGATCGACGAGGTCTTGCGGGCATGGATGCAGGCGCCGGAGGCGGAGACCGCAGCGCAGGATCTGGAAATCGCGGAACAGGCGCCGCAAGCGCAGCCCGACCTTCCCGACCTCGCGATCGACGCCGCGCCCCGCACGCCGCTACGCATCGCGGCGATGACGGCCCCGGACCTGCCCAGCGCCCCGAAGCTTGATACAAAACCGCCCGCCCCGCGCCCCGACCCCACGCCCGAACCCGAGAAAGAGGTCGAACCCGAAGAGGCCGCCAAACCTGCCCCCGCGCCCCCCTCCGAGGCGGCGGTGCAAAAGGCGTCGGGCGCCGGGCGCACCGGTCAGGCGGGGCAAAGGGGCCCGGCCGTCATCAAGACAACCTCCGGCGGGCAGCGGGCCCGGATGGTCGCGGTCTGGGGGGCCAAGCTGCGCGCCGGCATCGAGCGCAAGAAGCGCTACCCGCGCGGTGCGCGCGGCAGCGGGGCCGTCCGGGTGCGCATCCAGGTGGCCCGCTCCGGTCAACTGCTGTCGTCGCGGATCATGTCATCCTCGGGCGGCGCTGCCTTCGACGCCGCCGCGCTGGCGGCGGTCACCCGGGCCGCGCCCTTCCTGCCGGCCCCCGAGGGATTGACCGACCAAAGCTACAGCTTTGTGCTGACCATGCAGTTCGACCGTTAAAGAAAAGCCTCGCCCACGCCTGGGCTCAGCCGTCCTGTGCTGCGGGGACGGGCGAGGCTGGATCCAGGTCGGCCTGCCAAACGCCCTCCACCTCGCGGCACCTGAACGGCATTTCGTCCGGCCCGGCGCCCAGAATGGAAGCGCGGAGCGCCGGATAGAGCAACCCGGCCTCCTTCAACACCCGCGCCACGTTGTGATCGCGGTGGCCGATCCGGAAGTGGTGCAGATTGGGCAGGCGCGGGAAAAGGGCCAGGTGGCGGTTCTCGATAGGGTGGTCCGGGAAGAACGCGTAGTACTGGCAGTCGGGCGAAAAACATCCCTCGAGGGACGGCACGCGCCACTCGGTGATTTCCGAAATGTACCTGTTCCACCGCCGGTCGAACGGCGCGATATCCGGATGAACCGAGAACTGCGGCGCGAAGCTGATACAGCGTCGCGCCCCCAGCCGCGACGATGCGAGGATCGCCAGGAACCCGCCCATGCTCAGGCCCATCGAGATCACGGTCCGCCCCTCTCGCAGGGGCGCGGTCACCTCGGCGATGCGATCCACGTCAACCGCATTCCCCCAGCTCCGCCTCTTGTCGAAGATGAAGACCTGCGGCCCCCATTGCGGCCCGAGCTTGCGGAATTCCTCGCTCTGCCGGTCGATCCCGCCCAGCCCGTGTCCGACCCCGACGAACGTCAGAACGCAGTGATCCCCCTCGCCCGGCAAATGGGTGATCTTAAGGGTCTCGTCCTCGTATAGGGGCGGCATCGCCGGGTGGTCGATGATCGAGCCGACCGCAGGGATGGGGGCCTCACCGGCGGTGCGTAGCGTCCCTGCGCCAGCGCCGATTACCCCTGAAGCCGCGGTTTCAGGAACCGCGGCAGGTTCGGCGACGAGGTCCTCGAACCAGCGGCGGTCCTTTTCATATCCGAGCGAGATGAGAATGTCGTGCAGGACCGGGAAGCGCGTGAACTGCTCGATGATCCGTTCGCGGTGCTCGGGCGCCTTCCATTTTTCCTTTCGGGACACGTCCAGGGCCCGGACGCCGTTCATCGCGCTCTCGAGATCGCTGGAGATGTCCTGCCGGTGGAAATCTTGGAAGCTGCCTTCGAATTCCAGGTTCATCTGTTCGGCCAGAAGCCGCTGCACGTCGTCGGGATAATCGACGAGGTCCTCGAATTTCAGGAAAAAGATTCCCTGCGGAAAGAGGCCCGAACCGGACACCTCCAGGATGGCCTTGTGCACCGGCAGAAACCCCGGCGCCCTGAGTTCGGGCTTGCCCGCCGGCGGGATGAAGTAGCACATGTCGGCCCCGTAGAAATAGTCATCCGGAACCCGGCTGTGCCGGCTGGTCAGGATATCCCGGGGATCGCGCAGGGTGACGATCAGATCGACCCTCTTGCGGCCCGCCGCCGCCCGCAGGATGTCGGGCATCTCGAAAATGTCGAAGGGTCGTTTGGTGCAGACGTTGCCGGGGGTGCCCAGCAGCGTCACGGCACGCGCCTCGGATCGAGGCATGTGGAACCCCTTCAGGGAATAGCGGAGCATGTTGTAGAACAGGGTGCTGCCAGCGCGCCCCTGTCCCGCGATGATCAAATGCCTGTCCGCCATGCATCGTCTCCGGTTGCAATTTCCAATTGGGAAATTGTTGGCGGAGGTTTCCGTCAGGTTAAGGCAGACAATCGGGGCAACCGGAGCTTTCAGCCATCCCCTATTGAATTCAGGTTTTGACCGGCATGGCCGAGGGCGTGTCCGGCACCAGGCGGACGGCAATGCCGGCCTCGCCCAGCATGGTTTCCGAGACGTCGAAGCTGTGGTCCAGCGCACCGTCAAATTCGGGCTTTGGCGGAGAGCACACATGGGCGATGCCGCTTTGGATGATGGCGCGGGCGCAGTCGGCACAGGGGAAACGGCTCACATAGATCGTGCACCCGGCCAGGGGCACGCCCATGCGCGCCGCATTGTAGATGGCGTTGCGCTCGGCGTGTTCGAACCAGAAGAACTTTTCGCCGCTGGCACGGTCAAACCGTTCGTCCTCATCGTCCGCCACCCCGCGCGGCAGACCGTTATAGCCCGTGGCGCGGATTTCCCGGTCCGGGCCGACGATGACCGCCCCGACATGGTAATCGCGATCCTCGCTCCAGCCCGCGATGTGGGAGCAGAGACCGGCAAAGCGCCGGTCCCATTCGGCCTGTTTCTGCGGGGTCATCGCGTCAGCCGGCGGAAGTCGCGCGCGGCCTTGAGGTTCGAGGTGCAGATACCCGCCGACAGCCCGAATTGGGTGTCGTTGGCCACCGCCAGCGCCTCGTCGAAATCCGCGACCCTGATGACCGAGCCGCAGGGCCCGAAGATCTCTTCGCGGTTGATCCGCATGGCATTGTCGGCGCCCAGGAACAGCGCCGGGGTCTGGTAGAAGCCATCCTTGCCCAGCTCCAGCCGTTCGCCGCCGATCAGGTTGTCATGCTTGTTCATCTTGCTCTCCTACTGGCGCCGCATCGGCCACGATGGGCCGGGGCAATTCGATCTCATTCAGGGCCGCCCGCGCCTCGGGCGCCAGCGGCCGGAAGGGCGGCAGGACATGCCGCCAGTCCGCCTCATCCATACGGCGGCCGACCATGTGCTTGATCGCGGGGATCAGGGGCCAGGCCGCGACCGCCTGCCGAAGGCCCGACACCTTTGCGATCAGCCCCGGATCGGGATGCTCGCGACGGGCCCAAAGCGCGCCGCAAAGCGGGGCACTGACATTCGCCGTGGCCGAGATGCACCCCGCGAAACCGGACTGTGCCGCCTCGCCAAGCGCCGCCTCGTTGCTGGGAAAGACCCGAAGGCCGGGCATCCGGACGGTGAGCGCACGGCAATAGTCCAGATCGCCCGAGGAATCCTTGACCCCGCCAAACCGCCCGGGGTGAGCCCCGTGCAGCGTCTCGATCACCTCGATCGGGATCGGGAAACCGGTCATCTGCGGGTAGTTGTAGAAATAGAGCGCGATCCTCCGGTCACCGAGCGCCGCGTGCAGGGCCAGATACCAGGCGATGAGCCCGTCTTGGCTGGGCGGCGTGTAGTAATAGGGCGGCAGCACCAGCGCGACACGGTAGCCCAGCGCATCCGCCCGGGCCGTCAGATCGATGCTCTCGGCCAGTGCGGGCGTTCCCGTCCCCACCGTCAGCCGCGAGATGTCCAGCCCCTCGGCGGCCCAGGCCATGATCTCCCGGCGTGTCGCGGTGTCGAAAGAGGTCGCCTCGCCGGTCGACCCCAGGATGTTGAGCCCGTCGCAGCCATTGGCGAGGGCCCAGCAGCCATGTTCGAGAAAGGCGGCACGCCGGGGGCGGCCCGCCGCGTCGACCGGGGTGGGAACGGCTGCAATCACGCCTTCCATCATGCTCTCCTTGCGGTTTCGGGGAGGTCCCGGCGCGGCATCGCCGCGATGGCCTCGGGGTCCTTCAGGGGGGCGTCGCCGCGCGACCAGCCGCCGGGCTCGACCAGGCTGCCGTCCGCGGCGCGGAACGCCTCGGCATTCAGCGCGGCAAAGGCGGTGTCCGCGCCCGCGAGGTCGTCGTCATAGCGGATTGCGTCGACGGGGCAGATGCTCTCGCACATCCCGCATTCGATGCATTCCGTGGGGTGGATGTAGAACATCCGCCCGCCCTCGTAGATGCAGTCGACCGGGCATGAGGTGGTGCAGATGCCGTCCTTCACGTCCAGGCAGTCGCCCTTGATCACCAGCGTCATGCTGCCTCACTTGCCGCGCCAGTCGGGCGCGCGCTTCTCGCGGAAGGCGCGGACGCCTTCCTCGCTGTCCTCCGAGACCAGGGCGGCGATCAGCTCCGGCGTTTTCAGCGCGCGCGCCTCCTGCGCGGTCAGATGGCCGGTTCCGCGGATCGTCCGCTTGATCGCCTTCACCGAGAGGGGCGCGCAGGACAGGATGTCCTTGGCCCAGGCATCGACCTCGGCATCGAGGTCGGCGGCCGGCACCACGGCATTGACCAGCCCGAAACGCGCGGCCTGCTCCGCGCCCATCATGCGGCCGGTCATCATCAGCCCGGCGGCGATATTGCGGGGGATGAGCCGTTGCAGCGCCACCATGCCCCCATCGAGCGGCAGGCGCCCGACCTTGGCCTCGGGCAGGCCGAAGCGCGCGTGATCGGCAGCGATCACGATATCGCAGCCCAGCACCATCTCCATGCCGCCGCCCAGGGCCAGACCGTTAACGCGGGCGATCACCGGCACGGTGAGGCTCTGGCGCAGCGCGATGCCGCCGAACCCGTTGGGGTTGAGATCCGCCCAATAGTCCAGCCCGCGCTTGCCGCTGTCGGATTTCAGGTCGGCCCCGGCGCTGAAGGCCTTGTCGCCCCCGCCGGTCAGGATGACACAGCGGATGCGGTCATCCGCTTCGATCTCGGCCCAGATCGCCTCGAGCGCGTCTTCGGTCGCCGGGTCCACCGCATTCATCCGCTCGGGCCGGTCGATGGTCACCCGCGCGACATGGCCCTCCCTGTCGAAACGCACGCTCATCCCGCCGCCCTTTTCGTGTCAGAGCCGAGGCCGAATTCGGCAATGACCTCGTCGGTATGCTCTCCCAGCTGCGGCGGCACATGGCGCAGGCTGAGAGGCGCGGCGCTCAGATGCACGGGCGAACCCACCAGGGTCAACTCCCCGTGGAAGGGATGATCGACCGTCAGCAGCATCTGGTTGATCGCGGTCTGCGGATCCTCCAGCGCGTCGCCCAGGGCGCGGACCGGCGCACAGAGCAGATCCTGCGCCTCCAGCCGCTCCAACCAGTGGGCCGAGCTGTTGGTGGCGATCACCCTGCGAAAAGTGTCCTGCAGGAAGGGCTTGTTCGCGCGCTGGCTGGCCAGGTCGGGATAGTCCGGCGACAGGTCCTCGATCCCTAGCGCCGTGCAGATGTCGCGCAGCGGGTTGGCCTTGAACGCCCCCACGATCACGATGGCGCCGTCGGAGGTGTCGAAAACCCCCGTCAACGGCATCGCCGCCCAGTTCAGGACCTCGCGATGGGCACTCCACTGCGCCGCTTCCTGCATCTGCATCGCGATCATCGAGTCGTAGAGCGAGACCTCGACCCTCTGCCCCTCGCCCGTCTTTTCGCGCGCCAGAAGGGCGGCGAGGATGCCCTGCACCAGGTGCATCCCCGCGGTGTAGTCGCACAGCGTGGTGGGGTAGATCGACTTGGGAATCGAGGGGTCCTGGGTCTTTTCCATCACCCCGCTCATCGCCTGGGCCAGCACGTCCTGCCCGCCCTTGTGGGCATAGGGGCCGGTCGCGCCGAACCCGGTGCCCGAGGCGCAGATGATGCGCGGGTTGATCGCCCTGAGTTGCTCATAGCCAAAGCCCAGCCTGTCCATGACGCCGGCGCGGAAATTGTCCACCACCACGTCGGCCTGGCGCACCAGGTCATAGATCATCCGTTTGCCGGCGTCGGACTTGGTGTCGATCTCGACCGAGCGCTTGTTGCGGTTCAGCGAGGCGTAGACGACGTTGTTCATCGCCTTCTCATCCGGCTCGCCGAAGAAATTGCGCGAAAGGTCCCCGCTGCCGGGCCGTTCGATCTTGATCACGTCGGCGCCGAAATCGCCCAGCATCTGGGTGGCGCAGGGGCCGAGCATGACCTGGGTGAAGTCGATCACCCGGATACCGTCGAGGGGAAGGTTTGCCTGTGTCATTCTGCTTTCTCCGTCAGCCCGCGAGGGCCTCGTCATCGATGAGGGCGTTGGCCGAGGGCACGTCGCCGGGATCGGCGCCCTGCGCGCGCATCTGTTTCTGGATGGCGCGCGCATCCACGTCGCGCAGCGCGCAGTCGCCCTGCAGCGCCAGCGAGACCGCAACGCCCGCCGCCTCGCCCTGGGCCATGCAGGGCGGGATCTCGCGCGACATCTTCTGCGCCTCGCTCTCGACCGAGTAGTGGCGGCCGGCGACGATCAGGTTGTCCACGCCCTTGGGCAGAAGCGCCCTGTACGGCGTGTAGTAATCGCGGCCCCGGCAAACGCTGTCGGCGAAGTGCCGGCGCTTTTTCAGGTCGTCCCTGGTGACCACGTATTCGCCCTGCAGCAGCCGGGTCTGGCGCACGCCCATCTGCTCGGCCGCGCCCAGCATCTTGGCGTTCTCAAAGCCCGGCAGGTTCTCGCGCGCAAAGGCCAGCAGGTTCATCATCCGCTCGCGGCCCTCGTATTCGGCGGCGACCATGTCCTCGGGCGACAACCCGTCATAGCCCGGCATATGCGGGCAGTTGCACCAGACGATGCCGGGCAGCGGCGTCTTCAGCCACCACATGCCCCAGGCCCCGCCGATCACCCGGCGCGCCTGCCGGTCGAGCGCCTTGTAGTCCTCGGGATGGTCGTATTCGTAGGCCTCGGCCCGTGCCGTATCCACGTCCGCCAGCCGGAACACCGTGGTCACGATATACTGCCCCTGGACGAAGCTGGCCCCGGCGGAGCTGGCGACGTCCAGATCGCCGCTCGCGTCGATCACCATCCGGGCGCGGATCGCCTGGCGGCCCAGCTTGGTCTGGCAGATCACGCCGGTGACCCGGCCGCCCTCGACCAACGCCTCGGAGAACCAGGAATGCAGGCGCAGGTGAACGCCGGCCTCCTTCACCAAGTCCAGGCTGACCCGCTTCCAGGCGTCGGGGTCGAAGGCCACCGCATGGATGATCGGCTGTGGCATGCCCGCCTTGTGGAAATCGATGCAGCCCCAGCGCGACCATTTCCGCCACATCTCCCAGTTGGTCAGGCAATCCTCGGGCGGCGGAAAGACGGCGCCGTCCTGCCGGGCCATGCGATCGACGAATTCGCTGACCACGCCGGTGGTGACGACCTCGTTGCCGTCGTTGACCATGTCGTCGAGCACCAGAACCATCCCGCCCGAGGCCATGCCGCCGAGGTGGTGATAACGCTCCAGCAGAGTGACCGAGCAGCCGTTGCGCGCCGCCGAAATCGCGGCGCTGAGCCCGGCAGGGCCGGCGCCGACCACCACCACGTCTGTGTCGGCAACCACCGGGATCTGCTCAGAGCGTGAGGTGACGTGGTCTTTCACTTGGGCAGTCATTAGACGTACTCCTCCTGTTGCGCCAAGGCGATTCCGACGCAATTTATTAAATTTATCAGTTGGTTATCCTACCAGCGCACCACCAGCCGTTCGACAATCGAGACCGTCGCGAACATCAGGACCGACAGGCCCGAGGACAGAAAGACGGTGGCGTAGAGCAGGGCCGAGCGGAAGTTGAACGTCGAGTCGATGATCAGCGCCCCCAGCCCGACGTCGGCCCCCACCCATTCGCCCACGATGGCGCCGATGACGCATGTCGTGGCGGCGATCTTGAGTGCCGAGAACAGGAAGGGCAGCGACGACGGCAGGCGGATCTTCCAGAACACCTCGGCCTTCGAGGCCGACAGGATCCGCGCCAGTTCCAGCGCCTGGGGGCTGACCGATTGCAGGCCGCGGACCATGTTGACCAGGGTCGGGAAGAAGCAGATCAGCGCCGCGATCACCACCTTGGCCGTCAGGCCCGCGCCGAAGATCAGCACGAGGATCGGCGCGATGGCGAGGATCGGGATCGTGTTGATGAAGACCGCGATCGGGAAAAAGGCGCGCTCCACCATCCGGCTGTGCACGAAGGCGACGGCGATCAGAACCGCGGCCGTGTTGCCCACCGCAAAGCCCAGCAGGCTTTCGTAGAGCGTGGGCCAGAAATTCTGCATCAGCAGCGGGAACTCCTGCACAAGGGTCCGGGCCACGTCGCTGGGCGCGGGCGCGATATAGGTGGGCACGGCGAAGGCGCGGACGCCGATCTGCCAGATCACGATCAGGGCCGCCGCGGTCGCCAGCGGCACGGCGACGGCGTTGATCTTGCGCCGGCGGGCCTCGGCCCTTTCGACATCGACAGGGCTGCTCTCGGCGGCGGGAATCTCTTCGACGGCGGACATCAGCAGCTCTCCAGCAATTCGCGCAGATGCGCGGAATAACGCATGAATTCGGGGGTCTCGCGCAGCTTGATCTGGCGCGGATAGGGCAGGTCGATATCGACCACCTCGCGCAGGCGTCCCGGATGGGCCTGCAGCATCAGGACCTTCTGCCCCAGAAAGACCGCCTCGGGGATCGAATGTGTCACGAACAGGATGGTGGTCCCGGTCTCTTCCCAGATCTGCAGCAGTTGCAGGTTCAGGTGGTCGCGGGTCATCTCGTCCAGCGCGCCGAAGGGTTCGTCCATCAGCAGCAGCTTGGGCTGGCAGACCAGCGCACGCGCGATCGCGACCCGCTGGCGCATCCCGCCCGACAGCTCATGCGGCAGGGCGTCCTCGCGCCCCCTGAGCCCGACCAGCTCCAGCAGTTCGCGCGGCGAGCGGTCGCCGACCTTCACCTCGATCCCCCGCTTGCGCCCCATCTCGAGCGGCAGTTCGACATTCTGCAGCGCCGTGCGCCAAGGCAACAGCGTCGCGTCCTGAAAGACGAAGGCGAATTCGCGGGCCAGGCGGGCCTGTTCGGTCGTCTTGCCCAGGATCTCCACCTCGCCCGAGGCGGCCGGGATCAGGTCCGACACCAGCCGCAACATGGTGGACTTGCCGCAACCCGAGGGGCCGAGGATGGTGTAGAACGCGCCCTGCCCGATCTCGAGCGACAGGTCCTCGATCGCCGTGAAGCTGCCAAACCGGACCGAGGCGTTGCGGAGGATGGCGGCGGCGGGCCCGCCGCCCGCCCCCTGCCCTGGTGTTGTGCCATTCTGCATGAGCGCCATGACCCTATCCGAAGACCGGACGTTCCGCGGAGGTGCGTTCCAGCACCTCCAGCGTCATCACGTCGTCCACCTTCGGCGCGGCGCTGGAGAATTGGCCGAGCTGTTCGTAGGTGTCGAGTTGGGTCTGCCAGTTCTCGCGCGTCATCACGCCCCAGCCGCCCTTCGCGGTGTTCTCGTTGAAGGAATAGGCGATTGCCATGTCCACGGCCTTCATCTCGCTCTCGCGGTCCATGTTCGGATAGCGCTCGACCAGGATGTCCACGGCGGCCTCGGGGTTGTCATGCACCCAGCCCCAGCCGCGGGAGATCGCGCGGATCATCGCGGTGACCTGATCGGGATACTCGTTCAGCACCTTTTCGGTCACGTAATAGGGGTTGGCATACAGCTGAACGCCCGCGTCCCACAGGGTCATGTCGACACGTTCGTCGCCCAGAACCGATAGCGCGTTCACGTTGGTCTTCCAGCCGGTGACGACGTCCACCTGGCCGGTCATCAGCGGGGCCATGTCGCTGCCCATCACGCTGACCTCGACATCGTCTTCGGAGATGCCGTTCTTGGCCAGCAGCGCGCGCAGAAGGATGCGGGCGGTGCCGTTGGTGGCGACCTTCTTGCCGATCAGATCCTGCGGGGTGCGCACCGGGTTCCGCTCAAGCGAGAAATAGGTGAAGGGGTGCTGCTGGTAGCCGGCGGCGATGCATTTCACCGGAATCCCGGCCGAACGCGCCAGCATCAGAGACGGACTCGACGAGATCGACCCCAGGTTCGCCCGCCCCGAGGCCACCGAGGCGACGCCGTCGACATTCGGCCCGCCGGGCACGATCTCCAGTTCCAGCCCTTCCTCGGCGAAATAGCCCAGCTTGTCGGCCGCCACTTCGCCCAGGATGCCGTTCGAGGCCAGCCAGCCCAGTTGCAGCGTTACCTTGAATCTGTCCGCGCCGAAGGCCCTGCTGATCCCAAGCATCGTCCCGGCGCCCGTCAGGCCCATCCCAAGGCCAAGCGATTTCAGAACCGACCGTCGGTTCATGGAATTCGCGGTTCCATCGTTCATTTGATCTCTCCTGTTGGTGTCTTGGGGCCGTTTTTTCATGGTTCCCCTTGGGATTGACATTAGGACGGCGTCTGGCGATGCAAGAAGGATCAATTAATGCCAACGTCGATGCATTTTTTGCACCACCCTCCGGAGCCGGGAGATCCCGTCCATGCACTCCATTTTCCTGCGCTATTTCGACGAGGTCGCGCGGCAGGGCTCGATCCGCAAGGCGGCCGCCGTGCTCAATGTCTCCTCAACCTCGGTGAACCGCAAGATCAACAGCACCGAAGAGCGGCTGGGCGTGCGGCTCTTCGACCGGACCCCGGACGGGGTGGAACTCACCTCGATCGGGAATATCGTGCTGGAGCACTGCCGGCGCACCCTGCACGATTATGAGCGCACCAAGGTGCTCATCGACGAGATGCGCGACCTGCGCACCGGCCATATCGACATCGACATGATCGATTCCATCGCCTTCGGGATCATGCCCCGCGCGATCGAAACCTTCGGCAAGACCTACCCCGAGATCTCGATCGCGGTGAAGGTCTCGCCGCCCGCGGATGTGATGGAGGCCGTGGCCAGCGGGGCCACCAATGTCGGCATCGGCTTTACCCATGACATCCATCCGAATGTGCGGGTCGTCTCGGAAAAGGCCGCGCCCATCGGCATCATCCTCAGGCCCGACCATCCCCTGGCCGAGCGGGCCAGCGTGACGATCGAGGACATCGTCGGGTTCCGGCTGGTGCGCACCATCGACGCGCGCGGCCGAAACTCGCTGGTCGACCAGGTGATCTCGACCCTGGCCTCGCCGCTGACCACGCATGTCTTCACCGACAACCTGTTCATCGCCAAGCAGATGATCCTGGCCGGCACCGGCATCGGCCTCTACACCAAGATCGGCTTCATCGACGAGGTGGAACAGGGGCTGCTGAAATTCATTCCGCTGATGGAAAAACCGCTGAGCGACGTGCGGATCGGCATCCTGATCTCCGCCACCGCCAGCATCGATCCGGCCAAGCGGCTGATCTGCGACATTGTCGAACGGTCGCTGAAGCCGATCCAGTTGGTGTCGTGACCTCGCCGGAACGAAACGGGCGCCGCGCGCATCGCGATGGCGGCGACCGGCCATCTGCGGAGAGGACGGGTATTCTCCCAGACAAGTTGCGGCGGGTGTCCGGTCGGTGATATGTGCAGCCCTTATGCAGAAACGGGTAATTCGGATGCTGGTCAAGTTTTGGGAAACGGTTCTTCTTCCACTCCTGTGGCGCCCGACGCGCTTTCAGGTGGCTGCGCTGTGCTACCGCAAGACGGCCGGCAAGCTTGAGATCCTCCTGATCACCTCGCGGGACACCGGGCGCTGGATTCTCCCCAAGGGCTGGCCGAAAGCTGGCTTCGATGCCTCGGGCGTTGCGGCGGAAGAGGCCTGGGAAGAGGCCGGCGTGAAGTCCCGCAAAAGGCGCCCCGAACGGATCGGCAGCTATCGCTATGACAAGCACCTGAAAGGCGGGGTGCCGGTGAAAACCGATGTCGATGTTTTCGCGATCGAGGTCGAAAAGCTCTACGACACCTACCCCGAGATGGCCGAACGGAATCGCAAGTGGGTTTCCCCGGCCGAAGCGGCCGAGGCCGTGGACGAGCCGGACCTCAAAGATCTTCTGATGAACCTCACGCCCGAACAGCTCAACTGAGCATCGGGGAAACGCGCGCTTGCGAAAGACTAACGAGAGCGAGAACAAGACCGTGGCCACACCTACCGACGACCACCAGTGGCGAACGCTGGACAAGGATCTGAACCGGATCTCGCGCGTCGAATACGCAACCATGTACGTGGCCCGGCCTCTGGTCGGCGTCGGCGTTTCGCTGGTTTTCGTCGTCATCGCGACGCTCGCCGCGGCCATGATCACCGGCCAGGAGCCCGGGGCGTTTTTCGTCGCCGCGGCCGCCGCCTTCGGCGCCTACATGGCGCTGAATATCGGCGCCAACGACGTGGCCAACAACATGGGCCCGGCGGTGGGGGCGAACGCGCTGTCCATGTTCGGCGCCATCGCCATCGCCGCGGTGTGCGAAAGCGCGGGCGCCCTGCTGGCTGGCGGGGACGTGGTCTCAACGATTTCCAAGGGCATCATCGATCCCGCGGGGGTCGAGAACGCGCGGATCTTCACCTGGGCGATGATGTCGGCCCTGCTGTCCGCCGCGATCTGGGTCAACCTGGCCACCTGGATCGGCGCGCCGGTCTCCACCACGCATTCGGTCGTGGGCGGGGTCATGGGCGCGGGCATCGCTGCGGCGGGCTTTGCCGCGGTGAACTGGCCGACGATGGGCGCCATCGCCGCGAGCTGGGTAATTTCCCCGCTCTTGGGCGGGATCATCGCAGCCGTGGTGCTGGCCTTCATCAAGTGGCGCATCATCTATCGCGATGACAAGATCGCGGCGGCGCGGACCTGGGTGCCGGCACTGATCGGGGTGATGGCGGCGGCCTTCGCCACCTACCTGGCCCTGAAGGGGCTGAAACGCATCGTGCATATCGACATCGGGACCGCGCTGCTGATCGGTCTGGCCGCCGGCATCCTTTGCTACGTCGTCTCGGTTCCGCTGATCCGGCGGCAATCGGAAGGGATGGAGAACCGCAACAAGTCGCTCAAGGCGCTGTTCGGTTTCCCGCTGGTCCTGTCGGCGGCACTCCTGTCCTTCGCGCATGGGGCCAACGACGTGGCGAACGCCGTCGGGCCGCTCGCCGCGATCGTGCACGCGCAGGAATTCGGGGCGTTTTCGGGAAAGGTCGCCATTCCGTCCTGGGTCATGGTGATCGGGGCGCTTGGCATTTCCATCGGCCTCGTCACCTTCGGGCCCAAGCTGATCCGCATGGTCGGCAACCAGATTACCAAGCTGAACCCGATGCGGGCCTATTGCGTCTCGCTCTCGGCGGCCATCACGGTGATCGTCGCCTCGTGGCTGGGCCTGCCGGTCAGCTCGACTCACATTGCCGTGGGCGGTGTGTTCGGCGTCGGCTTCTTCCGCGAATGGCACGCGGAACGGCGCGTACGCGTGATCAATCAAAACCGCCCCGCGTCCAAGCGTCTGGCCATCGAAGAGCGCCGCCGTCGCAAACTGGTGCGCCGGTCGCATTTCATGACCATCGTCGCCGCCTGGATCATCACCGTCCCGGCCGCGGCCCTTCTCTCGGCGCTCATGTTCTTCGTGCTGAAGCTGCTTTTCGGTTACGATCAGCCGGTCTGAGGCGCCCCACCTGGGCCGTCTGCGTGTTGGCACGTGATGCGTGTGAAGGCGGCATTCCCCATATGCGAATGAAGGCGAACCGATTCGCCATCTGAGTGTTCTGCGCCCTCGATCCCCGGATCGGGGCGCCCCCTCGGGACGTCAAAGCCGCGACCGTCCGCGGGCAAAGCATCGCCAGAACCGCCCAAAAAACAGACAAAAACGAGTGACGGATGCGAACCCCACGAAAGTTTTGGGATTTTTGCGAAATTTATTTACCATGCAGTCAAATTTGAGGGGCTGGAAATGCTGGATCTCATCATCAGACAGGCCCGCCTTCCGGATGGGCGGGGGCCGCTGGATATCGCGATTGCGGGCGACAGGATCGCTCAGATCGCCCCGCAGATCGACGGCGCGGCCACGCAGGAGATCGACGCCGCCGGGCAGCTTGTGGCCCCGCCCTTCACCGACCCGCATTTCCATATGGATGCCACGCTCAGCCTCGGCATGCCCCGGCTGAACATCTCGGGCACGCTGCTGGAGGGCATCGCCCTTTGGGGCGAGCTCAAGCCGCTGCTCACGCCCGAGGCGGTGATGGAGCGCGCGCTGCGCTATTGCGATCTGGCGGTGTCGCAGGGGCTGCTGTCGATCCGCAGCCATGTGGATGTCTGCGACGACCGGCTCACGGCGGTCGAGGCGCTGCTCGAGGTGCGCAAGCGGGTGGCCCCCTATATCGACCTGCAACTGGTGGCCTTCCCGCAGGACGGGCTCTACCGCTCGCCCACGGCCGAGGCGAACCTGCTGCGCGCACTCGACATGGGCGTCGACGTGGTGGGCGGCATCCCGCATTTCGAGCGCACCATGGCCGACGGCGCCCGCTCGGTCACCCGGGCCTGCGAGATCGCGGCCGAGCGCGGGCTGCAGGTGGACCTGCATTGCGACGAGAGCGACGATCCCATGTCGCGCCACGTGGAAACGCTGGCCTATGAGGCCACGCGGCTCGGCCTGGGCGGCCGGGTGGTCGCCAGCCACGTCACCGCGATGCATTCCTACGACAATTACTATGCCACCAAGCTGATCCCGCTGATCGCGGAAAGCGGCATGAACGTGGTGCCCAATCCGCTGATCAACATCACCCTGCAGGGGCGGTCCGACACCTATCCGCGCCGCCGCGGCCTGACCCGCGTGCCCGAGCTGCGGGCGGCCGGCGTCAACGTGGCCTTCGGGCAGGATTGCGCCATGGACCCGTGGTATCCGCTGGGTTCCGCCGACATGCTGGAAGTCGCGCATATGGGTGTCCACGCCATCCCCATGACCTCGCGCGAGGCGATGGCCTGGGCCTTCACCTCGGTCACCGAGAACGGGGCCAGGGCGATGGGCCTGCCCGACCCCACCCTGCGCGAAGGCGGCCCCGCCAACATGGTGGTCCTGCAGGCCCGCGACCCGATCGAGGCGGTGCGGATGAAGGCCACCCGCCTCTTCGTCATCAAACATGGCCGGATCCTGTCGCGCACCGCGCCGCGGCTTACCCAGCTCTCGCTCGACGGGCGCCCTGGCACGCTCGACCCTGCGGCCTATGCCCCTGCGGCCGAAGACACTCCTTCATAAGACCAAAATAACAACGACTGCCAACAGAGAGGACTTTTTCAATGACATTCACCACCACCCGCCGCCAGCTCATGGTCGGTGCGGCCGCCACGCTGGCCCTGCCTGCCTATCTCCGCCGCGCCAACGCGCAATCCGCCGTGCGCGTGGCGGGCGTCCACGCCTCGCCGGTCGAAAACGCCTGGAACAGCCGCATCCATCTCGCCATGCAGGAGGCCGCCGCCTCGGGCCTGATCGACTACCAGTTCTCCGAGGGAGTCTCGGCCACCGACTACCCGCGCGCCATGCGCGAATACGCCGAAAGCGGCGTGCAGCTGGTCTGGGGCGAATCCTACGCCGTCGAGCGCGAGGCGCGCGAAGTGGCCGCGGACTATCCCGAGACCGCCTTCCTCATGGGCTCGTCCGGCGGCCCCGAGGGCGACAATTTCGGCGTCTTCGGCACCCGCAACCACGAAGCCGCCTACCTGGCCGGCATGCTGGCGGGCAAAATGTCGGATAGCAATGTCTTCGGCTCAGTCGGCGGCTATCCGATCCCCGAGGTGAACCTGCTGATCAACGCCTTCCGCATGGGCGTGTCCGAGGTGAACCCGGACGCGACCTTCCTCAACGGCTTCATCGGTGCATGGTTCGACCCGGCCCGCGCGAAAGAGGCCGCGATGGCCCAGATCGACGCCGGTGCCGACATCCTGTTCGGCGAACGCATCGGCACGGCGGACGCGGCGCAGGAACGGGGCGTCAAGGCGATCGGTTCACTGATCGACTACACCCCGCGCTACCCGGGCACAGTCTTTGCCAACGCGATCTGGAACTACGGCCCGACCATCGCCGCCATCGTCGCCGACATCCAGGCCGGCAAGCCGGTCGGCCGCGACTACACCGAGTATTCCTTCATGGCGCATGGCGGGAACGAGCTGATCTACGTGGCCGACGAGGTGCCCGCCGACGCCATCCCCGCGATGGAGGCCAAGCAGGCGCAGATCCAGTCGGGCGAATGGGACGTGCCGCTCGACATCGACGAACCGGCCTGATCCGGGCGACAGATGCAGGATGCCACGGCCCTTGCCGCCGCCATTGCCGGGGGGCGGACCACCGCCCGCGCGGCGATGGAGGCGAGCCTCGCCGCGCTCGACGCGCAGCGGGATCTGGGTGCTGTGGTCCTGTGCGACAGGGACATGGCCTTGGCCGGGGCGAAGGCCGCGGACGCGGCCCCGCCCGGCCGGCGGGGGCCGTTCCACGGCGTGCCCTTCTTGGCCAAGGACCTGGGCGCGGTGGCCCGGGGGCTGCCGGCCTCGGCCGGCGCGGCCGCCCTGCGCGCCCGCGTGGCCCAGCCCGAAGGTGACGGGCACCTGTTTCGGCAGTTCCGCGCGGCGGGGCTGATCCCCTTCGGCCTCACCGCCACGCCCCCCTTCGGCCTTGCGCTCAGTTCAGAGCCCGAGGGGCTGCCCCCGGCCCGCAACCCGTGGAAACCGGACCTCACGCCCGGCGGCTCTTCCGGAGGGTCGGCGGCGGCGGTGGCGGCCGGCATCGTGGCCATTGCCCATGCCACCGACGCGGCGGGCTCGATCCGCGTGCCGGCGGCCTGCTGCGGCCTCGTCGGTCTGAAACCCTCGCGCGGGGCGGTTCCGGGCGGGCCGGACTACGCCAACCACCTGATGGGGATCGCCTCTGAACTGGTGCTCGCCCGATCGGTCCGCGACGTCCAGGCGGCGTTCGAGGCCGTCCACCTGCCCCTGCCGGTCGTAGACCTGCCCGAGCGCCCGCGCGTGGCGCTGGCCCTGCCGGACCGCTGCGGCCCCGACCAGATCGCCGCCGCCCGCGCGGCCGCCGACGCGCTGTCCGAGGCGGGCTGCGTGATCACCGAAATCCCCGCGCCCGACCGTCTCGGGGCCGAGGCCCATGCCATCGCCCGAACGATCCTGTCGGTTTCGCTCGCCGAGTGGCTGGCCGCGCTGACGGTGACGGACGACGAGGTGCCGCCGCTGGCCGCGGCCCTCGCCGCCGAGGGCCGGGCCATGCCCGCGACCGAACTCTTCGCCGCCGCGCGCCAGGTTGCGCGGCTCTCCAACCGGGCGCTGGCGCTTTTTGCCGGCGTTCACGCGGTGCTGTGCCCCACGCTGTCCACCGCCCCGCCGCCGGTCGGTGCCTTCGCCCTCGCCGCGACCGATGCCGACGCCCATTTCGCCGCGATGGAAGCCTTCGCGCCCAACGCCGCGCTCGCCAACGTCGCCGGACTGCCGGCGCTTGCGCTGCCCTTCGGCATGGCGCAGGGCCTGCCGCTCTCCGTCCAGCTGATCGGCCCGCCGGGCGCGGACCTGACCCTCTGCCGCCTCGCCGCGCTGGTCGAGGCGCGCGCCCCCGCCCTTCCCTTTCCGCATCCAATCGCAGGGCTGCCGCAATGACCCCGGTACTGGAGCTTCAAGGCATCACCAAACGCTTCGGCGCGCTCACGGCCAATGACGGGGTGACCCTGTCGCTCGGCGCGGGCGAGATCCTCGCCCTGCTGGGCGAAAACGGCGCCGGCAAGACGACGCTGATGAACATCCTGTTCGGCCATTACGCCGCCGACGAGGGCCAGGTCCGCGTCTTCGGAGAAGAGTTGCCGCCGGGCCGTCCCCGCGCGGCGATCGAGGCCGGCGTGGGCATGGTCCACCAGCATTTCACGCTGGCGGGCAACCTGAGCGTTCTGGAAAACGTCATGCTTGGGTCCGAGCCGCTGACCCGCGCGCGGTCGGCCCGCGCAGCGGCGCGACGGAAACTTCTGCAGATCGCGGAACGCTTCGGCCTGCCGGTCGATCCCGAAGCCAAGGTCAGCCGCCTGTCGGTCGGCGAGCGGCAGCGGGTGGAGATCCTGAAGGCGCTCTACCGCGACGCGCGCATCCTGATCCTCGACGAACCCACGGCGGTATTGGCCCGCCCCGAAGCGCAGAAGCTGTTCGAGACCCTGCGCGACATGACCAAGGGCGGGCTGTCGCTGATCTTCATCAGCCACAAGCTGCATGAGGTCATGGCCGCCTCAGACCGCGTCGCCGTGCTGCGCGGCGGCAAGATGGTGGCCGAGCGCAGGACCGCCGAGACCAGCCCGGGCGAGCTGGCCGAGCTGATGGTCGGCCGCAAGGTGGAGCGGCCCGTCCGCCACGATCACCAGATCGGCGCGCCGGTGCTGGTGGCCGACAAGGTGCGGGTAGCGGACGGGGGCGAGACGCGGCTCGACGACGTGTCCTTCACCGTGCACGAGGGCGAGGTCCTGGGGATCGTCGGGGTTTCGGGCAACGGGCAGGCCGCCCTTGGTGCGCTTCTGTCGGGGCTTGTGCATCCGAGTTCGGGCAGCCTGGTGCTCGGTGGGCAAGACGCCGGCCATCTGGGGCCGCGCGGCATGATCCGCGCCGGCGCGGGCCGCATCCCCGAGGACCGCCATGCCGAGGGCGTCGTGGGCGAGCTGGCGGTCTGGGAAAACGCGGTGCTGGAGCGCCTGCGCAGCCCCGAATTCTCGCGCAACGGCTTTGTCCGGCAGGCCGCCTGCAAGGCCTATGCCGCCGAGCTGATCCGGCGGTTCGACATCCGCGGCGCCGCGCCCGAGACGCGCACGCGGCTGCTGTCCGGCGGCAATATGCAAAAGCTCATCCTCGGCCGCAGCCTGTCGATCGGGCCGCGCTTCGTGCTGGCCAACCAGCCGACGCGGGGCCTCGACGAAGGCGCGATCGCGGCCGTCCATGCCGAGCTTCTGGCCGCGCGGGCCGAGGGCGCGGCGATCCTGCTGATCTCAGAAGAACTGGAGGAAGCCGTGGCGCTGTCCGACCGCATACAGGCCATCGTCAAGGGCCGCCTGTCCCAGCCCGTCACCGCCGACCAGGCCGATGCCCGCCGACTGGGCCTGATGATGGCCGGCGTCTGGAAGGAGGGTTCAGATGCGGCTTGAACGGCGCAGCCATGTGCCCCTTTCGCTCGTCGTCCTCGCGCCGCTCGCGGCGGTGCTGGCGGCGCTGATCCTTGCGGCCGGGCTGATCGCCGCGGCGGGGGTCAACCCGCTGGCGGCCTATGGCGAGATGCTGAAGGGCGCGCTCGGATCACGGCTATCGGTGACCGAGATGCTGACGCGGGCAACGCCGCTGATCCTGACCGGCCTTGCCGCCGCCGTCGCCTTTCGCGCGCGGCTGTGGAACATCGGCGGCGAGGGGCAGTTCTATCTCGGCGCGCTGGTGACCGCCTGGGCGGGCCATTCGCTGGGGCTGCCCGGCCCGCTGGGCATCCCGGTTCTGATGCTGTGCGGCATGGGTGCGGGCGCGGCGCTGCTGGCGGGGCCGGCCTTTCTGCGGCTGCGCTTCGGGGTGGACGAGGTGGTGACGACCCTGCTGCTCAACTTCATCGTGATCCTCTTCGTGGGGCTGATGATCGAGGGGCCGCTGCGCGACCCGCTGGCCTTTGGCTGGCCGCAGTCGGTGCCGGTCGACAAGGCCTTTCGCCTGCCCGACCTGATCCCGCGCACGCGGCTGCATATCGGGCTGCTCTTTGCCATCGGGGCGGCGGGGCTGGTCTGGCTGATGCTGTCGCGCACCGTCTTCGGGGCAGAGACGCGGGCGGCGGGCCTGTCCGCCTCGGCCGCCGCCTTTGCCGGGATCTCGCTGCCCCGCACGCTGATGGGCGTGGCGCTGCTGTCGGGCGCGCTGGCGGGGCTTGCCGGCTCAGTCGAGGTGCTGGGGGTCACCGCGGGCGTGACCACCACCATGTCGCCGGGCTTCGGCTATGCCGGGATCGTCGTGGCGATGCTGGCGGCGCTGCACCCGGCGGGCGTGGTCGCCGCAGCCATCTTCGTGGCCACCGTTTTCGTCGGCGCCGACGCCATGAGCCGCGCCACCGGCGTGCCGAGCTTCATCGCCGATGTGGTCGTGGCACTCAGCCTGCTGACCATGATCGTGGCCCTTCTATTCACAAGCTACCGGGTGCGCCGATGACCGAGGCACTGGACCTTCTGTTGAACATCAGCCTCTGGGCGGCGGTGCTGCGGATTGCCACGCCGCTGATCTTCGGGGTGCTCGGCGCGCTGCTGTGCGAACGCTCAGGCGTTCTGAACCTCGGGATCGAGGGGATCATGACCATGGGCGCGATGACCGGCTGGCTGACCGTCTACCTGGGCGGCGACCTGTGGACGGGGCTGCTGGTGGCGGCGCTCTCCGGCGTGCTGATGGGGCTGCTGCACGCCCTGTTGACCGTGCCGCTGGGGCTGTCGCAGCATGTCTCGGGGCTGGGCATCACGCTGTTTTCCTCGGCGCTGGCCTATTACCTCTACCGCCTGATCGTCGAAGTGGGCGACCTGCCCCCGACGATCGAGCCCTTCCGCCCGCTCGCCATCCCGATGCTGTCGGGGATCCCGATCCTCGGGCCGGTACTGTTTTCCCAGACCCTGCCCACCTATCTGGCCCTGCTGGCCGTCGCAGCCCTGGCCTATGTGCTGACCCGCACGCCGCTGGGGCTGGCCATCCGCATGACGGGCGAGAACCCGCACGCGGTCGAGGCACAGGGGCTGAACCCGATCCGCATCCGCATCGGCGCGGTGATGGCGGGCTCGGCGCTGATGGCGGTGGGCGGCTCGTTCCTGACGACGGCCGCCTTCAACAGCTTTTTCCCCGAGATGGTGCAGGGCCGCGGCTGGATCTGCATCGCGCTGGTGGTGTTCGCGTCGTGGCGGCCGGGCAAGGCGCTGCTCGGCGCGCTGCTGTTTGCCTTTTTCGACGCCTACCAGCTGCGCCTGCAGACGGTGGTCGAGGGCGTGCCCTATCAGCTTTTCCTGATGGCGCCCTACGTGCTGTCGATCGTCGCGCTGATCCTCGTGGCCCGCCGCGCCGAGGTGCCCGAGGCCCTGATGACCCCCTATCGCCGCGGCGAACGCTAGGCCCGGCCGGAAAGGGCGTTCCGCCCCGTTACGCCTCGTCCGGCTGGTAGAAGTCCGAGGTCTCCTGCCGGCGCGCCAGCCACCAGCCGTACTGTTCCGGCCAGGTTTCAAACGCCACGTCGTGCCCAAGGGCGGTCGCAGCGTGCAACGGCCAGGACGGGTCGACCAGGGCTTCGCGGCCCAAGGCGACCAGATCGGCGCGGCCCTCGGACACGATGGCCTCGGCCTGCTGGGGATGGGTGATCAGGCCGACGGCCATGGTGGTCATCCCCACGTCCTCGCGCACCCGCGTCGCGTAGGGAACCTGGAAGCCCGGCTGCCGCTTGGCCCCGCCCGCCGCGGTCGCCGCGCCGGCGATACCGCCCGAGGAACAATCCATCGCATCGACGCCCAGCGCCTTCAGCTCGCGCGCCAGGGCGACCGTGTCATCCAGCGACCAGCCATCCGCGACACCGTCCACGGCGGAGGTGCGGAAGAACAGCGGCAGGTCGTCGGGCCAGACGGCGCGCACGGCCTCGGTCACTTCCAGCGCCAGCCGCATACGGCCGGCAAGGTCGCCGCCATAGGCATCGCTGCGCTGGTTCGACAGGGGCGACAGGAAGCTGTGGATCAGGTAGCCGTGCGCGCCGTGCACCTCGGCGATCTTGTACCCCGCGGCAAGCGCACGGCGCGCGGCCGCCGCGAAATCCTCGACCAGCGCCTGGATTTCCTGAACCGAAAGCGCATGCGGCTCGGGCCAGCCATCGGCGACGGGAATGGCGGACGGGCCGACGGGCTGCCATGGCATGTCCCCGCGCGCGAAGTCCTCCTCGGTCAGGGGCCCATTGCCGAACCACGGGCGCTGCATGCCCGATTTGCGTCCCGCATGGCCAAGCTGAACCGCCGGGACCGCGCCATGGCGCAGGGCGAACTGCGCCACCCGCGCGTGGCCGGGGATCTGGCTGTCGGTCCAAAGCCCGGCACATCCATGCGTGATGCGCCCGGATTTCTGCACCGCCGTCGCCTCGGTGAACACCAGCCCCGCACCGCCGGTGGCGAACCGCCCCAGATGGACCAGGTGCCAGTCCTCCATATGCCCGTCATGGGCAGTGTACTGGCACATGGGCGAAATCACGATCCGGTTGCGCAGGGTCACGCCGCGCAGGGTCAGCGGGCGGAAAAGGTTGGGGGTGTCGGTCACGTTGTCTCCTCCGGCAGGTTGGGGGCACGCTATCGCCGGAAAGCCGCACACTCAATCCTCCCGTCCACCCGGACGGACGGAAGACCCAGATCGTCTAGTGAAATGCGGGATCCTTTCCCGTGCCCCGCCATCGGGCCCTCAGGCGCCGTCGCCTCCGGTCGGCGGTTCGAAGTGCCCGGGGAACGTGACGGCAAGGAAACCTTGGACCTGCTCCAGGGCGTCCGACCGGGTGAATTCGCCGGGATACATCAACATGTTCAGCCAGAACCCGTCGAACAGCCCCTCGAGGGATTTCGCAACCCCCTTGGGATCGACGGCGCCATACCCGCCCTCTTCGACAATCTGACGGCACAGCGCGGTGGAGACCTCCCAGCGCTCGCTGTCGATCCCGGTCACGATTTTCCGGTAGGAGCTGCGATAGGCCGCCTCGCCGAAAAAACCGAACCAGACGGCAAGTTTCCGGCGGTTACAGATCCGCGGGTGGAACTGCGCCTCAACGATCGCAATCAGCTTCGCCTCGGGGGCCAGCCCGGATTTCCCGACGCTCTTGCGCCACTGCTCGCGGTGTTCCTCAGCAAGATGCCTCAGCGTTTCCTCGAACAGGGCTTCCTTGGTCTTGAAGTGGAAATTGACCAGCCCCAGCGACAGGCCCGCGATCTGCGTCACCGTCGTCATCGTCGTGCCCGAGATGCCGTGCCTGCTGATCGAGGTGATCGTCGCGTCGATCAACTGCCGGCGACGCTCTTCCTTCCGGGCGGCCCTGCTCGGCGCCTTGCCCGCATTACCGGCCGTGTCCTCAAGCCTGTTTGCCATCCGACCTTCTCAATCCCCTCGGCGCAAAACCGGAATCCTGCCCCACCAAATTGAATGATCATTCAATGAATGGGTTGATTTTGGACACGCGTCAAGCCATGAATTTGATCAAATACCCACCGCAGAGTCGGCCCGCCCGGGCCGGACCCACCGCGAAAAGGAGCTGAATATGGCCACTTCCCTTCCGACCCACGCGCAAACGGTGATCATCGGGGGCGGCTCCATCGGCTGCAACACGGCCTATCACCTGACCAAGCTGGGCATGACCGACGTGGTGGTGTTGGAGCGCGACAAGCTGACCTCGGGCACCACCTGGCATGCGGCGGGGCTGATCGTGGCCGGGCTGCTGAAATCCGAGGCCGAGTGCGAGATCTACACCCACGGCCGCGACCTCTACGCCAATTTGGAAAAGGAAACCGGGGTGCCCACCGGGTTCCGCGACGTGGGATACCTGCAGATCGCCAGCAACGAGGAACGCGTGCACGAGATGCGCCGCGTCGCGCCCTTCATGCGCCGCCACGGCATCAACATCTACGAAATCTCGCCCCAGGAAACGGCCGAGTTGTTCCCGATCGGCGATCTCAGCGACGTTCTGGCGGGCTTCTACATCCCCGAGGACGGTCGGGCGAACCCGGTCGACGTGACCATGTCGCTGGCCAAGGGCGCGCGCATGGGCGGGGCCCGGATTTTCGAGGACATCACGGTCACCGAGATCATGGCCAAGAACGGCACCGCCACCGGCGTGCGCACCGCCGACGGCCAGACCATCACCGCCGAGAACGTGGTGATCTGCGGGGGCATGTGGTCGCGCCAGCTGGGCGCCAAGGCCGGGATCAACCTGCCGCTTCAGGCCGCCGAGCACTATTACCTGATCACCGAAAAGATCGACGGGCTGTCGCGCGACCTGCCGGTGCTGGAGGACCCCAAGACCTACACCTATTACCGCGAAGAGGTCGGCGGCCTCATGCTGGGCCTGTTCGAGCCGGGCGCGGCCCCGTGGAAGCTGGAAGGCATCCCCGATGAGTTCTCCTTCGGCGAAATCGAGCCCGACTGGGATCGGGTCGGTCCGCATCTGGAGCGCGCCTACAGCCGGGTACCCTCGGCCCTGAACGTCGGCGTGCGCAAGCTGTTCTGCGGGCCCGAAAGCTTCACCCCCGACCTCGCGCCGCTGGTGGGCGAGACGCCCGAGCTGCGCAACTGCTTCGTCGCCTGCGGGCTGAACTCGCTGGGCATCCTGAACGGGGCCGGCACGGGCAAGGTGCTGGCCCATTGGATCGTGGACGGCCTCCCGCCCATCGACGTGACCGGCATCAACGTGAACCGCTTCACCAAGAACGAGGCGACCCGCGCCTTCCGCCGCGACCGCACGCCGGAACTGCTGGGCAAAATGTTCGGCCAGCATTTCCACAACGAGGCGCCCAAGACCGCGCGCAACCTCAAACGCTCGGCCCTGCATGACCGGCTGGCCGCGGCCGGGGCCTTCTTCACCGAGGGGCACGGATGGGAGATGGCCGACTGGTTCGCGCCCCCCCCCGAACAGGCGAAGGTCGAGACATACAGCTGGTTCCGCCAGAACTGGTGGGACTGGCACGCCGAAGAACACCGCGCCGCCCGCGAGGACGTGATCCTGATGGACATGTCCTCGATGTCGAAATTCCTGGTGCAGGGCCGCGATGCCTGCGCGCTGCTGAACCGGCTGAGCTGCAACGACGTCGACGTGGCGCCGGGCCGCATCGTCTATACCGCCTGGGTGAACGAGGCCGGCGGGTTCGAGGCCGACTTGACGGTGACCCGGCTGGCGCAGGACAAGTTCCTGGTGGTGGTCGGCGAGAACTCGCACGGCCATACCGAGATGCGGATGCGCCGCCATATCGGCGAGGGCGAATTCGTCACGGTCACCGACATCACCCCGGGCATCACCCAGATCAACATCCACGGCCCCAAGGCGCGGGCGCTGATGCAGAAGGTCAGCTTCGCCGATCTCAGCAACGATGGCTTCCCCTTCATGACCGCGCGGGAAATCGACCTGGGCTATTTCAACATCCTCGCGCTGCGCGTGACCTATGTCGGCGAGCTGGGCTGGGAGCTGCACGTGCCCAGCATCCACGCGGTGCAGGTCTATGACCTGCTGGTCGAGGCGGGGAAGGAATTCGGCCTGCGCAACGCGGGCATGCAGACCCTCAACTCGCTGCGGCTGGAAAAGGCCTATCGCGATTTCGGCATCGACGTGGACAACACCGACAACCCGATCGAGGCCGGGCTGGGCTTTGCCGTGAAGCTCGACAAGCCCGGCGGCTTTATCGGGCGCGACGCGCTGGCCGCGCTCAAGGCGCAGGGCGTGCCGAGAAACCGCATGCTGCAATTCCTGCTCAGGGACCCCGAGCCGCTGCTCTATGGCAATGAGCTGATCTATCTGAACGGTCGCGAAGTGGGCCATCTGCAGATCGGCGGCTACGGCCACACGCTGGGCGGGGCGGTCGGCATCGGCTTTGCCGAGTTGGACGAGCCGCTGACGGCCGAGATCGTGAACGCGGACGACTGGGAGATCGACGTGGCCGGAGAGCGCATCAAGGCGCAGGCCTCGCTGCGCCCGCTGCTCGACCCGAAAATGGAACGCATCAAGCGCTGAGCATACGCTGACAGCCGCGCCGGAGGGTCAGACCCGGTCCAGCTCGGAACGCTGCGCGGCCATCGAGGCCGCGCTGCCAGCCACATCCTGCCCCGGCCTTTTCCAGCGCCGTTCCGAACAGCAGGGCGTTGACCCTATCCGCCGCGGCAACGAAATGCCCCTCCGCGACATCGACCATCTCGGCCGCGCGGGATCAGCCCCACACGCATCTGAAAACCAGCATGAATTGGCAGTCAACCAGTCACCTGCAGAACAAAATTAATACTCAGGGCGCGCCAAGGTCGCTCTCGCCACCTTTGCTGCAATTTTGACCAGCAAACTCCTGCGACGTGATCGAGAGAGCCGAGGTGACAAGTGCGCCCAGAAGGTGCACGCCCGGCGCAAGCGCGTCTTCGTCGAAGTCGAAATGCGGGGTGTGGTGGCCGTCGGCGAGGTCCGCCCCGAGCACGAAAATGCCGGCTTTCCCCCCCTGCGCGGCGACAGCGTTGGCGAGAACGGTCGCATCCTCGCTGGCACCGAAGGGGTAATCCCCCAGCGTGTGTTCGTAGACCCCGGCGGATCGGTTTATCGCCTCCGCCCACTCCACCATCTCGCCCGGGTTGCGCCAGGCATCGGCGCTGCCCCGCACTTCCATCACGCTTCGCACCTCGTGCGCCTGCGCCGTGGCTTCGACGAATGTTCTGCATCGGCGATCCAGGTCATCCAGCGCCTCGTTCGTTCCGGCGCGGATCTCGAAGTCGAAACGCGCGAACTGCGGAACGATATTGAGTGAGGTCCCCGCCTCAAGGCGCCCGACATTGACGCGCACGCCCGCGACGCTGGACTGTGCCAGCGCGTGCAGCCCCGGAACCATCTGGCAGGCCGCGAGCAGGGCGTTGCGCCCCGCCTCGGGTTCCTTGCCGGCATGGGCCGGGTGGCCTTCCAGCGCGACCGCGTATTTCCTGGTCGCGAGAAACTCCCTGACATCCAGCGCGACCGAGCCGGACGGAACGCCCAGCCCCAGGTGGACGGCAAGAAACAGATCGACATCGTCCATCCACCCTGCGTCAACGACCGAACGGGCGCCTCTCCCCCCCTCTTCGGCGGGCTGGAAAAGCAGCTTCAGTTTTCCCCGGCCCCGTTCGAGCAGTGGCCGGACGAGGCGGGCGGTGCCGAGGCCGAGCGCGATGTGCCCGTCATGGCCGCAGGCATGCATCACGCCTTCGGCCTCGGACGCCCAACCTCCGGCTGCCGGCTTGTGGTTTTCATTCGCTTCCCTGATGGGCAACGCATCGATATCGACCCGCAGGCACACGGTCGGGCCCGAGCGCCCGGTGTCGAAGAGCGCGAGGCAGCCGGTGTCACCTTCGCCCGGGATCGGGGTGCTGCTCATGCCCAACCGCGCCGTGTCGCCCAGAAGGTCGCGCCCCGATACCGTCTCGTATCCCAGCTTCGTCAGTTCGGCGACGATCCGGCGCGTGGTTTCCACTTCGCGCCAGCCCAGCTCCGGGTGGCGGTGGAAATGGCGGCGCAGCCCGATCAGCCAGGGCAGCAGTTCCGCGGCGCCTGCCGCGAGCTGCCGCCAAAGACCGGTATCCATCGGAACAGAGGGCAAGGGCGCGGTCATTCCGGTGCCGGCGCCCAGGGGCTCTGCCATGGTCCGTCCTCGCTCCAGACGGTCTTGATGCGCATGTGCTGACGGATCGCCTCCTCGCCCATTTCGAGGCCAAGGCCGCTTTGCTTGTACCCGCCATAGGGAGAACCGGGGTGAAGGCTGTGGGCCGTGTTCAGCCAGACGATGCCGGTCTGCGCCTGCCGGGAAATCCGGCGGGCCCTGAAGATGTCGGATGTCCAGGCCGTGGTTGCCAGCCCGTATGGCGTGCCGTTGGCGATCGCGATCGCTTCGTCCTCGTCCCGGAAGGTGCTGACGGTAACCAGCGGGCCGAAGATCTCTTCCTGCGCGACGGCGAGATGCGGATCGACGTCGAGATAGACCGTCGGCGCCAGGAAGAAACCGTGCTCCGGCAATTTCCCGCACGAGGTTTTCAGCGGCACCAGCCCCGCCTTTTCCGCCTCTGCCATGCGTGCCAGGACCCGGTCCCTGTGCCGCGACGAGATGGCGGGGCCCAGCTGCGTTTCCGGGTCGAGCGGGTCGCCAATTCGGATGCGTTCGATCCGCGCGGAGACCAGTTTCAGGAATTCTCCGGCAACGCTTTCCTCGACCAGCAGCCGGGACCCCGCCGTGCAGGTCTGGCCGGCATTGTTGAACGCGGAAAAGACCAGCGCATCGGCGGCGCGTTCCAGGTCGGCATCGGCAAAGACCACGAAGCCGGTCTTGCCGCCAAGCTCCAGGGTCACGGATTTCAACTCGGCGCCGGCCAACGCCCCGATGGTCCGACCGACGGATGTCGAACCGGTGAAGGTGATCTTGCCGATGTCGGGATGGCGGACGATGGCGTCGCCCACCCGCTGGCCCGGCCCGTTCAGGACGTTCAGCAGCCCCGCCGGCAGCCCGGCCTGATGCGCCACCCAAGCCAGCATCAGCGCCGAAAGCGGCGAATCCTCGGCCGGTTTCAGGATCACCGCGTTGCCCGTCGCCAGGGCCGGCGCGATCTTTCCCGCGGCGTTGGTGAGCGGGTAGTTCCACGGCGTGATCGCCCCCACGAGCCCGATCGGTTCGTACTCGATGGTGTTGCTGCGGCCCGGTTGCACCGGAATGAACGCGCCGCGCAGCCGGTCCGTGGTCCCGGCAAAGAACTCGAACAGCCGGGCGGCGCGCTCGGTGTCGCGCGCCACCGTATCCCTTATCGGCCGCCCCGCGTCGAGCGTGTCGAGCGTGCCCAATGCCTTTGCATTCTCGCGAATGCCGTCTGCGATGCGCCGCAACACGCGCGCGCGGTCCTGCCCGTCGAGATCCCACCAGGCCCGCTGCGCGCGCTTTGCGGCCTCGACCGCGGCGCCGATATCGTCGGGCGTGCCCGAGGCAACCGAAACAAGCGTTTCACCGAGCGTCGGGTCCACGCAGGCGAATTCTTCGCCCGGAGTGCCTTTTCTCCACTCCCCATCCACCCAGAGCGGCACCGTGCCGCTCACATCCGCCGGAAAGGCGTTGCGCAGAAGGGCGAGGCGGTCAGTCAAGGGCAGAGGCATCTGTTGTCCTTCATCGTTGTTGCAGCCCGCCGCGTCACCAGGCCGCGTCCAGCCAGCGGGTGATCTCTTCGGCGGTTGCCGGGCGCGGGTTCCAGTAGGTCTGCGGGTCGCCCAGGACGTCTGCGGCGATCCGCGCGGACTGCCCGGGCGGCAGGCCGATCTCCGACAGGCGCTTGGGGGTGCCGATCGCATCCGACACCGCGTCGACGGCGGCGACCAGGGCCTCGGCGGCGGCCGCATCGTCCGGCGAGGCCGATACCCCCGCCGCGCGGGCGGCCTCGGCCAGCTTCGGCCGGGCGGCCTCGAAGTTGAAGCGCAGGCTTTGCAGGACCATCACCGAATTGGCCTCGCTATGGGACAGGTTGTAGCGCCCGCCGAGGCTGTGGCAGACCGAGTGCCCGATGCCGAGCCATGAATTCGCATAGGTCAGGCCCGACATCGACGCCGCGTCGATGGCCGCCTGGACCGTGTCCAGCGCGGGCGTGCTGCCTGCGGCGGAAAACTCGGGCAGCACGGCCAGCAAGCTGCGCAGCGCCGCAAAGGCGAAGGCGTCGGTGATCGGCTGCGCGCCTTTCGAATAGCTGGCCTCCAGGCAGTGATGGATCGCGTTCATGCCGCTTGCCGCCAGGATGCGGGTCGGGGTGGAGGCGACCACCTCGGCGTCCAGGAACACGGCGGCCGGCGTGAGCTTGGGATGCACGAAGATCAGCTTTTCGCCGCGCTCGGTATCCGTGACCGCGCCGCCGGCGACGACGTCGGCGGCCGAAAACGTGCTGGGCATGGTCAGCACCGGCAGCGGCTCGATGTCGATCTCGATGCCGTGAAAGGTGTCCGGCGGCTCAAACCGGCTGACGAATTCGACGATGTCGCGGCCGCTGGGCAGCATGACGGCGATCGCCTTGGCCATGTCGTGCACGATGCCGCCGCCGATGGCGATGATCGCCTGGGGCTTTTCGCGTTTCATGGTCTCGACGGCCATGCGGACCGTCTGAACCGGCAGGTTGGACTCGACCCGGTCGATCACCGCCACGACGCGGCTACCGAGGGTTTCGGTGAGCTCGCGCAGGAAGGGCGTCCTGGCGGCCAGGCTGGTGCTGCTGACGATCGCCACCCGCTCCACCTTCATTTTATCGAGTTCGGCCGAAATCTCGGAACGGCAGCCCGGTCCGCTGACGATCGTCCTGGGAATGGCCGTGCCGTCGAAGCGCCGCGTGGTCATCATGCTCTCTCCTGCTCAGAAAGGGGCGGCGGCCGGGTCGGCCGCCGCCACAGTCGGTGTTATTTCCAGTCGGCCGGGACGGTCTGACCAGACAGGTCGACAGCCTCAACCGTGGTCTTCGAGATCAGGCTGGCCTGGGTCAGGGTCTCCTTCGGGATCGCCTGACCCTCGCTGGCCTCGATGGCGCGCTGCACGGCAAGCCGTGCCATCGTCACCGGCTGGCTGACGACGGTGGCCTCGATCCAGCCTTCCTCGATCAGGCGCTTGGTTTCCGGCTCCATGTCGGTGGTCAGGACCATCACGTCGCCGGGCTTCTTGCCGGCCGCACGCAGGGCCTGAACGGCGCCGATCGCGATCGGGCCGTTGAAGGCATAGACAACCTTGACGGTGGGCCGGGACTGCAGGAAGTCCTGCATCGTCGTCAGCGCCTCGGCGGACGACGTCGAGGTGTATTTCTCGGCGACGACCTGCATCCCGGGGTATTTCGAGATGTAGTCCTTGAAGCCGTCAACGCGGAAGCGCGTCAGGTCCAGGCCGCTGGGGCCCGACAGCAGCACGACATCGCCCGTGCCGCCCAGCTTGTCCACGGCATAGGCGGCCAGCAGCTCGGTCATCACGTAGGACGGCTCGCCGACAAAGCCGGTGATCTTGTCGGACTTGGTGGCGATGCCGTCGTTGATCACCGGGATCCCGGCGGCGATCGCCTTTTCCACCACCGGAACGGTGCCGTCGGAGCTGGAGGGAACCAGAACGATGCCGGACACCTTGCGCTGGATCACGTCCTCGATCTGGGACACCTGCTTTTGCAGGTTGCCGTAGCCGCCGGCGTCGTAGATCACCACGTCGTAGCCGCGCTTCTTGCCTTCGTCGATGTAGCCGAAGGACTTCATCTTGAAATACGGGTCGCCGGCTGCGGGCAGCATCACAGCGATCTGCTTTTCCTGCGCGGCGGCGGTGGTCGTCCCACCGGCCGTCGCAAGGGTCGCTGTCAGCGCCAGGCCGACCCCGCGCAATACGGTTCCAAGTCTCGCCATAGTTCTTCTCCTCTGTTGTATCCCGCCATGGTTTTTCGTTGCGGGGCGGAATTCTCTTGTTCTGTCAGCTGCGACGGCGGAACGAATTCACCCAGGCCGACAGGATGATGATGGCGCCGACGATCACCTGCTGGGTGAAGGTCGAAATGGTGAGCAGGTTGAGGCCGTTCACCATGAAGGCGATGACGAGGACGCCGAGCAGCGTGCGCAGCACGCCACCGCGCCCCCCGAAGATGCTCGTCCCGCCGATGATGACGGCGCCGATCGACTGCAGCAGAAGCTCGCCCGAGCCCAGCAGGGGCTGGCCGGAGATGACCCGCCCGCTGAGCATGAACCCGGCCACCGCCGCATAGGCCCCGCTGAACGCGAAAATGAAGATTTTGACCCGGCCAATGTCGATACCGGACATCACGGCCACCTGCTCATTGCCACCGATGGCGTAGATGTGGCGGCCGATCGGCGTGCGCGCGAGCACGAAATACGCCAGTCCCAGCAGGAGGGCCGCGATCACAAGCGGCACCGGCACCGGCCCGATGAATCCCCCGCCGAACCAGAAGAAGATATCCACGTCCGGACGCGGCAGCCCGAAGATCGTCGAACCGTCCGACACCACCAATGCGAGGCCGGCGACGATATAGAGCATCCCCAGGGTGACGATGAACGGCTGGATACGCGCCCGGCCGACCAGAAAGCCGTTCACCAGGCCCACCAGGATGCCGGAACCGATCCCGAGCAGCGCCCCGGGCACGATGCCGTAATTCATCATGACCGTCGCGGTCACGACGCTCACCAGGCTGATGATCGACCCCTGCGACAGGTCGAGCCCCCCCATGAGCAGCGCAAAGGTCTGCCCGGTCGCCAGGATCAGCAGCGGCGCGCTCTGCACCAGGACGTTGGTGATGTTCTGCGTCGTCAGAAAATACGGGCTCGCAACCGAATAGACGATGAACATCACGATCAGCGCCAGGCCGGGCCCCAGGACGGCGGCGTCGATGGCCGGGGTCCGCGGCGCCTTCCGCCCGGGTTCGGAGGGGGTCTTGGTGGGAACAGTGACGCTCATCGTTCTATCCGTGTGTTATCGCGTCGACGATCCGGCTGGCCGGAAGGTCCGCGTTTTCGAATTCAGCGACGATGCGGCCGGACCGCATGGCCAGGGTGCGATCCGCGACGGCGAGGACCTCTTCCAGGTCGGAAGACACCATCAGGACCCCCCGCCCCTCGGCGGCAAGCGCATCGATCAGTGCATAGATTTCGGCCTTGGCGCCGACATCGACGCCCTGCGTGGGTTCGTCGAACAGGAAGACCTGCGCATCGGTCGACAGCCATTTCGCCAGGACGACCTTTTGCTGGTTGCCACCCGACAGGGCCCCGGCATGGGTCCCGGCCGAAGGGGTCCGGATGGCGAGCCGGTCGATCAGCGCATCGGCATGATCCACGATGCGGCGCCGGTTCAGGCTAAGCCGCCCCATGAAGCGCCGCAGGATCGGCAGCGCGATATTCTCGCCGATCGACATGATGACGGAAACGCCCTGGCCGCGCCGATCCTCGGGGATCAGGGCGATGCCCGAGGATATTGCATCCTGCGGCTTGGAGATGGCGGCCGTCTTACCTCCGATACGGACCTCTCCGCGGTGCGCCGGCCGCACCCCGAAAAGCGTTTCCAGCAGCTCCGTGCGCCCGGCGCCGACCAGCCCCGTCAGGACGACCACTTCGCCCGGCCTGACGCAGAACGAGAGCTCCTCGAATTCGCCCACGCGCGTGAGGCCCTCGACCTCGAGCAGGGGCGCCTCACCCCCGGGCCGCGGGCGCGCTTCGCGCTTCTGGTGGGTGGCCTGGCCGGCCTTGCCGGTGATGAGGGAGACGATCTTGCCGCGGTCAATGGCGTCGGCCGGATAGGTGCCCACGGAAACGCCGTCGCGCAGGACGGTCACGCGATCCACCAGCGGGGCGATTTCCTCGAGGCGATGACTGACATAGACAATGCCCACACCTTCGTCCGCCAGACGCCGGACGACCTCGAACAGGCGCTCCGCCTCGGCATGGCTGAGCGAGGCGGTGGGCTCGTCCAGGATCAGCACCTTGGCGCGGCTTCTCAGCGCCTTGGCGATCTCGAGCTGTTGCCGCTTGCCGGTGCCCAGATCGGCCACCAGCGCCGTCGGCGGGAAGGTTGCGCCGACCATTTCGAGAAGCCGTTCCGCCTCTTGCTGCTGGGCCGCCCGGTCTATGGTGTGGAATTTCCCCAGCTTCTCGTTTCCAAGAAAGATGTTCTCGGCGGCGCTCAGGTCGGGGACGAGGGCGAAGTCCTGATAGATCACGCTGATCCCGGCCTGGATGGCCTCGGCCGTCGAGGCAAAGGAAACCTGCTTTCCGTCGAGATAGATTTCGCCGCCATCCGGCTGATACAGGCTGGAGACGATCTTGATCAGCGTCGACTTGCCGGCCCCGTTCGCCCCGAGCAGGGCGTGAACCTCGCCGGGGCGCACGTCGAAATCGACACCGTCGAGCGCGATCACGCCCGGGAATTCCTTGCGCAGCCCCCGGACGGACAGCACCGCGTCGCCGGGGCTCTCCCCGGGGGCTTGCGTCACAACAGCGGCGGTCATCGCTTGAGACTTCCCATCTGGTCACCCGCGGTCGCGTTGAAGAAGCGCTTTTCGACAACGGCCTCCAGATCGGTGAGGTGGCAGGAACACTGGCTCATGTGGCGGGTCATCGCCTTGCGCACCCGCTCTGCGTCGCGCGCGCGGTAGGCGGCCAGAAGCTCGACATGCGCCTCGCGGTTTTCCCGGTCGATTTCCTGCTGGCGGACGAGGTACATCTTTTTGACCGTGACCTGCTGCGCGAGGATCATGTTTATGAACCGGCAATTGAAGGAATAGAGCGAGTTCGGCGACCGCCGCGCGATCACGTTGTGAAACTCCAGCTCGTTCAGGCGTTGCATGCGCCGGGCTTCGGGGGTGTCCTCGACATTGTCGCAGGCGTCGATCAACTCCTGCATCCTAGCGAGGTCGTCTTCGGTCAGATGCTCCACCGCGGTGACCGCCATTTCCGGCTCGATCTGCCGCCGCATCGCGTAGATCTCGTCCGCCGCGAGGTCTTCGAAGTAGAAGTAGTTGCTCAGAAGGTTGGCGGCGGTTTCATACGGAACCTCGACGACGACCGCCCCGCCCGCGCGCCCGGCGGAGACCCGGATGATCCCCTGAACCTCCAGCGCCTTCAGCGCCTCTCGGATGGTGCCCCGGCTGACCCCGAAAAGCTCCACGAGGTCCTTTTCCTGCGGCAGCCGGTCGCCGGGCCGCATCGATTCCGACATCAGCCACCACTTCACGCGGTCAACGATTTGATCAGAGAGTTTCTGGCGGGCGAGCCGCGGTGTCTTTGCCGGCATCTGATTCATCACTATTATTGTTATTATGATGATAATAAAATGCCCAAGCCCGTCAAGCACCTGAATTCCGCGCCGGGGGCGGATGGGAACCGGGACAAGGCGATCGTCATAAACAGGCGCCAGCCAGCGGGAACGCCCGGACGCGCGGGGATCCTTGCCGAAAGGCACCACCGCGGCAGCTTCGACGGCTTTCCTGGCTGAAATGGCGGCACCGAATGCCGGGCGCATCACCGACGCAGGGAGGCGGGGATGTTGACCCCTGATGGCCCCGCGCGCGGGAGGTTCTACTCCGGCCGCCCCAGCAGGTTCCGCTGAACGCTCACAAGATGCGCGCGCATCGCCGCGGCCGCCTGCTCGGGATGGCGGGCATTCAGGGCGTCAAGGATCTTGCCGTGCTCGATGCAGTAGAGCTTGCGCCGCTCTTCCGAGAAGGACCTTTGCTTCATCTCGAACCACCTTGGCTGGTCGCGCAGGAAACGCAGGACCTCGTGGAACTCGCGCAGCAGATCATTGCGCGTGCAGGAAAAGATCAGGTGGTGAAACTCGGCGTCCCACGCCTCGAAATCCGGCATGGCCGTGGCGCCGATGGCGCGCTCATGCGCCTCGGCGATGGCGGCGAGGGCCGAGGAGCTGGCATTCGTCGCGGCAAAGGCGGCCGCCGCGGGCTCCAGCAGCAGCCGCACCTCCATCATGTCCGCGGGCGAGGTGCCCTCCATCCGCCGGACAATCGCGGCTATCCCCTCCGCCGGCTGCTCCAGCAGATAGGTGCCGCGACCGACCTTGCGCGACAGCAGCCCGTCCTGCTCCAGGCGGTCGAACGCCCGCCGCACGGTGTTTCGCGCCACGCCGTATTCGGCCGCGAGGTCGCGTTCCGTCGGCAGGCGCGTGCCGCCTGCCCACTCTCCGGCCGCCACGCGCCGCCGGAGATCCTCAGCAATTCCATCGGCGTTGCCGCGCATTCTCTCACCCTTGAGCCAATTGTGATCCAAGTATATCAACCGGCGCGCGGACTGCAAGCCAACACCCCGTTTCGCCCGAATCGTCTTGCGATGCGAAAAGTGTCTGTGTACCTTTGCGAAACCAAAGTGATCCAAATTGCCAGATCGGAGGCGCAGTTGAAGCTCGCGGCATACCAGCATAACGGAAAAAGAAACGTGGGCGCGGTTGATGAAACAGCTGCAACCATCACGCCTTTCGATCTGCCCGAGGATCAGGCGCAGCTTGGCGTCGCCTGCCTGATCGGGATGGAGGCGCTGCCGGCGGCCGGCCAGCCCGTCCCCCTGTCCGAGGTGCGCCTCGAGGCGCCCGTCCCGCGGCCAGCCCGCAACATCTTCTGCGTCGGCAAGAACTATTTCGAACACGCGCACGAGTTTTCCAAGAGCGGCTTTGACTCGAGCGCGGCGAAAGGGGCCGTGCCGCAGGACCCGATCATCTTCTCGAAGGTGCCCGACTGCGTGGTCGGCCCGGACGACGACATCCTGATCGACCCGGATGTGTCCGAGGCCGTCGATTACGAGGCCGAGCTTGCCGTGATCATCGGCAAGGGCGGCCGCGGCATCTCGCCCGAGGCGGCGATGGACCATGTCTGGGGCTACACGATCGTCAACGACGTGACCGCCCGCGATCTGCAGGGCCGCTACAGCCAGTGGCTCGTCGGCAAGTCGCAGGACACGTTCTGCCCGATGGGGCCCTATGCGGTAACCCGGGACGAGATCGACATTGCCGACACGCCCATCCGGTGCTGGGTCAATGGCGAGCTGCGCCAGGATTCGAACACCGGGCTGCTCATCTTCGACATCCCGACGATCATCGCGACGATCTCGGCGGGGGTAACGCTGAAGCCGGGCGACGTCATCGCCACCGGCACGCCGGCCGGCGTCGGGATCGGTTTCGAGCCGCCGAAATACCTGCGGCCGGGGGACAGCGTCGAGGTCGAGATCGGCGGCATCGGCATTCTGAAAAACAACTGCAAACGCTGGAATAGCTGAGCGCAAGCTCAGCATCACGACCCCCGGAAGAATGGGGTCGATCAACGAAGGCCGGCTTGCTGCCGGCCGGGCAAAAAGCCCAAATCAGTGGAGGAGAAAAACATGAAACACGCGATATTCGCCATGTCGGCGGCGGTTGCAACCGCGATCGCCGGACCGGCGATTTCCCAAGACACGACAGAGGTCGCCTGGGGCGGTTCGAACCCTGGCGGCGTGATGTATTACATGGTCGGCGTCGCCGGCACCGAGCTCGGCAAGGACCTGCCCGAGATCAACATCACCCAGGTAACCACCGGCGGCTCGACCGAGAACGCCAAGCGCCTGATCAAGGGCGAACTGGACATGGGCATCGTCTATGGCAGCCATGTCTACATGTCGCAGACGCCCGAGGGGCCGTTTGCCGGGGGCGACAAGGGCACCATGCTGCGCGGCGTGGCGATGGCCTATGAGGGGCCGACCTATTTCGTCACGCTCGGCGACAGCGGCATCGAGGAACTGTCCGACCTCGCCGACAAGAAGGTGGCGCTGGGCCCGCCGGGATCGGGCACCGTGTTCAACTGCTCCAACATCCTCAAGGCGGTCGGCCTGATCGACCAGATCAAGCCCGAGATGATGACCTTCGCCGACGCGGGCCGGGCGCTCGCCAACGGGCAGATCGACGCCTTCTGCCAGTCCTCCTCGCCCGCCGCGGCGGTCACGGAACTGGCCGAGACGCGCGACATCCGCGTTCTGCCCTATTCCGATGAGCAACTCGCGACGATCTCCGAGACCTATCCGTTCTACCATACCGGCACGATGCCCGAGACGACCTACAAGGGCGTTCCGGCCACGGACATGCCCTACACCACCGTCTACTGGGTCGCGCATGAGCGCGTGGCCGAGGATGTCGTGAAGAAGATGGTCGCAGCCGCCTATGACAAGCAGGACGCGCTGGCGGCCGGGCACAAGGCCTGGGGGCAGATGAAGCCCGATATCGAGAACTTCCTCAAGCTCGGCGCGCCGATGCACCCGGGGGCGGAAGCCTACTATCGCGAACAAGGGCAGTGGCCGCAGTAAACCCGGCCGCGTGAAAGACCGCCGCCCCGGCCGAACCGCCGGGGCGGCCCCTCTCATCTCATCAGGAAGTTTCAATGGCCGATTTTGCGTGGCTGTTCCGCGTCGAGGGCTCCAAGCGCAGCCTCTCGGGGATCTGGGCGCTTGCGTTCAACCTGACCGCAATGGGGTTCTCGCTGTTCTACCTCTACACGTCCGGTTTCGGGCTGGTTTCCACGCAGAGCAACCGGGGCGTCTACCTGATGCTCACATCGGTCCTCGTCTTCCTTCTCTACCCGGCACATCGCGGGTCCCCGAAGGACCGGCCCAGCATCGTCGATCTGGGGCTCGTCGCCCTGGCGGTGGTGTCCATCGGCTACTGGATCGACCAGTATGTCAGCTACGCGATCTTCCGCGTGTCCTCGCCCAACCAGGCGGATCTTGTCATGGGCGCAATCGCGATTGCGCTGATGCTCGAGACCAGCCGGCGCGTGCTCGGTCCGATCATCTCGATCCTCGCCGTCATCTTCCTGTGCCAACTCTATTTCGGCCAGCACCTTCCGGGCAAGCTGGCGCATCCCGGCATGAGCGTCGAGCGCATCATCGAGTTCACCTATTCGACGCAGGAGGCGCTGTTCGGCGTCGTCACCGCCACCTTCGCGACCTTCGTCTTCCCCTTCATGATCTTCGGCGCGTTCCTCGAACGCTCGGGCGCCGGCAGCTTCTTCATGGACCTGGGCACGGCGGTCGCCGGCAAGTGGCGCGGCGGCCCGGCGAAGGTGGCGGTGCTGACCTCGGCGCTGTTCGGCTCGATCTCCGGCTCGTCGGTGGCAAATGTGGTCACGACCGGATCCTTCACCATCCCGCTGATGAAGCGCACGGGCTTCCGGGCGCACCATGCCGGCGCGATCGAGGCCATCGCCTCGACCGGCGGCCAGTTCATGCCGCCGGTGATGGGCGCAGGCGTGTTCATCCTGGCGACCCTGACCGAGACCAGCTACCTCACCATCGCCCTGATCAACGTGATCCCGGCGCTGATCTTCTTCCTGTTCCTGCTGACGATGGTCGATCTCGAAGCGGTCGGGCTGGGCCTGAAAGGCCTGCCGGAAAAGGAGATCCCCAGCCTGCGCAAGGTCCTCGCGCAGGGCTGGCACTTCTTCCTGCCCCTGGTGGTGGTCATCGGGCTGCTGTTCTGGGGCTATTCGGCCGAGTTCTGCGCCTTCTGGGGCACCGTCAGCGCCGCGGTGCTGTCGTGGCGGCAAAAGGCCACCCGCATGGGCCCGTCCGACGTGGCCCAGGCCCTGGTGGGCGGCGCCCAGAGCAACACCTCGGCCGGGGCGGCCATCGGCACGCTCGGGGTGATCATCGGCGGCATCGTGCTGGCCGGGCTGGGCCTGAAATTCTCTGCGGTGCTGATCGACTTCTCCGGCGGCAGCCTGTTCCTGGCGCTGGTGCTGGTCACGCTGGTTTCCATCATCATCGGCATGGGGTCGTCGACGACCGGCTCCTACATCATCCTTTCGGTGGTGGCCGCGCCGGCGCTGATCCAGCTGGGCGTGCCGACGGTCGCCGCCCACCTGGCGGTGTTTTACGCGGCCTGCCTGTCGAACATCACGCCGCCGGTCTGCGTGTCGGCCTTCGCCGGCGCCGCCATCGCCGGCGCGCCGCCGATGAAGACCGGGTTCGCCGCGCTGAAATTCGGCGCAACGCTCGTCCTGATGCCGTTCAGCTTCGTCTACGTGCCGGAAATCCTGCTGCAGGGCCATTGGACCGAGATCGTCTACGCGAGCACCCTTTATGCCTGCGGCAGCGTCCTGCTCGCCATTGCCATCCAGGGCAGCGCGCCGGTCGGAGGCCGGGTGTCGCCAATTGCCCGCGCGCTGTTCGGCGTGTCGGCCGTGCTGTTGCTGTTTCCCAGCGCATTCCTGGTAGACCTGCTTGGCGTCGCAGCGGGCATTGCCGCGATCGCGCTTGTGGCGACGGCCAGAAATGCGCGCGGCGCGCTTGCCGGGCAGGACTCCTCTGTTCGCGACCGATAGGCGGCAACATCGCCGGAAGCCCCGGATTGCCTTGAAACGGACGACGCAGCGCGGGAAGTAGGCTCTGGGCCTGCGAGACCCCGGCGCGTCGCCCTGATGGGGTGGGCATCCTGGCCCAGCCTGTTCGGAGAGGCCGTGACAGCCGCAGCGGACGCATTGCCGGCCTGCCGCCTGCCCAAGGACCTCGGGTTGAGGTGCCGCCTGCCCCCTCCGTCACCGCTTGGCGGCGTAATAGGCGACGCGCCGCTCGAGATAGGCCAGGACTTCCGATATGGTGAAGGCCAGCGCGAACAGCACGATCAGCACCGCCCAGAAATGCGCCATCAGGAAGTTGGAGGAATAGAGCTCGAACAGCGCGCCGAAGCCCACGATCGAGATCAGCAGCTGGCCGATGATCACACCCTTCACCGCGCGGATGATGCCGATGCGCACGCCGCCCAGGATCTCGGGCAGCGCGGCCCAGAAATAGATCTTGACGAAGGCGTCCATCGGCGAGGCGCCGAAGCTGTGCGCCATCTCGACCAGCGAGCGGTTGATCTGGCGCACGCCCGCGCGCGCGTTCAGGATGATGATCCAGATCGCGAAAAGCGCGGTGGTGATGATGATCGACTTCATCCCGAAGCCGAACAGCACCATCAGCACCGGCACCAGCGCGGTCAGCGGCGCGCTGAGGAACATGTTGACCCAGGGCAGCAGCAACTCGTCGATCAGGCGGTTCTTGCCCATCAGGATGCCCACCGGGATGCCGATGCAGACCGACGCGACCACGCCGACGGAAAAGGCATAGGCGGTCTCCGCCAGCGCCTTCTGGAAGGCGCCCGTGCCGATCACCTCGAACAGCGTCACCACCACCTCCGAGAAGGGCGGGACGAAGAAGGTCACCCCGGTCTGGCCGACGATTTCCCAAAGCAGCGCCCAGACGATCAGCGAGGACATCCCGGGCAAACGGTATCCGAACAGCGTCATCTGCTCCCCCTACTCCACGTAACTCTTCAGCGAGCCCCAGATCCGGTCCACGATGTCGAGATACTCGGCATCGCGGCGGATGTTCTCCGCGCCCTTGTCGCGGAAGCCGCTCGGGCGGATCACCTCCGACACGCGGCTCGGCCGGGGCAGCAGGATCGCGATCTGGTCCGAGACATAGACCGCCTCTTCGATCGAATGGGTGACGAAGATGAAGGTCTTGTTCTCGTGCCGCACCAGCGACAGCAGATCCTCCTGGAACTTGCGCCGGGTTTGCTCGTCCACGGCCGAGAACGGCTCGTCCATCA
>Ga0207799_100168_pt1 | contig 54436 bp, 33 predicted proteins | sample TtanPargueraPR_4_FD_187742 | JGI IMG/M metagenome (GOLD analysis project Ga0207799, IMG submission 187742) | Aerobic enrichment media microbial communities from Bioluminiscent Bay, La Parguera, Puerto Rico - Tt and M2 (SPAdes) | ecosystem: Environmental > Aquatic > Marine > Unclassified ...
TATATCTATAAAGTGTAACATTATTTTGACTGCTGCTCTCTTCCACCGTCTTTACAGGTCTGTTGGCAAGGTCATATGTATACCTTTTTGTATAATATAATGAGTTGCTGCTTCCAAGATCTGTACGATTCTTATAATATGCAAGATTACCATTTGAATCATAAGCATACTTATACCTTTCGGTATCGTTATACTTTACTGCCGTTACTCTATCAAGCTCATCATAATCATATCCTATCTTTTGTCCATTCCCATAGGTTGAATAGAAGTTTAACCAATGATTTTACTTGACAATCAACAACAGGTCATCGTTGCCTAAAGGATTTGTTAAAGGATTGCCGTATAAATCATAAGTATTGGTACTTTTGTCATTTTCAGCCGTTATTAAATCTGTAGGATTGTGATTGTCCTAACGTTTAAGTAATAAGGAAAGCCGGAAACATTTCTGAATCCGGCATGGTACTATGATAATATTTATTTCAAGAACCATCCTCGCTTTCTATTATAATGCAAACCAAGTTCTTAATAGCATTAACGCAACTAAAAAGCATCCCTTTTCTTTCCATTATCAGTTTCATTTCAGGAAATTTATAAACACCAACAAAAATACTCTTTGAACTATTCCTGATTCTCTGCCCATATATTTGCATAATAATTATATCACCATAGCTATCTTTTATTATAACATCTGAGTTAAGTTCAATTTCTTTACTGACTTCTGATAGGTTTAATAAAGTACTACCTTTTCTTGTTTGCATCACAATATAAGGATAATCTTTTATAATTAGATGGCTTGCTGAGCAATATTCTCCATTTCCAGTACTTTCACTTTTCCAAGAGTAACTTTGTCGGGTTATGTAATTATAAAATACGAATTCCTCGTCATATGAAGGATAGGACGTTTTAGTATAAATAATAAAGTTATCCTTGACAGAAAAGTAATTTATGGTTTTATCCCAAGTTTCACAGTCAATAACTGTTAGCGGTATATTATTTGTCAAACTAATTACACTTTTTATAAAATCATCTTTATTAACTATCAGAATATATTCACTAGGAGCTTCATACCTGCTAAAGTAATCCCAGCGATTGTCTGCAAGTAAGGTAGTTCCAGTTTTAATAATTAGTCTTTGGTCATTAACTGAAAACATAGTATAGATACCATTTCTAACCAACCTATCGTCTACAATTGGATACCTAATATTGCTTGAGACCTCATATAAGTATAATCTAAACTCACATATAGAATCAAAGTTACCTGTTCTATTACTTCTTAAATAACCTTCCTGAATAATTAAGAAGTTATCATTCAAAATGAAAATTGTCATAGTTTTGTGTAAAGGATATAAAGTAATATCATCTTCAAATTGAAAACACACATCAGCAATCTTAGTATATAAATTGTATCTTAATAATGATATCTTACCCTTTCCATGATGAACATTTGAACAAGTGCAAAAATATACTATATTTCTCCACAAGCCAAAATCTTCAATACTTACGATGTCATACTTTGAAATATGTGGAATCAACTCCTCTTTTTCCTTGGTTGCAATATTATATTTATAATATCTTTGCACTAGTATATTGTCATACTCTGACTCTTCGTTTGAAATCAATAGTATTTCATCTAAACTAAGGACTTTACTAAAAATATAATCATCGCCTAAATCTTTTATAAATTTAATTTCCATAATTACTCACCTAGCCTAACGTATTATCAATAGCTAATTTGTCCTCCGTACCAAACATGAAATTTATGTTTACCGTCATGGTAATGACCATAAAAACCACTTCCATGTACCTGAGGACGTTCAGTTCCACCAAAAGCAAGCGCTAATGCCTTGGCATGAGACTGGTCATGCGTATATATACCCCAGTAACCTTTATGTTCACTGTTTAAGTTGCTGACAATACTATTAGCAGTTGCAGTAAGTGACAACTGATAGCAGGCCGTAGCATAGTCCATTGGCTTACCTATTTTAATAACAGCTCCTGTATCCATATCTGCATAAGCAAAATAATATACCTTATCTGTTGGTTTCTTTTTCTTGACGTCTGGAAGAACTTTCGTTCTCTGCTTAGGTGTTTCTGAGCTAATACTTAAAGGCTTATTTTTTATCCTCTGTCCAACTTCATATCCAACTGGCACAGCTACGCTAACTACGGCTACTCCAATTGCTACTTTTAACAACCAGCCACCTACGACAACACCGCCTATTACTAAAGGCACAAAATATCCTGAAAGATCACTATTGTTGACTGGGTTATTTACACAGTATGCAAATAAATTCGCATTTGTTAATGAACCTATTACATCATCCGCATTAATAAACCTACCCCACTCAGGGTTATAATACCTGCTCTGCAAATAATACAATCCAGTCTCGGTATCATACCTATAACCCCTATACCGATAAGGATTCTTTTGACCTACAGTGCTTGCCTTAGTACCTGATACACTTATTACCTTACCCCATGTATCATAGGTATAGCTTACTACTTCTGTACCGTCATTGTCAATTAATGCTATTATATCTCCCTGTCCGTTTTTTACATAATAGTATTCTGTTCCGTTAAAGTTCATGCTGACAAGGCTTCCGTTTGCATCGTATGTGTAATAGATGTCATCATTGTTCATTGTTCTTTCATATGTAACCCTGTCTCCATCCAAGTGGTACTTTGTCGTGTAACCGTTTACAATCTTTTCGGTCCTTATACCGTCAGCATTATACCTAAATTGTATATTGTAGGCTATCCTTGACATACTGACAAGATTTCTTCCTTCTTCCCATTCATACAAATAAGTACCATCCGAAGTCAAATTTCCTATTGCATCATATGACAAGGATGTTCCGTTATAGTTTGTAAGTTTGTCCTTCCATGTCGGGTCATATGTATAGCTGTATGTATTTATGGGATTACTCGGTTCTGAATCCTTATCAGTATAATTGTATTCCGTCTTGCTTGTTATATTGCCTCCTACATCATAAGCGTAAACATATGTCCTATCTAGCACCTGATTATCTTCACGTTTTAATTCATTAAGCTCATTGTAGGAATAATTGATAGTTTTATTCACATTATTCACAGGCTGAACTATTTCACTTATGTTGCCATTAGCATCGTAGGAATATGTTATTGATTTTCCGTTATTGTTTAATGTTTTCAACAAATAAGTTGATGAATCTCCTGCACCGTCCTCATAGGAATAACTTGTCTTATAATTTGCATTATTTCCTGTTCCTTCATATGATCCTGTTGTTATCTCCCTATTTACAAGCCTTCCCAAAGAGTCATATTCTTTGTTTATTGCAGAATTCCTTCCGGACAGAAATATACTCTCTATATCTGTTTCGCTTAGTTCATTTTCTGAATAAGCAAACAATCCTATAAGTCCGTTCAGATTCGAATCACCTGTTATTTTGCTGCCTACTGCTGTCGATGCTCCTGTAAAATCCTCGCAGTTTGTGGTACTCATGCTACCTGAGGATCTTGTGAGTTGATATCCGTTTGTAGGATCCATTACATAGAGATCACAAGCCAATGTCGAATCGCTTATTATCCCCCAGCTCATGGCAGCATAATTCCATATGTATGGAGAATTTGATATTGTCACAGTGTCTGCTGTTACAAGATTTAACATGGTTCCGTCTGTCTTTTTAACTTCCACTACAAGTTTGCCTGTTGCATTTATATACAGAGATAAGTTGCCTCCGCCCGTTTTATTGTTTGATACAAGATACCTTCTATCGTTTTCGCTTGTTGTAACCCCCCTTGTTGTAAACCAGAATGCCATTGTTCCCGATTCAGGTTTTATATCTGGCTCAATATCATATATAAGTTTTGTTCCGGTACTTTCTCCTTCTGTGTATGGAGTTGCAAACACTTTTTGTTCAAGCTGAACTGCATCAAACCTTACAAGCTCATCTCCTTCTACGCTACATCCAAGGATTACTCTTATTTTCTTGGTGTTTGCCGGTACATCGAATCCTCGTTCTCTTTTCTTCCACTGTCCGTCATCGACAATATCCCATGTATCACCTTCTGAACCATTTGAAGTTCCGTCAGCTTTATAGTATTCAAGCCGTACATGCAATTCTTTTCCTTTTCTTCTGTAGGTCTTTGTCATAGCACTCAACATAAAGTCTGTCTGCTCTGTCAGTGTTGAATCCAATATACAATCCTGATATATTATTGCATCTGTTGGTGTTGCTGTTGGTGTAACTGTAGGTGTAGGAGTTGGAGAAGCATAGAATTCAACACAGTGTTGTCCGTTTGTTCCATCATATACTATCCTTGCATCACCTACTGTTCCCTGCCTATCCAATGTCCAGCCTGTTATATTCCCCTCTTCAAAAGAAGAATTAGTTGCCAGCAGATTTTCTGAGTCTTCATATGAAGCAAACATCGGCACGTGGCTCTCATCATTTTCGAATTCTACTATTTCAGTTATAGGCTCTGTACCTTGAGAACCTCTTGTATTATTGTTTAGTGGGAAATACTCTACCGAGCCGTCATTTATACTGTACCTATTATAATAGTTTTGCTTTTCTGCACCTGTTTTGTCATACGAATACCCGGTATAATAATTTCTATTTCCTACAATATAATTCATGTTTTCAATATTTTCTTCCATCCTGTCTAGCTGATTTTCATTATTATATCTATAAAGTGTAACATTATTTTGACTGCTGCTCTCTTCCACCGTCTTTACAGGTCTGTTGGCAAGGTCATATGTATACCTTTTTGTATAATATAATGAGTTGCTGCTTCCAAGATCTGTACGGTTCTCATAATATGCGAGATTACCATTTGAATCATAAGCATACTTATACCTTTCGGTATCGTTATACTTTACTGCCGTTACTCTATCAAGCTCATCATAATCATATCCTATCTTTTGTCCATTTCCATAAGTTGAATCTAGAAGCTTACTGCTTCTTGCCTCATAGTTATTGGTAATAAGAGCTTGACTACCCACATATACATTTGTTACATTCCACAGGGAATCATAGTCGAACTTATAGTCAAAACCGTTATGTGTTATTTTGGTTAAGTGATCTGTCTCGTCATCGCTCGAATCCTTGTAACTATACGTATTACTTGCTGTTGCACCATCAACTGTTTTGCTGACACCTTTTAGTCTGTCCAGATCATCATACAAATAATTAGTAGTTTTATTCTTGGCATCTTCAAATGATTTCAATGTTCCTTTTGTGTCGTCATAGTCATAATCAACCGTATTACCTGATGGATCTGTTATTCCAATAATATAATTACCGTTTGTTGTATAGCTTATAGAAGAATCTACAAACAAATCATCATTGCCGACAGTATTTGTTAAAGGATTGCCGTATGAATCGTAGGTATTTTTACTTTTTTCATTTTCAGCTGTTATTAAATCTGTTGGATTGTGATTGTCATACTCAACCTTGGTTTCACTTCCTCCACTGCTTATACTACTTGTCATGTCGTTAGTGGAATTATATTCGTAGGATGTTGTCTTATTGTTCATGGAAGTTATCTCTGTAAGGTTACCGTTTGTGTCATATTGATAACTTTCTCCGAATTCTTCCTTGTAAAGCTGGAATCCATCGAAATATGCTGTATTGGCATTATTATAGTAGCACCCCATTAACTTTATATTGGTGTAATCATCGGGTGCTTGTATCCTGTCGCACGCATACTGCCACTCGGATGAATTAGGATTGAAAGGAACAAGAAATGTTTCAGTTGAGGCATCCGTATATGTAAATTCCAGCACCAAACCAAACACCCTGTCAGTGTTGCTGATTACAGTATTCTTATCTGTTATAACATTTGGAACAGAATCTGCCTTCGCCCAACAGCCCACAGAATAAACATCTCCTGCCTTACCTTCAGGAACCTCAGTATCAACATATACTCTTTTACCAAATGCAGTTGCAGGATCACTTTCTCCAACAATTCTAAAGCACTTTCCATCAAGTCTGCTTGGATAGTCTGTAAAGCTTGGATAATCAATATCCGTTGGTGTAATCCTTATATCTGCACTGCCACACGAGTCGGATTTATACCAGTAACACGGCATATTTTCTCCAGTTCTGTTTAAGTCTACATATGTAAAATCAGGATTTTCAATACAGTTAAATCTATTGCTAACGGGACCTTCTTCAAGTTGAATATTGTCGAAATATGCCGTTCCTGTTTCTCCTGTTATTCCCACATTAACATATATCTTAGCTGCATCGGAAGGAACCACAAAGTTTGTTTCTATTTTTTGCCAGTCTAAAGTACCATTTATGTAATTTGATTCAGCTAGGTCATAAACATTATTATTTGTATCCTTATACCTTACAAATACACTGGCACCTTTAGGAGTAGTACTCTTTGATATACCTTCTGTTTTTACAAAAGCAGACAAAGTATAGGTTTCTCCATCTTCTATTCCTATATCCGCCAACGGCAACTCCAGATTTAGATCCTCAGTAAGAAAATGTCTTCCCTGTGTGTTATTCTTCTCAATATAGAAAGCTCCAACTCCAAAGTATTTAGGTACAGAACCGGACCATCCTCCAGTACCTGCAGAACTGTTTTCAGAAACTACATCCCAATAATATTCATCAGTTCCCGTCAAATAACAACCAGCATCTTTTACCTTATTCAAAATAGGTATTTGAAGTTTTGATTCAAGTTTAAGCTTGTTTCTGTAATTTCTATCACTATAGTCATAGTACTGAAAATACTGAGTATTTCCGCTGTTGTCCATTTGACTTGTGGTGTTTCCATAATTATTAAACTGATATACCGTTTTCTTTTTATCAGTTTCTGGATATTGTGTTTCCCATTGTGTCTGGTTTGAACCATATGTTATTTCTATTGTCTGCCCATCAATTGCATCTATATTATTATCCTCTTCAATTTTCCATAACCTATATGGCTGGGTATTATAATATCTATATATCATTCTATATCCAGTATGATCACCAACAGAAAATATACGGTTATAGCTATAATAATATGTGGACACCTCATCGTCTGGATAAGTTATATGATAAAGATTTCCTCCTAAGGAATAATCAAAAGTTGTCTCTCTTGAAGATGGGTCGATGATTTGGTACAAATATCCTTCATATGTGCTACCGGTAGGATAATACGTCAGGTTTGTAACCCTTCCCACCCCATCAGTAACAGAGGTCAGTTTCGAATTTGTATAGCCCAATGTAATTGTATTGCCATCACTATCTTCTATCCTTATCAGCTTTCCGCCTGAGTTAAATACTAATATATTATCCTTCTTATCCACTATTGATATTGTATTATTCAAAGTGTCAAACTCAAGAGTGAGGTTTAAACCCGACTCATCTTTGAACACTCCTGTTCCTACATCTGAAAAATAGTGTTTTGTTCCATCTTCATCAAGGTACACATAATACTGTGTCCCTTCAATTGTCTGCGCCCCAATACTTTGATTAAGGTTCAGATTCCATCCGTTTCCATAACCATAGTTAACATCCTTATATGCTGAATTATATACATGCTGTAATGTAACTGGCATCCTGTTACCGTTCATTACAACATCGTCATGAACAACTACAACACTACCATTAAAGTCATTGGTATATACTGTTCCCGCTCTTCCAACCTGTTGGGAATGATATGTCCAATAGTTTTCCAATCCTGCAGTGTTTATGTAATTAATTCCTATGTACGGTCTTAGTGTAGAAGTTGAATAATCTGAAGAGTAAAGCATATTTGAAGTAGAAACACCTGAATCTTCATCAGCTTTTAGCACTATACCATAATTATTCCCTTCAGTATACCAACTATTTACACAACGTGTTATATCCCATGAAGAAAAGGTACTACTGCTATTTATATTTTGATAATCTACAACTTTTGAATCTATATCTGGTTGATTGTTCCAAGTAATTGAAGACTCACTCCAGCTTTCTGTAACCTGAAAAGCTTCAACTTTATTTATTCCACTATATGAATTTACATATGTAAATAATTCTGCCTCTGTAACCATATCAGCTGAAGAAAGCTGAGGCAACGTAAATTTTAGATATGACCTTCTTATGTCACTTGTACTCCTTGCAGCAAACAAACAAAAAAGGTTACCATAATTAACATCCGGGTTAGCTTGCATCACTGTGCTATCTTCAACAGTTGACGCCGTACTCTCAGTTTCAATATATGGGTCTATTATAATGGGATACTCTCTTTCATCACTGTTTAGCCACTTAAAATCAGGCTTCATAATTAACGTGTACCCATTTTTGTTATTTTCAATACTTACTAAAATATTATTGCTAACTTCACCCTTTGCATCGTACATAAAGGGTGCTTTCATTTCAAATACTTTTGTTTTTGAATCTTTCTTATCCGTAAAAACTATTGAATTATCCTTATATAGATTTGCCTCTAGATTGTTAACAGATAAATTGAATGTAAATTCTGGAGACATGCCTTTTTGATTTATTATAATATTCTCTTTAACAGCCTCAGGTCTTATTTGATAATTTAGATCAATACCCTGATATATATTTTTGAACTCAACATCTGAAAAGAGATTGTCCAATGTAGTTTTCTTTTTACTTTTATCTTTTTTCTCATCCTTTGAAATTTGGTAAACTGCTTCAGATACGCTATCTACATCATCAAGATTCCATGCTAACTCATATTTGTCTTTTTCGATTCTGACGAGTTTTTTAGCTTTGGATGATTTTGCAATCATGACTTTGAAATCATTTGACTTGTTTGTAAGTACATCATTTTGTTCATCATCCTTATCACTTATAATACTATTATCTATATCTTTCCATGTATCTCCATCTTTATAGTGAACTGCTTCAGGATAAACAACTGCTTCATATGTTAAATCATCTTTCAGAAAATGCTTTACATTTTTTTCTCTCTTTGAAATATCTTCCTCAATAATCTCTGCTTTTTGCTTAGAAATGCTTGTATTTCTCGATACTTTCGTTTCAGCCTTTTGTCCGAATACGTTTGTCGGCAATATACTAAACAGCATACATATTGTCAACATAAACGATACTATCTTAAAGTTTTTGTTCATGTCGAAACCTCCGTTAATTATAGTATTGTTGCATATTTAGTGCATAGATCATTAAAACTAAAGCAGTTATTTGGAGATTCAGATTAATCTGGTGATCTTATATGAAATATAATAGAATCCACCCCCTAACTTGTATTTTTTTAGTGACAAATTTAGGTAGTTCAGTTTTACATATACATAATATTTTTAATAATTTATTCTGTCAACTCTTTACAATCCTGAAAATGTGATTTATGCTCTGTTATCATACTATTTTCTTAGTTTTTTTACATTTTTCGCCCAAATTGTATATCATTAAAACTTAAGATAATCAAAAAAAGGCAACCAAGCATAATGCCTGACCGCCTAAATTCGGATATTTAATCACCTTAATTGAAGCTGTTATGTAGTATTCAATATATCTGCTATTATACCCGCTGCAATCTCATCTCTGTTACAGAGCCCATCAAATCAAATTTTTTGAAACTCCAGTTGCTCAGTTATTTTTTTGATTTTGCCTTATTATGACTAAGGACTTTTTCTTGTGCTCTTAAAAACAAAACAACCATTTTTTTACATACAGTATCTTCCCTCTTTTAAGGAGCAATTTCCTAATAAACAAAAAAATAAGGAACTATACACTAATGTATAGTTCCTTATATGGTGGGCACTATAGGGCTCGAACCTATGACCCCCTGCTTGTAAGGCAGGTGCTCTCCCAGCTGAGCTAAGCGCCCAAATTTGTGGTGACCCATAGGGGATTCGAACCCCTGTAGCCGCCGTGAAAGGGCGGTGTCTTAACCACTTGACCAATGGGCCATTTAATGGTAGCGGCGGTCGGACTTGAACCAACGACCCTGCGGGTATGAACCGCATGCTCTAGCCATCTGAGCCACGCCGCCATATATATTCGCTAGTGCTTTTGAATCTCATCCCTAGCACGCTTTAACATTGTAGCAGATGTATTAATGAAAAGTCAATAGTATTTTTAAAATTTTTTTTATGTTTATTAATGGAATTAGGTTTTTTTATAAAAAGCACTATCTTTTATCCTTTCCCTTTATAGCCATAAACACTGATGCAGCAGGTTTCACTAGCTTATCCACTACTCGGTTTCTTTTTATTTCAATAGCCTTTGCAGGACACAATTCCTGACAACAAAAGCACCGTATACATTTCGAAAGTTTCAATTTTGGCTTTTTATTTTTCATTTGTATAGCTTTTGAAGGGCAGTTTCTCATGCAATCTCCACAACCAACGCATTTATTTAGTATAAACACAGGCTTAGGGAGCATAAACCCAATCAGTGACTTTAAATAATCATTATTCACAAATCTAATTTCTTGAAGTCCTTCTAACGCAGGGACATCAAAATCCTTAACCTTTACACTATCTAAAGGCACTCCAATCATTTCAATTTCATCAATTCTATCAGGACACAATCCCCGTTCAATTGAGTTTTTCATTACAGGAACACTTTTAGGATCAATGTTTACAATATTTAAAGCTGTCATATCCAAGTTAAAGGCATTTTCAGAGGCAAGAACAACACCTATCTCCTTTGGAAATCCTGCTGTGGGCCCTGAACCTTCCATACCAACTATTGCATCCATAATACTTAGATTTGGCTTAGAACTTAGAAAAATATCTATCAACGCATCTGCAAATCTATCATATTCTTTCATATTAAAGTGGTACTCTAACTTCGATATGCCTGCTATTGCCCCAAACATATTTTTTACTGCTCCTGTATAAACCATCTGCCCATGAGTCTTAAGCTTTGGTAGGTTAATTACAAAATCAGCCTCAACAAGTGGTTTTAATATTTTAAGTTTTCTAATAAATTTACCCTCAGTGTTTTGAACCTCAACTTCTGAAGTATCATAATTTAGCTGGGCTCCCACTTCCTCTGCTACTTCTTTTATACCTGTACCTTTGTATATATCCTCTAAATTTGAACGGGTATACACTCCGCCAGGACTATCAATAATTAATGCTTCCGCTCCAGCATTTTTAATTATTCGCGCAAGCTCTCCAACCAAAATAGGGTGTGTCGTTGCAGCTTCTTCCGGTTTTTTCTTCATAACAAGGTTTGCTTTAAGTGCAACCTTCATACCAGGTCTAATGAATTTTTCAATGCCACCCAAATTATAAAAAGTTTCTTCCAAGGCCTTGCTAACTGTTGTTTTATCGTATTTAGAGGCCTTCACTATGGAAACTGAACTCATTAAAACTACTCCTTCCTAATGGATAACGAAAAATAACTTACTATTCAAATATTGCGAAAACACTATTAAATCAAATTTTTCGTTATCCCATAGTTGAAACTTATATTTTAATCATTTTCAAGCACACGTCTAAGACCAATTTTATAGTAGCAATCACTCAACTCTATTCCAATGGATTTTCGCCCAAACTTTTTTGCAACCACAGAAGTTGTAAACGTTCCCGAAAAAGGATCCAACACTATATCCCCTTCATTACTTGAAGCTCTGATAATTCTCTCTAATAGAGCTTCTGGTTTCTGTGAAGGATGATTCTCATATTCACTCATTCTGTAACGTACTCGCGAAAATTCCCAGACGTTTCCCGGAACTTTCTTTGAATTATAAGGCTGAGGAGGTGATTTTCTATAATCAATAAGCTTTCTTACCGCTCCAGTCTTTGCTTCCACCATTATATCCTCACCATTAAAAGTATATCTTGATTTAGGCGATTTATTTGCCATAATTATAGGTTCATACAATGACCCAAATTTGTGTTTTGACTGCACCCCTGAGCTATCATAATACCAAACAATATTATTTATCACATTATATTTTTCACGAATATAAATATCTAAATATGAAATATTCTGAGTTGAATTCATTAAATAAACAGTACCACTATCCTTCAAAACCCTAAAACATTCATCTATCCATTCATAGCACCAGTTCAAATACTCAAACTTGTCTGACCAGCTATCACTGCCATTTCCGTAATCTTTACCTAAATTATAAGGAGGATCCAAGAATATTAAATCTACGGACTTATCCTTTATGCACGACAAAATATTCTTGCAATCCCCATTAATAACGTATGAAACATCATTGCACATATAATGAAAATCAAAATTGTTAAATAATTGCTTCATTAATTTTTTGTCCTTTACCAATTTTAAGCAGCATTATACACCTTGAATGTGCTATCGTCAACATCAAGGTTGTAATGGGTGTGATTAATCTGATTAAGTTTGTAATGGGTGTGATTAACCTTTTTGCAACATATTATGGAAAGAACATCTGCGTAGAGGCTTAGAGAATGTTAACGAAGCGAAGGATTAGTCGAATCACTGTTTGAGCGAAGCGAGTTTTGATTCGACCCGTAGCGAGTTTTACATTCTCTTAGCCTCGGAGCTTTAGTTCTTGGAATAATATGTTGCAAAATCAAAAACTTCACCCATTGTAACCTGCCTCTTTCCAACTAATCAAGCCTTTTACTCGATATTTTTTTGTATTACTCTTTACATTTTCTTGGTGTTAGGTAAAATCAAAAAACTTTACAACTGGAGTTTCAAAAACTTGATTTCAGGGGGGATTTGTAACTTGAATATTGTATTGATTATTTTTGAAACTCCCTTATAAATTACTATCCTCCAAATAAAAATTTATGCTGTTTCGATGGAAAGCTTTTCTCCATCAAAGTCAATTTTTAATTCCATGTCATCTGATAATGTGCCCCCAATTATCATTTTACCTATTTTTGTTTCAACAAACTTCTGCAGATACCTTTTTACAGGCCTTGCACCGTATACCGGTGTATAAGCTGACTGAGCCATATATTTCTTAGCCTTATCCGTTACATTTAGCTTTATTCTTCTGTCATCTAGCCTTATTTGTACGTCAGCTAGTGCAAGATCAATAATTTTTATAATTTCTTCCATTCCTAGAGGTTTGAATAACACAATCTCATCAATACGATTCAAAAACTCAGGTTTAAATCCCCGATTAAGTTCATCCATAACTTTATCTCTTGCACCGCCACTAATTTCACCATCTTGGGAAATATTATCCAAAAGATACTGGCTTCCTATATTTGATGTCATTATTATAACAGTATTTTTAAAATTAACCACTCTTCCTTGGCTGTCAGTAAGACGACCGTCATCAAGAAGCTGCAACAATACATTAAACACCTCAGGATGTGCCTTTTCAATTTCATCAAAAAGTATTACACAATAGGGTTTTCTTCTGACAGCCTCAGTAAGTTGACCACCTTGCTCATAACCCACATATCCCGGAGGTGCTCCAATCAGCCTTGCAACAGAATGCTTTTCCATATACTCCGACATATCTATACGCACAACATTTTCCTCCGTATCAAACAACGCTTGTGCAAGAGCTTTGGCAAGCTCTGTTTTACCTACTCCTGTAGGTCCTAAAAAGATAAATGAACCAATAGGCTTTTTCAAATCCTTAAGTCCTGAACGTGCTCGTATAACCGAATCACTTACCGCAGTTACCGCTTCATCTTGTCCTATAACTCTCTTATGAAGTATTTCTTCAAGGTTTAAAAGCTTATCCTTTTCACTTTCCACAAGCTTTGTAACCGGAATACCAGTCCATCTTGAAATAATTTCAGCAATTTCCTCTTCGGCAACTTCTTCTTTAAGCAAAGTATTTTCTTGTCCAGATTTTATTCTCTCTTTCTCCTCCTCAAGCTTTTTTTCAAGTTCCGGTAATTCACCATGCTTTAATATCGCCAGCTTATCTAAATCATAATTTCTCTCTGCTTCTTCAATCTGTCTCTTTATATCCTCTATCTGCTGCTTAATATCCTTTTCCCTCTTAATATTCTGCTTTTCAAGCTCCCACTGAGCTTTCATTGTATCTGCCTTATCCCTCAAAGTTGATATATCCCTTTCAAGAGCCTGCAGTCTTTCTTTAGAAGAAATATCATCTTCTTTTCTAAGAGCCTGCCTCTCTATTTCAAGCTGCATTACCCTTCTGCTTATTTCATCAAGTTCTGCAGGCATACTGTCAATTTCAGTTCTTATCATGGCAGCAGCTTCATCCATAAGATCAATAGCTTTGTCAGGAAGGAATCTGTCACTTATATACCTATTCGATAGTACAGCACAAGCAATTATTGCATTATCCGTTATCCTGACACCATGATGTATTTCAAACCTTTCCTTTAATCCTCTCAAAATAGATATAGTGTCCTCTACCGTAGGCTGGTCGATTAAAATAGGCTGAAATCTTCTCTCTAGCGCCGCATCCTTTTCTATATATTTGCGGTATTCATCTAAAGTAGTAGCTCCAATACAATGGAGTTCACCTCTTGCAAGCATTGGCTTTAGTATATTACCTGCATCCATTGCGCCCTCAGCTTTTCCTGCACCAACAATGTTGTGCAGTTCATCAATAAATAATATAATTTTACCTTTTGATTTGTTAACATCATTTAGTACAGCTTTTAAGCGCTCTTCAAATTCACCTCTGTACTTTGCTCCTGCTATCAAAGAACCTAAATCTAGAGCAAATATCGTTTTGTCCTTAAGGCCTTCTGGAACATCTCCTTTAAGTATTCTTTGGGCAAGTCCTTCTACAACAGCGGTCTTACCCACACCAGGTTCACCAATCAGTACAGGATTGTTCTTGGTTCTCCTCGACAAAATGCGTATCGCCCTTCGTATTTCCGCATCCCTTCCAATTACCGGATCAACTTTCCCCTGTCTTGCAAGTTCTACTAAGTCCCTGCCAAACCTTTTTAGGGCATCGTAAGTCTCTTCTGGATTTTTGGAAGTTATCCTTTGGTTACTTCTAACTTTACTCAAAGCTGCCATAAATTTTTCAAGATTGATACCATATTTCTCAAATACGCTCTTAGAAGGTGTACCTTTTTCTTTTAATAGCCTAATAAATATATGTTCGACACCAGTGTAATCATCCTTAAACTTTTTAGCTTCATCCTCCGCATGAATAAGAATTTCGTTAAACCTTCTTGTAGCATACATACTATTAGCACCACTTCCATATACTTTTGGAAGCTTTTCAAGCTCTTGTGCCATATCGCTAATATACATTTGCTCGTTAATTCCCATGTATCCTATAAGTTTAGGTATTAAACCGTTTTCTTGATTTAACATTGCTAAATGCAAATGTTCACCATCAACCTGCTGATGACCTAATCTTATAGCTATTTCCTGGGACGAGGAAATAACCTCCTGCCCCTTTTCAGTGAATTTATCAATATTCATTCATATACCTCCTCTACATTGTCAAAACAAAATCTTCTTTTAGTCCACTAATAATGCTTTTTTGTACTTATCCACAGAATTGTCTCAACGTGTTTCCTAATCAGTATAACTTTATATCTTTTACACCATCCTATTTACGATGTGGTCGTTTTTGTAATATCTCTCAATTTTGAATAAAGTTTTTTAACCTCGGAGTTCATAACCTTTGGATTTACAATACGCATTTTTATATAAAGATCTCCTCTTTTACCACTTCTATCTATATAACCCTTACCTGCAACACGTATTTTATTATCGGTCTGAATTCCTGGCGGAATCTTAATCAGTATCCTACCATCCATCGTATCAACATGCTTTTCACCGCCTAATGCAGCATCCCAAGGCATAACATCTAAAGTTGTCGAAAGATTGTTTCCTTCGATCTCAAATTTGCTACCCTTTTTAAATTTTACAATAAGGTATAAATCACCGTTAGATCCACCATTTGTTCCTGGCTCACCCTGACCTTTAAGTCTAATCTTTTCTCCATCCTTTACGCCTTTAGGAATTTTAAAGGATAAACTTTTATCACCAGTACGTCCTCTTATACTCACACTTTTTTCAATGCCGGCAAAACCTTCTTCTGGTAAAATCTCAATTACAGCTTCCACATCGCTTCCTTTTGCCCGATAGCTTTGGCTCCTGTGTTTAGTTCCTCTGCCACCAAAAATGCTGCCCAAATCAAAACCGCCTTCACCAAAAAAGCTATTAAAAAAATCACTATAATCGCCATCTGCACTGGATCTGTACTCATATCGAACATTATTGCCAAATCCATAGCTTGACGGATCAAAATCGTATCCGTCCTGAAAATTTACTTTACTACCTAAAGTGTCGTATTTTTTCCTTTTTTCAGCATCCCCTAATACTTCATACGCTTCACCAACTTCTTTAAACTTTTCTTCAGCACTTTTATTATTTGGATTGGCATCAGGATGGTACTTTTTAGCCAACTTTCTATACGCCTTTTTAATTTCATCTTGAGTAGCACTCTTCTCTAAGCCTAAAACATTATAATAGTCTTTGTATTTCATTTTTGCACCACACCTTCCTCAACGATATACCTTATTCCAAAAACACTATTTTGCTATGCAAAAAATGGCGTAGATTTTTTTAAAACTCCAGTTGCAAAGTTTTTTTGATATTACCTTATATCTAATAAAAAGTTTTACAACCTATAACTTTTATTATTTTTCAACCATTATCGTATCTTATACTTTATGCCCATTTTAAATCCATCAATAATCATAACCGCAAACAAATTATTGACTTTGACCATCTTTGACCATAATACTATGTTAAAACACTTTTTTATATTTATCAACTTTCCATTTATCCAGTTTCTACTATATATATTTAATTTTTAGATTTATTATTGAAATCTCTCCAAATCTCTTGAATTTTCTTTAATTTTCACACAAAACTCATTGTAGGCAAAATAAAAAATCGTTTTCCTTGATAAAACTATTTAAGATTTTTCCTAAAGTTATTTCTGCAAAAATTTAGGTGGCTATTCCTCGGTATGTATTAAATTTCACAAAAATGGGCACTATATTTGTAAATTTGTAAAGCACAATATTGACTTTTGCTTTACAATATGTTATGCTAAAAATATATGAGAGGAGTGTTGAACATGGCGCAAACTATGGTTAATTTCAGAATGGACGAAAATTTGAAAAAGAGCATGGAGAAAACTTGTGCTGAAATGGGATTGAGCATGACAGCCGCTTTTACAATTTTTGCAAAAAAGGTAAGCCGCGAAAAAAGAATACCCTTTGAAATTTCCGCAGACCCTTTTTATTCTGAAAACAACATAAAATACTTGGAAAAAATCATTTCAGACATTGAAACAGGTCGTACACCACTTGTCGAACATGATTTAATTGAGGAGTAAGAATACAACTATTATGGGAAGAAAATGCCTGGGAGGACTATTGCTACTGGCAAACACAGGATAAAAAAATGTTAAAACGCATAAACACTCTGATAAAAGATATTCAAAGTAATTACTATAACGGAATTGGTAAGCCAGAACCACTAAAGGGTAATCTTAGTGGTTGGTGGAGCAGACGCATTGATGATGCAAATAGAATTGTATATTGCGAGAAAAATGGTGCAATTATAATTGCTTCATGTCGAGGGCATTATAACGACTAATAATGCCTTCACTCATATTTTTCCTTATCCACGATATCGGTTATTGGCTGATATACATCAATCTCACAATAATTATCCTTTGCCTGGGAAATATCTATATATTCAAATCTAAAAGTATCTGCAAATTTAAAATTGGAATTATAAATCCATTTTTTATGCAGATTAACCAACAGTCTTCCTATTTGCCTTCCCTTTATATCGTTAGGATGAAAAAAACCTACAAATCTAAACACGACATATTTATGAGCAGGTATTGAAATAGCAGTCATTTTTTCTGGAACTGAACTTAAATCTGATACTTGAATTGATGGAGTGTAGTAAATATAACCTTCATTGCTCCAATCAGTGTAGCCGAAATATATATTTGGATTCACAGCGTTGGAAATTTTATTTCTATGGTTATAAAAAAAATCCCGTCCGTAAGTATTTGCGATATTGTCTCCAGATTTACTTAAGATTTTATGTCTTATACCTACAAGGTTAAATTTGTTTTTAAAAACAAAGAAAGGTTTATAAGCTGCAGAACTATTTAAGGACAAAATGTCATTTACATTTATCTTCTCCTTAATTACCAGAGAAATATGATCGCCTCTAACTTTGAGTGGAGTATATCCAAACTTTTTTCTAAATGCCCTAATATATGATTGTTCATACTCAAAACCATAGTTATAAGCGATATCAATCACTCTCATATTAGTGGAAACAAGCTCCCTAATACTTAGAGTTAATTTCCGTGACTGTACGTATTCCATCAGTGATTCACCTGTAAGTGATTTGAATATCCTATGAAGATAGTATTTTGATATTCCTGTATGATTAGATATATCGTCTAAAGTTATCTTATTATAAATATTACTCTCAATATAGTCTACGCACTGGGAAATAATTTCTTTTGCATTCATCATATTTTTTACACCTTTTTTATTATATAAAGCAATTCTTGTTCATTTTTAAATTATTATATATGTTATTTTAATTAAAGTAAATATTTTAAAAACCTTTGGGTGCATATTTTAATCGTGCGCCATATTATGGAAATAACATTGCGTAGAGGCTTAGAGAATGTTAACGAAGCGAAGGATTAGTCGAATCACTTTTCTACGCAAAGCGAGTTTTGATTCGACCCGTAGCGAGTTTTACATTCTCTTAGCCTAGGTTGCATAGTCGAGCAGTGTAGCGTAGCGAAACGACCAGCCTCGGAGCTTTAGTTATTGGAATAATATGGTCCACGATGATGAAGCAAAACAGCATCAAACTAAGAAGCATTATTTTGCAAAGCAAAAAATGTAAATCAGGTTTTTTTGAAACACCACTTGACCAGTTATTTTTTAGAAATCACCTTATTTAAATCCAAGAATACAAGGAGGTTAAAATATGCAAAGACGAGTAGTTGTTACAGGCATGGGGGTTGTCTCATCTCTTGGAATCGGCGTGAAAGAATTCTGGCAATCGATAAAAAGCGGTAAATGCGGTATAAGTAAAATCGAAAGAATAGATACCACCGATATCCCTTCTAAAGTCGGTGCAGAAATCAAAAACTTTACTCCATCTGACTTTATTGATAAAAAAGAAGCAAAAAGAATGGATAAATTCTCTCAATATGCCGTAGTAGCAGCACAGTTAGCAGTTGAAAACGCAAAGCTAGACATTGATAAAATAAATAAAGAACGTATGGGATCAATAATTGGTTCTGGAATAGGCGGAATCGAAACTTTGGAAAATCAATACCGTGTCCTTATTGAAAAAGGACCCAAAAGAGTCAGTCCTTTTTTTGCACCTATGATGATACCTAATATGGCAGCAGGAAATGTAGCAATCAAATGTGGTGCTAAAGGTATTTGTGAGTGTGTTGTAACCGCATGTGCCTCATCAACAAATTCTATTGGTAACGCCTTCAAAGTTCTCCAACGTGGAGATGCCGATATTATTATAGCAGGTGGTACTGAGGCACCAATTACTAAATTGACTTATGCAGGTTTCTGTGCAAGCAAAGCATTAACTACAAACGAAGATCCTTTATCTTGCTGCAGACCTTTTGACCTTAACAGAGATGGTTTTATTATGGGTGAAGGTGCTGGAGTTTTAATACTCGAAGAGTATCATCATGCTGTTAACAGAGGTGCTGAAATAATTGCAGAAATAGTAGGTTACAGCTGTACTGACGATGCCTTCCATATCACAGCACCTGCCGAAGGTGGTGAAGGTGGTGCAAGGTGCATGAAACTTGCTTTAGAAGATGCTAATTTAACCCCTTCAGATATAGGGTATATAAACGCTCATGGAACTTCAACAGTATTAAATGACAAAAATGAAACAGCAGCTATAAAAACAATTTTTGGCGAGCACGCATACAACCTTGCTGTTAGTTCGTCAAAGTCAATGACAGGACATCTTTTAGGAGGTAGCGGAGCTGTAGAAGCTATTATAACAGCGCTTTCTTTAAAGGAAGGTTTTTTGCCTCCTACAATTAATTATAACACCCCAGATCCCGAATGTGATCTTGACTATGTGCCTAATGTAGGAAGAAAATCAGATTTAAACTACGCAATTTCAAATTCTTTTGGATTTGGAGGCCACAATGCATCCCTTGTGTTAAAAACTTTTAGAAAATAAAATGGATGGGATATGGGGCCTTTCCTTTTTTTAAAACCTCATAAAGTGTAAAAAAGGACAGTTCCAAATTAATCCGGAACTGTCCTTTTAAAATTACTCCATCTTAAAAATCCATTCTTTTCGTAATATATGCACTCATATGGCACATCTCATCTTCAGAGTAAAACTTGAAATATTTACCTTCTTGAAATGATAGTCCATATAGTCTTCCTGTTATTTCTTTCATCAACAATTTACCGTTTTTCTTAATATTGAAAAGACCTATAATTTTCTCTGAATCTGATTCCTTAACAGACACAAGCTCAAACTCATAAATATCCTTATCAACATTGAGTTTTGAGTAGAAAAATGCATTTTCCGTTCCCTCTGTCCAACTTATAGTTGTACAACCTGAAATGTCATTAAAACTAACTTTTGGCAAAGAAAATCCCAGAGCCTTTTCTGATGTAACTGTATGCGCTTTTAAAACAGGTTTTACTGTTGGTACAGGTATTACCGTAGGCTGAGGCTTTGCTGCTTCTTCTATAATTATTTTTACAATAAATTCTTTAGCCGGCTCTACTGATTCCCAAGGTCTTGAATAGCCCATTTCTATAACTACTGTACCACTATTTACTGCCTTAAAAGTCCATACTCCTTTTCCGCCGCCACCTACTACCATTTCGTCAGTACTATCAGCTACATATTCATAATTTGTCTCTATTAGTACATCCTCATCAGGCTTCATAATATATGACCAATCATATCCTGTGCTAGGATTTGTCTCAAGCTCCAACTTTACTTCTTCCCCGGACTTAATATACACATATCCCCCATTGTCATCCATTGTAATAGTATATACATCGGGAATTGGTGTAGGAATAGGTGTTGAAACCAGCTTATATGTCTCAACTATAAATATTGGTGGATAAATCTTTAACATGCTGTATTCGCCTGTAACTTCCACCTGTTGTCCATTATATTTTTCCAATCCTTCAGTTTTTCCATTTAGCGTTACTGGTCCAGATTCTGTTTGCAGCTCATATCCATACTTATCTAAATCTCCCTCTACTACTTCCGGCTTTGTAACTGTTAGTGTTCCCGTAATACTCTGCAATTCCGGAATCGATGTAGGTGTTGGAATCGGCTTATAGGTTTCTACTATAAATATTGGTGGATAAATCGCTAACATGCTGTATTCCCCTGTAACTTCTACTTCTTGTCCGTCATATTTTTCCAATCCTTCAGTTTTTCCATTTAACGTTACTGGTCCGGATTCTGTTTTTAGCTCATATCCATACTCCTCCAAATCTCCCTCTACTACTTCCGGCTTTGTAACTGTTAGAGTTCCCGTAATACTCTTCAATTCCGGAATCGGTGTAGGTGTTGAAATTGGCTTATAGGTCTCTACTATAAATATCGGTGGATAAATCGCTAACATGCTGTATTCCCCTGTAACTTCTACTTCTTGCCCGTCAAATTTCTCCAATCCTTCAGTTTTTCCATTTAACGTTACTGGTCCAGATTCTGTTTTTAGCTCATATCCATACTCCTCCAAATCTCCCTCTACTACTTCCGGCTTTGTAACTGTTAGAGTTCCCGTAATACTCTTCAATTCCGGAATCGGTGTAGGTGTTGGAATCGGCTTATAGGTTTCTACTATAAATATTGGTGGATAAATCGCTAACATGCTGTATTCCCCTGTAACTTCTACTTCTTGCCCGTCATATTTTTCCAATCCTTCAGTTTTTCCATTTAACGTTACTGGTCCAGATTCTGTTTTTAGCTCATATCCATACTTCTCCAAATCTCCCTCTACTACTTCCGGCTTTGTAACTGTTAGAGTTCCCGTAATACTCTTCAATTCCGGAATCGGTGTAGGTGTTGGTTCTTCAATTACAGTATAAGAATCAACACTAAATAGAGGATATTCGGTAGCTACCAACGTATATACGTAATCGCCAGAAACCAAAAGAGTATTTCCAAATTCGTTTTCTAAACCTTTAGTATTTCCCATTAGCTCATAAATTCCTTTTTCAGTTTTCAACAAAAATCTGTCTTTTTCTGAATCATTACTAAACAAAACACCTTTCAATTTTTTAAAATCAGGTGAAGGTACCTGTGTTATAACAGGTTTAGGTACAGATGTAGGAAGAGGTTTTGATGTTACAACTGGCTTTGTTTCCTTAACTATTTCATAACCTTTTACTTTCATGAATTCACTTTTATAAACTTTAAAAATAGTACCCTTTACTGTTGCAATACTGTTTATGTAATCGCTCAAACCTTTGACATTACCCACAAGGATATAATTTCCCTCTTCACACTTTAGTGCTAATACATCACGCCCATTTTTTGATTCTACTTGGTTGACTTTGATAATTTCCCCTGTCAACGAAACATTCTTGCTTTTAGCTTCAACCACATTAATTGAAAAAACAGTGGTCAGCAAGGTTACGACTAGCATTACTGCAAAAAACTTTTTCATCTCTAATTCCTCCCTATTAATTAATTTTTTTAAAACACAAAACACTTTTGGATATATATATAATTATATAATACTATGACGAAATGGTTAATTATTTTGTTCCCAATTTTCCTTTTTTTATTTTAATTTTTTATTAATTGTGTAAAAATTTATTCTCCATTGACTGTGACTAAGTTATTATTTATTGGTTTTACGGTGTTGCCATTATTATTTTTATTGTATAATTAGAGTGCACAATATAAAAATATTATAAAGAATGAAATGATGAAGATTTTACTTGTACCCTTTCTTTCAAATACTTCGATTTCTGGTTCTTCCAATTCAATATATTTATCCAAACCCTTAAAAACTATAAATACCCTTAATATAGAATATGGTTGAGGTGTTATCAATAATTTTATCTTTTTTTGTGGCACCACGTCTATAATTATAATAAAAAATACTACACTAATGCACCTATAATGTGCTTATTAATTGAATTGTATAAATATTTAGTTTGCTTTATCCGATATAAGATTAGTATAGAGTGTAAAACAATATACGGAACAAATATATGATTAAAATTCACTCTACATAATCAAAACTAAAATACCAGGAGGTACTATATCTTGAAAAAAACATTAAAAATTCTTACAAGTTTAGTATTAGCTTTATCTCTAGGTTTAATTTTCAATTCTCTTATAAGTTTCTCTACTCCATCTGATGAGAGTTTTGATGCCGCAGGAGTAGGTGACAAAGGAACCCAATCATATACTCTAAATGGAATAACATACACTACAAATGATGGTGGAGGATTGAATATTAATGTTGTCAATGATGGAAATATTGCATCAGGTGGTGATTTAGCATTAGGATATAGATCTTCAGGAGTAAATCAATCAACACAGGTATCCTTTTGTACTTCTGATGGATCAGAATTTAAACTAAATAGCTTTGTGATATCTACGGGTCTGGGTGATACTACTGTTACAATAAAAGGATACAGAGATAATTCGGAAGTAGCATCAGGTTCTATAACTACTGCCTCTTTTACAACTTTTGATGTTTCTGCACACTCAAATTGGGAATACATTGATGAGGTTCGTATGACTGGCGCAGATTTAGATATTGATATTGATGACGTAGATTTTTCTCCTGCAGTACCGCCTACTCATGGAATAACATATAATGGTAACACTAATACAGGAGGATCTGTCCCAACGGATGGAAGCAGTTATGCTAATGGAGATACAGTAACAGTTTTGGGAAACACCGGTTCATTGGTGAAAACAGGATACACGTTTGCAGGTTGGAATTCTTTGGCGAATGGAAGTGGTACAAGCTATACAGGTGGAGATACATTTTCTATGGGGAGCATTGATATAACGTTATATGCACAGTGGACAGCTGTTGACTACACAGTAACCTATAATGGGAATACCAATACCGGAGGTGCAGTACCTACCGATGGGAACACATACAACATAGCAGATACAGTAACTGTACTTGGTAATACAGGTGATTTGGTAAAAACCGGGTACACGTTTGCAGACTGGAATACCGCAGCTAATGGAAGTGGGACAAGCTATGCAGCAGATGACACATTTGCAATGGGAAGTAGTAATGTGACCCTTTACGCGCAGTGGACAGAAAATACATACACAGTGACCTATAATGGTAACTCAAATACAGGAGGCTCAGTTCCAGTTGATGGAACCAGCTATCATAATGGAGATACCGCAACCACTTTAGGCAATACCGGATCATTAGCGAGAACAGGATATACATTTGCGGGATGGAATACATTAGCAAATGGGACAGGCACAAGCTATGTAGGAGGAGATACATTTGGAATAGCATTAAACAATGTGACGTTATATGCGCGGTGGACAGCGGTTGAGTACACAGTGACCTATGATGGAAATACCAATACCGGAGGTGCAGTTCCTACCGATGGGAACACATACAACATAACAGATACCGTAACTGTGCTTGGTAACACAGGTGATTTGGTAAAAACCGGGTACACGTTTGCAGACTGGAATACCTCAGCAAACGGAAGTGGGACAAGCTATGCAGGCGGAGATACATTTGCAATGGGAAGTGGTAATGTAACCCTTTACGCGCAATGGACAGAAAACACTTATACAGTTACATATAATGGCAACTCAAACACAGGAGGCTCAGTTCCAGTTGATGGAACCAGCTATCATAATGGAGATACCGCAACCACTTTAGGCAATACCGGATCATTAGCGAGAACAGGATATACATTTGCGGGATGGAATACATTAGCAAATGGGACAGGCACAAACTATGCAGGCGGAGATACATTTGGAATAACCTTAGACAATGTGACTTTATATGCACAGTGGACAGCGGTTGACTACACAGTGACCTATGATGGAAATACCAATACCGGAGGTGCAGTTCCTACCGATGGGAACACATACAACATAACAGATACCGTAACTGTGCTTGGCAATACAGGTGATTTGGTAAAAACCGGGTACACGTTTGCAGGATGGAATACCGCAGCAAATGGAAGTGGAATAGACTATGCAGCAGATGACACATTTGCAATGGGAAGTAGTAATGTGACCCTTTACGCGCAGTGGACAGAAGACACATACACAGTAACCTATAATGGCAACTCAAACACAGGAGGCTCAGTTCCAGTTGATGGAACCAGCTATCATAATGGAGATACCGCAACCACTTTAGGCAATACCGGATCATTAGCGAGAACAGGATATACATTTGCGGGATGGAATACATTAGCAAATGGGACAGGCACAAACTATGCAGGCGGAGATACATTTGGAATAACCTTAGACAATGTGACTTTATATGCACAGTGGACAGCGGTTGACTACACAGTTACCTATGATGGGAATACCAATACCGGAGGTGCAGTACCTACCGATGGGAACACATACAACATAACAAACACTGTAACTGTGCTTGGTAATACAGGTAATTTGGTAAAAACCGGGTACACGTTTGCAGGATGGAATACCGCAGCAAATGGAAGTGTACCAATCTATGAAGCAAATGACACTTTTTCAATGGAAAGCAACGATGTTACCCTTTATGCGGTGTGGGAAGCAGTATATAATTCTGTAAGTTATAATGGCAATTCAAATACAGGAGGAAATGTTCCAGTTGATATATCAACGTATGCATTATCAGATAATGTTACAGTGTTAGGCAATACAGGAAATTTGGTAAAGACAGGGTACACTTTCTCTGGATGGAATACCGAGGCTAGTGGAAGCGAAACAAGCTATAATGCTGATGATACATTTTCCATGGGTATCAATAATATAATATTATATGCTAAGTGGACAGCAATAGACTATTCTGTAACCTACAACGGTAATACAAATACAGATGGAACAGTACCAACTGATAGTAATACCTACCACATTACTGATACAGTAACAGTACTTGGCAATACAGGGAGTTTAGTAAAGTCTGGGTATACGTTTGGAGGATGGAATACTGAGGCAAATGGAAGTGGAACAAGCTATGAATCAGGAAGTACATTTAGTATTTCTGAAAACATAACTTTGTATGCTGTTTGGAGCACACAAAATGTAGTGGTTACTCCCACCCCGACAGCAACAGCAACATTAACATCAACACCGACACCAACATCAACACCAACATCAACACCGACACCAACACCAACATCAACACCAACATCAACACCAACACCGACACCAACATCAACACCAACATCAACACCAACACCGACACCAACACCAACACCGACACCAACATCAACACCAACATCAACACCAACACCAACATCAACATCAACACCGACACCAACATCAACACCAACATCAACACCGACACCGACAACAACATCAACATCAACACCAACATCAACACCGACAACAAAACCAACAGTAAAAACGACAACAAAAACGACAACAAAAACGACAACAACTCCAACAGCCACACCAACACCTGCTAAAACATTTTCCCAGACACCTAAAGTAATATCTGAGAAAACCGGAGTAGATATACTTGTAAATGGGAAGGTAGAAACAGCAGCAAATGAGACAGTATCTGTAATTGAAGATAAAACTATCACAACAGTTATAGTAGACGATGAAAAAATAACACAAAAACTTGATCAGGAAGGAAAAAATACAGTAGTTACATTGCCAGTAGATAAAACTTCTGATGTTGTGGTAGGAGAACTAACTGGACAGACCGTTAAGAATATGGAAACAAAAGAAGCCGTGCTTGAGATAAAGACAGAGGAAGTTACATATAACCTGCCAGCATCACATATTAATATAGATAATGTTTCAAATCAGATTGGCAAACAGGTCGAACTAAAGGATATTAAAGTGAACGTTCAAATAGCGGCATCGTCTCAAAACACTGTAAAAGTTATAAATAACACTGCTAAAAAGAACAACTATCAGGTAGTAATTAAGCCGGTAGAGTTTAATATTACTTGTACAAATATTGATAAAACAGTTGAAGTTTCAAAGTTTAACGGATACGTGGAAAGGACCGTGGCTATACCAGACGGTATTGATACAAGTAAAATAACTACAGGAATAGTACTAAACAGTGACGGAACTTTTTCACATGTCCCAACATCCATAGTAGTTGTTGATAATAAGTACTATGCTAAGATAAATAGTCTTACAAACAGTACGTATTCAGTAATATATAGTCCCAAAGTATTTAAAGATATGAATGGACATTGGGCAAAAGACGATGTTAATGATATGGGCTCAAGACTAGTAATTAGTGGAGTCGATAAAGATAATTTCAGCCCTGATACAGATATTACAAGAGCTGAATTTACATCTGTAATTGCAAATGCTTTAGGACTTATGAGAACAGGTATTGGAACAGAAAAGTTCACTGATGTAAATAAAGACGATTGGTACTTTGATGCTATTTCTATAGCAGAAGAATATGGTCTCATTAAAGGCTTTGAAGATGGTAACTTTAGGGCAATGGAAAAAATTACACGTGAGCAGGCAATGGCAATAATGGAAAGAGCAATGCAATATACTGGTCAAAAAAGTATAGTTGGTGAAAAAGAAATTTATGAAATTCTTTCTAAGTATACTGATGCTAAAAACATTTCATATTGGGCAAAAAATAGCGTAGCTAAATGTGTAAAAGAGGGAATAGTAACTGAAAAAAATAATAATATGTTATCTGCTGAAGAAAATATAACAAGAGCAGAAGTTGCAACTTTAGTAAGAAGACTACTTAAAAAATCCAATCTAATTTAAAGAGGAAGGTGTTTTGAAACACAAATGTACAGTTATTTTTAGAAATCACCTTATTTAAATCTATAATATGAAAAACAATGAAAGAACCCGCTGTAATTTTTGACAGTGGGTTCTTTGTCTTCTTTTTCATCTTACTATATTTCTGATCCGGCCTTACCGAGCCTACAATCATTCTGTCTTCAACAACCTTCAAAACAATTGAACTTTCCGCTTCTGCCGTAAAATCCTCTAAGGTCTGGGTGAACGGAGAAATTGAGAAATCATTGTATCATATTAAGTTTTCCTGATATGCTAGCTTTTGAAGCTTCAGGATTTTTCTTTATGTATAAAATGATGAAATATCCCCTTTCACTTCTTCATTGATTTTACAATTTTAGACAAATCCCTTGAAAGCATTATAAACCATATTACATAGAACGGTCCTGCAATGTAAAGAATTATTTCTGCCACTGATGGCGCAAAATAATGGATCAGATGCTGCAACAAATCTGGTCCGTTTGCCAGAATGCCCGAAACGATAGTTATTTTACTGAAATTCTTATCCCCCAGCATAGCTAAAGACATCAAAACTCCGCCCCCTTGCAGAAAAATCCCGGAGAAGAAAGCAGCACTGCTATTCCACATGTTTTGAGCCAATATGGATTCTCCCGCTGCAACAAGCTGCACTCTAGCCATTTCATCAGTTGTCGCCCAGTATTTTTCACTAAGATGCATAAGGGAGAAACCGGAATGATTGGTTATACATAAAATTACTGCTGTAAATGTCAATAGCGTCGCAAATAGTGAAAGTGAAAAGTTATTCTTTACAACTACAAAAAACAGCCCGGTAAAACTAAACAAGTAAAGTACAATCAAAATAATATTATAAAAATCATCCCGCAATAGGCCTATAATTGTACTATCCCTCATAATCTCATAAGCCTCCAATGCCGAGTCAGGCCTTGGGCCTAAACCAATAGCAATAACGATTCCAACAATGACAAGAAGCAGCTGGAGCAGAACTGCAATACCGCTTACTTTGACAAGAGGCAGTATGCTCTTGTTGTCAAGATATTTTCTTGATGGTTCATTCATTTAGTTTCCCCCCTAGTATAATAAAATTAATAAAATCAAAATATTCTTTCAAATCAATTTCAACACGAGCTTTCTTGCATTACTTAATTTTTATGTCTGTGGGAAAAACTGATAGCTTAGGTGATACAATAATGTCTAGGATTGTATGACTCCCAAGGACAAACTTTGTGAATATGGCGGCATATCCAACCATCCTTTCTTTTTCCTATCATCATGATGGGTGCTTCCTCAAATTGATGTGAACTTTTCTAAATCTAACTATAACTTCAGTTCGTCAACAGCAGTGAGATAACTTCATCCAGACCAACGTATACATCTTCGAGCTTCAGTTCGTCATTATCAGAAATATAAAGTGTCAATAAACCATGTATTGAATAGATTATTGTTTTAACGAGTCTTGTCAATAGTTTTGTTTAAATTTTGTTTAGACTTATATTAAGTAGATTACGTTTTAATATGAATGAACAAAGTAATAATCATTCATATTGCACTAAAAAAACACAGTTATCTGTCCGTTTATCTTTGAGCTTTTTTTAGAGCATCTTCAAGCCCTTTTAAATAGGCCTTAGAAGTTAGTGTTGCGCCACTTATTGTATCAACTTCTAATGATTTCTTATTTATTACGCGTTCAAATAAGTCATTGGTAAATTCACTTGGACGATTTTCTTTGTTTTGCAACACTTGAACATCAGTAATCTTCCCCGAAACTATAGTAACCTTAATACTGTTTTCACGCCATTTGTACATTCCGCCTTCAAAATAGCCTTCAAAGGAACCTTCCCCTAATTCATCGAAATTAATTTGAGAAAACGGCATACTCATAATCTCATTATGTTCCTTCTTAATTTTTGACCAACCATAACCGCCTGAGAGAATAATAATTACTAAAAAGAAAAAAGCAATTATCCAACCAATCATATGTTTCTCCTTTCCTTCAAAATATTACTTCAATCCAGTTCACTCACCTTTATACCATCTAATGGTATAAAACTACAAGTCAACTTGGGAGTAATTGATAAGTTTAAATCATTATCTATAAAAACTACATCGATATTAGGGAAATATTCAAGTATCCTTATACTTTTTTCTACACCTGCTATAAAAAAAATTGTTGATAAAGCATCAGCCAACACGCCAGATTCCGCCACTACAGTCACACTTATTAGCCCCGAATTAGCTGGATACCCAGTCTTGGGATTCAGTATATGATGATAATGCTTGCCAGAATTGTCTATATAATATCTTTGATAATCTCCAGATGTGATTACAGATTTATTTTTTACTGCAACAACACCTATAACCGAATCCTTATGTCTTGGATGTCGGATTCCTACATTCCATGGGGAATCATCTGGTTTAGAACCCAAAACAGCGACATTACCTCCAAAATTCACAAAAGCAGACTCAATACCAAAGTTCTTATAAACTTCTAAAACCTTATCTGAAGCATATCCCTTTGCTATCCCTCCTAAATCAATTGATTGCCCTTTTTTCTTTAATAATACACTAGAGTTATCCGGATCAAACAATATATCACGAAAATTAACTTTTGCAAGCTGCTTTCGTATATCTTTTCTAACTGGCGAGATTTTTTTTATTTTATATTCATTCCACAACGTTGCAATTGAGCCAACTGTAATATCAAAACAACCATTGTAAATTCTAGAACATTCAGCAGAATATTTTAGTAATCTAAATGCTTCATCACTTACCATTACCGGCATCAACCCTGCTGCACTATTTATTTTGGTAATATCACTATCACTAACAAATCGACTTAACATATTGTTTAATCTTTTTATTTCTAATTCTGATGCTTTTATTGCATGCATTGAATTTGGTCCAAAAATTTTTTGACTGATGAGTGTTCCCATACAATAAAGTTCATTTTGAGCAATGTTCTGTCTATCCAAAAAAGACCATACCTTTCAGAATATATCTATTTATCATTCAAATTTATCAATAACTCATTCATAATAAACTCAACTAAATAGTCCATCAATTTAGGGAAATACTGTATGCCGATTTCATCTTTATGTGTATCTACATTGATAATTGCACCAAAGATAGCCATAATCATTTCAGGTTCAATATCTTTTCTCATTTTATCCTCTCGTTGCCACTTTTCTATTAATTCAAAGAAAAAACCATATACAAAGTCTACCTGCCCAATCCCATTCTCTTCTCTATACACTTGCTCTATGCGACTAAAAACGCCCTTATTATACCACTCTCTTAGAATCGGATTTTGCTGCATTCCGATAGTATTAAGTTTCATAACCTCACCAATGACTTTCATTGGATGTGCATCAACATCTACCTGCTCAAGCATAGATTTTTTGAGTTTTTTATTCTCTTCCAAATAAATATCCATAAACAATTTATCTTTAGATGTATAATAATTATAAAATGTCCCGGTAGCTATGCCTGCTTTTTTTGTTATTTCAGAGACATTAGTGTCTTTAAAACCTTTTTCTGCGAAAAGTACTTTCCCTGCCTTTAGAATTTCTAATTTTTTATCTATCAATTTATGTCACCACTTTCATTAAATTGGCAAAATGAATAACTACATATTCATTCAGATGATAGCATGTCACCAATTTTCTGTCAATATCTTGTCTGGTTATATAAATTATCCTTGCCTACATTTTAATTCTAGTATCAATGAGATCAAAAACAAATCTTACAAACCTCTTTCCAACGCTCAATTTAACTTTATAGTAATAAGCTGACTCAAACCATCCTTTGTCCCGACAATAACGATAATCCTCTTGACTATTTCAATTGTGTTACCATTTTTTATAGGGCTCCCAGATACTACAATAATTTTTCCCTTTTTCGCCCCTTCTGAACGAGTATTTGATTATTCATTTTAATTTCACAAACTTCATCTTCATAATTACTTGTCATTGAAGTTGCCCTTTTTTATACAGAATACCTACTACAATCCATAAAAACCCTGCAATCCCTGCATAGTAGATTAATCCAGCCCAGCCTTCACTCACTATTCCGAATAAGAAGAGTGCAAATGAAGTCAACGTCGAATGAAAAAGCATTACTGGTATAATACTATCCGTTCTTTCATGAATCCAGACCTGTATAACTCGAAATGGAATGAGCACCGCATAATGACTGAATAGCCCCGGTAAAAAAGAACTCCAAGATATTACTCCATACTCATCTCCGCTTCAGCATTAACACCATTTAGGACTGATTCATCGTAGTTAAAAGATACTGTAGCCTCACTAAATTTCACTTAGAAACCTAATGACTTCCTGTATTATTTAGAAACATAAAGTCAACAAAAAAAAATATAAACTTCAAGTGGTGATTTTGCACCACCTGAAGTTTGGAAGGAGTTGTATAAAAAAATTACCATGCCTTACATGCTCTTTGGGAGGTATAGAATTGTAAAAATTCTACAGCTCAATTCCTTATTACAACTGGTATTGTAAATATTGCTTTTGTTACATATAAAGCAGATAATCACTTAGCCATACCTAAATCAACATCTATCTTGCCTTATTTAATTTGCACTATTTCATATTGTCCATCTAATTGTGCAACTATTCCTGTTTCACCAACCATATGCCCTGCTCCAACCACTACCATGTATGTTTTTTTCTCAGGGTCAGCAAGATAACCTTTTACCTTTTCAGCCATATTATTATTTCTTGAAACAAACAACTTTTCATTAAACTCTTTACCGGTATCAGATTCATCTTCATCTGAAGCAAGTAACTCTTCCAATCTTTCAGTATCACCGGACTTCCAGCAATTTATCATATCATTGAGCATTTCCACTGATTCTTCCTGAGCCTCATCATTTGGAGCAAGTGAAGATGCTAAAAATTCTACCTGAAGATCTGTTGAAAAGGAGTCAAACAAATCCACTTGAAATTTCGCGCCTTCAATTTCTAATATCTCTTTTTCATTGAGAGCCTTTTGTAGTAAAACCATGTCTATTCCAATTTCTCCACTTAGAGAGCTTTCAGCATATAATAAATTTTGTACAAGCAGTGCTGCATACCATGGTTTAAACTTATTGTACATTTCAGGTTTTACACCAAAAGGTTCAATAACCTCCACAAAACGATCATATACTTCCTTTGGTACATTTTCATAAAGAGTACTATCATCTTTATAAAATGCCTTTTCCATCATGTGCATAGCTACTTCCTGCTCATTTGTTACATTTGCCTCTACAGCCAGATAATCAGCTTCTTCATAGGCCTTCAAAATTTCTTTTGCCAAAGGATACATAGAAGAATCCGCTATATGTATAGAACCTAGCAAGTATACGCAACTATCCTCGTCACTTACTTTCCAAAATGCACCTTTAGAATCTTTACCTGATTCATATCTTACAAATTCATAGGCATTTTTTGCAAACACCATAAGTTCTTGTCTGCTACAAAAACTTTCAAGATCTAAATTATTGTTGCTTCGCCCCTTTAGTATGTCTTTTGAAACAACATACTTTACCGCTTCAAGTGAATCGCTTGGTATTGATGCTGCATCACTAAAATCAAGCTCAATATCAGCTTGAAAATCAAATTCAGGGCAAGCAGCTTTTATTGTATCAAATATACTTGTAACCATATCCAACCTTGTTATTTCTTTTTGAGGCTCAAATTTACCCTCTTTGTTAACTATCCCAATGGAATAAGCCTTCAATACAGCTTCATTGTCAGTATCACTAAACAAATCTTTATCCGAAGGTATAATTGTCTGATTTTCTGCCACTTCATAAACGCTTACACAAACGCTATACAACTCACCTTTTGTCACCTTTGAATCATAGTTTGCAAACATATCCTGTGGAACAATACCATATATTCCTGACCACGATATACCTTCCACTGCCCACGCACTTGGTTGCTTACCTACTAAAGGCTGCTCTTGAGCATATACACCCATATTCAGTGAAAATGCCATAACTACTGCCATTATTGCTACAATTACCTTTCTTGCTTTTCTCATCAATTTCACATCCCTTTAAAAATTACTAACTCTTATATATTTTATCGAAAAAATAACTTACATTGTTTAATTCTATTTTTCGAAAAACACGTAACAATAAATGTTATAACTTTTTATATAGGTGTTTCAAAAACGAGAACATTATTAAAAAAATACAAATAAACTTTTTTTGAAGCACCAATTGCAAAGTTTTATAAATTTAATGTAATTCCATAAAAATAACTGGTCAACTGCCGTTTCAAAAAATCTAGATTGATTAGCTTTGTGACCTAAATACTTTATAGTTATTTTTTGAAATCACCCAACTAAATTACAACTTTTTTCTAACTCTTGTTCACACATAACAATATACCATACTTCCACATTTAAGTCACCGAAATAATCTAACAACACACCGAAAAAATCTAACACCAATATTATTTCGGTATCATTTCGGTGCCCATTACGGTTTTTTTTCGGTGTCCTGTAACTAAATATATGTTACAATAAGTAATAACTTTAAGTTTATTTATATTAAAAAAAGTTGAAGGAGTAGGAACACACAATGACTAGTATATTAATAGTAGATGATCATAGAGCTATTTTAAGCGGCACAAAAATGCTTTTAGAAAGCCACAATATGGATGTAACAGCTTGCCATTCAGGTGTAGATGCCTTAGAAATATTGAGTTCAAAAACCTTTGATGTTATGGTTTATGACCTTAAAATGCCAGATATGAATGGATTGGAATTAACTAAAAAAACTCTTAAAATTCACCCAGATGCTACCATAATTATATTCTCTGGCGAAGATATTTACGATAACTTTGATCTGCTTATAAAATCGGGAGTTAGTGGAATAATTGACAAAGCATGCAGCGATTATCAATTGATAACAGCAATAAAGATGGCACAAGATAAAATGATGCTACTTCCTTTAGAACTTATCCGCAAACTCAATTTGAGCAAACCTCCAATTCAACAAATTGACAATACGCTAGAAGAGCCCCTAACTGAAATAGAGCTCGAAATACTCCAGCAAGCAGCTATGGGCAGAACAAATATGGAAATTGCAAATGATCTTCAAATGGTTAAACGAAATGTCGAATATCACCTAAGTCATATATACAAAAAGCTTAAAGTAACTTCAAGAGTCTATGCTGTTCGTAAAGGCGTAAGGCTAAACCTAATAAAAAGTTCGTAATAAATTCATAAAAACAGCTTAAAAAGTAACTGCTACTTTTATTGGAAACTGACATGACAATTCAAGACCCTCTCCTGGTTCTGAGCAGCATGAAACATTTCCATTTAGAATTCGTATTCTTTCTTTGATACCATGGAACCCTAAATGCTTGCTTGTATCAATTTTTTCATTTAGATCCATTCCAACGCCGTTATCATGATAATATATGACAAACGAATTTTTATCTTCTCGAAGCATTATATCCACTTCAGTGGCTTTAGAATGATTTATTGCATTATTTATAAGCTCTTGAACAACCCTATAAACTGTCAATATTTCTTCATACTCAAGTTTTGCAGATATTTTAAATGCTTCAAAATTAATATTAATATCACACTTTATTTGAACCTTTTCAATAAGCTCTTCAACAGCTCTTATCACTCCCTTTTCTAAAAGGAACGTTGGAAGAAGCTCATTACAAGTTTCACGTATTAGCATTATTATATTTTCAAGCTCTAATTCGTACTTTTTAACTTGCTTTAAAATATCATCTTTGAAAATAAAAGCATTGTCCAGTAAATTGCTGACTTCCTTTTTCATTTTTATGATATCCTGAAGTACTTCATCATGCAGATCTGAAGCCAATCTTTTTCTCTCTTTCTCAGAAATCTGAATAAATATTTTACTTATCCAGGTAGGTGCACTACCTTCATTTTGAATATTCATCAACTTGTCCGTCAGTTCTTCAACCAAAGATAAATTCTCGTAAAAAATAGCAGTATACCTTGACAAAAGCCTAATTGACAGCCGGTCTTTCTGGCTCAAATCAAAATTTTGAGGGTCAATCAATAACAGTCTATATTTTTCATCAACATTTCCTATAAGAGACAGATATATTTCTCCTATATGTACCATGTCTCCTATTTTAAAATTCACCATGTTTTCTGATAATGTTTTAATAGCTTCTTTAGATGAAAAGCCTGGTACATTAATATCAGTTATAAATTTTTTGCCCTCAAACTCAAGTATTTTTACATTCTCAACCTTTACAATACTCTTAATGTTGTCAATTACCTTATCTTCAAGATCTTCTACTTTATGTGATTTCGAAATATTCACAAGACTTTTATACAAATTTATATTACTATCGTTAAATATACTTATCAACTCGTCAAAAGCTGTCTCTAATTCACCAAATTCATTGTTTGTTTCACCCTCAAATTTTACCGAAAAATCTCCTCCCCGAATCTTTTTAACTTTGTTAGTTAACCTTTTAAGTCGCAATGTTATTATCTTACTTGATATCCATGAAACTATCAAAGCGATTATTATCGCTACAAGAGTAAAGACCATAATCTGCACTTTATTTTTTTTCATAAGGTCATAGATATCTTGAGCTTCCATGTCAATACCAATTACACCTATCAGATCTCCATTTTTACTAAAAACAGGTACATATGAAGCAATGTTTGCTCCCCATTCATCATCATAAGTCAGCTCACCTATACATGTTTTTTCATCTTTAATAGCGGATTCCAAAAGCTCATAGGTATTAACCTCAACATCTCCAGGCATTGAAATATCATTTCCTTTATAATCTAACGGAAATCCGTCTACAACATATATCGTTTCCCCATATTTTGACTTCGACATTGTGTATATGTATTTCAATCCATACACCCTTTTATATTCCCACAATTCTTCCCTCAAATTATGATACTCTGGCATATTAAGAATTTTATTTATTTCACTTTTTTGGTTTTTCATAGATATAGTGTGGTTTGTTACCTTTTGCAATTCATCTACATTAATATCTTCTGCAACTATCTTTGCTATATTTCTGACTTTTTTACCTAATGAATAGGTTATTAATTTAGCCGAAGATGTGTACATAAAGTAACTTAATACCAATGCCAAAATTACTACTATACTGGAAAATATCAAATTAATTTTTGTTTGTAATCTCAATTGTACATACCTCACATAATTTAAAACTTTTTTTGAAATCTAAACACTACAAAAGTAATTTATTTTCTCAAACGCGGACAATTTCTACATATTTTTAGAGAACAGTGTAAAAATCGTACACATATTTTAAATAATTGGTTTTTAATCATATTATAACATGTTAAAATATTTGTAAAGATTATATAAAAGTCAAAAGCTTGGTCACACACCCTATTTAAATTAATCATATTGTCTAAAACATTGTATATTGCTATAATATAATATGTTTTATAAAATGAACTTTAATCATTTAGTTTTATTTTGCAAAAAAACAGTATATATATGATTTGAAAGTCAAAAAATACACTTTAGTAATCTTTTTGACTTTTATATAAATAAATATGAAAGGGATAATTTTTAATGAAACATTACTTTGAAGAAATTGAATCAATTTTAAAATCATTACAATCTTCAAAAGACGGCATCGATCCATCACAAGTAAATATAAGACTTGAAAAGTACGGTCGTAATAAACTTGATGAGGGAAAAAAGAAATCTGTCTTTGTAAGATTATTAGATCAGCTGAAAGATCCCATGATTATTGTGCTACTAGCAGCTGCCGTGGTTTCAGGCTTTGCCAAAGAAATAGCTGATTCGATTATTATATTGGTAGTTGTTGTACTAAATTCAATACTTGGCGTTGTACAAGAAGGAAAAGCAGAAAAAGCTATTGAAGCTCTGCAAAATATGTCTTCTCCTTTTTCAAAGGTCAGAAGAAACGGACAGGTAATGCAAGTAAAATCAGAAGAAATAGTACCTGGTGACATTGTACTCTTAGAAGCTGGCGACTCAGTTCCTGCAGATATGAGAATTATTGAAGCTTCAAGTTTTAAGATTGAGGAAGCATCTCTTACTGGAGAATCCGTTCCAACTGAAAAAACTGATCTTGTTATCGCTAAGAAAGATAAAGATGTTTCTTTAGGTGATCGTTCCAACATGGCTTATATGGGTACCAATGTGGTATATGGTAGAGGTGAAGGCATTGTAGTAAATACCGGTATGTCAACTGAAATGGGGAAAATAGCAAATATCATCTCTAATACAGGTAAAGAAAAAACACCTCTTCAAAAAAGGCTCTCGTCTTTGAGTAAAGTACTAAGTATAGCTGTCCTTGCAATATGTGTTTTTATATTTGCATATGGTGTATTCATAAATGGAGGCTTTACCGGAGGACATGTACTTGAAACCTTCATTATGGCTATAAGTCTTGCAGTTGCTGCAATACCAGAGGGTTTAGTAGCTGTTGTTACTGTTGTTCTTTCTATAGGTGTCACAAAAATGTCCAAACGTAACTCCATCATAAGAAAACTTACCGCCGTTGAAACTTTGGGCTGCACACAAGTAATATGCTCTGACAAGACAGGTACATTAACGCAAAACAAAATGACCGTTGTTGAAACTTACACTATTGGCGATAAAGATCAACTTGCATTAGCTATGGCACTTTGTAACGATGCTTCACTTACGAGAAATGGTGATGAAGTAATAGGTGAACCTACCGAAAGTGCTTTAGTGAGATTTGCCTATGATTCAGGAAAGAATAAGACTGAATTAGCAAACACTTTGCCCCGTGTTGCTGAAGCACCTTTTGATTCTGTTCGTAAGATGATGTCCACCGTTCACAAAAATTCATGCGGAAAGTTTACACAATACACAAAAGGTGCACCTGATGAGCTTTTAAAGGCCTGCACACATATACTTACAAAAGACGGTGAAGTTCCATTAACAGACTCACACCGATCAGCTATTATGGCAGAAAATAAAAAGCTGGCAGACAAAGCCCTTCGCGTTTTAGCTGCAGCACTAAAGAACACCGACTCAATTCCTGAAGATACCTCCCCGGAAAGCCTTGAATGCAACTTAACTTTTGTAGGCCTTACAGGAATGATTGACCCAGTACGTCCTGAAGTTAAAGTAGCCATTGAAAAATGCCGTCATGCAGGCATCCGTCCTATAATGATTACAGGTGACCATAAGGATACTGCTGTTGCCATTGCTAAGGAACTAGGTATTATATCCAGTGAAAAGCAAGCTATTACAGGAGCGGAATTGTCCAATATACCTGATGCTGAATTTGAGAAAAAAATCAGTGATTACTCTGTATATGCCCGTGTACAACCGGAACATAAAGTTCGCATTGTAAAGGCGTGGAAAAAGCAAGGTAAAGTAACTGCTATGACAGGAGATGGAGTAAATGATGCACCTGCCCTTAAATCCGCAGATATAGGAATTGGCATGGGAATTACAGGTACCGATGTTACAAAAAATGTATCGGACATGGTTCTAGCTGACGACAATTTTGCATCTATTGTTTATGCTGTTGAAGAGGGGCGTAGAATATATGACAATATAAGAAAAGCTATACAGTTCTTGCTTTCATCAAATTTAAGTGAAGTTGTTGCTCTTTTTGTAGCAACTATTCTCAACTTTAAGCTTTTTTCTCCAATACATATTTTATGGATTAACCTTATTACTGATACATTCCCAGCAATAGCATTAGGAATGGAAAAAGCCGAAGATGATATTATGGAAAGGCCGCCACGTAAACCGGAGGAAGGAATTTTTGCAAACGGTCTTGGGATAAATGTTATATATCAAGGTACTATTATAGCTATCTTAACATTAATATCCTACTATATTGGTAATAAGCTCGGACACACCACCGGAATGACAATGGCATTTTTGACCTTATCTACTTGTGAAGTTTTTCAGTCGCTGAATTTGAGATCTATGACTAAATCTATATTTACACTAAAAACAAGAAACAAATTTTTGTTTGGTGCAATGGTATTATCTTTTATATTATCATTGTGTGTAATTTATATTCCTGGAGTAAATACAGTTTTTAAACTTACTGCTCTTTCAGGTACTAACTTAGTTATTTCTTTGTTACTAGCAGTTTCGATAATACCTATTGTTGAAATTGGTAAATTGATAGCTCGTTTGGGTTCAAAAAAGTGATATAATAACTCCATTTGAAGACCTTCGAAAAGAATCTGTAGGGGTGCAGTTTTTTATTTTGTAACATATTATTCCAAGAACTAAAGCTCCGAGGCTAAGAGAATGTAAACTTGCTACGGGTCGAATCAAAACTCGCTTCGCTCAAACAATGATTCGACTATTCCTTCGCTTCGTTAACATTCTCTAAGCCTCTACGCAGATGCCCTTTCCATAATATGTTACAAAAAGGTTAATCACACCCATCTGTAAGCCTCGGCTTGATAATTTTCGCCGCGTATTAAGGACATCCTGTCCTATACGCTAAAAATGCCTTCCTTGGCATTTTTGCTTCAAATTATCAAGCTCTCAAGCAACAGATTCCGCCTCTTTCGAACGAAGTGAAAGAGGCAAAAGCGAAGGGGCTCGATGCTCCGAAGCTTTTTTCTAATGCTCACGTCTAAGAATTACGTCATTTGACACTAAAACAGGTTTATACTTTAATCAAGGTAGTTTCACTGGTTTTTGGTTTGACTGTTTTAATATAGTTTTTTGTGGTCTCTAGTTGACATCGATTAATGATGTAATGCTTTCAACCGTATAGAATGGTACTTTTCAAACGAGAAATAGCTATTTAAAGGTGCTACAATACTTATACCTTTATGCAATAAATGTTTTTTTGAATTATATACAAAGCAAAGTGAAGAGTCCCCTTACTATCGATCTGATCTTAACATTGAAATTATAACTACTAGCACAATAAAAAATGCAGCCGCTAAACCTATTTTAAGTGCAGTAATATTTAATAAATACATTTGGCTGCCTTCACTTGCATTTTGGCTGGTGCCGATAATAATGCCGGTTATTACAATACACACTGCCAGCAGTATTACACTGAAGGATATTCTGTTTATGGCTCTGTCAAAACGCTTTTGAATCTTGTCAATCTCTTTTATCTTTAATTGAACCGTTAATTCTCCGTCATCTGCTTTTTCCAACAAATTCTGAATATAGTATGGAAGTTCACTTATTAAATCCTTATAGGCTGAAGCATTTCTTCTTAGGGCACTGCTAATATTTTTAAAAGAATAGGATTGAAGTACCAGTTTTTTAGCAATTGGCTTTGCCACTTCTATAGTGTTGAGTTCGGGAGCTAATTGCTCTAGCAAACTTTGGATAGTTGCTAAAGATTTTGCTAGTAGTGTAAATTCCCGAGGCAGCCTTATTCCATTTAAAAAAGCAATATTAAAAATCTCATAAAGCAGTTCTCCTACATTTATTCTGCTCCATGGCATAGTGAGATACTTGTCAATCATTAAATCAACATCTTGCTCAAACTTTCTAATATTTTTCTTCTCACTCATCGCATCTAGTTCCATTACAGCTCTAGCTACCATTCGAGTATCTTTGTTGGATATTCCCACAAAGAACTTTGATATTGTCTTCCTTCTAGCTTCACTTATTCGACCTACCATCCCCAAATCCAAAAATACTATTGTTCCATCCCATAAAATCTTTATATTACCTGGGTGTGGATCTGCATGAAAAACTCCATCTCTCAGTATCTGATTGCATATTGATTCGGCAATCTTCTTTGCGATTTCTCTCTTGTCAATTCCAGCTTTCTGTAGGGCATTGTGATCATCTACCCCTATCCCATCTATAAATTCCATAGTCAAAACACGCCTAGATGTATAATTCCAGTTTACTTCAGGGACTTTTATACCTTCATCTTTAGAAAAATTGTTTCTGAAAGTATCGGTATTTTCAGCTTCCTTTGTGAAGTCCAATTCATTTTTTAGTGTACGCTCAAAATCGTCTACCATACTTTTGAAATCATAAATTTTGCCAAACTTTGTATGATTGTCAACAAAATACGCTAAATCGTGAAGTATATTTAGATCACGGCTTATAACTTTCTCTATTCCGGGTCTTTGAACTTTTACTGCAACTTTTTCACCATTATTTAAAACTGCATAATGAACCTGAGATATTGACGCCGAAGCAATAGGCTCTTTAGAAAACTCTTTGTATATAATATTTAAATCTCCTTCAATTTCACTTTCTATCACAGTCCTAACTTCATCAAAGGAAAAAGGCTTAACTGAATTTTGAAGTTTTTTTAACTCTTCAACAATATCACGAGGAACAATATCCTCCCTTGTACTCATTAATTGACCGACTTTTACAAAGGTAGGACCTAATTCTTCTAAGGGAATTCTAAGTCTTTCACCAATTGACCTTTTTGAAATTGGAACTTCCTCGTCTGTACCATGTTTTCTCATTTTCAGATAATCAAAAATTCCAAGCTGGTCTATTATTAGTCCAAAACCGTGTTTTGCAAAAACTGTTATAATTTCTTGATATCTTTTTATGTTAAGCCTCTTGTTTATAACCATAGACACCCTCCAAGTTTGGACACATGATTTAAATTTAATACTAAAAGATAAAGCGTTTTAAAAAACGCCCTATATATCAAGGTGCAGTTTTTGATTTTGTAACATATTTAATTGCACTTTCATAAGATATCTAAAATCTCATGAGGTTTTCTTATTAAATAATCGGGCTTTTCTTCTGATAACCTTAGCTCAGAATCATACCCCCAACCGACAGCAATTACTTTTACCCCTGCTTTCTTGCATGATACTATATCTCGAACTTCATCTCCAACATACCATATATCTTTTTTTGTTAGGTTATGCTTTTTTAAGTAATTTTTTATAGCGTGATGCTTGCCAAATAAATTGTTGGATGAATATATATTATCAAATATATCTATACTTTTGCCCTTAACAAACTCATTTATAATATCTACATCATTAGAAGAAAGAATATCCAACCTATACCCCTTGCCCTTAAGGTCATACAACATACTCTCTACTTCGTCTTTTAGATGTACCGAACTTATATGTTTCTTATAAACTTTCTTTGCCTCAACATACAACTTAGGTATTTTATATACTGGTATACCAAATGCTTTGCACTTTTCTACAAGAGATAAATCTCTTAAACGCTCAATATCTTCGCTTGATATCTCTTTATACTGCTTTTCCTCAACCAATTCATTATACATTGCAACCATTATATTTTCAGAATGTACAAGTGTTCCGTCAAAATCAAATAATATATTTTTGCTCACCATTTTACCTCCACTAATTGCAACATCTAAATCCAAGAAAATTCGCTTCGCTCATGACTTTTCTTGTTCGCTAGGGAACCCTATGGTTCCCTTCGATGGATGCTTCGCATCCTGAGCGCCCTCCTTAAACCGGGAAAGGGGAATCCCCTTTTCAAAACCCAGTATAGGAATTTACAAAAACAGGATTTTTATAAATCCCTACACTATAAAAAAATCATATTTTTATTTACAGAGTTACATTTTACTTTTTTAGCATACTCCATATACTCTTCCTTGTCTACCTATTATAGAGATGAATTCCTACCGTAGGTGGCATCATAACTCTATGTCATAATTGCAAAAAAACAAAAATTTCACACAAGCATCTCACTTAAATAAAAATTGTTTTACTAATATATAAACAACACCTACAACTAGAAACTCTATAATCCTATTTATACTAATTTTTGCTATACTTTTTTGTTCTTTCAAAACTTTCCCTCCGTTCATATATTTCCTTAGGGTGCTAATACAACTTGCCACTTCCCTCCTTCATCGCTAAAGCCAAAACACGCTTTGAAGTTACAGGATGATTCGAAACTAGATTAAAACACCATACAAACAAACCTTTTACATTTTTAGCATACTCTATATAATCTTCCTTGTCTATCTGTTTATAGAGATGGATTCCTGCCGTAAGTGTCATCATAGCATCTATACCATCACTTCCGGAAAGTTTCTGTGCAATTCTGTCACAGCTATACTCCCTAGCCCTTGATGCCGTGTTGCCAATAATGGGAACCACATTTGCATACAGTGTCATAATATAATAATGCAGTGTAGCATGTTTAAGTTTGATATGTGCCATCTCATGCCCAATAACAAATCGCAGCGTATCCATATCATGATGCTCTCTGTAGGCAACTTCAACTAAATCTGCATATAACTCTATATATTGCTTAAAAGGTATAAATGATGCAAAAGCATTTATAATCCCATGTCCTTGAATTATGTATATCCTAGGAACCTTTTTCAAACCAAGTCTTTAAATAATCAATAGCTTTCTGTAGGTAAGTGTATTCCATATACTTATGGGGGTACTGGCAGCAAAACGCGTTTTGCTACCAATACCCCCATAACCCAAAATATCACCTGGTGTCCAGTCATTGATTTAATCAGAGGAAAACGGAAGATCATGTTTAACTGTTAACCTTTGTAATAGTATAAGTACGAATAATTTGCCACTTCATAATTTGTTTGAACTGTAAAAAAGTCATATGTTGAATCTGTTTCATTGTCTTCTTTAAACAAAATCCAATCAGCATTTAAATTACCCATCTTAACTGAACCATCATACAAAGCCTGATTTGCAGTAGCCCTTTTGTTTTTATCTAATCTTTTTCTTTTAAAATATTTATTATCAAAGTTACTGCAATTGTAATAAGTACAAAATCTGTAAGTGGTTTATTGTTTTCTAACATAGAACTCAAAATAATAAATGAAGATATTGAAGCAAAAATATGTAAAAAACATATTTTAGATTTTTATCCATAGCTTTTGAAACCCAATCCTTTGATAACTATTTATTCTTTCAGTACTTATTATATACCACTTACTTACAGAATTCAATAATTTGCTTATTCCTTTATTCATGTTCTTCAAACACAATACTCTCACCTTCACTACCCCATATATATGTTTGAACTGATAAGATTTTCACGTCTTCAATTGGCTTATCTTTACTATCTACCTCTACAGTAGCTATCTTATCTACTACATCCAAACCATCATATACCTGTCCAAAAACTGTGTGTACCCCATCCAACCAAGGAGTACCACCTATTTTAGAATACTCATCAATAAGTTGTTGATCCATGCCTCTAGACTTAAAATATTCTTTCGTTGAATCCTCTAAATTAGAGCTCTGAACTATAAAAAATTGACTGCCGTTGGTATTAGTTCCTCTATTCGCCATCGAAAGAGCACCTCGTATATTGTGGAGCTTTGTACTGATTTCATCTATAAAATAATTACCCCAGATGCTTTTTCCCCCTCTACCAGTTCCTTCAGGATCTCCACTTTGAATCATAAAATCTTTTATAACTCTATGAAATATTACTTCATCATAGTAGCCTTTTTGAGAAAGTGTTACGAAGTTTTCAACTGCAAGGGGTGCATCATCATAAAAGAGCTTTATTTTTACGTCACCATGGTTAGTGTTTATAACAGCAACCATATCACCCTTTGCTGGTTCCGAAAGCTGATAGCTAAAAACAGACTCTACCACATTAAATTTTGAAATAAGCTCCTTAGTTTTTTCAGAATCTAAGTTTATTTTGGAATCACTTATAATTATTAATCCGTCATCATAAAAAACCTCTTTGCCCAAAGCATTTTCTGCTAAGGCTCTTAACGGAATTAGCATTCTGTCATTTATTATTTGAGCCGGCTCATCCATTAAAACTTTTTTATCATCAATAAGCATTGTTTTATCATTTGATGTAAGCCTTACGCTACTTTTGTTAAATTCTATTATTGCAGTTTTGGTTTTATCTTCATAACCTACATCCGCACCAAAACTTTCAGAAATAAATCTCAAGGGCACAAGAGTTCTTCCATTTTTAACAATTGCTTTAACCTCTTTATTGGAAGTATCAATATATGTATCCGTGTTATTTGCATATGCCTTGTTGTTATTTACAAATAACACTACCGTATCCTTTAAATCACTTTCCAATTCAGTGGAAAGACCAAATACATTAATAGTACTAGATATCAGAAGTGTTATAATGAAAATACTAAAAAACTTTTTTACCAACATAATAAATATCAACCCCCATTATAAATTGTTATTATGTTTAAATTATACCACACCTCTACAGAGGCTGCAATCAAAGCTGTTGTAGGGTTGTAGGATTCAATACTGGACTTCTTGTGTTACCCACCATTTTGTGGTATATTTATAAAAAATCATAGTAGGAAAATAAGCATGTATAAAATATTAATTATTGAAGACGATATGGTAATTGCAAAAACCATCAAAAACGCTATACAGACATGGAATTATGATGCTAAGTGTATCACGGATTTTCGTGATGTCATGAAAGTGTTTATTTCATATGCACCTCAGCTTATTCTAATCGATATATCACTTCCGTTTTATAACGGCTATTATTGGTGCAATGAAATACGCAAGCTTTCAAAAGTACCCATCATTTTTATATCATCCGCTTCTGATAATATGAATATTGTTATGGCAGTAAACATGGGAGGAGACGACTTTATTGCAAAACCCTTTGATTTGAATGTACTGACTGCAAAAATTCAAGCAATGCTACGTCGTACCTATGACTTTGCCGGTCAAACCAATCTGCTTGAACACAAGGGTGTAATATTAAATACGGGCGATGCAACAATTTCTTATAATAACAAAAAAGTAGAACTCACTAAAAATGAATACAAAATTCTTCAAGCCCTAATTGAAAACAAAAACAAAGTTGTATCTCGCGATTTAATTATGGAAAGGCTATGGGAGACCGACAGTTTTATTGACGACAATACACTTACCGTCAATGTAACGCGCCTCAGAAAAAAACTCAATGATGTGGGTCTTCATGACTTTATAAAAACTAAAAAAGGCATAGGGTATATGGTGTAATATGAAACTATTTTTTACATATCTAAATAATAAGAAGAAATATATGTTGCTGGTTTGTCTTTTTGCCATTGTTTTTGCAATTATTTTTTGGCTTTATGCTCTCCCTTTAGAACCAGTTATATATTCAGCTTTGCTATGTTCGTCGATCGGAACAATACTTTTGGCATTTGACTTTTGGCAGTATTATAAAAAACACATTCTTCTCAGTAAACTAAAAGATGGCATTACCTTTTCAATTGATAAACTTCCTGTCCCAAAAGGTTTATTGGAACTTGATTATCAGAATCTTATTAGATCAATACATCGTGACAAAATTCAAGTTGAATCAAAAGCAGACATTACTAGAAGTGATATGATAGATTACTACACCCTTTGGGCACATCAAATTAAAACCCCAATTGCAGCTATGCGCTTATTACTTCAATCATCTGATAGTGATAAAAATTTAGATCTTTCTTCTGAGCTTTTTAAAATCGAACAGTACGTGGAAATGGTACTTCAATATCTACGAATTGAGAGTTCATCAACAGACTATATTCTTAAAAAATATAACCTTGATGATATTGTCAAACAAGCTGTTCGTAAATATGCCAAATTGTTTATACAGAAGAAAATCAGTCTTGACTTCCCAAAACTTTCATGCGAAGTACTTACAGACGAAAAGTGGTTGGTATTTGTTATTGAGCAGATTTTGTCCAACGCACTTAAATATACCCACCAAGGCAAAATATTTATTTATATGGATACAAGCAACACTAAAACACTAGTAATACAGGATACCGGAATTGGTATTGAGCCGGAAGATTTACCTCGTGTGTTTGAAAAAGGCTATACAGGATATAATGGCAGGACCGATAAAAAATCCACAGGAATAGGATTATACCTTTGCAAGCGTATTTTAACAAAATTGTCCCACAATATCACTATTGAATCTAATGTTGGCAAAGGCACTGTAGTTAAAATTTATTTAGATACCGTAAAAATTCCTACTGAATGAAGTATTTAATGCCAAATCAAAAAACTTACTGACTAATTGGAGTTTCAAAAAATTCTATACCATTTTTTGGATAGCAAAATAGCATTCCTATAATTGGCAACTCAAAAATTCCCCTGATGGGCTTTGTAACAAAAATAGTTAATATGTATTTTTTGAAACTTCCTAACTCGGGCATGTTCATGCTATTTTATATTTCTTACAATAATGTAAGATACCCAAATGAAATGTAAGCCAAATAGATGGATTAAGAACTCCAAGTTTTGCTACAATAAACATGATAAGGCGGTTTCAAAAAATAACCTATACATCATTCAGGTCATAAATCCTTTCATGGAAGACTAAAGCTTCCAAACAGAGGAACATTATTTTGCAGTGCAAAAAATGTAAATCTAGATTTTTTGAAGCCGCAATTGACCAGTTATTTTTTTGTAATCACCTAAAAGTAATTGAGTTTTTTAAGGAGGTAAAATAAATGGAAATATTAAATGTAAACAATCTAAAAAAAGTATATTCCTCGCGTTTCGGCGGAAATCATGTTCTAGCACTTAAAAATGTTTCCTTCTCAGTGGAGAAAGGAGAATATGTTGCGATCATGGGAGAATCCGGTTCAGGCAAAACTACATTGCTAAATATCATTGCATCTTTAGACAAGCCTACAAGTGGTGAGGTTTTGTTAAACGGCAAAAGCATAGTTTCGATAAAGGAAAAGGAAATATCCTCATTTCGCAGAAACAATTTAGGCTTTGTATTTCAGGATTTTAATCTGCTTGATACCTTTTCATTGCAGGATAACATATTTCTACCCCTTGTTCTATCCGGAAAATCTTACAATGAAATGAGCACCTGCTTAAAGCCTATTGCCACAAAATTAGGTATTAGTAACATAATTTCAAAATATCCATATGAAGTATCCGGAGGAGAAAAACAGAGAGCAGCTGTCGCTCGTGCTCTTATTACAAATCCAAAGCTAATTTTGGCAGATGAACCGACCGGTGCCCTAGATTCCCATTCCACCGACGGATTGCTCCGCATGTTTAATGAAATCAACAATGATGGTCAAACTATTCTTATGGTAACTCATAGTGTTCAGGCTGCAAGTCGTGCAAAGAGAGTTCTTTTCATTAAAGATGGTGAGGTATTCCACCAGATCTATCGTGCAAACAGGAGTCACGAAGAAATGTTCGCTAAAATATCAGATACACTGACCATACTTGCAACAAAAGACACAAGAGGTGATGGTCATGAATAACTTATTCTTCCCTAAACTCGCTGTAAACACCATAAAGAAGAACGGAAAGTTCTACTTTCCCTATATTCTAACGTGTATAGGGACAATAGCAATGTTTTATATAATGTGCTTTATAGAGTCCAATGAAGGAATAAATAAAATGCCCGGTGCCGATTCACTAGAACAAATGATGGAATTAGGCACTATTGTAATTGCAATATTTGCAGCTATATTTTTATTTTACACAAACAGTTTTCTTATAAAACGCCGAAAAAAAGAGCTTGGACTTTATAATATTCTTGGTATGGAAAAACAACATATTGCCAAAATTCTATTTTATGAAACGATAATAGTAGGTATTTTTTCTATTATTACAGGATTACTTTTTGGAATTCTTTTTTCAAAATTGATACTATTAATCTACACAAAATTCCTAAGCTTTAAAGTAACCTTTGGCTTTTCTGTATCGGTATATGGAATTAAATCATCCCTGTTTTTGTTCTCAGCAATTTTTTTACTCATTCTTCTATCAAACCTCTTTCAAATAAAACTTGCAAAGCCAATTGAACTTCTCAAAGGAGGAAGCGTAGGGGAAAAAGAGCCCAAAACCAAGCTGATTACAGCTATTATAGGTACAATATGTCTTGCACTCGGTTACTATATAGCCATTACAACCGAATCCCCTCTAAGTGCCCTATCACTATTCTTTGTAGCAGTTATCCTTGTAATAATCGGTACTTATTTACTATTTAATGCAGGAAGCATTGCACTTTTAAAATCACTCAAAAAGAACAAGAATTACTATTATCAAACAAAGCATTTTACATCGATATCGGGTATGATTTACCGCATGAAGCAAAATGCAACAGGACTTGCCAATATATGCATTCTATCTACAATGGTTCTCGTAATGGTAACTGGTACTATGTCCTTATACATTGGTGCAGAAGATGCCCTCAAAAACAGATATCCTTATGATATTACAGTGCGAAAATCCTTTCAAGATAAAAGCATCGACCGAGATAAACTTCTTCAATCAGTTCTTGATGCAATATCATCTCAAGGAAGAAGTATAAAAAAAATAAACGATTACAAATATCTATCATTTTCAGTATCCTATGACAATGGACAGTTTATTGCCAATTCCCAAAATCAGTATGGAAATTCAGAGGTTTTAACTTTTATTACCGCAGATGAATATACACATCTTACCGGGAAAACTATAGATATTACAGGAAATGAAGTTCTTGCATGCAGTAACAAACGTGAACTTGACAATACTTTCAGTTTATTTGATAAAACTTATACTGTTAGTGATAAACTTGAAAGTTTCCCTATGACAAGTGACTTTGCAATGTTTTTAATGAATGTTCATTTTGTTGTATTAAGCAACGATGTAGTATTGTCACAGATACTTAATGAACAGCTAGAAGCATATGGTGATCATGCAAGCTGGCCTAATTATGAAGTATCCATTGACATCGATGGTACAGATGATGAGAAAATTGCCTGCGCCCAAGCTGTAGATAATGCAACAAGGGATAAAGTTAAAGATGATAATAGTATCGGTTATCGCTACGTCAATTATACACACTCTAGGCAAATGCGTGCAAAACAATTCTACACACTTTATGGCGGATTTTTGTTTTTAGGATTATTCCTAGGTACATTGTTTATGATGGCTACAGCTTTAATTATTTACTATAAACAGATTTCCGAGGGTTACGATGACAAAGAGCGCTTTGAAATTATGCAGAAAGTAGGCATGAGTCATGACGAAATTAAGGCAACCGTTCGTTCACAGGTACTCAAAGTCTTCTTTATACCCATTATAGCAGCAGCTATTCATATAGCAGCAGCCTTCAAAATGATTACCAAACTGCTTGCTGTAATGAATCTTACAAATGTTCCTCTCTTTTTCTGGTGTACGTTAGTGACTTTACTTGTATTTGCAGCTGTTTACGGAGAAGTTTATACCCTCACCGCAAAAATTTATTATAAAATAGTAGGTTAAAAGATATCCTTAAATAAATACACCCATTTCTATTGCTATCATAGAAATGGGTGTATTAGTTTTTCCTCTTTCAAGCGAAGAAAATGGGCTAAATAACCTAAACTTTTATTTATATTTCAAGTTTAAATTCGTAGTGTTGCAAAATAAGTCTTAACCCCATAGATTTAACTTAAACAAAAATATGCGATTAAGCCCTTATTTTGCAACACCTAAACTTAAAAAATTCTACTTTTTGCACATATAATGGTTCTCTTATCATTAATACTTCCCATACTCATTATCGTTTAGTAAGATTTTCTTTGAACTGCTTGATACTAAATCTGAACTATTTTCACTGTCTGGGCTCTTAGGAGTCTTTTGGTTATCGGACATACTCTCAAGCATTTTTAGGATACTTGGATTAATATCGTCAATTTCTCTATAAGAGGAGGTAGATCTGTGAGCTCTTTTAAGCTTAAACCTTGATACTTGGTCTTTTAATACCTGTGCTTGGCTTGCAAGTTCTTCACTTGCAGCTGCACTTTCTTCAGATGTAGCAGAATTTGTTTGTACTACTTGGGATACTTGCATAATTCCTTGGTTCACTTGTGAAATGCCAGAGGCCTGCTCATTTGATGCTACTGCAATGTCATTTACCAAATTTGATACTTTTGCAATACCGTCAACTATTTCATTAAGAGCTTCTGCTGTTTCATTTGCAATCTTAGTACCATCTCCGACTTTAGTAATAGAACCTTCAATCATTGTTGTGGTTTCCTTTGCAGCATTTGCAGATCTTTGTGCAAGGTTCCTTACTTCTTCTGCAACTACTGCGAATCCTTTTCCATGTTGTCCAGCTCTTGCAGCTTCAACGGCAGCATTTAAAGCTAGTATGTTTGTCTGGAAGGCAATTTCGTCAATAACTTTTATAATTTTAGATATATTAGAAGAAGAGCTATTTATTTCGTCCATAGCTTTTAGCATCTGTTTCATACGTTCATTACCTTGAGAAGCATTTAATTGGGCTTTATCAGCAAGTGAATTAGCTTCATTGGCGTATTCTGCATTCTGTTTAGTCTGAGATGAAATTTCTTCAAGAGAAGAAGTGAGTTGTTCTATGGAAGTTGCCTGTTCAGTAGCCCCTTGAGAAAGGGCAGTACTGGAGTTGGAAACCTGACTTGAACCTGCTGCGACCTGTTCTGTAGAGGAGTTGATATTAGACATAACATCATTTAGGTTATCGGTCATTATTTTAAACGCGTCTGATAAAGCACCAACTTCATCGTTGTAGTATTTGTTTATTGTTACATCTAAATCACCTTCTGCAACTTGTTCAGCTACTTTTTTTATTTCATTTATAGGGCGAGTAATTATTCTTATAATAAAATATGCGATTACTAGTGCAAGAAGGACTGAAATAAGTGTTCCAAAAATAATGATAAGATTTGTTGTTGTGTTAAGCTGTTCTAATTCTTGCATTCTTGTTGATAATAATGATTCTTCAATACCTTCACTTTCTGCGATTATTGCTCTAAATCTATCAAATGCTTCTTTACCTTTTGCAGCCTGCTCTTCAAGTATAATATCATCCATTGTTCTTGTTCCTTCTAATACATTCCTTCTAAGGCTAATGCTACTCTCAGCTATTTGTAACCACTCTTGTTGGACATCTTTAAGTGTAGTTAAAAGTTCCTGCTGCTTTGGGTTATCAGAGGTCAATTCTTTTACCTTGTTGTAATGCTGATCAAAATTTGCTTTTCCACTAGTAAATGGTTCAAGAGATTTTTCTTCTCCAGTAAGTGCAAAACCACGTTGACCAGTCTCCATGTTTACCATTTCTCCTAAAAGGCTCTTAAGTTCTAATAAAACTTCATACGTATGTGTATTCATATTTGTAGCGTTATTTAGCTTTGAAAAATTTGTGAATGTTATTGTTGATAGTATAACAAGAATTATTAATACTCCGGAAAATCCCAAATACAGTTTTTTAGCTAAACTTAAATTACCTAACAATCTCATCATAAAGAGACCTCCTATGTTATTAAATGCTTCATTTTTTGTTGTCAAATTTTTTTTGACGGTAAAGCTTCATTTGCAATAACCTTTTCTTCATTCATAATTTGATTCATTCCAAATAGACCCACAAAGCCAACATCCAATGCTATAATTGCTACTTATAAAAAACCAAATATCATTTTTCCCAACATTTAAGTCTCTGAACTTATCATAGAATCAAACACCTCAATGTCTTATTGGGTGCAGTTTTTGATTTTGTAACATATTATTCCAAGAACTAAAGCTCCGAGGCTAAGAGAATGTAAAACTCGCTACGGGTCGAATCAAAACTCGCTTCGCGGAGAAAAGTGATTCGACTAATCCTTCGCTTCGTTAACATTCTCTAGGCCTCTACGCAGATGTTCTTTCCATAATATGTTTCAAAAAGGTTAATCACACCCTGTCTTATTGATTCATAAAAGCTTCACTACTCAAACTATCATAGTCTTGATCACTTAAAAGTCTACTACAATCCAATAATAGTTTCACTTCATTGCCTACTTTTCCTATACCCTTAATATATTTGTTGCAAAAACCAGTATTAGCATCAGGTGGAGGCACAATGTTTTCGTCTGAAATTGTAATAACTTCTGAAACGCTATCCACTATAAGTCCCACCGAAATACCCTTAATATCAATTACTATAATACACGTTCTATCACTATACTCTTTCGCTTCTTTTCTAAATCTAAGCCTTACATCTAAGACAGGAATTATCTTTCCTCTAAGATTGACAATCCCTTTTATGTAATCCGGTAATTCAGGCACTTCTGTTATCTTCTGAATGCTAATTATTTCAGTTACGTACTTTATCCCAATGCCATATACTTCCTTTCCAATAACAAAAGTCAAAAATCTGCCTTTTTGAGTGTCTTCTACAACTTGATCCAGCTCATGTACTGCTTCAGCCATTTTATAACCCTCCTGCTATTCTTAGTTTTTTTACTGCCCATATTAATATAGAGTACTTAACTTACTAAAAATTCCGGACATAACTATTTATCGGAAATGTTAATAAAATACTTTAGGAATATATTAAAAATTGTGGACATGTGAAATTGTGGATATGACATCTTTCTAACCAATTGAAAGAACAAAAAAAGGAACTCGATGTCCCGAAGTTTTTGCTGTTAAAGGCATGTACTTATTTCTTAGATTTTCTTAATAAAAAAAAGAGCATTCCTTAACCAACGATTCTTATTGTATTTTTAATATCAGCTTCTATTTTATGCCAATCGAAAAACGGCTTTCTTTCATCTCCATACCATTTTAGTATTAACTTATATATATTAGTATGAATTTCCTCATCCACCTCATCATAACATTCAAACAATTTATTTATTTCTTTTGCCTTGTTTGGAAATTCTTCTATCAGCTGATTTTTATCATACAAATTATCCATTGTACGA
>Ga0207799_100176_pt1 | contig 51479 bp, 42 predicted proteins | sample TtanPargueraPR_4_FD_187742 | JGI IMG/M metagenome (GOLD analysis project Ga0207799, IMG submission 187742) | Aerobic enrichment media microbial communities from Bioluminiscent Bay, La Parguera, Puerto Rico - Tt and M2 (SPAdes) | ecosystem: Environmental > Aquatic > Marine > Unclassified ...
CGACGCCAGCGCGAGGAAGAGGAAAAAGCCGAAGCCCTCCGCCGCCAGCAGGAGGAGGAAGCCCGACAGGCCGAGGAGCTCAAGCGTCAGCAGGAAGAACAAGCCCGTGCCGAAGAGGAACGACGCCAGCGCGAGGAAGAGGTTGAGGCGGATCCGGATGCGTCCACACCGCTCCAGATGCCGGTGCAGACACCGGATTTCAGGCCCGCGGAAACCCTGCAGGCCCGGTTGTCACCCTACGAGGGCCAGATGATCGGTATCACTTACGGCAACCCCTCGGAAATCCAGAACGTGAAGTTGATATCGGTCAACACAGACCATTTCCAGATTTATTACCCGATCAGTAAAAATGTGGTCAGTTATGCCTACCGGCAGTTGCTGCTCGTGACCGAAAACCCGGAGGGCATCAGTGCCGTCGGTCCTGACATCAGTCCGGTGTTTCCGATCGTGATCGAGGTACCGCGGCCTTTTTTTGCATAAGCCTGATCCCTCTGGATCCATGGATGATGGCCGGTTCTGTCCAGCCCGGCCATCAATATCGGCGGGGCGGCTCAGTCGATTCCGCCTGAGCGCAGCCCCGTTTGTTTTCAGGAAATCGGAACCATGTATCGACACCCGACCACCCCGATGCCAATTAAAGCATTCTTTTTTTTCCCCTGTTTAATTGCCTTTCTGGTTGTGCTTGCGCCCCCGACGGCCCGGTCCTCACAGGATGAACTGCGCATCGCCCTTCTGCCAATTATCGACAGTTTCCCGTATCACGTCGCCCAGTCGGAAAACCTGTTCGATCAGGCCGGCATTCATGTCCGCGGCCTGGCGGTGAGCAGCGCTGTGAATCGGGACCAGTTGATGCAATCGGGCGCAATCGACGGCATGTTGAATGAACTCATGACCACGGCCAATTTCAACCGTCATGCCTCCCGTGTAAAAATTGTGGCCGTGGTGCGCAGCGCCGACGCGACGCATCCCCTGTTTCGCATCCTGGCGGCTCCCGGCAGCACGCTGCGCGATCCGGCCGACTTGGCCGGCGTTCCCATTGGTATATCACGCAACACCATTATCGAATACGTCACCGACCGTTTGCTGGAACACAGCGGAATGGACACCAGCACCGTTCGCAAGCAATCCGTGCCTTCGATTCCCGAACGCTACCAGTTGCTCCTCCAGGGGCGGCTTGACGCCGCAACCCTGCCGGACCCGCTGGCCCAAAGCGCCATGGCCGCCGGTGCCGTTCTCCTGATCGATGACCGGGCCATTGCCGGTCGCAGTTTAAGTGTCCTGAGTTTCAACAATGCCGCTCTTCAGGAAAAAAAGGCCGCCATCCAACGGTTCCTCGGAGCCTGGCACCAGGCCGTGAAACGGATCAACGCCCGCCCCGAAACCTATTTACCGTTGCTCCTGGAAAAAATACGGATTCCGCCCAATGTGCAGGCCAACTATCGAATACCGCCCTTTGCCTACCGGCAAATTCCTGACCGAAGCCAGTGGCAGGATGTCATGGCCTGGATGGTGGACCGTCATTTGTTGGACCAGCCGCTCGATTTCAGCAGTTCGGTGGAACCCGACCTGATGGGTATGCCGGAAGCGCCATCGGTGCCGAAAACCCTTTCCGTCCAATGATGATCGCCGCCGAAAACATTTGTTTTAGCTATGGTAGCGGCGGGACGGTATTCGACCGATTCAGCTTTGGCGTGGCGCGGGGCGAAATACTGGCGATAATCGGTCCGTCCGGCGGCGGCAAAACGACCCTGCTCTATTTATTGGCCGGCCTGCGGATGCCTTCGCATGGCCGCATCCAAATTGATGGAAAACCGCTTCAGCGGCCCCGGCCCGGAAACGGCCTGGTCCTCCAGGACCACGGCCTCCTGCCCTGGGCCACGGTCCGGGACAATGTGGCCCTAGGCCATAAAATCAGACGGTTTTACGGCCCGGATGGGCGGCACAGTCCCGCTGATTTCACTTGCGATACCTCCCTCTTGGAAGAAAAAATCGCCTACTGGCTGTCCCGCCTGGATATCGCCGACCTGGCGGACAAATTTCCGGCCCAGTTGTCCCGGGGGCAGCGCCAGCGCACCGCCATTGCGCGCACGATGACCCTCGACCCGGATGTCCTCCTGATGGACGAACCTTTTTCAGCTCTGGATGCGCCGACCAGCGAAAACCTTCAGGAACTGGTCAGCAGCCTGACCCGGGAGTCCGATCTCACCACGGTAATCGTCACCCACCAAATCCCGGAAGCCGTGCGCTTGGGGCATCACATCCTGGTGGTGCGCCGGGGCGTCAACCGCCATGCCCATGTGATGGCCAACCCGGCCTGGGGCGAAACGTTCCACCAGGCACCGGACGCTTTCAACCGCCAGTGCGAAAAGATCAAGGCCCTGCTGGAGAATTTGCCATGACGCGAAAATTCGGCATTTCTTCCGGCCTCGCAGGCATCGGCATGTTTCTGCTGCTCTGGCAGATCGGCTCCTGGCTTGTTCATCGCCCCATTCTGCCACCGCCCCTGGAAGTCCTGCCGGTCTTTGCCGAGCTCATGAGCGGTACCCTGGGGCTGCATTTCGCTGCCAGCGCCGGGCGGGTATTGGCCGCCATTGCCCTGGCGCTGGTCACGGCCGTTCCGGCAGGCCTGGCCCTCGGCCAAATCCCCATTTTAAACCGTATCTTCGGCCCCCTGATCGCCATCCTCTACCCGATCCCCAAGATTGTCCTTCTGCCGGTGCTCTATGTCCTCATGGGCATCACGGATATCTCCAAGATCTGCCTGATTGCCCTGATCATCTTTTTCCAGATCATGGTCGTCGTGCGGGACGAAGCCCTCAATCTGCACCCGGAACTTATACTTTCGGTGCGCTCTCTCGGCGCCGGACGCCGGGCGCTGTTCCGCTATGTTTATTTCCCGGCCTCCCTGCCGGCTGTTTTGACGGCCCTGCGGGTCTCCATCGGAACCGCGGTTGCCGTCCTCTTTATCGCGGAACAGTCCCTGACAACGTATGGCCTGGGATACTATATCGTGGTTGAAACCTATCAGGTGCTGATGTATCCCCAGATGTATGCAGGCATTCTGGGGATGAGCCTGCTGGGCGTTCTCCTCTACTTCGTTGTATTTACATTGGAAAAACGGGTAAACCAGCACAAACAAGACGGTGGAAAGGATTGATGTGGTCTTGCCGGATTCTCATCATAAAGCCGGTGCGGTCAAAAACATGTTTGGCCGTATCGCCGGACGCTACGATCTCATGAACCGGCTGATGACATTCGGCCGGGACAAGGCCTGGCACCGCGAAGTGGTCCGGCGCGCAGCGCTGCCCAGGGGAGGGCATCTGCTGGACATCGGCAGCGGAACCGGCGGCATCGTCTGTGCCGCCCTCGACCGGGATCCCGACTTGTCGGCCGTGGCGGCCGATTTTACCTTTGCCATGATGGCCGCCGGGCGTAAACGCCATAAGGGCCGGACCATCCAGTGGTGCGGGGCCGACGCCCTGGCCCTGCCCTTTGGCGACAATCGTTTCGATGCCGTAACATCGGGCTATCTCATCCGCAACGTCACCGATATCCGTCAGGCGTTTGAAGAACAGGTGCGGGTGCTGCGACCCGGCGGCATGGTGGTCTGCCTCGACACCTCACCACCGCCGCCCGGCCTGCTGCAGCCGTTTGTCAAGGCCTACCTGCGGTCCGCCATTCCCCTGGCAGGGTCCCTGATCAGCGGCGATACCGATGCCTACCGCTATTTGCCCGAGTCCACCGCGAACTTTCATACCCCTGAAGAACTGCAGCGCCTCATGCGAGCGGCCGGTCTTCATCAGGTGGGCTTCCGCCGCCTGATGTTCGGCACTGTCGCCATCCTGCACGGCACCAAACCGGTAAGCGAATCGCCATGACATTGCCCGCTAGAAGCCCTTCAAACATTGCCGCCTGGTGCCTGGCGATGCGCCCCCGCACGCTGCCGGCCGCCTTCGGCCCGGTGCTGGTGGGCACGGCCTTGGCCCTGGCCCACCAGACCTTCACCGCCCTGCCGGCCCTGGCCGCCCTGACGGGGGCCTTGCTGCTGCAAATTGCGGTAAATCTCGCCAACGATTATTTCGATCACCGTCGGGGTATCGATACACATCATCGGTTGGGCCCCATTCGCGTCACCCAAGGCGGTTTGATTGCCCCGGAACGGGTTTTTACCGCCATGTGGCTGGTCCTGGCCCTTGCAGGGCTCTGCGGTGCTTATCTGGTCATTGTGGGCGGTTGGCCGGTTTTGGTCATCGGCCTAGCCGCCATCGGCGGCGTCATTGGCTACAGCGGCGGTCCCTATCCTCTGGCCTCACACGGACTGGGGGACCTGGCCGTTTTCATTTTTTTCGGTCCGGTGGCCGTCTGCGGCACCTATTATGTGCAGGCCCATGACATGACATGGGGCGTGGTTCTCTGGTCGCTGCCGCCGGGCCTGCTGATAACGGCGATTTTGGTGGTCAACAACCTGCGGGATATCGACACCGATCAAAACGCCGGCAAAGACACCCTGGCGGTCATGATCGGTCCTCACCGCACCCGCTGGCAATATACCCTGCTTATCGTGGCGGCGTTTGGATTTCCGCCCGTCATGCTCGCTTCCGGCGCCGCCCGGCCAGCGGTATTATTGCCGCTGTTGACCCTTCCTTTCGGCTGGCGTTGCATCCGGGGTATCTATCGCGAGAAAGGGCGGATCCTCAACGCACGCCTCAGTGCCACCGCCCAGCTTTCCCTCTGGTTCAGTTTGCTCCTGTCCTTCGGACTTGCCGTGTCCTGAATCGATGGACATGGTCCTTTTTTGCAAAGGTGAAACCATGGCCGGGATAGACCTGCTATTATCGGAGCACCTGTTGCTAGTCCTTATCATTGTAGGATGCGCCAGTTTGGTCCACGGCCTGCTGGGTATCGGATTCCCTCTTCTATCCACCCCGCTGATCGCCCTTTGCTCGGATGTTCGCACGGCCATGCTCGTTCTCTTGGTCCCCACGATAACCATCAATATCGCCAGCATGATTCGGGGCGGCCGCTGGCGTGAATCCATCGGTCGCTACTGGCCGCTGGCGGCCTATGTGGCTCTCGGCAGCATTGTCGGCACGCGTCTGCTCATCACGACCCCGCCGGCACCCTACAAACTTCTCATGGCCGTCGTTCTGCTGATCTATCTGAACGTGCACCGCATGGGGGGGCGGATGGGATGGGTCCACCACCGGCCGCGGATCGCCATGATGCTTTTCGGCCTGCTGGCGGGTGTTCTGGCCGGAACGGTCAATGCCGCTGTACCGGCGCTCATCATCTACGCCCTGGAACTGCCGCTGCCAACCAATGCAATGATCCAGATCTTCAATCTGTGCTTCCTGAGCGGCAAACTATCCCAGGCCGCCACTTTTGGTGCGGCCGGTGTTTTCACCGGCGAAGTGGTTCGCCTCACCCTGCCCTTGGCCGCCTATGTCCTGGTGGGTCTTTTCGCCGGCATGGCGATCCGCCGTCGCTTTGACACCCGAACGTATCGGCGCTGGCTGCGCCGCGTCCTGTTTGTGATTGCCATCATGTTGATGGTTCAGTTCGGGATAGGGCTGTGGGGCCCAAGTGGCATCGATTGATGATCGCAGGGCCGTGGCGGATCATGGGGACCTATCGAAAAGGAAAGGATATAAAATGCCCGGCCTTTTCCGTATCTCCTGAAAATTCCCGAAGCAGCCCGCATCTTTTCAGGCTACGGCGTTACACCGGCCGTATCGTCGGTTTGATGGCCCGGAGCCCCTTCGGCAATCCTCTCGATCACCATGGCCAGCTTGCGGGCATCGTGTCGGAGCAGCCCCCCGGTGGAGTCCAGAAGGTCCCCGGCCACGAGTTGGCGGTCCTGCCACCAACCGTCGGTCTTGTCGACCACCACAAGTTCCGCTTTCTGCCGGGCATAGGTTTCCAAAAATGCCGTTTGGGGAACCGTCGTATTGTAGATAATGCCGTCCAGTGGCCGTTGCAGCACCTTTTCGAGCGCAATGACGAAATCACGGGCTTTGAATCGATGGGTCTCACCATACTTGGTCATGATGTTGATGACGTAGTAGATCGGCGCATTAGCGGCGCGTAAGGACTCGGTAACCCCCGGGACGATCAGGTTGGGAAGAATGCTGGTGAACAGGTCGCCGGGACCCAGGATGATAAGCTCCGCCTCTTTGATGGCTTCGATGACCGGCGGGTAAACCGATACGCCATCACTGTGGTGGGGCACGAGGTAGACATCGCGGATTTTTTCGCGCTGATGGCCCCGGGGCATATCAATGGCTTGTTCGCCGTAGATGCGGCTGCCGTCCGTCAGTTCCGCCACCAGGGTGGCCTTGTCCACCGTGACCGGCAAAATGCGGCCCTGGGCATCCAAAATTTCCGCCAGGGCCTGGACCCCGGATGGAAAACTGCCGGTATAGCGCGACAGCATCGTCAAAAGCATATTGCCGGCATTATGGCCCTGTAGCCGGCGATCTTCACGAAAGCGCTTCAGCAGGAAACGGCGGGCAAATTCCTGATGGGGCGAGAGGGCCAGGATGCATTTCAACAGGTCACCGGGGGGCAAGATACCATATTCCCCCCGCAGGCGTCCCGTGCTGCCCCCGCTGTCCACCATGGAAACGACCGAGGTGATCGCAAAACACCCGGAAGCGCGCAGACCCGAAAGCAGCACAAACTGGCCGCTGCCGCCGCCGATGGTTACAGTTCGTGTCTTATTCACCAGCGATATCCTTTGCTCGATCAATGCGCAACGTCGTCACCCTGGAAAAATACGTCACGCCCTTCGCCTGAAATCCGGCAGTTGCAGCGGTAAACACCGGATCGCCCGTTTGCTCAACCGACGGCAATAGCCACAATCCGAACAATTGTCCGTGCAGGCGGTCATCTTGGCATGGAAATCTTCCGGCAGCCGGTCCGCGGCTAAATGAATCGAATCAGCCAAAGCTTCCAGCGTGTCCATCAGGCGAAGCAGGTTGCCATCATAACGGCGTTCGACATAGGCCATTATCGTTTTTTGCAAAAAAGCGGCTCCCAAAGTCCGGCCGCCCAATTTAATGAATGAAATCATGGACGCGTATTGGTCCACATCTTCAGGTCGAATAAACGGCGATTGAAAGATCCGCTCGGGGTGATTACGAAAAGCTTGCAGACACCCTAAATCGGCATTCAGACGATAGGTACATTCGGTGGCCAGTTGCATGTTGCCGAGAGCCAAGTGGGCATCGTGGGCCGGTTTGTAGGGACAGTCCGGCAGGCAGCCCTCGTTGGCCAGCAGCCCAATAGCCATATCCGGGTGGTATTGGCGAATCACCCGCACCATGTCCCTCAGGCCTTCGGGGTTCCGATTCAGTTCACGGTCCAATAGGATTTTGCGCGGTGGACGAAAGCCGGCCTCCGCAATCAGTTCCAGACAGATACGCAATTTGCGCGGGGTGCGGATATGCGCATTGACGCTGGGCACGGCCTCCAGGTCAAGTGCTTTAATACGGGGGCTATCGCCCAAAGCCTTCAGCATGTAAAAATCACTAAAGACAATACCATCGAGCAGTCCCCCTTCGCGCAGACGCATTAAACGATCACCAACACCATTGATGAATCCCGCCCCCAAATACCAATCAGGGTGGTAAAATCGGCTGTTGATAAGGGCGTATTTCGGGATTTTCGACAATCGTGGCAAATAGCGAAGCAAGTCCTTTTCCTGCCAGGGCCCCATGCGGTAGCGGGCATCGACAGCAGGCTGCGCGAACAGACTGAAATAGACCGAGTGGATCGAAGGGGCATGCGCCACCAGGAAGGCCGTATAACCGGCCTCGGGTAAAAAGGGTATATCCAGTCGAATGGTCATGGCAATAGGGATAATGGCATGATGCGTTTTTGTTTGCTTCAGGCAGCGGGTTAGCGGCATCGCGCCCCTGCCTGAATGTCCGGTTCCGTATTAGCGGCATTTCCTTATCGCAAAGGCGAGGGCTTCGGTCAAGCATGTCCGGGCGACAGGATACGGGATACGCGCGGCGTGGTTCACTGGTCCAGAATGGCCAACAGGGCCGTGCGCAGGTTCCCCTTACGGCCCTGCAGACCGAGCTTGGCCCGCAAGCGTCCACGGTAGAAATCGATCGTGCGCACGGACACGCCCAACTGTTCGGCAATGGCTTTCGATCGTGCGCCCTCACGTATCAACCGGGCGATCCTGATCTCTTGAGGCGTCAGCTTATAGCGATGCAAATCAAACCGGGGGATGAGATCGTCGGACAACGCGTCAACCCGGTCGCCCAGACTTTGGACCCATTCCTGTTGCTCGGTAGTTCGGGCTTCCTCCTGTATGAGATGCAAAAGTGGTTTCAAGAGCGTTTGAATATTGTGCACAACGATTTGGCTCAGTTCTTTCTGATCCTCACTGCTCTGATGAAGCAGCATTTTCAGTTCCCGGTTACGGGATTCAACGGCAGCCGCTTTGCGAAGTTGCTCCTTACGGCGCTCCCGCAGGATGTTCACCAGATCATGATGTTCGGCCAGGAACTGATCCATATCCATCTTCAACATGGTCAGGGCCTCATAGACAGGCCCCAGAGCACTGCGCCGGGCCGTCACCGGGATATCCGGGATTCCCGGTGAGGCCAGATCAAGCTGGCCCAGATGGGCCAGCAGCGCATCCACCGCAGCCGACAGGTCATCCCCGGAATCCTTCCCCTTGGCAGACGGAAAAGCCCCTTGAGAAATGCTGTTCGGTAGTTTTTTTCCATGCACGGGTTTGACAGGCACCAAAGGCGTTGATGAATGTGACAGCCCGGTCTGTGTCAAAAGGGCCAGGGCAGAGGTAACGGCCTCCTTATAGGTCGCAACCATATGCACCCGGTACCGATGAAGGCGCAACCGTCGTGAAAAGTTGAAACTAAGCCGAAAAAAAGGGGTCATGCCATAGGGGAAAGAACCCAAAAGGCCCTTCAACGCATTGGTAAATTGAAGATAGAGCCGGCGGGCCCCGGGGGCGGCTCCGTGGGTATAGGCAAAATTTTCGATAAAGACGAACGGCCCGTCGTCGGGAAGGCTTTCGGCCTTGACGATGTCCGCCATGTTAATCGCCTGGCGCATGTCGTCTTCATCGATATACCCCCTTGGGATGACCCAGAAAAGATGGTTGCCAATCCGGGCAATGGTCGTCCGATACGTCTTTTGCGGATTGGTATAGGTCCAATGGGGCCGGGTATGAATCGGCAGCCCCGTACAGGGGCAGCGCAACGGCAAAGCCTCCGGGGCGGCCGGCACGTTAAACCGTTCCGGGCGCTTCATCTCAATCTCCGGCAGGACAGGGGTCTGTCGGGCCCCATCCGGTGCAGCCATTCTTCAAGGGTGGTCGCGCGCCCTTTAAGACCGGCTTTGATACGCATCCGGAAACAATGATTTTCGACCGTTCGCAGGGAAATGCCCATGGTGTGGGCCATCTCACGGGGTTTTTGACCGACGCTGAAAAGATAGGCGATCATCCATTCCTTGGCTGTAAATGGGGTTTGCAGACATCCTGGGTCACAGGGCATGATGCGCCCGATACGGCCCATCACATCTTTGAGCAAGCCAACCAGAAGACGCTGCCGCTTTGTCAGGGAGGTGCTCTCAAGGCCTTCCACAAGTGGCCGCAGCAAAGCTTCAAAGCGGTCTCTGATCTGCTCTTCGAACCGCTGGCGTTCTTCCTGGCGGGCCTTCAAAAGGATATTGAGCGTGGTATGGGTTTCATTGAGCACTTCCTGCTTGCCGACCAGTTCGTGTTGGCGCAACTCCAGATTTTCTCGGGCCTTACGGTGGCGGCGGAGAATGGCATGCATGTCGTCGCGCAAAACGGCCAATGCATCATACACCGGTCGAAAGGGGTGTTCACTGGATATCTGACGGTAGGATGGCGCAATGCCATAAGTCTCCAGATTGATTCCCCCTACATAGCTCAGCAGTTCAGCAGCATGGGTCTCGAGTGTTTTGGTAGCCGCGTCACGATCCGCACCTGCCGGTACGGTGTCCGGTTTGATCACCTCGCGGAACGAGACCGTTTCTCCAGCGGATTGTCCTTCCAGGGAAGCCGTATGGGCAAGGGCCATGGATACGGCGTCTTCATAATCCCGGGCAACGACAGTGTCGAAAGGGAAAATGTTGAGATGGCGGCTCAGTTCGAGGCCCAATCGGAAAATTTTCGAAGGCCCATAAACGATATAGGCCTGCAGCTGAGATTGCTGACGCAGTGCTTTGACAATGTAGCGACGGGCAGTGAGGGATGCCCCCGTTACAGCCGAATAATCGTCAATGGCAATAAACGGCAGCGACGCCGAACGCATGGTAAACAGAACATCTTTTAAAAGCGCCATCCCATTCCGGGCATGCCGATGATGCACATATCCCTGGGGTTGCAGCCATATGATCCAATCACCGATAAAGTTAACCCGCAACCGGTAGTTTCCGTCCGGACTATTGTAAGCCCAGCTGGAATGGCTGTAGATCGGCAACCCCGAAACCGGACAACAGGATGGCGGGGGCGTGGCAATGGGATAAGGAGGGCCGGAAGGGGTCATGGGGCCGCCACCGGTTCTGTGGCCAGCCCGCCAAAAGCATCATGCCGTGCATACCCATTCATCTCTAAGGGTAGGGTTCCACATACTCGGCACCGACGCAGTAGGTATCCGGTTCCTGATCGAGGATGCGCCGGCACCAACGAATCTGAGCCAAGCCGGTTCCGCGCATGGTGCGGCAGGCCTGGGCATCTAGTCTTCTCTGCGTGCGGGTGTCGGCACGGAAAAAAATCATCATGCCCGATTTCAAGGGGGTCTGTGTAACAAAACTCAAACCGCTCTCACAATGGTTGAGGGTGCGGGCCGAATATACGCTTTGCCCATTGAGGCTCGAGCATACGATGGGGGACTCGCAGTAAAAACGTTCCGTGCGTCGCTGATCGACTGACTTTTCCACGAAAACACCTCCTCCCTGGCTTTTGCTCGGATGGCTCAAGGTGCCATCCCACAATGCATTTGGATGAGGGCTGATGGTTGATGTTCAGAACAGCTATCGCGCCGGCAGCCTTGGTAACACACAGGGTTACTGGCAGAAAACAAGCGTGTCATGGTATTTTCTATGCGCCCTGAGATATTCTTTGTCAAGCGGCATTTGCCTATACGCCCCCCCAAGATCATTGGGCTTCCGGTCTGGACAGACCGATGCTATTCCCAGGTCATTGAAAAAACCATCCCACCCGAGATCAAGATAGACGGCATCTATAGAGACTCCCCGTCGGATGCGCATCGGTCCGTTTTTACGGCTACCCCATTCGTACTCATACAGGCCAGGCATACGGGCCGGTTGCGACCGCCTTGAAAGACAACACCCGGCCCCCGTTTTTACGCACGAATTCTTGGGCCTGGTTTTTTTTGTCAAATGCAAAGGCTTCCGTCCCCATGGGGCCTTGAGCGGTGGAACCAACCACGTAATAGGCTGTTTTTCCACTGATCCAGCGCTCCGACACAAAATCCGTGACCCAGATCATACCGTTTCCGCCCTGATGCAGCCGGCCTGAATCCGGTGTGTTCAGCCAGGCAAACAGGCAGTGGGTCGAACAAAAATGGTCGATGCGTCCTTTGCCATAGGACACCTGGCTGCGATGCCGCGGATAGCGTGAAGGGTACATCCGGCACATGATGCATTCGTCCTTCGTATCCACAGGGGGGACGATTTTGCCTTTGGCCAGCCGTTTGCTGTCGATCATTCCATTTTCTTTGGCGACGGTTTCCCGGGCCATTTGGAAAGTTGCTTCATAGTTCAGCACCTCACCACCGCAGCTGCGCGCAAAATTGATGGCCCGGGATCGGGACGGAAAAGCGGCTTTGCTGACCATGGTCATGGTCCCTTTGGCTTCCGACCCGACCACGTACCAGGCCTCCCTGGCAGATACCATGCCACGTGGCTGGAGAAACAGGGCGGTCTGCACATCCCCCAGCATTTGTCCGGATTTCAGCGTCTGGTCGGCCAGACAGTGAAAGGAGCATGCTTCAAGCCGGTCACCATCCAGGCGAAAGGTTTTCCAGGTGCGGGCCCACATGGCGCGCATCATGCCGCAATTGGGGCATCGGCCGGTCAGGGCCCTGTCCGGTGGTGAAAGGGGGTGGGCCACCCGGCAATGGGACTGCGCACCAAGCGGCCAGGGAAAGGCAAGCGAAGCGATGGTCAGGCAGGTGATGTCCCCAATGAACTGCCGGCGGTTGATCGGCTGCATTCATGTCTCCTTTGCGCTAACGTTTTTTTTGTAAAACGGTATCCCGTGTCATCGAACCCGTGAGGGCATTCATCCCCATCCATTGTCCCTCAAGGCTTCGTCTATTACCCTATTGACAACAAACGTCGATTTGGCGCTCGTTATACATCGAATTTTAGCTGTTTCAAAGCGGCCAGGCGGGGATCGACCTCCTTCCGGTCACAGTCGCAGGCTTCATGATTCAAGTCGGTACCGCAGCGGGGGCATAACCCCCGGCAGTCCTCCCGACAGAGGGGCCCCATGGGGATGGCCATGATGACCTGTTCCTGGATGACATCCCGGAAATCGATCGCATCGCCTTCAAACAGAGCTACCCCCATTTCTTCGGACTGAAGTTGGCGCGTTTCAGATGGGGCATCCGGTTCATCACCGGGAATCCTGCGCGAAAAGGTCAGCTTGAAAGAACTTTTGATCAGGCACTCCGCCGGTGCCAGGCAGCGACTGCACGCCAGCGTCACCCGCCCTCGGATGCGTCCTTCCACGGCAAACATCCCGGCGGTCGGTGTCACCGTCAAAGCCACACTCAAGGGCCCATTAAATTGACAGCTTTCGCTCTCCTGCAAGGCGGCAAGATCCTTCAGGCCTCCAGGATCAAGGCGATCCTGCATATGCAAGCCTTCCGGGGGACAATCGGCGATACGAATCTGCATGATTTTCCCTATAAAATTTTGGTTCAATAACCGACCGCATCCTGTCGTCGACGGCTGTTGGATTTCGCATGGCGGTTTACCGGCTCAGAGCCCGTGCCGCCCCAACAAACCGGCGGCCGCCGTCAACGGGGCATGAGATGTTCCGGCACCTGGATGGCGACCACTTCGCCGGTCGCGCACACCTCGCCCCCGGCGATCAGCCGGGAAGCAATCACCACCTTGCGGCCTTTGATCTCTTTAATGGTGGCCCGTACCTCCAGCGTTTCGTGGATAGGCGTGGGTTTTAGATAATTCACATGCAAGGAAGCCGTCAGGAATCGTGCCACTTCTTCAGGGCCGGCATTTTCAGTCTCCTGGCGACTTGCCGCCGCCGACGCCGTACCCGTACTATGGCAGTCAATCAACGATGCTATCAAGCCTCCGTAGACATAGCCCGGAATGGCGGTATGATAGGGCTGAGGGGTGAACCGGCAGACGGCCTCATCACCCTCCCAATAACTTTTGATCTGCAGACCGTGTGGATTGCGTCGGCCGCATCCATAGCAGTGGCTCAAATCGTCGGGATAACTGTCCTGAAAAGCTGCTGGAGGCATTGCTTCATCCTTTCTATCCACATCCATCCGTTGTTTCCTAGCGTCCGTCCATAGATGGCAGATTTTGGTTCCTGGCAAGGCCCGAGCGCGTTTGCAACCGGAAGAATAGTCCGCTATTGCGAGGATTGAAAACGAGCGAGAACACCGCCAGGGGCCGAAAGATGCCTTTTATGGATAGTCACTGCCTATACATGGCATCCTGACCATCAGCGGTCAACGGCTGAACGGCATCTATTCCGTGCGGCATTCCTTGCGAAAACGATTGAGGCCATTGCGCATCCGTTTGATAACGGCCGAAAACCGCTGGCGGGGATCGCGTGTGCCGTTGCGAAAAATTTCCTCGAGGGAAATATGGGGATCGCGAACGGGACTACGCATATAGGTTCTAAGGGCCTGCAGCCTCCGGATGATTTCTTTTTCCATATTTTCCCGTAAAATGCCCTTCGTCGCCAGGATCTGATCCTTCAAATTCGGGTCGGGTTGCTGCCGCTGGCATTTTTCAAGTTTGTATCGGATACGGGTTTCAATCAACCCCTGCACCGCGTCTTCATGCTGATCCCCGAGCCAGAGAACCTCGGGTACCAGATCGCCGAAATTGGTCACCCCCAGGACGTCCTTATCCTGAAGCCAATAGTTTTCCAGATACTCGATCTCAAGATCCTTGTAATTCTGCAAGGGCATGTACATGCGCCGCAGGTGCAAAAGGACTTTCTCGGTTTTTTTCTTGTGCCCGCCAATGATGACCGAACCACCGATCTCTCCCTTCTTGGCTCCCCGGGTCCAGGGGGCGCCCGTCACCCCGAAATCGTTGAAAACCGGTATCATCAGCAATGCCGACAGGGTATTCAGCGCCAGCGCATAACCGGCCGAAGGTCCGCCAACATTGTAGGAGGCCGTGAGCAGTTGGTGATGGATGGTGTAATGATCGAGGAATTCGCCAAAAAGCCGCGGAATGCTGATCTTGGGCTGGAGATGCTGGAGGTAGTTTTTGACCAGGGTCAGGGCCTCCTGGGCGGATTGCTGGGTCATTTTGACCGACATGTCCAGTTCCGCCGCCCCCGGCGCCGACGTGGATACGGCCCCGGTCACCAAAACTTTATCCGGCGCCATTTTATAGTTCAAGCTGGTGGCGATGGGGAGAAGAACACCGGTGACGTCGTTAGCGCCCACCCCCACGATAAATCCCACCTGGGGTTCTTCACTGAGTTCGCTTTCCAGGAACTCATCCAACTGGACCTTGCCCTTCTTTACCGGGCTTTGGGATATTTCGCTGCGGGCGGAATCCAGGTGCGACCGTCGCAAGGGATACTGGTCTTCATTTTCGATAGCGGCCACCAGTTTGAGAACATCCTCACGATGATCGAGGAACTGGCCCGGGTCTTCCCGCACCCAATTCTCCATTTCGGGCGGCGCCTCCAGGGCATTGAGCATTCCGATCAACGTCTTCAGGTTGAATTTTATAAAATTGCGGTTGTCTTTCTCCGACATGTCAGGGATCTTGCGCAGGCGCAGGATAATTTCGTACTCCGTGCTGCGCAGCGAGCGAGCCTTTTCAACAAAAGCCGTGTAATCGGCCGGCGTATTGCAAATATTCCGCGCAACATCCACCACCGCTTCCAGGTCCAGCCCCGGCTCAAGGGGCACGTCACCCATGGAAGCTTCAACGATGGCGGCAATGTCGTTTTTGCGCAGATGACCCGTAACTTCCAGCACCTTGAGACGCTTGGACCGTATAAGGGCGGGATCCAGGATGTCGAGACGGTTGGTGGTCAGCACGGTAAAAACCTGGTTCAGCGGAATTTCACCATCGATCAAACTGAGGAATTTATTGGTCAGCTTGTCCTGGGGCGAACCACCGGAACCGCTCCGCTTGGGGGCTAGGGCATCCCCTTCGTCAAAGAAAATGACGGTAGGGGCGATCATCTTGGCAATATCATAGACCTTCTCCATATTGTCCACGGCCCCCTCCACGGGGTTGACCGGGTCCTGCAGGGCACTCGCGCTGGTCGCGATATCATGAATCATCCTGTTTTCGCTGAGCCATGTCCTCACGAGAAATGTCTTGCCGCCGCCTGGCGGCCCATTGAGCACCACGCCCTTTTCTTCACTCAGGCCGTATTGCAGACAGTTGTTGGCCATTTCGGAGAAGACATATTTGATGTCACCGATGTATTCTTCCCATTTGACCCGTCGGTCCATTCGATCGACCACTTTTTTGAAAAGATCGCCATAGGTGTTTTTGGCCACCAGCTCGAAGGCCCGCCGCACCAGGTCGGCATCGTCCAGGTCGGCCGCATTGAAGGTTTGCTGAATCTGGATGATGGAATGCACCAGCTTGCGGACATAGGCTGGCGTCAGTGTCAGACTCCGTTCCCGAAAAAGCCGGTAAATGCTTTCGACACTCTGTTCGAGATCGACCAAAGTGATATAGCGAACGGTTTCCAGGGGCACGAGTTCTTCGGGCCCGACGATGCGGATGTCGTTCCGCTGGAGTTCGATGCGGACGACTTCGCGCAGGTTGATTTTGTTTCGCCAGTAATCCCCCAGGTCGATAATGATCCCCTTCTCGACAAATCGGCGGTATATGGCCGCATCCATGCGTTCCGGCTGATCGGTGGTGGCCACCAGCACACAATCCCGCCGGCCCGAGGCGATCTCGTCCAGAACGATGTTGGAGGCATCCACCAAAGTGCGCTGTTGCCGCTGGACACCACTCTGGTCTTCACTAGCCTTTCCAAAAGCGCTGTGGGCCTCCTCGATATGACGGATAGCCGTCTTTTTGGGATCCCCCATGGCCTTGCGGAAATAGTTGCCGGGCTCGCCGGCCAGGGCCGTTTGGTACTCATTGGGCGTCACCACGGCATAATCCACGGTAATCCCCTGCTCGCCCAGTTCGTTCAGGTTGAAGGCGATCCGCTTTTTAAAAAGCCAGCGAATCAGGGGAATACGGCTCAGGGTTTGATAAAATCGAGTCTGACGCCGCCGGGTTATTTCAAAGGCCAGATTGGGATCGACCTCCTCGATGGTCTTCCAGAAAGGCCGATCCGCCAGGATAGATTCTTTTTTTTGGTTCAGATCGATTTCCGGCAGAATCTCATTGGCAAAAATCACGTCTTCGATCACCCGTTCAACCGTCGCGCTCTTGCCGCTTCCGCTGGTTCCGACCACCAGAATCAATGGAGACTTGGGGACTTCCGGGTCGGACAAGTATTCTTTGCGGAGGTGGGCACGATAAATTTTCTCAAACAGCGACTGAAATTCGAAGGGCACATGAATATCTTTGAGTTCCCGCTCCAATAGAGAAAGCATGTACATGTGATCCCGGGCGGAAATCTCTTTGTCCAGAATTTTATTCCAGGCATCCTGAGGATTGCGTTGACCGGAAATTTCGAAACGTGTCTGCCAATCCGTTATGACATCCGGATCGTTGATGATCTCAAAATGTTTGTCATTTTCTCCAACCACCAGAAACCAGAAGCGGCTCGCCAGGAAATTGAAAACGCCCGTGCGTGGTTTGTACTGGTTTAAGCGGGCACGCATGAAAGCCTGTGTTTCATAGGGCCAGGCGGAAACAAGATCGTTAATTTCCTGGATACGGCCTTCCGGTAACCGCACATATTTGACCTGTCGGGTAATTCGACGTGCCATCGTTATTCTCCATTGGTCTTGCCGGACACGCCCGGTCCCGGAGCCGGCAGAGCCAGATTGGTATTCCCCTGGGTATTCTGAATGACCATGGTGTTCTGTCCGGTTTGATTCTTCTCGTACGCCGAGGCCCATTGCTGTTGAACCAGGAATTCCAGAAGGGCCGTATCCGCTGTACCATCGCCCCGACCCAAGCCTTTCTGCAGGGCTTCGATCCCCTCCAGGTAGGCTGCATATAACTTGCGAATGCGGCTGGCCTCCTGATCGGCGGCATAATTCTCAGCCTCGGCGATCAATTCACGGCGCTTTTTCTCCTCAGTGGCGGCCACCAGTTTGTCGCCGAATCGCGTTTCCTTAAGCACAAAGCTGACCACCTCGATACCATACTTCTCTTCCAACGTAGGGCCACCTTCATTAATGGGACGCGATTTGAGGGCCCGAAAAATCTTCTCCTTTATAGCCTCGCGTTCGCTGATCAGCTGATCGACCTTCTGCGCCTGGAGAATATCTTTGACGATGCCATCGTAATCGCCACTGAGCAGCTCCTGAGGGTTCAAGTTTTCGATCGCCCATGTCTGCAAACTGCGAATGCGGTAGGTCAATAGGGCGGATGTCCACAGAGCCACATTTTCCTGGGAAATGATCCGCATGGGTTCGGAAGCCCCGCCCAGGAGTAAAATCTGGTTCATCAGTGAGACTTCCTGCTCGATGCGTGTGAAAAAAGGCAGTCGGACATGCCATCCGATCTTCGTTATAGCTTCGCGTTTGCCCCCAAAACGTTCCAGCACGACGGCATAGTTCTTTTTGACCTTGTATATCGTCTTGGAGGCATACACCAACGCCACGAGGCCGTATATCATGCCACACACGGCAACAAGGGCAAAGATCCTTCTCACCACTGTTTTCACGAACGCTCTACGCATAATTTTTTTAGAAAGCTGATCGGCCATAAGAACCTCGTATTCGTGTGGGGTTATTGATTTCGGCCCGCTATCCATGAGCCGTTGAAGTCCACCAGGAATATACACGTATTGCCACCTGGAACGGATGACAACATGGTTCAGAATAGAACCCATCTCAAAAAAAATCTAAGTGCCCCTAGCGGCGTTGCGAGCCGGCTCAAAATGCTCACATACTGCGTGTATGCTCCGCTTTTTCACCTTCTCGCGTCTTGCCAGGAACCCTAATCTTTATTTTGAGATAGGTTCTAACCAATTGAGAGGTCTTGATCCAATCACGTCTAACGCCTTCTCGTGTGTGTGCACAACACCTATCTTACACATCACGCCAAGGCAACGCCAACCGGTATCGATTCTGCGGGATTTCCGCCACACTATTTTTGAGGAAAAAATTTATCGCTTTCCCAATCGTCATAAGATCCCTGAAACAGGTGCGACCGTCGGTTCGTCATTTGGTACCGAACCAAACCCTGCAAAAATTCCCTCCGGGTGGATACGTGAACGATACCTTATCTATTTAATAAAAATCAAATAATGAATTCTGTTTTTTTCATCCCAATGCTTTGCTTTTGGGTTTTCTATCTGTCAATTGTTCCGAAAAGCAAAATTTGAGCAGAACTTAAGCATCTATTTCTATCTGTATATATTATATATTTTTACTTTCTGAATGCCTTTGCAATCCATTTTCCAAAAAAATAATAATTTATGAATAGAATTCACTTGACAAATTAGATCCAGTAAATGTATTCAGGTTAACAGAATTTGCACCATTCATGGTAAATTAAGGCCAAAAGATAATTTTACTATCTGATTTTATTCATCTTTATGGAAACAAAACGATCAATAGGCAACGTCGCGCGCATGAATAGCCTGACATCGTCAACGTTTAAATGCGGGATGCTCCTGAATTTACGCGTTCATTTCCTTACTAACATCTAACTTTATGGGGGTGGGCTATGAGTCAAGGAGAAACTTCGGAAGCTCAAATCGCTGTTCACTGGCAGGAGGAGGATTATTTTTATCCGCCACGGGATTTCGTGGCCCAAGCCAATTTAACAGATGAAAGTGTTTACGATCGTTTTAGCCTGGACAATTTTCCTAATTGTTTCAAAGAGTACGCCGACCTGCTGGACTGGTACGAGTACTGGGATGAAATTCTCGATACCAGTGACGCGCCCTGCTACAAATGGTTCAAGGGCGGCAAGATCAACGCCAGCTACAACTGTGTGGACCGTCATCTGGCCAAAAACAAGAACAAGACCGCCATCCATTTCGTTCCGGAACTCGAAGAAGAAAAAGTGGAGCACATCACCTACCAGGAACTCTATGTCCGGGTGAATGAAATGGCGGCCCTCCTGCGGGACTTTGCCGATCTCAAGCGCGGCGACCGCGTCACCCTGCATATGCCCATGAGCGCCGAACTGCCCATCACCATGCTGGCCTGCGCGCGCCTGGGTGTTATCCACTCCCAGGTGTTTGGCGGTTTCAGCGGCAATGCGGCCGCCGACCGTATTGAAGACTCCGGCAGCCGTGTTCTGATTACCATGGATTCCTACTACCGCGGCGGCAAATTGCTCGATCACAAGAAAAAAGCGGACGAAGCCGTGGCCAAGGCCGCCCAGGACGGCCAGGTAGTGGACAAAGTTCTCATCTGGCAGCGCTATCCCGGAAAATATTCAGCCCAGACCCCGCTGGTGGAAGGCCGCGACTTCCTGGTGAACGACGAGCTTAAAAACTTCTACGGTGCCCGGGTCGAGCCGGAACGCATGAATGCCGAAGATCCCCTCTTCCTGATGTACACCAGCGGCACCACCGGCAAGCCCAAAGGCTGCCAGCACGGCACCGGCGGCTACCTAGCCTATGTCACCGGCACCTCCAAATACGTCCAGGACATTCATCCCGAAGACGTTTACTGGTGCATGGCCGACATCGGCTGGATCACGGGCCATTCCTACATCGTTTACGGTCCGTTGGCCTTGTGTGCTTCCTCGGTCATCTATGAAGGCATTCCCAACTACCCGGACCCGGGCCGCCCCTGGCGCATCGCCCAGAATCTGGACGTCAACATTTTCCACACCGCCCCCACGGCCATTCGCGCCCTGCGCAAGATCGGTCCGGATGAGCCCGCCAAGTACAACTACAAATTCAAGCACATGACCACCGTGGGCGAACCCATCGAGCCGGAAGTCTGGAAATGGTATTATAACGTTGTGGGTAAAGGACAGGCGGCCATCGTGGACACGTGGTGGCAGACGGAAACCGGCGGCTTCCTGTGCAGCACCCTGCCGGGTATCTCTCCCATGAAACCGGGCAGCGCGGGTAAAGGCATGCCGGGCATCCACCCGATCATCCTTGACGATGAAGGCGTCGAACTGCCACGAGGCGCCGGCAAGGCCGGCAACATCTGCATCCAGAATCCCTGGCCGGGCATGTTCCAGACCATCTGGGGCGACCGCGATCGCTTCGTGACCAACTACTTTGCCCGCTACTGCAAAAATCCTGACAGCAAGGACTGGCGGGATTGGCCGTACATGACCGGTGATGCCGCCGTGGAAGCCCCGGACGGCTACTATCGTATCCTGGGCCGCATCGACGACGTGATCAACGTTTCTGGCCATCGCCTCGGCACCAAGGAGCTGGAATCCGCCGCTCTGGTGGTTGAGGAAGTGGCCGAATCCGCCGTCGTACCGGTCAAGGACGACATCAAGGGGGTGACCCCGGATATGTACGTAGCCCTCAAACCCGGATTCGAGCCCAGCGACGAACTGGCCCAGAAGGTCATCAACGCCCTGATAAGCGAAATCGGCCCGATCGCCAAACCCCGCAAGGTCTGGATCGTACCGGATATGCCCAAGACCCGTTCGGGCAAGATCATGCGCCGTGTGCTGGCCTCCATCTCCAACAACACGGACGTCGGAGACGTCATGACGCTGGCAAACCCGGATGTGGTTGAAACCATCCGGAATCAGGTCCAGAAGTAATCATGCCAACCATTCCCGGTGGCCATCCTTCAGCCACCGGGAATCCATGCCATCCGGCAGTTCTTTTTCAGCCCGGCCCTTCTTTCCGGATGGCAATCTTCCCGGCCGTCGCCAGGCGGTCGCGGAAGAAACAACACAGACCCAAGGGTGGCCTTTGCATCTGCCGCAAACGGTGATCCTTCAACACGATGCATCCCGAGAGGTTTCGTCGTATGGCCAGTCGGATCCTGCCTCGGGAAGAAAAGCGGCATCAGAAAGGAGGTGGTAAACTGTCGCAGGATATCGATAATGGCTGCTAACTATTATGCCGATTGCCTGGTGTGACTAACGTCAACCGGAAGTGGCATAAGAGGAAACCATTGGAGGTATGGTATGAGCGGAACAACCTGGGTCTACATCTTTCTGGGCCTGTATATTGTCTATTGCTTCTACTGGGGGCTCAAAGGGTATTTTACCGAGAAGACATCCTCCGGTTACGCAATTGCAGGCCGGTCCATTCCCTTTTTCGCGTTTCTTCTCGCCGCCACAGCCGCGTCGTTCAGTGGATGGACCTTTATCGGCCATCCCGGCCTGATCTGGCGTGACGGCCTGGCCTACGCATTTGCATCGTTTTACGTACTGACCATCCCCATTACCGGTACGTTTTTCTCCAAACGCACCTGGCTGATGGGCAAGCGTTACGGGTTCATCACCCCCGGCGACATGTACGCCTATTACTACAACAATGAAACCCTGCGCTGGCTGGTGGTCTGTACCGCCGTGCTCTACTCCATTTTCTACTCGGCGGTCCAGCTGATGGCTGCCGGCGCGCTTTTCAACGTCATTGCCGGCGTTCCCACGGCCTACGGGTCCATCTTCCTGGCCTTTATCGTGTGGTTCTATGTCTGCACGGGCGGTCTGAAAGCCTCCACCTGGGTCGGCGTCATTCAGTTCCTCCTCCTGGTGGGCGGTATCATCATCCTGGGCTTCTTCGTCATGCAGGCCCCCGAATTCGGCGGCTGGGGCAAATTCTCAGCGTCGATCAAGGCCCTGGATTCGAAATTCCTGGAAGTGCCCAAGGTGATCAACTTCGGTCTGGGCGGCGGTTGGACATCGGTCATGATTCTGACCTATATGTTCGCCCTCATGGGCATTCAGTCCTCGCCGGCCTTCACCATGTGGACCTTCGGGATCAAGTCCCCGAAACCCCTGGCCTGGCAGCAGGCGTTTATGTCCACCTTTGTGGTGGGCTTCGCCCTGTTCTTCTTCACCGCCTTCCAGGGCATGGGTGCCAAGGTTCTCGAGGTAGCGGGTAACCCGGCTTTCGTGGATATCAACCAGGCCACCGTCGTGCCGACCCTGATGAAGGAGTTTTTGCCGCCCGTTATGTTAGGTGTCGTGTTCATGGGCGCCATCGCGGCCATTCACTCCACGGCCGCGCCTTACATCGGCACCGGTGGTTCCATTCTGCTGCGGGACGTCTACTGGCGCTATATCAAGAAACAGGAAGCCACCCATGCGGAACAAATCTGGGTCAACCGCCTGATGGCCACCGTTCTGACCATCGCTGCTCTGGCCGTAGGCCTGACATCCAAGGCCGCCCTGGTCATTCTGGGAGCCCTGGCCACCGCCTTCGGCTTCCTGATGTACCTGTTGCTATCCGGTGTCCTCTGGGGTTTTCGCTTCCCGGCTGTGGGTGCTGTGATCGGCATCTTCTCGGGCATGATCGCCGTGGCGGTAACCTACAAAATCTGGCCCAATCCGCTGTCCATGCACTGCGCCTTCTGGGGCGTGTTTACGGCAGCCGTCATGGCTTACATCTGCCGCGGGATTGGCATCAAAGACGATGAGGAAACAGTCCAGCGCCAGCAGGAAGTGCGCAACTTTCTCAACGATATCGATGCCCCCAGCGAATCCGGCGCCGCCTGGCGCAAGGTGATGAAGATCGCCGTGCCGGTATGGTATTTCTTCGCCATCGGACCGGCCTGTATCTGGGGCAATACGGCCTTTTCCATCAGTGGTTTCCCGAACCTGTGGTCCTGGCAGATCGTCTGGTGGATCCTCGGCATCATCATGATGTGGGCCCTGTGCTTCAAGGCGGAAATGTCCACCACCAACGAAACCCAGATTCAGCGGGCCGAGGTGGAAACCATGACGGTGGTCAAAGAAGCTTGATCCCAGCCCATCGTTGTATTGTGACTTAAGTTTAACCTGTGGATCAAAGGAGAATGCACCATGAAAAAAGAAGACATGTGGATGCTTATCCTGGTAGGATTCTCGATCATCTGGACGGCTTTGTTTGGCATGGGGGTTTTCGGATAGCCACGCGCCAAGCAAGCCGCCCCTGGAATCGGGGCCGATATCGATGGCGACTGCCTGGCGGACCATAACCGGGTAGTCGCTAACGATCCATGCGGACCCCATTCGCCATCCGGGCTTGTCTCTTAACGGCCCACCTTAAGGATACACCAGGCAATCTTAAGTGCCGGCGGTACGCTCCGCCGTTTCGCCGGCACTTAGATCGTCAACACGTCGCAAGTGTTGAATGGCCATATAAGGGACTGCGCTTAAGCAGGGCCTTTTTTCGGGATGATTCCTTCAAACAGGGCTCACTATGACAGCGGATCAACCGGACTCAGCCTCCCACCCACGAGGACGTATTCTTATCGCGGACCACGAGCAGGGAACCACGATCCCCCTTAAATTCCTCTTGGAACAAAGCGGCTACACGGTATTGACGGCCAGTAGCGGTGAAACCGCGCTTCAGCTTATCGTCGATGACTCCCCCGACCTCGTTCTTTTGGAAGCCATGATATCCAACCCGGACGGTTTCGAAATCTGTCAGACCGTCCGTGAAACCCCGCAACTGGCCGGCACCCGCATCCTTTTCGTATCGGCGATGGCCCGCGATGTGGACATTGCCAAAGGCATGGCCGCCGGTGCCGACGGCTATATCACCAAACCGTTCTCCAATTCTGACATCATGGACCACGTCCGCAAACTGCTGGAAATCGCCAATGGATCCGACGAATAAATTCTGGTGGTTTGCCGGCATCTCGATTTTTATCAGCCTGCTGATTTTTGTCGCCCTTGCCGTGTTCTTCTGGCAACAGCTGCTTCCCGGTCAGCAAAGCACTCTGATCGATATCATCAAAAGCCATTTTATTTATATTTTTATTGCCCTGATCCTATTCATGGCCGCCATTGGATTTGGCCTGGATGCCATTTTCCATAGTTATATCCTTCCTCTCAACCGTTTACCCGAAGAAATTGAGGTCATCCACACCGTCAACCCCAACCACCGGATTAAGCGCGACGGCAGCAAACTGGTCAATCTCGTCATCGATGCCATCAATGAAGTCGCCGACCACTACCAGCAGCTTGAAAATGACGTTACGGCCAGAGTGATCGAAGCCAAATCGGAAGTAGAGAAAGAGAAAAACATTCTGGCTGTTATCATGTCGGAATTACCGGAAGGGGTGTTGATATGTAATCGAGACGGCCAGGTCCTTTTCTTTAACAAACAGGCCAAACGATTTTTTGCCGGGGAAAAAGAGGATCGCTCCATGGATGCGTCACCGTCCGGAAACCAGAAACCGTTGCCGTTTCCTTTTTTTGGACTGGGCCGGTCCGTCTTTGAAATCATTGACCGCAACCTGATCTCGCATGCCCTCGATGATATCGCCGATAAGCTGGCCAAGGAAACCTCGGGGGTGGCCTCCTATTTCGTTCTCATTGCCAAGGACGGCCGCCATCTGCGCACCGAAATGGTGCCGGTACTGAACCACCAGCGGGAATTTACCGGTTTCATTCTGATCATCTCCGATATTACCTCTCAACTGGAATCGGACAACCAGTCCGACCTGCGGGTTCAATCCTTGAGCGGCGGCGTCCGGACGTCCCTCGCCGGGGTGCGGGCCGCCGTGGAAGCCATGATGGAATTCCCGAACATGACCACCGACCAGGGGCGTGAATTCACCCGCCTTATTTATCAGGAATCACTGAATATCAGTCGACTCCTCAGTCAGCATGCCCGCAAATCACTCGACCGTCCCCGCTCCCAGTGGCCGCTTATCGAAACGCGGGCCGATACGATGTTGGAAAAAATCACGGTCAAAGCCAAACACCTACTCCAGATCGGATTTATCGCCGAGGCCTACGACGATGATCTTCAATTGAGCACCGACAGCTACTCCTTCTCGCTGGCCGTGCTCTTTCTCCTTCAGCGACTGAGTGATGAAACCGAAGTTAACGATTTTACCTGTCAGGTTCACCAATCCCAAAAAATGATCAACTTCGATATCCGCTGGCAGGGAAAGCCTCTGCGGATCGATACCGTTCACACCTGGGAGGAAAACGTTCTCAGCCTGCCGGAGGTGGGTTTACCGCTGACGTTGGGTGAAATCATCCGATGCCATAACGCCGAGCTTTGTCCCTACAGCGACCTTTCCCCCGGGTGGTCCGGTCTGCGACTGATTATGCCGGCCCTGCCCCCGGTCGGCAGCGCCTTTGACCGAAAGCCCACCATCATTCCGGACAGCCGTCCCGAGTTCTACGACTTCGATCTCTTCAATCAGCCCGGTCAGGATCCAGCCATAGACAACCGCTTACTGACCGAGCTGACCTATACAGTTTTCGACACTGAAACCACCGGACTCGATCCCCGTGGCGGCGACGAAATCATCTCCATCGGTGCCGTACGGATTGTCAATAACCACCTGTTGGCAGACGATCGTTTCGAGCAGCTCGTCAACCCCCAGCGCCCTTTGCGCTGGGAATCGATTCAAATCCACGGCATTCAGGAAAAAATGCTTAAGCATCAGCCGGTCATTGCCGAGGTACTGCCCCGGTTTCACCAATTTGCCGAAGGCACGATCCTGGTGGCGCACAACGCCGCCTTTGACATGCGCATGCTCCAGATCAAAGAGGCGGAAACAGGCATTCGTTTTATCAACCCCGTCCTGGATACTCTGCTGCTGTCTTCCGTTGTGCACCCCGCTCAGGAAAATCATAATCTCATGACCATTGCCGAAAGGCTTGGCATTCATGTGTCCGGGCGACATACCGCCATGGGCGATGCCCTGGCCACCGCCAACATGTTTCTCAAACTGGTGCCGCTACTGGCGAAAAAGGGCATTCATACCCTTCAGCAAGCCCGGGAAGCTTCAGAAAAAACCTATCTCGCCCGGCTTCGCTATTAGGACTAATCCTTAAAGGTTGACCCGGCGTTTAACAACATCAAGGTCTAACCTTACCAATAGACAAACAACAATCGGAGGGCCGGCATGACAAAAAAACCAGTCCGCAGTGCCCTGTTCAAGGAAACATCGCGACTCTATTCCCGGGCCATGCCCTTTCGGCTTCTGCCGGAAGAAGCGATCGAAGAGTTGGCCGAGGGTACCACAGAGATTCGGGCACCGCGCGGCCAACTGGTGGCTGAACAGGCCAAAACGCAGATTGGCCAGATTTTCTATATCCGCCAAGGGGCTATTGAGTTGTACTATGAGCAGGATGGTGAAAAAGCCCTCGGCGCCCGTCTGGTTGCCGGCGAGATTTTTGGCGGCATTTCGATTCTCATGAATGCCGGTGTCGCCGTGCGAACGGCCAAAGTGGAAGATGATGCCCTGCTCTACGCCATACCGTCGGAGCAGTTTTTGGCAATCTGCGAAAAATACACCGCCTTCCGGGATTTCTTTACCGATGCTTTCGAACAACGCAAACGTGACGAATCCTATGCCGCCATCCTCGTCACCGGACAGGCCCGCGATATTCTCGCCCGGACGGTTCCCTTCTCGTTTCTTCCCGAGAAGGATCTGGAGGAAATGATTCATGCCCTGGCCCTGATCCACCACAAAGCGGGAACGGTATTGTTTGTCCAGGGACAATCGCGAATCGACTACCTTTACATTATCCAAAGCGGTGCCGCCGAGCTCTATTACGAGCAGGCCGGCGAGAAAAGCCTCAAGGGCTATCTGGGCGAAGGCGACACGTACGGCGGCATCTCCATGCTGCTGAACAAGGGGATTTCCATCCGTACCCTCCGAGTGGAGGAGGAGGTTTATCTCTATGCCCTGCCCGAGCATCATTTCATGAAGCTGTGCCAGCGCTGTCCGTCTTTTTCGGAATATTTCACGGACACCTTCGGAAAGCGCATGCTGGACCGATCCTATGCCGAAATATTCGCCCGCCGCATTTTGCCCAAAGACGAAACCGTTCACATTTTCAATGTGTCCGTAGCACGCCTGATGAACCGTGACATCCTCTCCTGCAACCAGAGTGTACCTGTCCAGCAGGCCGCCACCCTGATGAGCCGACGGAAATGCAGCTCTATTTTCATTCAAAATGACGAAGGCAAACACATCGGAATTGTTACGGACACCGATCTGCGCAACCGGGTCATTGCCCAGGGGCTGGAAACCGGCATCCCCATTTCGACGATTATGTCGTCCCCCCTGAGTATGATTGCAGAACAGCTGTCCGTGTTTGAGGCCATGCTGGAGATGATGCAGAAAAAACTCAAGCACCTTGCCGTGCAGGACAGCACCGGCAAAGTGATTGGCACCATTACCAGCCGCGATCTGTTGGCCGCCCAGGGCCAGTCCCCGCTCTTTATCGTTCGCGAAATCGCCTCGGCCGTATCCCGTGAAGAGCTCAAGGCGCAGCAGGCCCGCATCCCCGGTCTGGTCCAGAGCCTGATCGGCAGCGGCGCCAAAGCGGAAAACGTCACCCGTCTGATTGCAACGGTTTCCGATGCCATTCTCCATCGTCTGATCGAAATTGCCCTCGAACAAAACGGCCCTCCCCCGGTCCCCTTTGTTTTCATGATCATGGGAAGTGAAGGACGGCGCGAACAAACGCTCAAAACCGACCAGGACAATGCCATCGTCTTCCAGAATGTTCCCGAAGAGCGCCTTCCGGCCGTCAAGAACTATTTCCTGGGCTTGGGTGAAACCGTCTGTACCTGGCTCGATGAAACCGGCTATGCTTTCTGTGAGGGGGGGGTCATGGCCATGAACCCCAACTGGTGCCAGCCCCTGGGGGCTTGGCAGGACAAATTTTCAGAATGGATCCATACGGCCGAGGCCGAAGATCTTCTGCATTCCAGCATATTCTTCGATTTCCGGGGCGGCTACGGCGATTTCGGCCTGATCGATCAACTGCGTCGGCATTTGTTTGATTCTCTCCGCGGCTGGTCCGGCTTTTTCCGCCACCTGACCGAAAACGCCCTTCACTTCAAACCCCCCCTCGGTTTTTTTCGCAATTTTGTGGTGGAATCCAAAGGCGAACACCGCCATGCCTTCGACATCAAACAAGCCATGCTGCCCGTGGTGGATTTTGCGCGCATCCATGCTCTTAAAAATGGGATCGAGGAGACCAACACCGTTGACCGGCTCTATCAGTTGCATGAAAGGGGGCATATATCCGGCAAAGACTACACGGACATCACCCGATCCTACAGCTTCCTGATGCAGCTGCGCTTCGTGCGCCAGATTACGGCTATTATTGAAGAAAACGGCAAACCCGACAACTACATCAACCCCAAAAAACTGTCGCGCATCGAACAGACCATGTTGAAAGAAATTTTCAAACGCGTTGAAGATTTTCAAACCAAGATGAGCTTTGAATTCACAGGCCAATAGACGGTTGACAATAAATTGTCCTGCTGAGGGTTATCACCGTGTCATATCCCCGCAGCCGGTCCGGCTTTAAAAACGCCCTTGACAAGCCCGGTGAACCGTGTCAATCTGCGGAAACCTTGATGTTACCGAAATGGCAGGGGAAAACAATGCGTTCCAAAGGACATCCCGAACTGAGACAATGGTGGTGGCACCTGACCTGAGGCGCCGCCGGTTAACGCACCCCCTTTCAACAACATACGATTAGCGCAAACCGTGGGCAGCCTCAAAGCCCACGGTTTAATTTTTGAGGCCGTGGTCATAAAAACCACGGCCTTTTTTAATTGTAAGTAGGCATCAAAACAACCATACACCGAACGACCCAACAAACAGCGGCGACACTTTTTCCCTGGAGGTCTTAATGATGCAATTGCGAAACTTTCCAACCCGTGACAGCTTTCGTGCGGCCTGTGATACCGCCAATGTCATCCCGATCTGTTCGGAAATCCTGGCGGACACAGAAACGCCGGTTTCCATTCTGGGCAAATACTACCGGCAGAATACCGATCTGTTCCTTTTCGAAAGTGTCGAGGGTGGGGAGCGCTGGGGGCGATTCAGCTTCATGGGGACATCAGCCCACAGCCATATCCACGTTTTCAGGGACGACGTGGTGGTCGCAGTCAACGGGATGGAGCAACGCATTCCCCACGAAGGCGATCCCCTGGCGGTTCTGCGCGCCATCATGGCCGAGTATCGGCCGGCCGACCTTCCAGGACTTCCGCGTTTCTGGGGCGGCCTGGTGGGCTATATCACCTACGAAGCCGTCAGTTTCCTGGAAGCCATACCCCATCAATGGCCTGTGGATAAGGCCCTGGCCCATTTTGTGATTCCCGATGAACTTTTGATTTTCGACAATGTCAGCCATACGCTGACCCTGGTCGTCCTGTCCTTCGTTTCGAGCAGTTGCGCACCCGATACGGCCTATGATGACGCCAGGAAACGTCTGAAGCGCCAGTTGAAGCGGCTGGCGGAGCCTCTGACCCAGGTTCCTGACGTTGCCGCCGATGGCGAAGCCCGTCCGCTTCAGGCGGTTCACCCGGAAGGCGACTTCAAAAACGCCGTCCGCCAAGTCAAGGAGCACATCCGTGCCGGCGACATTATCCAGGCCGTCATATCCCAACCCTTTGTTTGTGATTCGCCTCCCGACATCTGGTCGCTTTACCGCGCCCAGCGCTATATCAATCCTTCCCCCTACCTGTTTTTCCTGAATCTGGACGGCATGGCCCTGGTGGGTTCATCCCCGGAGACCATGGTGCGCCTGGAGAACGGATCGGCAACCCTGCGCCCCATCGCCGGCACCCGCCCCCGGGGCAGCAACGATCGGGAGGACCGGAACCTGGCCAGTGAACTGCTGGAGGATGAGAAGGAAAAAGCCGAACACTTGATGCTTGTAGATCTGGGGCGCAACGATCTTGGCCGCGTGGCGGAAACCGGCACCGTTCAGGTGACGGATCTCATGGTGGTCGAGCGCTATTCCCATGTCATGCACCTCGTATCGAACATCACCTGTGATCTGCAACCCGGTTATGATGCTTTCGATCTTTTAGCCGCCACGTTTCCGGCCGGCACCCTGAGCGGGGCGCCCAAAATCCGCGCCATGGAGATCATCGCCGATCTGGAAAAGGAGCCCCGGGGTCCCTACGGCGGTGCCGTGGGGTACATTTCTTTCGGCGGCAACATGGATATGGCCATTACCATTCGTACGGCCTGCATCGAAGGCAACCGTCTGACGGTCAGGGCCGGTGCCGGCATCGTGGCCGATTCCGATCCGGAAAGCGAACGTCTGGAGACCGTCAACAAAGCCAAAGCCATGGAGCGTGCACTGAAAATGCTCGCCCCCCGAACCCTCAAAGGAGCTTGACATGATCCTCATGATCGATAATTTTGATTCCTTCACCTATAACCTGGTGCAATACCTGCGGCAACTGGGTGCTAGGGTAGAGGTGGCCCGCAACAACGCCTTGACCGTCGAGCGCATCGATGCCATGGCGCCGGAAGGCATGGTCATTTCACCCGGCCCCGGTCATCCCCAGGCGGCCGGCATATCGATGGAGGCCATCCGCACATTTTCGGGGCGCATACCGATCCTGGGAATTTGCCTGGGGCATCAGGCCATCGCCGCCGCTTTCGGCGGCAAGATCGTCTCCGCCCGCAATTTGATGCATGGCAAAACATCCTCGGTCACGGCCGACGGGCAGTCTGTCTATCGCGGCATAAAAAACCCCTTCAAGGCAATGCGGTATCACTCCCTTGTCGTGGAAAGACAGACCCTGCCGGATTGCTTCACCCTAACCGCCGAGGCGGACGACGGCGAAATCATGGGGATACGGCACCGGGAACACCCTACGGAGGGGCTCCAATTCCACCCCGAATCCATCATGACGACGGTTGGGAAACGATTATTGCGGAATTTCTTGAAAAGCACCACCGCTCCACACTCTTAAACTCAGGAGGGAATGCCATCATGTTTCGAGATCATCTCAAACGCATCGTGGGTGGAACGCATTTGGATGAAAGCCAAATGGCAGACGTTATGACCGAGATTTTTTCGGGCAATCTCACCGATGCCCAAATCGGTGCGCTCATGGGGGCTCTGGCCACCAAGGGGGAAACCAACGAAGAACTGGCCGGCGCCGCCCGGGCCATGCGGCGCAAAGCCTATCGGATCCATTCGTCTGCCGGCACCGTGGTGGACACCTGCGGCACGGGCGGCGATGGCGCCAGCACCTTCAACATTTCGACCACCACGGCCTTTGTGGTTGCCGGTTGCGGCGTCACCGTCGCCAAGCATGGCAACCGGTCCGTCTCCAGCAAATGCGGCAGCGCCGATGTTTTGGAAGCTCTGGGGGTCAGACTCGATGTAGACCCCGAACTGGTGGAAGAAGCCGTGGAGGATATCGGCATCGGTTTTCTTTTCGCGCCCCTTTACCACAGTGCCATGCGGTTTGCCGCCACGGCCCGCAAGGAAGTGGGCCTGCGGAGCATTTTCAATATGCTGGGGCCTTTGACCAATCCGGCCGGGGCCAATTGCCAGATCATCGGTGTCTACGCTCCGGAATTGACCGAAATGTTTGCCCATACTCTGCGTCTCCTGGGCTCGCGCCAGGCCTATGTGGTGCATGGCCATGACGGCCTGGACGAAATATCGGTCTGCGCCCCCACCCGGGTGTCCGAATTGAAGGATGACCAGGTGCGCACTTTTAACCTGAATCCGGAGGATTATTTCGATACGCTGGCCGAGCCCGAAGACATGGCGGGCGGCGACCCGGCGACCAACGCGGATATTACACGCCGTATCCTGGACGGCGAACCCGGCCCCCGACGGAATGTCGTTCTTCTGAATGCCGCCGCCGCCCTTACCGCGGCCGGCAAGGCCGATGATTTCAAATCAGGTGTCCAATTGGCCGAAAAGGCCATTGACAGCGGCGGCGCCCGGGACAAGCTGGCCGAGTTGGCGGCCTTCACCCAGGAGCATGCGCCCTGATCCAACGCAACGCAAACCCGACATGGCGTTTGCCTTGTCGGAGAAATGAGTCCTCGTGGATATCCTGACCCGAATCGTATCGCGAAAAAAGGAAGAAATCGAAGCAGCCCGCCGCCAGACCCCCCTCGACCGGTTGCGCGAAATAGCGACCCGCTGCAATGATCAGCGGCCGTTCTACGATGCGCTGAAGCAACCCGGCATTTGCGGCGCCAACATCATCGCCGAGATCAAGCGGGCGTCGCCCTCCAAAGGCCCTCTGCGCATCGACCTGGACCCGGCCGATCTCTCCCGCGCCTATGCCGCGGGTGGCGCGGCGGCCCTCTCCATTTTGACCGACCGCGACTTCTTCAAGGGCTGTCCTGAAGACCTCATGACAGCCCGAGCAGCTGTGGACCTGCCGATTCTGCGTAAGGACTTTCTCATCAGTGAATACCAAGTGTACGAATCCCGGGCCATGGGGGCCGATGCCGTACTGTTGATCTGCCGCATTCTGTCCCGGGCGCAACTCACGGAACTCCTTGGACTTACCCGGTCTCTGGGCATGGACGCCCTGGTGGAAATTCATACGGCTGCCGACCTGGAGATGATTGAGGGCATCGGGGCCCATCTTATCGGCATCAACAACCGTAACCTGGCAACCTTCGATACGGATATCGAAACAGCCATGACCATGGCGCAGCAATTGGCACCAGGTCAGGTCCCTGTTGCCGCCAGCGGCATTAGCAGCGCAAAGGACGTGCAGGCCAACCTGAAACACGGCATATTCAACTTTCTAATCGGGGAAAGCCTGGTGCGGGCGGAAAACCCTTCCGCATTGCTTGCGTCGATGCTTCCCAAGCCCCCTGCTGGGTAGAAATGATACCGTTATGCTGAAACCCACCACCCCAACCCGTCAGGATGTCCCTGCATCCCGCCCCCAGATAAAAATCTGCGGGCTGACAGCGGCCCGGGAAGCCGAAGCCTGCGCTGCGGCCGGAGCCGATGCCATCGGTTTTATATCCTTCCCCCGAAGCCCGCGTCACCTTGCTGATGATCAGATCCGGTCCATTACCCGGCGATTGCCGGCCCATGTCTGCCCAGTGGGCGTTTTCGTCAATGCGCCTTTTGAGCAGATCATGAAAACAGTTACTTTAGGCGGATTGCGGGCCGTCCAATTGCATGGCCGGGAGGACGCCGCCCTGGTGGAAACGCTGGTGGAGGAGGGCCTTGTCGTTATCAAGGCCCTGTTTGTCAACGGCGACCCTGGCCTGACGGCAGCGTCACACTACCGACCGACCGCCTTTCTGGTAGAATGCGCCGGCGGTCCGCTGCCGGGCGGCAATGCGCTTGACTGGAACTGGGCCGAAGCACGCGACATTCCCACCGAGCTTCCGGTCGTGCTGGCAGGCGGATTGACGCCGGACAACATTCAGTATGCCATCGCTGCCGGCCGCCCGGACGCAGTGGATGTCAGCTCGGGTGTGGAGGTGAGCCCCGGACGGAAAGATGCCCGCAAAGTTCAGGCTTTCTGCCGTGCGGTGGCCTCCTGCGACCCGAAAGACGGCAAAACCGTCTTCGGATAGCCTCACCGCCACCTGCGACAGGGTGCTTCAGCCGTCTTGCCCTGTGCTTTCCGGTGCCGTGCCGATGCCTCCGCCGGGGGTAAACCGCCACATCCCCTGACGCGTGGTCTGTTTCAAGGCCTGCTGCAGATCACGTAGAAAACGGATGCGAGGTACTTCCCGGGCGCCAAATTGCATCAAGTGCGCGGTGGTAACCTGACAATCGATCAGTTTGAAACCCGCCTGGTGCAACCCCTGCACCAAATGGACAAAAGCCACTTTGGAAGCGTTGCTGACCCGGGTGAACATGGATTCACCGAAGAAACAATCCCCCAGAGATACCCCATAAAGGCCGCCGGCCAGCGTTTCCCCGTCCCAGGCCTCGACCGAATGGGCCAACCCGGCCGCATGCAGTCGTTCGTAGGCCGCAATCATTTCCGGGACAATCCAGGTGCCCGGATGATCCGGCCCGCGCTTTCCGGCACAACCGCGTATAACCTGCCCGAACGCTTTGTCCAGCGTGATGACAAAAGCATCCCGGCGCAGCAAACGTCTAAGGGAACGGGAGACATGCAGCGCTTCCGGATAAAGGATCAAACGGGGATCCGGCGACCACCAGAGAATCGGGTCGTCTTCTCCATACCATGGAAAGATGCCCTGGCTATAGGCCAGCACGAGACGTTCGATGCTCAGATCGCCGCCAACCGCAAGAAGGCCCTCGTCAATTGCCAGGTGCGGCGGCGGGAAGGAGAGATTGCTGGAAAGTCGGAAAACAGGCATAAACTGACGGCACCGAACATAGTTTTAGGGCCAAACGAAAGGGGGATACAAGCCATGCCATCCCCCTTCGCATTACGCAATCTTGTCGGCTTATTCGATCTTAAAGGTCAATTTATCGCCATCATGATCCACAAAAACAACCCCGCCCTTGGCCAGTTTGCCAAAAAGGATTTCGTCCGCCAGGTGGTCTTTGATCTGTTTCTGGATGACGCGCCCTAAGGGCCGCGCCCCATAACTCGGATCGTAGCCTTCCCGTGCCAGCCAGTTGCGTAACGCGTCCGATATGTTGATATAGACCTTTTTGCCCGCCATCTGATCGTTGAGCTCATCCAGAAACTTGTCAACAATCTGCTCCATGATTTCGACGGTCAGCGCATGGAACTGGATGGTGCCGTCCAGACGATTGCGAAACTCCGGACTGAAGAACCGCTCAATGGCTTTCTGCCCCTTGGCCTCGGTGTCTTTGGTCTTGTCACCGAAACCAATGGTCTTTGTACTCATCTCACGTGTCCCGGCATTGGATGTCATGACCAGGATGACGTTGCGGAAGTCCGCTTTTTTCCCGTTGTTGTCGGTTAATGTGGCGTGGTCCATGACTTGCAAAAGAATATTATAAATATCCGGGTGGGCCTTTTCGATTTCGTCCATCAGGAGCACGCTGTGAGGGTGTTTGCGAATGCCGTCGGTGAGCAGCCCCCCCTGATCGAATCCCACATACCCCGGGGGCGCACCGATCAAACGTGCCACCGCATGCTTTTCCATATACTCGCTCATGTCGAAACGCAGGAATTCCACGTCCAACAGGCGGGAGAGTTGCAGGGCAACCTCGGTTTTTCCGACTCCGGTGGGTCCCGTGAAAAGGAATGACCCCACCGGCTTGCCCGGTGTCCCCAGGCCGGCACGCGAGCGTTTGATGGAGGTCGCAAGCGATGTGATGGCCGCATCCTGTCCAAAAACCACCTTTTTTAGCCGGGGTTCCAGCATCTCCAGCTTGACTTTGTCGGAAGTCGACACGCTCTGGGGCGGTATTTTGGCCATTTTAGCCACAATTTTCTCGATATCCGCCGGGTTGATCTTGGTTCGACGGGAAGATCCGGACAGGCGCACAAAAGCGCCGGCTTCATCGATGACGTCAATGGCCTTGTCGGGCAAGAACCGATCGTTGACATATTTGGCCGAAAGTTCCGCCGCTGATTTAAGCGCGGTGTCCGTGTAGGCAATGCCGTGGTGTTCTTCGTAGCGTGCCTTGAGACCTTTCAATATCTTGACCGTTTGGGAAACCGTCGGTTCGGCGATCTCAATTTTTTCAAACCGGCGGGACAGGGCGCGATCTTTTTCGAAATGGTTTTTATACTCTTCATAGGTACTCGATCCGATGCACCGCAGTTCTCCGGACGTCAGCACCGGTTTTAGAATGTTGGAGGCATCCATGGAGCCGCCACTCGTGGCACCGGCACCGACAATGGTGTGGATTTCATCGATGAAAAGCACACCATCCGGCCGTTTTTTCAGTTCGTTGATCACACCTTTGAGTCGTTTTTCGAAATCTCCCCGGTATTTGGTACCGGCGAGCAACCCCCCCAGATCAAGGGCGTATATCCGTACCTCGCTTAAAAGATCCGGAACGTCGCCCGAATGGATGCGCTGGGCCAGGCCTTCGGCAATGGCCGTTTTCCCTACCCCCGGATCTCCCACGAATACCGGGTTGTTCTTGCGACGCCGGCACAACACCTGCAAAGTGCGCTCCAATTCGGCGTCGCGACCAATCAGAGGGTCCAGGAGGCCTTCCCCGGCCTTTTCCACCAAATCGACGGTGTAGGCTTCGAGTGGGTTGGACCCATCTTTTTTTTCTTTGCCATCTGCCACCTTAGGGGTATCTCCCTGCCCGTTTTGAAAAGGGTCGACTTCAGCTTCATGCGAAATAAAGCTCAAAACATCAAGCCGGGTCAGCCCCTGGGATGTCAAAAAATACTCGGCGAAAGAATCTTTCTCCAGGAAAATGGAGGCCATGATGTCGCTGACGTTGACCTCGGCCTTCTCCGCCGAACGGGCATGGTTGACCGCACGCTGAATGACGCGCTGAAACCCGATGGTCTGTTGGAGAACATATTCCTGCCCCTCCGGAATGCTTTCCACCCGCTCATCAAAAAATTTTTCGAGCTCGCGTTTCAATTCCTCGACAACACCGCCACAGCCCTCGATAATCTCGATGCCGGTATTATCGAAAAGAATGGCAAACAGAATGTGCTCCGTACTGACATATTCGTGTCGTCTTTTCTTGGCTTCCTTGACGGCCAATCCGAGTGTCGCACTGAGTTCCTTACTGATCATGGTTTATTCCTTTTCCATGGTGCATTTTAACGGGAACCCATTCTCACGGGCCAGATTGTGAACGGTGTGGACTTTGCTTTCGGCCACTTCATACGTATAGATACCGCAAAGCCCCGATCCTTCGTTGTGAACATGGAGCATGATACGCGCCGCTTCATCGTAATGCTTGTGGAACACCTTTACAAGAATCTCCACGACAAACTCCATGGTCGTGTAATCATCATTGAGCAACATAACCCTATACATGGCAGGCTCACGCACCTCGGTAGCACGCTTTGGAAAAAGCGCAATGTCAGAATCGGATTGGTGCTGGCTCATTGATGGTGATTACCTCCAGAATGACTGTTCGGAATCGTTTACCCGCAGGTAGGGATTGATTAAGACCATTCAATGATAAGCATCATCAACCGCAATTGTAAAGGGCTGCAACCATATGCAGGGGAGGAAAAAAGAGCGCTGGCAGATACACTGGGAAATGAGTCCGTCACGGCCATCCGGCAAGACCGCGCCCCATGTTCCGGCACAACCCCAACGGTGGCCTATATGCTCCGACGTTGTTTTGACAGCCCCCAGCGCAGCCGCCGGCTCAGGGCGTTCTGGCCGATCCATAACCTGTCGCCGGCCATTTTGGGGCCGGTTCGGTGAATCGGTTCATGGTCGCCGTCACATCGCTCCCCATTCAGCAGACCGCTTGGGGCTTGGCGCTTTAACAAGCGCTATCCTCTGATCGAACTGCCAGGTGCTAACGGCCGCAGCAATGTTTGTACTTCTTACCGCTGCCACAGGGACAGGGGGCATTGCGACCGACTTTTTTGTCGGACTTGCGCACGGGCTTCTTTTTGGGGGGCGGGCTGTCGCCGCCACCTGAGAACACCATTTTCTGCTCATTTGGCCGACGCAGTTGTTCCACCGGTTCCGATTCAGCCAATTGAACCCGGAAAAGAATCCCGACGGTTTCTTCCTTGATGCGCTCGACCATATCCTGAAACATGTCAAACCCCTCTTTTTTGTAAACGATGAGAGGGTTCTGCTGGGCATAGCCGCGCAGGCCGATGCCCTCCTTGAGATGATCCATGCTCAGGAGATGGTCCTTCCAAAGGCTGTCTACGGTCATCAGCATGATATGTCGTTCAAGAGCGCGCATATTGTCCGACCCGATGGCCGTTTCGCGCAGCCGGTAAGCGGCAAGTACGGCATCTTCGATAAACTGGGCCAGCCCGTCGGCATTCAGCCCATCCTGGGTATCGGCATCCGGACTCTCAAGCCGGAAGTTGAACTGTTTGGTGATGCGTTCGCTCAACCCGTTCCAATCCCATTCCTCGGGGTGCGAACGCTCGTCCGCATATTCTGCGGCCAGATTGTCGGCCATTTCACGGATAATGGTCTCGATGGTGTCTTTCAGGTCTTCACCGGTAAGAATCTCGCGGCGCTGCTGGTAAATCACCTCGCGCTGCTGGTTCATGACATCATCGTATTCCAGCAGCTGTTTTCGAATTTCGAAGTTATGCCCTTCGACCTTGGATTGGGCATTCTCAATGGCCCGGGTGATCAACGCATTTTCAATGGGCTCCCCCTCTTCCATACCGAGTTTGTTCATGATGGAAGTGATGCGCTCACCGCCGAAAATGCGCAGCAAGTCATCTTCCAGGGCCAGGTAAAAACGGCTTGATCCCGGGTCGCCCTGACGTCCGGAGCGCCCCCGCAACTGGTTGTCGATCCGGCGGCTTTCATGCCGCTCCGTGCCAAGGATGTGCAACCCCCCGAGATCGGTGACGCCTTCCCCGAGGACGATGTCGGTACCGCGACCGGCCATATTGGTGGATATCGTTACCGCCCCCTTCTGCCCGGCCTGGGAAATAATCTCAGCCTCTTTCTCGTGATTCTTGGCGTTCAATACCGTATGGGGTACCCCCCGTTTCTTGAGCTTTTTGCTGAAACTCTCGGACACATCGATGGAAATTGTGCCCACCAGAACCGGCTGGCCCTTTGCGTGGCATTCCATGATCTCTTCCAGGGCGGCCTCGAATTTCTCTTTGCGGGTTTTATAGATGACATCCGAAAAATCTTTACGGATCATCGGTTGATTCGTGGGAATGACGACCACGTCCAGATCGTAGGTTTTTTTGAACTCTGCAGCCTCGGTATCGGCTGTACCGGTCATTCCCGCAAGTTTGTCATACATCCGGAAATAGTTCTGGAAGGTGATGGAGGCCAGGGTTTGGTTTTCATTTTCGATCCGCACATTTTCTTTGGCTTCCAGGGCCTGGTGCAGACCTTCACTATAGCGCCGGCCCGGCATCAATCGCCCGGTGAACTCGTCCACGATAATGACTTCACCGTTTTTGACGATATAATCAACGTCCCGCTTGAACAGGGTATGCGCTTTCAACGCCTGTTGAACATGGTGCAGCAGATCAATGTTTTTAGGATCATAAAGGTTGTCGACCTTCAAGAGGTGCTCGGCATGCGCCACGCCATCTTCCGTGAGTGTGACGCTGCGGGCCTTCTCGTCGATCGTGAAGTCCGCCTCCTTTTTCATCTGCGGTATGACGCCGTTCACGTGGTAGTAAAGCTGGGTCGATTTTTCAGCCGGCCCGGAAATAATCAACGGTGTGCGCGCTTCGTCAACCAAGATGCTGTCCACCTCGTCCACAATGGCAAAATGGAGTTCGCGCTGAACGAGGCCGTCCTTCTGAAATTTCATGTTGTCGCGCAGGTAATCGAATCCGAATTCGTTGTTCGTGCCGTAAGTGATGTCAGCGCCGTAGGCCGCCTGGCGTTCGGCGTCATCCAGGCCGTGCACGATGCACCCGACGTCAAGGCCTAAAAACCGGTATATCTGCCCCATCCATTCGGCATCACGGCGGGCCAGATAGTCATTCACGGTGATCACATGAACCCCTCGTCCGGTCAGGGCGTTAAGGTAGGCCGGCAGTGTCGCCACAAGGGTTTTCCCCTCACCGGTTTTCATTTCCGATATCTTACCGTCATGCAGGACCATACCGCCGATCAACTGACAATCGAAATGCCGCATGTTTAAAGTTCTGGCCGAGGCTTCCCGGACAAGTGCAAAAGCCTCGGGCAAGAGATCATCCAGCGGTTCGCCATTGGCGAACCGTGCTTTCAAATCTCCAGTCATGGCCCGCAGGGCATCGTCATCAAGGGGTTTGATACCGTCTTCAAGTTGATTGATGCGGTCCACCACGGGATTCATTTTTTTGAGAATCCGTTCGTTCTGACTGCCGAATATTTTGGTTAAAAACTGTCCCAGCATGAGGGTACGCGTTTCCTTTCTGTTGAGTCGAAGCCATTGCCTTTGATGACTCCCTTACTCTGCCCCCCGGACGATGTCAACTCGTTCACCAGCGGTTAAACTGCCGCGATCACCGAATGAAATGTTTCGTCAACCATCGCGTTTGGAACAGGGTGCGCAAAAGAGTACGGAGGCCGCTACGCTGGCATCGCTGCTATGAATCACCATGGATAAGGAAAGGGCTGACGATGGGCGCCCTGCGCGGAGGATTCCCGGTGCCGACAGGGTGCCATCGGACCGATGCGGGCCCCTTAAAAAACCGACGGGGCATTCCCTTGCCCGGTGGTTCTCCTCCCCCATCCGGCATGAGCCATACCCCGTTGTTACGGCGAACTTTAATTTAGTTGAGAATATACTTTTCAGGATTCACGGGCACGCCATTCAAACGGACCTCATAATGGACGTGAGGACCGGTGCTGCGCCCGGTATTGCCCATTTTGGCGACGACATCCCCCCTCTTGACCTTTTCCCCTCGCTTGACTTCAAAACTTTTCAGGTGGCCATAGCGCGTAACGAGACCGTAGCCATGATCGATAATCAGCAGATTGCCATACAGCCCCTTCTTCTTGGCGTAGGTCACAACACCATCGGCCGGCGAAATAACGGGACTTCCTTCGCGATTGGCAATATCAAAGGCGGGGTGAAGTTCCTTTCGTCCGGTAAACGGTGAAATCCGGTAACCGAAACCTGATGAAATCCACCCCTTGGCCGGACGGATAGACGGCGTGCAGGCCAGCAGATTCTTCTTTTCTTGCAACTGCCCCAAGAGGGATGAAAAATCCTGCTCCTGATTGAACGACGCCCCCTCGAGTTGTTCGATCTGGTCATGCATCGACCGAATTAGATCGGATTGGTCGCGCCGCAAGGATAGACCTGTGTCCAGATCCTCGGGTGTGGCACCGCCGACACCGAAGAGGTTGTCCTCCTTGGCAGCTTTTTCGAGATTCGCAATCACGCGAATCTTCTTTTCAAACGAATCCAACGCAACCAGATTCATTTTAAGCTGATTGATTTCATTTGCAAAATAATCAATCTGACGCTTCTGGTGGACAATCTCAGCATCCCGGGATGTTATTTTATCGTTGAGTACGGCCACTTGGGCGGCTGTATTTTTCAGGCTCATATAGTCTTGAACCAGCCATCCGATCCCTGTCAGTACGACGATACTGAGCACAGCGCCTGCTGCCAGGGCCAGTTTACTCGAAGAAAACTGGCGGATACGAGACCCATTGCCGCTAAGGAGAATGAATGTAATTCTGTTTCGCATGATCACCCTGCCACATTCTCAGTCGATTTACCCGATCGATCTGCCACCATCGACGGGCCTGTTCAGGTTTATCGGGCTACCGGACATATTCGGGTATTCTGTATAATTTAAGTATGATGCCATTTAGAGCTCCGACTGTCAAGATGTCTATGGCAGCCCCTTTAAACACCTAAGGAAGCCTCTCGTCGCCACCGGTGGTCATCAAAGCTTTTAGGTCACGCGACATTAAAAAACGCCCTCGGGCTTGCACCCCGAAGGCGTTGTCATTGGAACCTTCGGTGACCCGGCTGTCCTGGCCTCTCAGCTTTAGACCCGTGGCTGTGCGTCCCCGTTTTTCAGCGGGTTTGCCTTTTCGTGGTTATGCGTCAATGGTATTGTTTCAATGTCACTATCGGACTCCGGAACCATTGCGGATTTCCGATAAATACAATACTACATCAATCCCAGCTTGAATTTCAAGCTTTTTAATGTATTTTTCATCAGCATGGTGATGGTCATGGGACCAACCCCGCCCGGTACCGGGGTAATCGAACCGGCAATTTCCTTGGCGGCATCGAAATCCACATCCCCTTGGAGAATGGCAATTTTCTTGCCGGTTTTTTCGCTGATTTTTTCACCAACCCGATTCACACCCACATCAATGACGCATGCCCCCGGTTTGATCCATTCCGGTTTGACCAAGCCCGGCACACCCGCGGCTACAATCAATATATCGGCACGCTGACAATGGGCCTTTAGATCTTTTGTTCCGGTATGCACGATCGTGACAGTGGAGTTCGCCCCCTCACCCTTTTGGAGCATCATGTTGGCAATGGGCTTTCCCACAATGTTGGAGCGCCCCACCACGACGACTTCCGCTCCCTTGGTGTCCACCCCGGCCCGCACAATCATTTCCTGGATACCCGCCGGCGTACAGGGCGGGAATTTGACTTCATTGCCGCCGATCATCAGACGCCCAACGTTGACCGGGTGGAAACCGTCCACATCCTTGTCAGGATCGATGGCATTGAGCACCTTTTTCTCATCGACATGCTTGGGAAGGGGCAACTGGACAAGAATGCCATTGATGGAATCGTCTTTGTTGTATTTGTCGATCAAAGCCAAGAGATCTTCTTCGGAGATGTCCACCGGTTGGGTATCTTGAATTTCATTGAAACCGACCCGATGGGCTGTTTTTATTTTCAGTGTAACGTAGGAGATGGACGCCGGATTCTCTCCTACCAGAATGGTCACCAAACCGGGTACAACACCATGTTTCTCTTTGATTTCAGCGACTTCGGCCGTAATTTCCTCGAGGATTTGCTCGCGGATCTCGGTCCCCTTGATCAGCTTGGCTGTCATGTTTGTTCTCCTTTCACCAAATTGAAAATAGAATGTGTGGATACCCCGCAGGGTAAATGTGGACGGCTAACGCCCTTAGTGTCTATTTAATCAATGCAATTTTGTCAAGAATTCAAACCATTACACGGCTATTTTCCATGCTTCACAGGGGAAAAGGGGCCGGCATCAACCCAGCTGTGTCATCAAAACCAAACATCAGATTCATGTTCTGGACCGCCTGGCCGGCCGCGCCTTTGACCAGGTTGTCGATGGCCGATATCAAAATCAATGTCCCCCCGGCCTCGTCCAACTGAAAACCGATATCGATAAAATTGGTTCCCCGCACATTGCGTGTATCTGGAATTCGGTCATGGCAGAGTCTTACGAAAGGACACGCGCCATAACTGTCCTCTAGACATGCCGCGATGCTTTTGGCATCCACGGATGGCATCGTCTGCGCATAGCATGTCGTCAGCATGCCCCGGCTCATGGGCAGCAAATGGGGAACGAAAGTAAGGTGTACGTCATATCCCGCTGCCAGGCTCAAAAGCTCATCCATTTCGGGATTATGGCGATGCGCTGCCACTTTGTAGGCTTTGAAAGACTCGGTTACCTCACAAAAATGGGTCGCCTGGCTCGGGCTCCGACCGGCACCGCTGACACCGGATTTGGCGTCGGCCACCAAATGGGCCGGCGATACAAGCCCCTGCCCGATCAATGGCATCAGAGGCAACAGCACACTCGTCGGATAGCAGCCGGGGTTTCCAATCAACCGGGCGTCCCGGATGCGATCGGCATACACTTCGCTGAGGCCATAAACAGCCTGCGCCAGCAGTTCCGGTGCCGCGTGCGGTTGATAGGCCGCCTCGTAGCGATGCACGTCGGTGAACCTGAAATCGGCCGACAGATCGATGACTCGCAGACCGGCGTCCAGAAGTTCCGGCACGATATTCATGGGAACCTTGTGCGGCAACGCCAAGAAAACCATGTCGGCCATGGTCTTGATGCGCTCGATTTCGTATGCTTCACAAACCAGATCCGTTAGACCGGTCAGCGCCGGATAAATCGTCGCAAAAGAATGGCCGGCGAATTGACGGGATGTGACCGTCGTAAGAGTGACATTCGGATGTCCGATCAGAATCCGCACCAGTTCCGCTCCGGCATAGCCGGAGGCGCCCACTACGGCAACTCGGCGCATAATACCTCCTATCGGGTGGAATAAAAAAGTCGAAACGCGATCCCTGCTCCGTCTATCAGAGAAATCGCTGGGATTCAAGGGACATGCAGCGCGACTAATGCCCTGGCGATTCACCATATATGGTATTGTTCTTGACGAGGAACCCAATAAATTGTATAGGCCTGATGGAAACCTTCTCATAGAAGAAGGCCGCATACGTCAAAAGAAACGCTATCGCAAGCGGGGCGCATCTCATCTGGGAAATGGCATGAATCGTCGAACGTTTCTTTTAAAATCGCTGTTCTGGACCCTTTCCAGCACCGTGGGTCTGTCCCCTTTTGCAAATGCCCGGGCCATGGGCCGACACCCCCGTGAAGCCCGCATGGCCATCATTATTGATGATATTGGTTACAGCCGCAGGCGCGCGGCATCCTTTCTGGATATCAACGCCAACCTGACCTTTGCCATTCTGCCGCACCTGCCCTATTCGGTAGAATTGGCCCGTCGCATTCATGCGCAAGGCCACGAAATCCTCTTGCACCAACCCATGGAACCCTATGACGGCCATTTGGACCCCGGCCCCGGCGCCTTGTTTGTGGGGGACAGCGCCCCTCATATCGAGAACGTCCTCGCCACCAATATCAAAGCCGTACCGTTTGCCAAGGGCGTCAACAATCATATGGGATCCCGTTTCACCTCCAATGGCGAAGAAATCCGCTACGCCCTCAAGGCCATCAAGCGCCGGGGGCTGTTTTTTATCGACAGTCTGACATCGCATCACTCCAAGGCCTATCGCACCGCCTGTGGATTGCACATGACCAGCGGGCGCCGGGATACATTTTTGGACAACGATCGCTGTCCGCAGACGATCCTCAATCACCTTTACAACGCCATGAACCGAGCCTTGGTATATGGTCATGCCATCGCCATCGGGCACCCCTACCCCGAGACAGCCGCTGCTTTACGGTTGTTCTGGTCCGAAGTCCAGGACACACCGCTATGCCTAACTCCGGTATCCCGTCTGCTTTCCAAATCCGCCTGACGCCCTCAGACCCTGCGCAGGCCCGTGGCCCGCAGGGGGCAATCATTCCCCATGATATCAGGTGTCGACAAGAAAACCATAAACCGTTATAGGTGATGGCATCCTTGCCATTGTGGACAACACGTGGCCAACCGCAGGCAAACATGCCATGACGAACCGCGCGGTTCATTGCCCATAATGCCCCGTTACCCAACCCAAAGGAAGGATCATGACCACTGAAAAAGCCGCCACCGCCCCCTTGTCATCCGAAGAGGGGCGATGCCTGGTTCGCCTGGCCCGAACCATCATTGCCGATCAGTTGAAGCGCCCCTTGCCGGACGATGAGCGCCAAAGCGTGGAAACCGCACTTCAGGCCCCCATTTTTTCCCGCCCGAGCGGGGTCTTCGTTACGCTGAATAAAAAAGGCCACCTGCGGGGTTGCATCGGAACCCTGGCTTCTTCCGAAACACTAAAGGAAAACGTCCGCCGCAATGCTGTTAACGCCGCTTTCCATGATCCGCGATTTCCGCCGTTGGAAGTACAGGAACTGGATCAAATCGCCATCGAGGTCAGTGTGTTGACCCCGCCTGAACCGCTGGCATACGACGATGGGGAAGACCTGATCGACCGACTGCGCCCCGGCATCGACGGGGTTATTCTGAGGAAAGGCGCTGCCAGTGCCACTTTTCTGCCCCAAGTGTGGAAGCAACTTCCCCGCTGCCAGGATTTTCTTTCCCACCTGTGTTTGAAGGCCGGTCTACCGGCCCAGGCCTGGCGGGAAAGTCATCTCGACGTTGAAATTTATCAGGTCCAGTACTTTGAAGAAGACGGGGACTGATCCGACGGCGGGAACCGTTTCAACGGTCGGTTCAAGCTCATATCGGGGATGATGAAAAGGATGTTAGTGGCTGTTGGCGGGTGTTTTTCGACGGCGACGGATAACGTTACCACGACTGGCACTCTGAAACCATTGCCGATTCAACTCTTCTTTTAACAAGCTGCGAAGATCCTCATAGGCCTCCTGACCCGTCAGTCGGTAGCCCATGGCGCGCAACTCCTGACGCAGTTCGCGCTCGTCATGCTGTCGGTCGGTGACCGACCGATCTTTGTCTTTCTTTTTCATGGCAAAAACCTCATGGCACCACCGTGCCCATTTTTTTTGAAATCGAATTCCCAGGTAAGGTAGTGAAATCCCCCCATTGGGTTTTTGCCGCTTTTATATGAGTCACGATGACCCGTCAAGACGAAATCATGCCGGTCGCAAAAACTGCGGAATCCTTTTTCCTGCCGCCTGATCGATCAGAGCGTTTCCGACCATCCCCCAACAGACCCCGCCGCCGGAGGGTTGGCCTTTGGCGCCATTAACGCCTGCAAGGCGTCATAAGCGGCAATATGCTGCTCAATGTAACCGATCCCTTTCGCAATAAGGGTCAGGGCCTCTTGGTCGCGGATGAACGCATCGTAAACTTTGACCGACATAATCAAATCGCGCGATTTTTGACGTGCGTCGTCAATGTCCTTGACACGAAGGGTAAAATAGTCCGACCGGCGGTCCACACGAATGTATTCGATAATGGACAGCAATTCCCACTGGTAATAAGCGATAAGATTGGCCTGATCGATGAAACGCGCCGCGCTCTGGATCTCCGCCAACCGATCACCGCCCTGTTCGATATGCTTGCGTGCGGCCGCATGCAATTTACTGTGAATAATTTTCAACTCATGGTAGTTCAGATAAAGTTGCTCGACCTCCGATCGCAATGGCCCGTAGTCGGGTAGCGCCGCGTGTCGGGCACATCCCACCATTATTACAAGGCATAGAGCACCGCCCAGCCCTAACGAATATAGCGTTTTTTTTTGCATAACGCCTTCCCGTTTGTCAGTGGTCTTACCCTCAGACGTATCTTTACCCGCCGGCGCCGGCAGCGTTAAACGCATCAGAAACGATCTGCCGGGCATCGGCCTGGATCTGATGGAGATGATCCAACCCCTGAAAACTTTCCGCGTATATCTTGTAAATGTCTTCCGTCCCGGAAGGACGTGCCGCAAACCACCCGTTGGCCGTCACCACTTTGAGCCCGCCTATGGCAGCCCCGTTTCCGGGCGCCTGGGTCAGTTTGGCAATAATCGATTCCCCGCCGAGTGTGTCGGCCACGACCTGATCCGGATGCAGGGCGGCCAGACAGCGCTTCTGCTCCGCCGTAGCCGGTGCGTCCAAGCGCTCATAATAGGGGGTGCCAAAGGTGCGGATCAATGCTGCATAGCGTTCGCCGGGGTCCTCTCCGGTCACCGCCATGATTTCGGCGGCCAGCAAATTCATGATGATGCCATCCTTGTCCGTGGTCCATACCGTGCCATCCCGACGCAGGAAACTGGCCCCGGCACTCTCCTCGCCTCCGAACAGGCAACTGCTGTTCAGTAGGCCGTCGACAAACCATTTGAACCCTACCGGCACCTCCCAAAGCGTGCGGTTTATACTTTGCGCCAGACGATCGATGATCCCCGAGCTCACCAATGTCTTTCCGATGCTGCCGGAGGCAGGCCAATTTTGACGATGCCCGATAAGATACTGGATGGCAACCGCCAGATAATGGTTGGGATTCATCAGGCCCGCCATCGGGGTAACGATGCCGTGCCGATCGACATCCGGATCATTGCCAAAGGCGATATCGTAACGGTTCCGCAACTGGATGAGGCGGGCCATGGCAAATGATGAGGAGCAGTCCATGCGGATGCGGCCGTCCTTATCAACGGTCATAAACCGGAAATCGCTTTCCACAGCATCATTGACGACATCCAGCTTCAATCCATAGCGTTCGGCGATGGCCGGCCAGTAGTCGACGGCCGCCCCGCCCATGGGATCCACCCCGATATGGATCCGGGCATCCCGGATCGCCGCAAGATCGACCACCTGTTCCAGGTCATCGACATAGGCCCCCATGAGGTCGGCCTCACGCACGCAGGACAGGCGGCTGCCTTCACGGGCGGCAACGCGTTTGACATCATGGTTGCCGGCTGCCATGAGGGCGTTGGCCCGCGATTCAATCCACTGCGTTACGGCACTGTCCGCAGGCCCCCCATGGGGCGGGTTGTATTTGAGGCCACCGTCTTCCGGGGGATTGTGGGAGGGTGTGATGACAATACCGTCCGCCAGGCCATCAAGTCGGCCCTTGTTGTGGCCCAGAATCGCGTGAGAAATAACCGGTGTAGGCGTATAGGCGCTTTGCCGGCATGTGACGGTCATCACGCCATTACCGGCCAGGACCTCCAATACGGACAGCATGCTCGGGGTCGAAAGGGCGTGGGTGTCCTTGCCGAGGAAAAGAGGGCCATCGATCCCCTGGTGCTTCCGGTAGTCGCAGATCGCCTGGGTTACGGCCAGAATGTGCGTTTCGTTGAAACTCCCTTTCAAAGATGATCCCCGATGACCGGATGTTCCAAAGCTCACCCGCTGCGCCCCGATGGACGCGTCGGGAGAATCACTGTAGTATCGGCTGATCAACATCGGCACGTCCACCCGCAGTTCCCGGGGCGCCGGTTTTCCGGCCAGTGCATGCGTCCCCATAACCGTTTGACCTCTCTCTTTTTAATCGATAAAGCCGTTAAGGCAACTTGTCGGCCGCATTCTCTCCATGACCTTCGTGGTGAAAATCAACCGCCGTCCGTCTGGGGAAAAGTGGTGTTGGCGTAAAGATATTCCATTTTCTCTTTATGTTTAAGTTCTTCATTGGCAATTTTGTAAAGCATGTCATAAACACGACTGCCCTCATCGTAGAGCATGGCCAATTCCGAGTAGAACCGGTAAGAGCGGAGTTCCCTGTGGGAAGCGATCAGGAAGACTTCGGACCGGCTCATGTCTTCTTCCACTTCCGGCTCTTCCAGGTGTTCGGCGATCTTGTAGTAGACCACATCCGACAGGCGCATGGCATCGGGCCCCACCCCTTCGGCACGAAATTTTTCCAGAAACGCCTTGTGCTTCTTTTCCTCTTCGCTGATCCAGGCAAGCGTCTCACGGGCAGACGGATCGGCCACTTTCCCAGCCAGATCCGTGTAGAAGCGAGAGGCGTCCTCTTCCCTTGCAATGGCGATATCGATGTACTCCAATAGTTTTTCATCGAGCATAGCGGCGATTTCCTCCCTGCGGTCATAGAGTCCATGGCGCATCGGCCGACATCGGCGTTTCGGTACCGCACCGGAAGCACTGGCCGGGCCGGAACAATGGAAATGATGGGGGTACGGAAGAACGGTTGAAAAGTACCAACAAGGTGTATCTTAATCACCCCTGCCCTTTTTGGCAACCATGCGTTTGTTGGCGCATAGGATGGACGAAGGCTTTGCCCTCAGGCTGGCGGCACCCTTGGCTGTGCCTTTTTGCGGTTGTATCCATTCATTCGGATACGGCGCCCCTCCCGATACCAGTCAACGGCTGCCCGCGGAGAGCGATGCGGCTGGCCGCCGGCTGTCTCAGGCGTAACGCACCTCGTTGTAAAACGTGCTGGCTTCCTCCACCGAATCAAAAAGCAGCCAATCCTTCCAGATAACCCGTCCACCGCGCTGGCGGGTGACTTCGACGGTGGTGCTGCCATGGTATTCAAAGGCTTCCTTGTAATCGGGGTAATGGGTCTGTCGTTCCATGTTGCCTCCTTGGGATTGAAATTGACGGCAAATTCCAATAAGGGAAACGGTCGGGTGCCGCATTTAGCCCCCTTCCTAACATGGCGGTGTGACAGATCCGGTCACACGTCTGATATTAATTTTATTTTTTTGACGTTCGATCGCATGCCATCCATCACCACCGAAAAAGGAGGTGCCCATGGCACGGGGCGACCAGTTAGCCCGCCAGTGGACCATTATTCAAAGCTTGTTGGCATCCCGTACGGGAAAAACCATTCCCCAACTGGTCGAAGTCCTGGGATGTCACCGACGCACGGTCTATCGTGATCTGGAGGCCCTGCAAAGCGCCGGTTTTCCCTTGTACAGCGATCAAGCGGAAGGGCACTCACGATGGTATCTGATCGAAAGTGCCCGGCAATCCGTTCCGATTCCCTTCAGCATCACGGAGTTGATGGCGCTTTACTTCAGCCGTGATTGGCTGAAAGTCCTCGAAAATACGGTGTTCCACGAATCGCTGGAATCGCTTTTCCAGAAAGTTAAAGCGACCCTGCCGCCGGAAACCAACCGCTACCTGGAAACCTTCCGGCATACGGTCAAAGTGCGCGCTCAACCGCATAAACACTATGGCGCCTATCGGGAAACACTGGATCGCATCAACCAGGCCATCATCGACCGGACGGTCCTGCGCATCGACTATTACACCATGAGCCGCAAGCAGCGCAGCCAGCGTCGGATCGCACCCTATCGCCTGTGGTTTTTCGACGGAACCTTCTACCTGGTCGCGTATTGCTACCTTCGTGAGGATGTCCGGGTCTTTGCCGTCGATCGGATCCGCGGCCTCGACACCCTGGCCGAAACCTTCCACCGCCCCGACGAGGGCGTTGTGGACGGCTTCATGGAAGCCAGTTTCGGTGTTTTCCGCGGGGAAAAGGTCCAGGTGGCGATACGCTTTTCCCCCCAAGTGGCCGGCTATATCCGTGAAAAGAGCTGGCACCCCACCCAAAAACTGACCCGCTTGAAGGATGGTGCCGTGCTTTTCGAGGCCGAGGTGGCCGGGACGGAGGAAATCAAGCACTGGATCATGCAGTGGGGTGCCCAGGCGGAAGTCCTGACGCCCGACGCCCTGCGCCGGGAAATCCAAACGGAAGCCATGGGTCTCCTGAAGCGCTACGGTGGTGGCGAACCGCCTGCCAAGACCGGTTAAAGCACATCTTCACTCACGAACGCCTGACGTGCCGGCATGGACGTTAGTCAACGGGGCCGTATGGCGATTAGAGAAGCTATTCGCGATGGTGCGTCCTTGTGCCGACTGGCGCCTTCACGGCTGGCAACGGTCTTTAGCGCCGGAAAGGCCCGGGACAACTCATTGTCCCGCAGGAGATGGTCGCGCCCGAATTTTCTTCCCGCGGCAGGATCTTTCTCTTGCAGATAGGATTCAAAGATCAGGACGCCACCGGGGGACAGGCCATCTTGGATGGCCGGGAACAGGTGTCGCAGCAGGAAGCGGGTGTTGACGATCAACTGATAGCGCCCCGGTAAAATGCGGAACGTATCCAGGCTCTGGCAGATGCGGATGATAGACGCCGATCGGCAGACAAAACGTTTGAAGCCCTCCTCGGATATATCCACCGCATCCACTTGGAATCCGCATGCCGCCAGGAAACAGGCATTGCGGCCGTTGCCGCAGGCGACATCCAGAGCCCGACCGGCCGGTGCGAGATGCCAGAATTCCCGCACGATCCGGGAAGGCGTCGCGGCGAATTGCTGCTCCCGATACTTGCGGTTCCATTTATCCCGATCCGATGGCATCCGTCCCCTCATCGCAGCCGAAATGATAGTGCCGGCATAGCAACCGGCGGGGG
>Ga0207799_100179_pt1 | contig 49818 bp, 45 predicted proteins | sample TtanPargueraPR_4_FD_187742 | JGI IMG/M metagenome (GOLD analysis project Ga0207799, IMG submission 187742) | Aerobic enrichment media microbial communities from Bioluminiscent Bay, La Parguera, Puerto Rico - Tt and M2 (SPAdes) | ecosystem: Environmental > Aquatic > Marine > Unclassified ...
CCGGCCGCGCCCTCCAGCAGCAGCGGCCGGCCCAGCACCATGGCGATATGCAGCGCCATGGCCAGGTCGTCGGAGGCGACATAGCCATGTTCGGACAGATCGCCTTGAAGGGTTTGCCAGTCACGCATCGCGGTCAGCCGGGGCGGCGATGCGCCGCCCCGTCCCTTGTCCCTCAGCCATGCAGGCCGAGCTGTTGTGCGGTCTTCCAGATCCGCCACTGGTCATGCGGCATGTGGCTCTGCCGCAGGCCGAAGGCGCGGAATGCATCGTGCACCGCGTTCGAAAACGCCGGCACGCCCCCCACGTTCGGGCTTTCGCCCACGCCCTTGGCGCCGATCGGGTGATGCGGGCTGGGCGTTTCGGTGTGATCGGTGGTGTAGTGCGGCGTCTCCCATGCCGTGGGCAGGAAGAAGTCCATGAAGGTGCCGGTTTTGACGTTGCCGATCTCGTCATAGGCGATCTCCTGCCCCATGGCGATGGCCAGCGCCTCGGTGAGGCCACCATGGACCTGCCCCTCGATCACCATCGGGTTGATCCGGGTGCCGCAATCGTCCAGCGCGTAGAACTGGCGGATTTCGTGCTGCCCGGTATCCACGTCGATCTCCATCACGCAGATATAGGCCCCGAAGGGGTAGGTCATGTTCGGCGGGTCGTAGTAGCTGACCGCCTCCAGCCCCGGCTCGACGCCGGGAATGGCCTGATTATAAGACGCATAGGCGATCTCGGCCATGGTCTTGAAGCGCTCGGGCGCGCCCTTGACCACGAAACGGTCCACGTCCCATTCGACGTCGTCGTCATGCACTTCCAGCAGGTAGGCCGCGATCATCTGCGCCTTGGCGCGGATCTTGCGGCCGGCCATCGCCGTCGCGGCACCGGCCACGGGCGTCGAACGCGACCCGTAGGTCCCGAGCCCGTAGGGAGCGGTGTCCGTGTCGCCCTCTTCGATGGTGATCGAGTCGGCGGGGATGCCGATCTCGCTCGCCAGGATCTGGGCGAAGGTGGTGGCGTGACCCTGTCCCTGGCTGATCGTGCCGAGACGGGCGATGGCCGAGCCGGTGGGGTGGATGCGGATCTCGCAACTGTCGAACATGCCCATCCCCAGGATGTCGCAGTTCTTGACCGGACCGGCCCCCACGATTTCGGTGAAATGCGTCAGCCCGATCCCCAAGAGCTTGCGCGTCTCACCGCGTTTGAAGGCCTCGACCCGCTCGGCCTGCTCCTTGCGCAGGTCGTCGTAGCCGACCGCCTTCAGCGCCTTGTCCCACGCGGTGTGATAGTCGCCGCTGTCATATTCCCAGCCAAGCGCTGACTGGTAGGGGAACTGATCCTTGCGGATGAAGTTGATCCGGCGCAGCTCGGCCGCGTCCATGCCCAGCTCGATGGCCAAGACCTCGATCATCCGCTCGATGAAATAGGCGGCCTCGGTCACCCGGAACGAGCAGCGATAGGCCACGCCGCCCGGCGCCTTGTTGGTGTAGACGCCGTCGACGCCGACATAGGCCACCGGGATGTCATAGCTGCCGGTGCAGATATGGAAGAACCCGGCCGGGAACTTGGTGGGATCGGCGCAGGCGTCAAACGCGCCGTGGTCGGCGGTCACGTGGCAGTGCAGGCCGGTGATCTTGCCGTCCTTCGTGGCCGAGATCCGCCCCTTCATCCAGTAGTCGCGGGCAAAGGCGGTGGCCATCAGGTTGTCCATCCGGTTCTCGATCCATTTCACCGGTTTGCCGGTGACGATCGAGGCGACGATGGCGCAGACATAGCCGGGATAGACCCCCACCTTGTTGCCGAAGCCGCCGCCGATATCGGGGCTGATGACGCGGATGTTGTGCTCTTCGATGCCCGACAGGAGCGAGGCCACGGTGCGCACCACATGCGGCGCCTGGAAGGTGCCCCAGACGGTCAGTTTGCCGTTGACCTTGTCCATCGAGGCGACGGTCCCGCAGGTTTCCAGCGGGCAGGGGTGGGTGCGGTGGTAATAGACCATTTCTTCGGCCACCACCTCGGCGCTGTCGATGGCCTGGTTGGTGGCCTCTTCGTCGCCCTCTTCCCACAGGAAGATGTGGTTGTGATGCTTGCGCGGGCCATGGGCCCCGTCGGCCCCGACCTCCAGATCCTCGCGCAGCACGACGTCGGATTGCAGCGACTCGAACGGGTCGGTGAGAACGGGAAGCTCCTCATACTCGACCTCGACCGCGGCGATGCCGTCGGCGGCGGCATAGCGGTTCTCGGCCACGACGAAGGCCACCTCCTGGCCCTGGAACAGCACCTTGCCGTCGGCGAGAACCATCTGCTTGTCGCCGGCGAGCGTGGGCATCCAGTGCAGGCTCAGCGGCTCCAGGTCCTTGGCGGTGAGCACGGCAAGGACGCCGGGCACCGCCATCGCGGCCTCGGTGTTGATGGATTTGACGCGCGCATGGGCATAGGGCGAGCGCACGAAATCGCCGTGGAGCATGCCGGGCAGTTTCACGTCGTCGACATAGTTGCCCTTGCCCTGGGTAAAGCGCACGTCCTCGACGCGCTTGCGCGAGCAGCCCATCCCCTTGAGGTTGGCGACGCGTTCTTCGCGGGTGGGAGGGTTCATCTCGTTCATTCCGCGGCCTCCTTCGTTGCGTTCATCTCGGCCGCGGCGGCCAGGATGGACTTGACGATGTTCTGATAGCCGGTGCAGCGGCACAGGTTGCCGGACATGCCGAAGCGCACCTCTTCCTCGGTGGGGTTCGGGTTCTCCTGCAGCAGCCGGTGGGCGCGGGTGATCATGCCCGGCGTGCAGAAGCCGCATTGCAGCCCGTGATGCTCGCGGAAGGCGCGTTGCAGAACATGCAGCGCGTCGGGCGTGCCCAGCCCCTCGATGGTGGTGATCTCGGCCCCGTCGGCCTGGGCGGCGAAGACGGTGCAGGATTTCACCGACTTGCCGTTCATCTCGACGGTGCAGGCCCCGCAATGGGTGGTCTCGCAGCCGATATGCGGGCCGGTGATGTTGAGCTGCTCGCGCAGCGTGTGGATCAGCAGCTCGCGCGGCTCGGCCAGCACCTCCTTGGGCTCGCCGTTCACGGTCAGCTTGATATGCATCTTGGTCATGATGTCCTCCCTCAAGCGCGCGACCAGGCGCGCTGGATGGCGCGGGCCAGGATTACGCCGGCGACGTGGCGCTTGAAATCGACCGGGCCGCGGTTGTCCTCGGTGGGCTCGATATCGTCGAGCATGGCGGAGATGGCGGCGGTGGTGGCCGCCTCGTCGCAATCGCTGCCCACAAGGGCGGCAGCGGCGGCCTCCGAGAACACCGGCACGTCGCTGAGATTGGTCATGGCGATCGAGGCGCTGGCCACCGTGTCCCCCTCCTTGGTCAGCAGCACGGCCGCGGCGGCGGTGGCATAGTCGCCGATCTTGCGCTTCTGCTTTTCATAGGCATAGCCGCCCATGGCCGCGGCGAAGGTGATCCGGGTCAGGATCTCTTCATCCTCGCGGGCGGTCATATAGGCGGCCTCGTAGAAATCGCGGGCGGCGACGTCGCGGGTGCCGTCGGGGCCGACCAGCGTGTAGGTCGCGCCCAGGCATTGCATCAGGCCGGGCATGTCGTTGCCCGGGTCGCCATTGGCCACGTTGCCGCCGACGGTCCCCATGTAGCGCACCTGCGGGTCGGCGATCTGCAGCGCCGCCTCCCGCAGGATCGGCGCGGCACGGAAAAGCTCATCGCTTTCGATCAGCTCGTGCTGGGTGGTCATGGCGCCGATCGACACGGTGCCGTTGTCGATCGAAACCCCCTTCAGCTCGGCGATGTCCTGAAGGTCGATCAGGTGGCCCAGATCGGCCATGCGCAGCTTCATCATCGGGATCAGGCTGTGCCCGCCCGCAAGCACGCGCGCCTCGTCGCCGTGGTCCTGCAAAACCCGGATGGCAGCCTGCACATCCGTCGGTCTGTGATACTCGAATGCAGCCGGTATCATGCTGTTCCTCCCTTTACCCGTTCAGCGGGCCTGTGCCGTCGGTTTTATGGGCGAGGGAGTGGCGGGCCAGCGCAGGGCCACCAGTTGAGCGCGCTTTCCAACGAAATGCGAATGGGCTGCACGAACGGCGTACGCAGGTGCAGAAAGGTGTCGGCTGCGACACTATGGCGCGTTTGTGCGGAGTCGGCGCCGTGTGGGCGACAAGCCTAGAGGCCGAGGCTGTCACGCACCTCGGCCAGGCGCGAGCGGCTGACCGGCACCTTGCCCAGCGCCTCGACCCCGTCGAAATAGCAGACGCCGGTGTCCTTCTTTCGCTCGAAGCTGCTGACGTGGCGGCGGTTCACCAGGTAGCTGCGATGGGTGCGGATGAAGTCCTCGCCGCCCACGCGGTTTTCCGCCTCGGAGATGGACCAGGGGCAGAACAGTTTCTCCGCGCCGACGTAGAGCAGCGTGTAATGCCCCTCGGCCCGGATCGCGGCCACCGCGTCGGCGCCGATGAAATGGGTGCGGCCGTCCTTTTCATAGGGCAGGCGGACCGGGGCAGGGGGCTCAGCCTCGGCGACAGGCGCGGGGGCCGGGGCGGTTTTGCCCGGTTGCGGGGCCGGGGCGGGCTCGGCCTCAGGCACGGCGAAGGTGACGCCGGTCAGCAGGAACGCCCCCGAGATCACGAAGGCCGCCAGCGTCACCCCGAAGGCCAGCGCTTCGTTGCTGATCCAGGGGCCGGCGGCGCCCGCCGCGGCGGTCTCGACGAAGCCGGTGCCGGCCATGGCGATGAAATGCACCGCGAAGACCGCAAGGCCGAAGCCCAGCGTGCCCAGGATGATGTTGCGCGCATCGCGGTTGCCATAGGCGATCCAGAAGGCCCCGATGCTGAGCGCCATCGACGCCGTCAGCGCCAGCGCCACGCCCCCCACCGTATAAACCGGCCGGCAGAGCTGGATGCCCGACATGCCCACGTAATGCATCACCGGGATTCCGACGCCCACGATCGCGCCCGCCAGCACGATCCGCCCCTTTGTGCGCCGTCCGAAATGCACGATCAGCAGCGCGATGCCGGTGATCAGGATCGCCAGCAGCGCCGAGATCAGCGTGATCAGCGCGTCATAGTAGAACAGCACCGGCAGGGTCAGCCCCAGCATGGCCACGAAATGCATCGACCAGATGCCGCCACCCAGCGCGACGGCCGACATCACCACTGCCATCTTGCGGCGCGGCACGGGCAGGTCCGAGGCGCCGCGCGTCAGCGACAGCCCCGTGAACCCGGCCATCATCGCGATGGCCAGCGACGCGGCGACCAGCAGGTAATCGTGAGAATATTCAAGCAATCCCCGAGCCCTCCCCGACCCGAAGGCATCGTCCTCCCGCCGGGACCGTAGCAGATGCCTTACCCGGCGGCAATTCTCGCCCGCGTTGCGCCTGTGGGCCTGCCTGCGCGCGGATGTCAGCGGGCATTTTCGTCCCCCTCCTGCTGCGGCGCCGGATAGGTGCGCTGATCGAGCGACGTGGTCGCGATCCGGGTCTTCAGGGTGTCGATGAGATGGCGCTCGGCCCGGTTCAGGCGCTTCTTGGGGTTGGTGACGAGGAAGATGTCCACCGCCGGCGGGTCGTCATAGGGCGGCAGCCGCCACAGAAGCCCGTCGCGGACGTCGCGCTCGACCACGTGCACCGGCAGCGCGCCGATCCCCAGCCCGCACTGGATCATGCGCCGGATTTCCTCGAGATGTGATGAGCGGCCGACGATGCGCTGGTCAAGCTCGTATTGCCGGCGCAGCAGCGCCACCGGCCGCAGCGCGTCGTTCAGGTCGTCGGTTTCAAAGGTCACCGCGTCCTGCCCCTTCAACGCCTCGATCTCCAGGTTCTCTTGCCCGAACAGGCGATGCGTCTGGCCGCAGTAGAAGCCGAAGAATTCGCGATAGAGCAGGTCGTATTCGAGGTCGGGAAAGCGCCGGTTCACCAGGCAGATGCCAAAGCTGCCGGCCTTGTCCTGCACCGCGCTGGCGACCCCCGCGGATGAGGTCGTGCGGATCCGGAAGGTGATCTTGGGGTGGGTGCGGTAGGTCTCGGTCAGCAGGTTGTCGAGCAGCGGCGTGATGACATGGCTGGCCAGCATGATCGTCACCTGGCCCGAAACCTCGGACCGGGCCTGCGTGGTCACGTCGCGCAGCCGGGCGATGCCGCCGTAAAGGTCGACACATTCGTTGTAGAGCGCACGCCCCGCCGCGGTCATCTGGAAATGCCCGCGCCCGCGCTCGATCAGGCGGGTGCCGAATTCGGCCTCCAGCCGCTTCAGCGCGAGGCTCACCGCGGGCTGGCCGCGCAGCAGCCGGTTGGCCGCCCGCGTGATGCTGCCTTCCTCGACGATGACCACGAAGGTGCGCAGCAGGTTCCAGTCCAGGTTGCTGACGAAGCGGTCCGGTGCCGATACATCATTTGAATCAATGCTTGCCATTTCGATTATCAATTTTGGCAATTTACGCGCCCCGTGCAATGGTTTTGTGGAACAGGGAAAAAACGGGGGAAGGCCGCGGATATGTCCGATGCGACGAACGGAATCGACAAACGTCCTTTCTATCTGCTGACGCCCTCCTTCGTGGCGATCACCGGGCTGGTGGTGATCCCCATGTCCTTCATCCTGGTCTATTCCTTCTATGAAAATATCGACCTGGCGGTGGACCGGGTGGCCTTCCAGTTCGGCAACTGGGAAGAGCTGTTCACCGACAGCTACTACCACGCGGCGATCTGGAAGACGCTGAAGATCTCGGTACTGGTGACGGTGATGGCCGCGGTGCTGGGCTATGTCCCGGCCTATTTCATCGCCATGACGCGGTTCCGGCACAAATGGCTGCTGCTGTTGCTGCTGATCCTGCCCTTCTGGGTGAGCTTCATCATCCGCACGCTGAGCTGGATTCACATCCTGGGCAACCAGGGGGCCATCAACGGGGTGCTGATGTGGCTGGGCCTGACGGATGAGCCGATCAGCATGATGTTCAACGAGTTCTCGGTGATGGTGGGCCTGATCCACGTCTTCCTGCCCTACATGATCCTGAACATCTATGTCAGCCTCGAAGGCATCGACGAAAACCTCGAACCCGCGGCCCGCACCCTGGGCGCCACGCCCTGGCAGGCCTTCCGCGAGGTGACGCTGCCGCTGTCTCTGCCGGGGCTCGCCGCCGGCAGCCTGCTGGTCTTCGTGTTGACCGGCGGCAGCTACGTCACGCCGCTGATCCTGGGCGGGCCCAGCGACTTCCTGTTCGGCAACCTGATCTACGACGCCGTGGTGACCGAGCTGAACTGGCCGATGGGCGCCACCCTGTCCTTCACCCTGCTGGTCCTGCTGGGGACCGTCGTCATCGTCTACAGCCGGTTCATGGGCCTGAACCAGCTGTCCAAGGCCTTTAGCTGAGGAGAGGGGAGAGATGCGCGCCTGGAGCCTGATCCGTTTCTACACCATCCTCGTCTACACCTTCATGTTCGCGCCGATCGCCGTGGTGCTGCTGCTGGCCTTCAACAACTCGCAGTTCGGCGGCTTCCCGATCGAGGGGTTCTCGCTGCGCTGGTTCGGAGAACTGTTCGAGAACGAGGCGATCATGCGCGCGCTGCGCACCTCGGTGGTGCTGGGGCTGCTGACGGCGGTGGTCTCGACCACCATCGGCATCCTCGCCGCGCTGGCGCTGGTGCGCTACCGGTTCCGCGGCAAGGACTGGATCACCACCTTCCTGATCTCGCCCGTGCTGGTGCCCGAGACGGTGCTGGCGGTGGGGCTGCTGATCTTCCTGCGCTGGCTGCACATGCCGCGTTCCTTCGGGCTCTTGCTGCTGGGGCACTCGATCATCGCGCTGCCCTTCGTGGTGCTGGTGGTGCAGGCGCGGCTGGTGGGTATCCGCAAGGACTACGAAGAGGCCGCGCGCAGCCTGGGCGCCAGCCCGGTGCAGACCTTCTTCGAGGTCACCTTCCCGCTGCTGATGCCGGCGATCTTTGCCGGGGCGCTGTTCGCCTTCACCATCTCTTTCGACAACATCACCGCCACGATCTTCTGGCGGCCCTCGGGCATGGAAACCGTGCCCACCCAGATCTTCGGCATGCTGCGCCATTCGGTCAGCCCCGAGATCAACGCGCTGGGCTTCGTGATGATCTGTATCACCGTGGGTGTGCCGCTCTTGGCCGGGCTGGTGGCACGCCGCTTCTCCCGAAAAAAAATATGAACCGGCCGACCAACAAGGAGTGAACCAATGACCAAGATGGATAGCACCAAACGCTACGAAAAGCTGCGAGAGGCAGTGGGGAACGGCGATGTCGACCGCCGCACCTTCTTTGGCCTGCTGGGCGCGGCGGGCGTGACCGCCGGCCTGTCGGGCGGCATCATGACCGCGATGGCCCGCCAGGCCCATGCCGCCGGCACCCAGCTGCATTTCGAGGGCTGGGGCGGCGTGGTGTCCGAGGCCCTGCGCCAATACGCCTTCGACCCCTACGAGGCCGCCACCGGCAACAAGGTGGTCGACGCCACCTTCGGCGGCGAGAACGAGGTGCTGACCAAGATCAAGGCGGCGGGCTCCACCGACGGCCACAACATCCTGCATAGTTCTGGCGTGAACTGGTACAAGCGCTGGGTCGACAACGGCTATGGCGTGGCGCTGAACGAGGACAACATCCCAAACCTCAAGAACGTGATGAGCGCGATCATCGAGCCGTTTCGCGCCATCACCCCCGACAGCCTCTCGGCCGTGCCCTACGACTACGGCACCACCGGGATCGCCTATAACACCAAGTATGTCTCGGAGGACGAGGCCAAGGCGCTGGGCGCGGACCTGCTGCTCAAGTCCGACCTCAAGGGCAAGGTCGGTGGCTGGGGCGGCGACTGGGCCAACCGGGCCTGGTATGGCGCGCTGCAGTCGGGCCAGGACCCGAACAAGATCGAGGACTGGGACGCGGTCTGGGACAAGGTGCGCGAGCATCGCGAACTGGTGCTGAAATACTGGTCTTCTGGGGCCGAGCTGATGGACCTGCTGGCCAAGGAAGAGATCTACGTGACCGAGGCCTGGTCGGGCCGCGTGGCCGCATTGCAGGAGCAGGGCCACCCGATCGCCTATATCGACCCGCCCAACGGCCTGGCCTGGATGGAGTCGATGTTCGTGCTCAAGGGCTCGCCGATGGAAGAGGCCGAGGCGCTGCTGAACTTCATGCTGGCGCCCGAGACCGCGATCGCGGTGGCCGACGGGCAGAACTACCCGTCCTCGCTCGACCCGACCAAGGTCGAGATGCCGGACTCGGTCAAGTCGCTGCCCGCCTTCGACCCGACCGGCAAGCTCGAGGGCCTCGTGTTCCGCGATCCGATCATGTGGAACGCGGCCGAGAAGAAGCAGGGCAAGATGTGGAACCGCGTCCAGAAGGGCGGCTGATCCGCGCACAACGCGGCCGGGGCGCGCGACGTGCCCCGGCCATCCCTTACTTCCCAACCAAACAGGACCCAACGCCATGGCGCGCGTCGAGTTGAAGAACATCAAGAAGTCCTACGGGCTGGTGAAAGCGGTGAAAGGGGCGGACGTGACCTTCGAAGAGGGCTCGTTCACCACCCTTCTGGGGCCGTCCGGCTGCGGCAAGACCACCATCCTGCGGATGATCTCGGGGTTGGAGACACCGACCTCCGGCGACATCCTCATCGGCGGCAATCGCGTCAACGACACCCCGATCCACAAGCGCAACCTGGGGCTGGTGTTCCAGAACTACGCGCTGTTCCCGCACCGCACGATCGGCGAAAACATCGCCTTCGGGCTGAAATACCGCAACGTGTCCAAGGCCGACGCGGCGCAGAAGGTCAAGCAGGCGCTGGACATCGTGCGCCTGCCCGGGGTCGAGGACCGCTATCCGTCACAGCTGTCGGGCGGTCAGCAACAGCGCATCGCCATGGCCCGCGCCATCGTGATCGAACCCGACGTGCTGCTGCTGGACGAACCGCTTTCCGCGCTCGACGCCAACCTGCGCGAGGATATGCGGGTGGAACTGAAATCCATCCAGCACCGCATCGGGGTGACCTCGATCTTCGTCACCCACGACCAGTCCGAGGCGCTGGCCATGTCCGACAAGATCATCGTGATGAGCGCCGGGCGGGTCGAACAGATCGGGGCGCCCGAGGAAGTTTACAACAACCCCGCCAGCGAATTCGTCGCCAATTTCCTGGGCGCCTCCAACCTGGTGGACGTCGACGTGGCCGCGCGCGAGAACGGCGCCGTGGTGCTCGACGTGCCGCATTTCGGCAAGACGCCGGTGCCGGCGGAACGCGCCACCAACCTGGGCGACGCCCGCCATGGCAAGCTGGTGATGCGGGCCGAAAAGCTGCACCTGTCCGACGGGCCCGCGCCCGAGGGCGCGGTCTGCGCCCAGGGCGTGGTCGAGGCCGTCGACTACCAGGGCCAGCTGGCCCGCTATTTCCTGCGCATCGGCGATACGCAGTTCCAGGCCATGAACATGATCGACGGGCATCCCTTCGCCGTTGGCGCCGAGGTCTCCGTCGTCCTCAACCCCGCTGATTGCAGCGTTCTCGCATCGGAGCAGAAATGACCAGCCGGCTCTTCTATCAAAGCCGCCTGTCCCGGCCGGAACTGGACCGGGCCGAGGGGATTTACCTCTGGGACAAGGCGGGCAAGCGTTACCTCGACGGCTCTTCGGGGGCCATGGTGTCGAATATCGGGCATTCCAACCCCGCGGTGCTGGAGGCGATGCGCGCGCAGATGGAGAAATCCACCTTCGGCTACCGCCTGCATTTCCAGACCGAGGCCTCCGAGACGCTGGCGGCCAGGACTGCCGCGCTCTGCCCCGAGGGGCTGGACCGGGTGTTCTTCGTCTCCGGCGGGTCCGAGGCGGTGGAAAGCACGCTGAAGCTCGCCCGCCAATACGCGCTGAGCCGGGGCGAGGCGCAGCGCTACAAGGTGATCTCGCGCATGCCCTCCTACCACGGCTCGACGCTGGGGGCGCTGGCGGTCACCGGCTATGCGCCGCTCAGCGCGCCCTTTGATCCGATGATGGCCCGCATGCCCAAGATCCCCGCGCCGCGCGCCTATCTCGACGGGCTCGACCCCGAGGACCCGGCCACCGGCCTGCATTACGCCAACATGCTGGAGCAGAAGATCCTCGACGAGGGCCCCGAGACGGTGCTGGCCTTCATCGTCGAGCCGGTCGGCGGCGCCTCGACCGGGGCGCTGGTGCCGCCCGCGGGCTACATGCGGCGCATCCGCGAGATCTGCGATGCCTACGGCGTGCTGCTGATCCATGACGAGGTGATGTCGGGCGGCGGCCGCACCGGGCGGTTCTGGGGGGCCGAGCACTGGGACGTGGTGCCGGACCTGATTTCGATCTCCAAGGGCTTCGGCGGCGGCTACGTGCCGCTGGGCGCGATGATCGCGCGCGGCGATATCGTCGAGGCGGTGCTGGACGCGGGCGGCTTTGCCCACGGCCACACCTACGCGGGCAACCCGCTGGCCTGCGCGGCGGGCGTGGCCGTGATCGACGAGATCGAGCGGCAGGGCATGGTCGGCAACGCCGCCCGCATGGGCGAGCTGCTGAAGTCGCGCCTTTCGGCACTGATGAACCGCTACCCCTTCATCGGCGACGTGCGCGGCAAGGGCCTGCTGCTGGCCTTCGAACTGGTTTCCGACCGGATGACGATGGAGCCGCTGCCGAAATCCCTCAACGCCTTCAACCGGCTGGTGGACATCGCCTATGACAAGGGGCTGATCATCTATTCCCGGCGCACCCGGGGCGGGCTGTCGGGCGATCATTTCCTGGTCTGCCCGCCGATGATCGTCACCGAGGCGGGCATCGACGAGATCATGGACAAGCTGAGCGCCGCGCTGGACGATTTCGCGGGCGAGGCGGGGCTGGACCGGGACAGCGCGGCATGACGGCGCGCGCGGTCATACGCGAGGCCGTGCCGGAGGATGCCGAGGTCATGGCCCGGATGCTGCGCCGCCTGGCCGAGACGCTGGGCGACGCGGCGGTCTTCGCCTCGGATGCCGGGACGATCCGCACCCACGGCTTCGGCCCCGACGCCCGGTTCCGCGGGCTGATCGCCGAGGCGGCGGGGGCGCCGGTGGGGCTGGTGCTGTATTTCCCGCATTTCTCGACCACGCGGGGCATGCCCGGGGCCTATGTGCTGGACCTCTGGGTCGATCCCGACCACCGCGGCGGCGGGCTGGGCGAGCGGCTGATCGCCCGCGTGGCCGAACGGGCGGCGCGGGACTGGGGCGCGGGCTACATCCTGCTGACCGTGCACCGCGACAACCCGCGGGCGGCGCGGTTCTACGACCGGCTCGGGTTCGCCGAGCAGGTGAACGACGCGCCGATGGTGCTGAAGGGGGCAGCCTTTGCCGCGCTGGCGCGCAAGATGGGGGCCGCCGCATGAGGCTTGCGGACAAGACCACGGACCTGGAAGAGGCCATCGCCCGCATCCCCGACGGCGCGACGGTCATGCTGGGCGGCTTCGGCGTGCCCGGCACGCCCTTCGCCATGATCCGCGAGCTGGTCCGGCAGGGCCAGAAGGGCCTGACCATCATCAAGAACGACGCCAACGAGACCGGCATGGGCGTCGATCACCTGCTGGCCAACGGCCAGGTGTCCCGGCTGATCACCACCCATATCGGGCTCAACCCCCGCGCCATCGCGATGATGAACGCGGGCGAACTGGCGGTCGAGTTCTGCGCCCAAGGCATCCTGGCCGAGCGGGTGCGCGCCGGCGGCGCGGGGCTGAAGGCCATCGTCACCGATATCGCGATGGAGACCGAACTGGGCAACGGCAAGCTGCGGATCGAGGTGAACGGCGCGCCGGCGATGATCGAGACCGCGCTCAGGGCCGACGTGGCGCTGCTGCATGCCGACCGGGCGGATGTGTTCGGCAACCTCGTCTACGCCGCCACCGCCCGCAACTTCAACCCGCTGATGGCCATGGCCGCCGACCGCGTGATCGCCGAGGCCGAGCGCGTGCTGCCCCTGGGCGCGCTGGCGCCGGACGAGGTGCACACGCCCGGCCCCTTTGTCGACCATGTCGTGCGCCTGGCCGAACTGACCGAGGAATACGCCGTTGCCAGACGCTAAGAGCAGAATGGTCGCCCGCGCCGCGCGCGAGATCGCACCGGGCATGGTGGTCAACCTCGGGATCGGCCTGCCGACCCGGGTCGTCGATCACCTGCCCGAGCGTTTCCCGGTCTGCCTGCATACCGAGAACGGGCTGGCGGGCATCGGCCCCACGCTGCCCCCCGACAGCGCCGACCGCAACCTGATCGACGCGGGCGGCGCCTATGTCTCGACCGTGCCGGGCAGCGCGTTTTTCGACAGCGCGGTGTCCTTTGCGCTGGTGCGCAGCGGGCGCCTGGACCTGACCATGCTGGGGGCCTTCGAGGTGTCGCAATCGGGCGATCTGGCCAACTGGAAGATCCCGGGCAAGTTCTCGCCCGGCGCGGGCGGCGGGATCGAGCTGGCGCAGAAGGCGCGCCGGGTGGTGGTGCTGACCACCCATCTCGACCGGGTCGGGCGACCCAAGCTGCTGGCCGAATGCTCCCTGCCGATGACGGCGCGCGCCTGCGTCGACCGCATCTTCACCGACATGGCGGTGGTGGACGTGACGCCCGATGGCTTTGTCCTGCGCGAGATCGCCGAAGGCCTGACCGTGGACGAGGTGCAGGCCGCCACCGGCGCGCCGCTGCGCCTGCCCGCGGGCGGAATTCCCACTTTCTGAGGACACCATGGACGCAACGCTCAAGACCCGGATCATGTCGGCCGTCGATACGCTGTTCGACGAGCAGACGGAGTTTCTTGCCGAACTGACCAGCCAGCCCTCGACCCGCGGCAACGAGCAGGGCGCGCAGGACCTCATGGCGCGCGCTCTGCAGGCGCGGGGCTACGCGGTGGATCGCTGGCAGATCGACGTGGCGGATATCGCGCATCTGCCGGGCTTTTCGCCGGTGATCGGCAACTACGACGACGCGGTGAACGTGGTGGGCACGCATCGCTCGGCCACCGGCACGGGGCGCTCGCTGATCCTGAACGGCCATATTGACGTGGTGCCCGAGGGCCCGGCCGGGATGTGGGACACGCCGCCCTACGCGCCGCGGGTGGATGACGGCTGGATGTATGGCCGCGGGGCGGGGGACATGAAGGCGGGGCTCACCTCGAACCTCTACGCGCTGGACGCGCTGCGCGCCTGCGGCCTTGCCCCCGCGGCGGATGTGTTCGTCCAGTCGGTGGTCGAGGAGGAATGCACCGGCAACGGCGCGCTGGCCTGCCTGCAGCGTGGCTATCGGGCCGCGGCCGCGCTGATCCCCGAACCCTTTGCCGAAAGCCTGGTCACCGCGCAGGTGGGCGTGCTCTGGTTCCAGGTGCACCTGAAGGGGCTGCCCACCCATGTGGCCTATGCCGGGTCCGGCTCGAACGCGATCGAGGCGGCGATCCCCCTCATCGCCGCGCTGCACGAGATGGAGGCGCGCTGGAACCTGCCCGAGGCCCGCCATGCGGAATTCGACCATGTCCATCACCCGCTGAACCTGAACGTGGGTAAGATCGCGGGCGGCGACTGGACCAGCTCGGTGCCCGCCTGGTGCGTTTTCGACGTGCGGATGGGGCTTTTCCCCGGCCAGGACATGGCCGAGGCCAAGCGTGAGATTGAGGCGGTGCTGACGGAGGCCGCGCAGGCAAGCGACTTCCTGCGCAACAACCGGCCCGAGGTCGTTTACCACGGCTTCCAGGCCGAGGGCTATGCGCTGGCCGACGACGACAGCCCGCGTGCCGCGCAGGCGATCGGCGCGCTGGAGGGCGCGCACGCGGCGGTCAATGGCGGGACGCTCGACCGGCTTGCCGTCACCGCCACCACCGATGCCCGCTTCTTCGGTCTTTATGCCGACACGCCCGCGCTGGTCTACGGCCCGCGCGCCGAGGCGATCCACGGTTTCAACGAACGGGTGGAGCTGGAAAGCATGCGCCGGGTGACGCAGGCCACGGCGCTGTTCATCGCCGACTGGTGCGGGCTGGAACCGCTGTGAGGAAAGGACAGGGAATGCGCGAAGCCGTCATCGTCTCCACCGCCCGCACGCCCATCGGCAAGGCCTACCGCGGGGCGTTCAACAACCTCGAGGGGCCCAGCCTGGCCGCCCACGCCATCCGCGCCGCCGTGGCCCGCGCCGGGCTGCAGGGCGGCGAGGTCGAGGATGTGACGCTGGGCTCGGCGCTGACGCAGGGCACCACCGGCGTCAACGTCGCCCGCCACGCGGCGCTGGCCGCGGGGCTGCCCGACAGCGTCGCGGGGGCGACCGTCGACCGGCAATGCGCCTCGGGGCTGAACGCCATCGCCATCGCCGCGCAGCAGGTGGTGCAGGAGGGCGTGCAGATCGCGCTGGCCGGTGGGGTGGAAAGCATCTCGCTGGTCCAGAACGCGCATTGGAACGGCCATCGCTACCGCGACCCCTCGGTGGCCGAGAGCTATTACATGTCGATGATCGAAACAGCCGAGGTGGTGGCCGCGCGCTACGGCGTGCCGCGCGCCGCGCAGGATGCCTATGCCCTGCAAAGCCAGCAGCGCACGGCCGAGGCGCAGGCGGCCGGGCGTTTCGATGACGAGATCGTGCCGGTGGACGCGGTGAAGCTGATCACCGACAAGGACAGCGGCGAAACGCACGAGGCGCCGGTGCGCCTCGACCGCGACGAATGCAACCGCCCCGGCACCACGCCCGAGGGGCTGGCCGGGCTGAAGCCCGTGCTGGGGCCGGACAAATGCATCACGGCGGGCAATGCCAGCCAGCTCTCGGACGGGGCCTCGGCCTGCGTGGTGATGGAGGCGGGCGAGGCCGTCCGGCGCGGCCTGACCCCGCTGGGCGCCTTCCGCGGCATGGCCCTGGCGGGCTGCGCGCCCGACGAGATGGGCATCGGCCCGGTCATCGCCATCCCCCGGCTGCTGGACCGTCACGGGCTGGGGATCGACGACATCGGGCTGTGGGAAATCAACGAGGCCTTTGCCTCGCAGCTGATCTATTGCCGCGACCGGCTGGGCATCCCCGACGCGCGGCTGAACGTGAACGGCGGCGCGATCTCCATCGGCCATCCCTACGGCATGTCCGGCGCGCGCATGGCCGGCCGCGCGCTGATCGAGGGCCGCCGCCGCGGCGTGCGCTATGCGGTGGTCAGCATGTGCGTCGGCGGCGGGCAGGGCGCGGCGGGGCTGTTCGAGATCGGCTGAGGCCCGCGGCCTAGCGCGCAAAGGTCTCGCGCCAGCGGCGGATGAAGCCCGCGCGTTTTTGCTTGTCCAGCGCGACCAGCAGCGAGGGCGTCAGGGCGATCAGCCGCGCGGCGCTGTCCAGGTCGACCGGCGCCTCCGCCGCCGCGCCGTCGTCGGGATGGGCCCGCGTCAGGTGGCTGCGGCCCATCGCCAACTGGCCCTCCGTCGACAGCACGAAATCCAGGAAACGGCCCGCCGCCTCGGGCACCTCCGCGCCGGGAAACAGCGCGGCGCGCGACAGGACCAGCGTGTAATCGGCCGGATGCACGATGCCCAGGTCGGGGTTCCGCGCGGCCTGCGTCTGCGCGTAAGGGCCCAGCACGTTATAGGCCATGTAATAGCGCCCCTCGGCCACGCCCGCGATGATCTCGGCCGAGCAGCAGGTGGCCACCGCGCCGGAGCGGCCGAAGGCCTCCATCAGCGCGCCGAAGGTCGAGGCCTCCTGCGAATCCATGAAGGCGAAGAGGAAGCCGAGGCCGGATTCCTCGATGTCGTAGGTCGCCACCCGCCCGGCATAGCGCGAGGCGCTGGGCCGCAGCAGGTCGAGCAGGTCGAACCGCGTGCGCGGCACCTCGGCCTCGGGCACCAGGCGGCGGTTGTAGACCATCACGGCGGGTTCGCGCGAAATGCCCCAGACCTCGTCGCGCCAGCGCAGTTCGGGCGGCAGCAGCGCTGTCCGGGCCGAACGGTAGGGGGCCGCGCAGCCGTCATTGACCAGCCGCACCATCTGGTGAACGCCGGAGCTGATCACGATATCGGCCTGCGGGGCGCCGGCGGCGCATTCGCGCATGGTCAGGGCGAAAAGGTCGTTCGAGCCCCATTGCTCGTAATCGACGGCAAGGCCGGGCTGGGTGGCCAGGAAGGCCTCTACCGTGGGGGCGAAGATGGCGATGTCGGTGGTAGTGCGCAGCCGGAGCCGCGACTGGGCGTCGGCGGGGCCAAAAGACTGGACGGCCTCCTGCGCCAGGCCGGGCAGGGCCATGTGCACCAGCAGGGCCAGCGCGCCGATCAGGGGGCGCAGCGAATTCATGCGGTGCCCCCCTCTGCCGGCAGCGCCAGCGTGGCGCGAAATCCGTCGGCGCGGGTCTCCAGCACCAGCGTTCCGCCGAAGGCGTCGGCCACGGCCTGCGCGATGGACAGCCCCAGGCCCGAACTGTCCCCGCGCGAGGCCGCGCTGCGGGTGAAGCGTTCGCCCAGCCGCGCGCGCAGCTCCTCGGACGGGCCGGGGCCGGCATCCTGCACCCAGAGCTGCGCGGTGCCGCCCTCCAGCCCCGCGCCGACCGTGACCGGCGGCTGGCCATGATGCACCGCGTTGCCCAGCAGGTTCTTCGCGGCCTCGGCCAGCGACAGCGCATCGGCGCGGACCGTCACCGGCTGCTCGTCGATATCGAGGTGTACCTCCACCCCCGGGGCGATCAGGCTGTGATCGCCGGAATCGGCCAAATCGAGCACGATGTCACGCAGGTCCACCACCTCGCGCCGGGCGGAATCGATGCGGTGGATCACCAGCGCGCGGCTGAGGATCTGGTCCAGCAACCGGCCCAGGCTGACCGTGCGGCGATGGATGCGCGCCACCAGCATGTCGCGGCGTTCGCTGTCGGGCTCGCGCGCCGCCAGGTCGGCCTGCGCGCGCAGCGCGGCGACCGGGGTGCGCAACTGGTGCGCGGTGTCGGAGATCAGGTGGCGCATCGTCTCGACCTGGCTGTCCAGCCGCCGCATGAAGCCGTTGACGGCCTGCACCATCACCGCCGCCTCGCGCGGGACGCTGGCATCCATCGGGGTCAGGTCCTGCGGGTCGCGCGCGGCGAAGGCGTCGGCGACCCGGTCCAGCGGCTTCAGTGCCGAGCGCACCACCACCACCGCCAGCCCCAGCATCGCCAGCCCCGCCGTGGCCAGCACGATCAGCGCGTTGCGCGTGATGTTCAGCGCCAGCTCGTTGCGGGCACGCAGGGTCTGGCCCACCACCACCTGCACGCTGCCCGACAGCGAGCGCTCGGCAAAGCGGCGGGTCACCCGGATATAGCGCGCGGGCGCGCCCTTGAACGCGGCGTCGAAGAACACGGCATCCCCGCTCAGCCGCGCGGGCACGGCGGGCAGGTCCTCGTACCCCGTCAGCACCGCGCCGTCGGTGCCGATCACCTGGTAGGCGATGCGGTCGTCCGGGGCCAGCGCCAGCAGTTCGAAGGCCGAGACCGGCAGGTCCACCACCGGCGCGCCGTCGACGATGGAAACCGACGCCGCGATGTCGTTGGCCGCCCCCACCAGCAGCCGGTCAAAAGCGTCCCTCGCGGCCTGCCGGCCATAGGCGAAGGCGGCGAGGGATACCACGATGCCGCCCGCCAGCATCAGCGCGCCCACCGCCAGCGCCACGCGGGCGGTCAGCGACATGGTGGGGCGGGCGGCCGCGCTAGTCATCGCAGTCCAGCCGGTAGCCCAGCCCGCGCTGGGTGAGGATGCGCACGCCGCTGCCCGCCAACTTCTTGCGCAGGCGCGCGACGTAGAGCTCGATCGCGTTCACGCCCACCACCGCGTCGTCGAAGGAGTAGAGCCCCTCCAGCAGCCGCTCCTTGCTCAGCACCTGGCCGGGGTGGCGGATGAACAGGCCCAGCAGGGCGAATTCCCGCCGGGTGAAATCGATCCGCGTGCCGGCGATGCTGGCCACCTTGGCCGCGGCGTTGAAGGTCAGCGCGCCCAGGGTCACGTCGCCGCCATGCTGGGTTTGCTCGCGTCGGCACATGGCGTGCAGCCGCGCCTCCAGCTCGCGCTGGTCGAAGGGTTTCACAAGGTAGTCGTCGGCACCGAGGTCGAAGGCCGAGATCTTGTCGTCGACCGAGAACTGCGCGGTCAGCATCAGCACCGGCGTGCGCAGCCCCTCCTTGCGCATCTCGCGCAGCAGGTCGGTGCCGAGGCCATCGGGCAGGTTGATGTCCAGCACGACCACGTCATAGCGCTGCACCTTCAGGAAATCCCGGGCCTCCTCGACGCCCGGGGCGAGGTCGCAGGCGATCCCGCTCTGCGCCAGCCCGGCGCGAACGGCATCCGCCAGATCCCTGGCATCCTCTACGAGCAGAACACGCAATGGCTGGCCTCCCCTCCAGGTCCGCCAGCTTGTGACAGGTTGGTGACAGGTTCAAGCCGTATAACCCGACCGTCGCCGATCGGGAGGACCCCGCGACGGGGCATCGACGGCAGAACGATGCGGAGCTCTGCTCCGACTGTCATCCAGAGGAGGAAAATCATGATGTTCAAAACCGCACGTTACGCGCTGGCTGCCGCCATCGTCGGCCTCAGCGCGACGCTGGGCCAAGCCCAGGGCTTCTCGCCCGAGAACCCGGAATGCATCGCGCCTGCCAATCCCGGCGGGGGCTGGGATTTCACCTGCCGCCAGGTGGGCAAGTCGATGCAGGACCTCGGGCTGATCGACAAGACCATGCAGGTGGTCAACCTCGCCGGGGGCGGCGGCGGCGTGGCCTATGCCGAGGTGGTGAACAAGCGCGGCGATGACAACGACCTGATCGTCGCGGCCTCGTCGGCCACCGCGACCCGCCTGGCGCAGGGCGCCTATCCGGGCAACACCATGGACCAGGTGCGCTGGCTGGCCTCGATCGGCGCCGATTACGGCGTGATCGCCGTGGCCGCCGACAGCGAGGTGCAGACGCTGCCCGAACTGCTGGACATGATCAAGGCGGACCCGACCACCGTGTCGATCGCCGGCGGCTCGGCCGTGGGCGGCTGGGACCACCTGAAGGTGCTGATCGCGGCCAATGCCTACGGCATCGAGGATGTCCGCAAGGTCAAATACATCGCCTTTGACGGCGGCGGCGAGGCGGTGACGCAGCTGCTGGCCGGTTCGGTCCAGGCCTTCACCGGCGACATTTCCGAGGCCAAGGGCTTCGTCGATTCCGGCGATATCCGCGTGGTCGCGGTGCTGTCGCCCGAGCGCCTGCCCGGCGAATTCGCCGAGTTCCCCACCGCCAAGGAGCAGGGCATCGACGCCATCGGCGCCAACTGGCGCGGCTTCTACGCCCCCGGCGGCATGTCGGACGAGGCCTATGACGGCTGGGTCGCCAAGATCGCCGATCTCTACGCCTCGGACGCGTGGAAAGAGGTCATGGCCGCCAACGGCCTGGCGCCGCTGAACCTGCAGGGCGAAGCCTTCGAAAGCTTCGTGGGCGACTCGGTGGCCCAGATCCAGTCGATCTCGCGCGAGATCGGGATCATCAAGTAATCGCCACTCGTGGCGGGGCAGCAGCCCCTAGGCGGCGGGCCGGTGATCCGGCCCGCCGCGCAAATGGGAGGGAGACATCATGAGCGATCGCATTTTCGGGGCCGTCGGGGTCCTGCTGGCGCTGGGCTATGCCTGGGCGACGCTGCAAATCGAAGAAAGCTTTCTGTCCGACGCGGTGGGCCCCAAGGCCTTCCCGCTGATCATCGCCGCCATCCTGGCGCTGTCGTCGCTGGCCATCTTTCTCCGTCCCGACGACGAACCGGAATGGCCCGCGCTGGGCCGGCTGGCCGAGATCGCGGCGGCCGTGGTGGTGATGATCCTCTATGCCGAGCTGCTGCCGGTGGCGGGTTTCGTCATCGCCACCGCGCTGGCCGCCACCTACCTGACCTGGCGGCTGGGCACGGCGCCGCTGGCCTCTGTCCTGACCGGGGTCCTGGCCTCGGTCGGCATCTATGTCGTATTCCACCTGGTGCTGGGGCTGTCGCTGGCCCGCGGCCCGCTGGGCTTCTAAGGGGGGCAGACCATGGACATGCTGGCATCTCTCGGCGACGGCTTTGCCATCGCGCTGACCTGGCAGAACCTGCTGCTGGCGCTGCTGGGCTGTTTCCTGGGCACGGTGATGGGCGCGCTGCCCGGGCTGGGCCCCTCCAACGGGGTGGCGATCCTGATCCCGCTGGCCTTTACGCTGGGGCTGGGGGCGACGCCCTCGCTGATCCTGCTGACCTCGGTCTATTACGGGGCGATGTATGGCGGGCGGATCAGCTCGATCCTGCTGAACATTCCCGGCGACGAACCGGCGATGATGACCTGCCTAGACGGCTATCCGATGGCGCGCAAGGGACAGGCGGGACAGGCGCTGTCGCTGTCCGGGATCGCGTCCTTCGTGGGGGCCTTCCTGGCCACCTGGGGGCTGATCCTGCTGGCGCCGCAACTGGTCAAGATCGCGCTGCTGTTCGGCCCGGCGGAGTATTTCGCCCTGTTCGCGCTGGCCTTCGCCACGCTGGGGGGCGTGTCCTCGACCAACCAGGCGAAGTCCGCCTTTGCCGCCATGCTGGGGCTGGGGCTGGCCATGATCGGGGTGGACACCCAGACCGGCGTGCCGCGGCTGACCTTCGGCGAGGTTCATCTCTATGACGGGCTGGATTTCCTGGTCGCCATCGTGGGGCTGTTCGCGTTGTCCGAGGTGTTCATCTTCCTCGAACACCGCCACGGCAGCGCCGACGCGCAGGGCGGGCAGGTGCAGGTCGGGCGGCTGACGCCGTCGTGGTCGATGCTGAAAAGCTGCACGCCGACCATGCTGCGCACCTCGGTGCTGGGCTTTATCGCCGGGGTGCTGCCGGGGGCGGGGGCGTCGCTGGGCTCGTTCATCTCCTATTCGATGGAAAAACGGCTGGTCGACCGCGAGGGCACCTTCGGCACCGGCGACCCGCGCGGCGTGGCCGCGCCCGAGGCGGGCAACAATGCCGCCGCGGGCGGCGCGCTGGTGCCGATGCTGGCCCTCGGCGTGCCGGGCTCGGGCACCACGGCCGTGCTGCTGGCGGTGCTGCTGGCGCTGAACATCACGCCGGGGCCGTTGCTGTTCGCCAACAACCCCGACGTGGTCTGGGGCCTGATCGCGGCGCTGTTCATCGCCAATTTCATGCTGCTGGCGATGAACATCCCCATGGTGGGCCTGTTCACCCGCGTGCTGATGGTGCCGCCGCGCATCCTGATGCCGGTGGTGGCGATGGTCAGCTTCGTCGGGATCTACGGCATCTCGGGCTCCACCTTCGACCTGCTGGTGATGATCGCCTTCGGCGTCGCCGGCTGGGTGCTGCGCAAGCTGGACGTGCCACTGGTGCCGGTGATCCTGGGTACGCTCTTGGGGAACACGATGGAGAACAACCTGCGCCGCGCGGTGACCATCGACAACGGCGACTGGTGGACGCTCATCGACAGCCCGCTTTCCATCGCGCTGTGGTCCATCGCGGCCATCGGTTTCATCCTGCCGCTGTTCCTGAGCCGCGTCGTCAAGAGCAGGATGCACGAGCGCCGCGACGAGGAAGGCGCCGTTCAGGACTGATCGGAAACCGCCTTGTCCCGGCGCCTGAAGGTTGCGCCGGGGCAGGGCCTAGGGCCAGGCGGCGTAGGATTGATCGCCGCGCGCGCGGCGGGCCTTGGCCCGCCGCCGGTACTGCCCGGGGCTGGCCCCCGTCTGGCGCGAGAAGAAACGGTTGAAATAGGCCGGGTCCGCGAAGCCGAGGCGAAACCCCACCTGACTGACCGGCATCCCGGTATTTGCCAGCAATTCGCAGGCCTCGCGGGTCAGTTCGCGGTGCAGGTAGCCCTTGGGCGACAGGCCCGTTGCCCGGCGCACCGCGGTACCCAGCCGGTCGCGGCTGACGCCCAGGCTACGGGCATAGTCGCCCACCTGCCAATGCTCGCGGGCATGCTGACCCGCCAGGATGACGAAACGCTCGGCCAGGCCCTGCGGTGCCCGGCCATGGGCGATCAGGTCGGCCCGCGACACCCGCCATAGCTGCAGCAGGATCAGGGCAAGGAAATGCTCCTCGGCGACATCCGCCCCCAGCGCGCCCGACTGCCGTTCGCGCTCCAGCCCCTCCAGCAGCGGCGTCAGCATCTGCGGTTCTTCATGGGGCAGCGACAGGTCCTGTCCCAGCGTGCGCCGCATCTGGTCGCCCAGCGGCGTGGCGGGCAGGGCGCGCATCAGCGCGAGCCCGGGGATCGACAGCAGCGCCCCCCGCGTGCCGGCCTCGGCCAGCAACTCACCGGCCCCGCCGTCGGCCAGCCACAGCAGCCGGGGCGCCTCGACCGTGGCGCGGGGCTCGTCATCCCGCCCTGCGCGGCGGCGTGCTACCGTGCCGGCCTGCAGCACGACCAGATGTGCCGCGCCCGCCGCCAGGCCATAGCCCACCCGCATCAGCGGGCTGCGAATCCGTTGCACCGAGGCATGGGCGCGGCGGTCGGGGCTGGGGTGGAGTTCCGGTGTCATGGCGGCGAGAGGCTGGCCTCTGCGCCATTGGAAATCAAGCAAATGTGCAATTCTTGGCCGTAACAGTGCATTTTTTGTGCCTGAGCCTTGGGACTAAGCTTTCCTGACCGGCGCCGTGGCCAGACGCGAAGCGCCTGCGCGGCAGCCGGAAAACAAAAGGCCACAGGGGAGAGTGGCCGCCAAGGGAGGACGCCATGACTGATTTCACGCGGCGCGCGGGCCTGCGCGCCATTGCGCTCGGACTGACTTCGGGCCTGGCCCTGAATGCCGGGGCGGCATTCGCGGCCGAGGATACGGTGACGATCGGCTACGCCGTGCCGCGCACCGGGGCCAACGCCACCGGTGCGGGGATCACCACCATCCCCAATTACGAATTGTGGGTGAAGGATGTGAACGCCGCCGGCGGGCTGAAGATGCCCGACGGCAGCCAGCGGATGATCGAGGTGGTCGAATATGACAGCCGCTCGTCCAACGAGGACCTGGTGCGCGCCATCGAGCGGCTGGCCACCCAGGACAAGGTGGACCTGATCCTGCCGCCCTGGGGCACCGGCGCCAACCTGGCGATCGCGCCCTTGATGGCGCGTTTCGGCTATCCGCAGCTTGCCGTGACCGCGGTCACCGACAAGGCCCCCGAATTCGCCAAGCGCTGGGACCGCAGCTTCTGGCTGCTGGGCGGCGGGCATGACTATGCCGAGGGGCTGGCCGAGGTGCTGAGCGCGGCGCGCGACGCGGGAACGATCAACGACAAGATCGCCATGGTCTCGGTCGCGGACGGCTTCGGGATCGACCTGGTGAAGGGCGCGCGGCCGGCCTTTGACGAGGCGGGGTTCGAGGTGGTCTATGACGAGAGCTATCCGCTGGGCACCTCGGACTTCGCGGCCCTGCTGAGCGAGGCGCAGGACAGCGGCGCCGACAGTTTCGTGGCCTTTTCCTACCCGCCCGGCAGCTTCGGCATGACCAAGACGGCGCAGTCGATGGGTTACAACCCCAAGGTCTTCTATATTGGGGTCGGCGGCGCCTTCCCGATCTACCCGGGCATCGCCGACGGCAAGGAGGCGGGCGTGATGTCCATCGGCGGGGTCAACGCCGCCTCGCCCGCCATCCAGGGCTATTTCGCCCGCCACACCGACAGCGCGGGCGCGCCGCCCGACAGCTGGGCCTCGGCCATCACCTACGCCTCGCTGGAGATGCTGGCCCAGGCGGTGGAGCGCGCGGGCCTCGACCACGCCGCGCTGGCCACGGAGCTGTCCAACGGCACCTTCCAGACCGTCGTGGGCGAGGTGAAGCTGGAGGACAACCAGCTGCGCGACCTGTGGTGGGTCGGCCAGTGGCAGGACGGCGCCTTCGCCGCGGTGAACCCGGGCGACAAAGAGGGCGCGGCCAGCCCCGTGATCCCGAAACCCGAGTGGTGATCGCCACCTGATCCGCGCGGGCCGGACCGATCCCGGCCCGCGCGACCTGAAACCTCCGCGCAAGAGACGGGACGAAAATGATCCTGACGACGCTCATCCTGGGCCTGGTGCTGGGCGGCACCTATGCGCTGCTCGCGCTGGGCCTGACCATCCAGTACGGCATCGCCCGCATCATGAACCTCGCCTATGGCGAACTGACGCTGCTGGCGGCCTTCGTGCTGGTGGCGCTGTTCAAGGGGCTGGGGCTGCCGCCGCTGGCCGCGCTCATCCTGATCGCGCCGGCGGGATACGTTCTGGGCTGGGTGCTCTACGCGGTGATGATGCGGCCGCTGGTGGCGCGCTCGGGCGGCTCGGGGCGGCTGGAGGTCGACTCGATTCTCGCCACCTTTGGCCTGCTGTTCCTGCTGCAGGGGATCATGCTGGTCCTGTTCGGGGCGAATTTCACCTCGATTTCCTATCTCGACCGCGGCGTGGATATCCTTGGGGTCTCGGTCGCGCTGAACCGGCTGATCGCCTTTGGCATCTGCGTGGTTGTGGGCGGCGCACTGACGCTGGGCCTGACCCGCAGCCGCTGGGGGCTGGTGATGCGGGCGGTGGCGCTGACGCCGGGTTCGGCGCCGCTGGTCGGCATCGACGTGAACCGGGTTGCGCGGCAGGGCTTTGCGCTGGGCACGGCGCTGGCCGCGACGGGCGGCGCGTCGATCGCCATGTACCAGACCTTTTCGGCGACCGACGGCGTGGTTTTCACCATGCGGGCGCTGATCATCGTGATCATGGGCGGGGTGGGCAACGTCACCGGCGCGCTGATCGCGGGTTTCGCGCTGGGGCTGGTGGAGACCTTCGTCGCCACGGCCATCGACCCCGGGCTGACGCTGGCCGCGACCTTCGCCATCTTCCTTGCTGTGCTGCTGTGGCGGCCGCAGGGCCTGTTCGGGCGGGCCTGAGATGGTGCGGTTCCTGCCCGTCGCGGCGCTTGCGCTGCTTGCCGCCCTGCCGCTGTGGCTGTCCGATTATGGGCTTGGCCTGATGATCGGCATGGTCACCTATGTCACCCTCGCCTCGGCCTGGGCGCTGTTCTCGGGCCATACCCGCTATGTCTCGCTGGCCACCGTGGCCTTCTACGGCACCGGCGCCTACACCGTCGCCGTGCTGAACGAGGGGATGGCGTACCCGCTGGTCCTGCTCTGCGCGGGCGGGATCGGCGCGGCGCTGGCGCTGGTGGTGGGTCTGTCCACCCTGCGCCTTGCAGGGGTCTATTTCGTGATCTTCACCTTCGGCCTGGCCGAGCTCGTCCGCCAGCTCATCACCTGGTACGAGGTCAAGGTCACCGGCACGCTGGGCCGCTATATCTTCCTAGAGGTCACGCCGCGCGGGATCTACTGGCAGATGCTGGCCCTCGGGGCGCTGACCATCGGGCTGACCGCCTGGATCCACCGCCACCGGCTGGGCCTCGCGCTGCGGGTGATCGGCGATGACGAGGTGGTGGCAGCGCATTCGGGGATCAACCTGGCGCGCACCAAGCTGATCGCCTTCACCCTCTCGGCCACGATCATCACGCTGGCCGGCGCAATCGCCTCGCCGCGCTGGGTCTATGTGGAGCCTTCCATTGTCTTCAACCCGACGGTGAGCTTCCTGACGGTGATCATGGCGCTTCTGGGCGGGGCCAACCGGCTCTGGGGGCCGCTTCTGGGCGCGGTGCCGCTGTTTCTGCTTTTCGAATGGCTGTCGGTCCATTTTCCCGACACCTACCCGATCTTCCTCGGGTTGCTGTTCATCGGCGTGGTCTTCGCCTTCCCCCACGGCGTGCTGGAGGGGCTGGAGACCCTGCGCCGCCGGCTGAAGGAGCGCCGCGCATGAGCTTCCTGACCATCGAGAACGCGACCAAGGCCTTCGGCGGGCTGAAGGCGGTGAACGATGTCTCCTTCACCGTGGAACAGGGCGAGATCGTGGGTCTGCTGGGCCCCAACGGCTCGGGCAAGACGACGCTGCTGAACCTCGTCTCGGGGGCGCTGCCGGCCACGGCGGGGCAGATCGCGCTGGAAGGGCACAGGCTGACCGGCCGACGGCCCGACCTCATCGCCCGCGCGGGCGTGGCGCGGACCTTTCAACTGGTGCGCATCCTGCCCTCGCTCACCTTGGAGGAGAACGTGATGATCCCCGCCGTTTTCGGCACCGTGGCCCATTGGGGCCCGGCGGCCGAGGCGGTGGCGCGCAGGGCGCTGGAGACCGTGGGGCTGAAGAACGCCGGCCGCCGCGCGGGCGACCTGACCTATATCGACCAGAAGCGGCTGGAACTGGCCCGGGCACTGGCCGCCGAGCCGAAATTGCTGCTGCTCGACGAGTGGCTGGCGGGGCTGAACCCGACCGAGCTGGCCGAGGGCATCGCGCTGATCCGCGGCCTGCGGGAGACGGGGATCACCATCGTCATGGTCGAACATATCATGGAGGCGGTGCGCGCGCTGTGCCCGCGCTGCCTGGTGATGAACTCGGGCACGCTGATCGCGGACGGGGAGACCGAAAGGGTGCTCTCCGACCCGCATGTGATCGCGGCCTATCTGGGCGAGGTCGAGGATGCTTGAGATCAGCGATCTGACCGTGGCCTATGGCAAGCACGTGGCGCTGGACGGCGTATCGCTGCAGGTGGGGCAGGGCGAGATGGTGGCCATCCTGGGCGCCAACGGCGCCGGGAAATCCTCGATCCTGGGGGCCGTGGGCGGGCGCGTGACCCCAGCGGCGGGGCAGATCGTCTATCGCGGCGACAGCCTGCCGGGCCTGCCCCAGCACCGGCTGGTGGAGATGGGGATCGCGCTGGTGCCCGAGGGGCGCGGTATCTTCCCCGGCCTGAGCGTGGCCGAGAACCTCGCCCTCGGCGCCCATCCCGCCCGCGCCCGCGCCGGAATGGCCGCGCGCCGGGCCGAAATCTTTGACCTCTTTCCCCGCCTCGCCGAACGGCAGGGCCAGATCGCGGGCACCATGTCGGGCGGCGAGCAGCAGATGGTGGCCATCGGGCGCGCCCTGATGTCGGCCCCCGACCTGCTGCTGCTGGACGAGCCCTCGCTCGGCCTCGCCCCCATCGTGGTACAGGAGGTCTTTGCCGCGCTGGCCCGCATCCGCGCCACCGGCCTGACCGTCGTGATCGTCGAGCAGAACGCCCGCGCCACGCTGGCCCTGGCCGACCGCGCCTATCTCATCGAGGCCGGCCGGATCACCGGCTCCGGCCCCGCCTCCGAACTCAGAACCGACCCCGCCGTCGTGCGCGCCTTCCTGGGCGGCACGGCGCCGGAGAAAATGAAAGGATCAAACATGGAAAGCCTGAACCTCTATATCGACGGCCAGCACCTCCCCGCCGAGGGCGGGCGCAGTTTTGCCCGCGAGAACCCGGTGACCGGCGAGGTGGTGACGTCGGCCGCCGCCGCCTCGATCGGCGATGCCGCCCGCGCGGTCGACGCCGCCGCCCGCGCCTTCCCGGAATGGTCGGCAACCGGCCCCGGCGCGCGGCGACAGGCGCTGCTGAGCGCGTCGGCCTCGCTCAAGGCCCGCGCCGACGATATCGTGCAGGCCATGAAGGACGAGATCGGCGCGACCGAGCCCTGGGCGCGGTTCAACGTGATGCTGGCGGCCGACATGCTGCTCGAGGCCGCGGCGCTGACCACCCAGATCAAGGGCGAGATCGTGCCCTCCAACCGCCCCGGCTCCATGGCCATGGCGATCCGTCAGCCTGCGGGCGTGGTACTGGCCATGGCGCCGTGGAACGCGCCGGTGATCCTCGGCGTGCGCTCCATCGCGACGCCGCTGGCCTGCGGCAACACCGTGGTGATGAAGACCTCCGAGCTTTGCCCGCGCACCCACGCCCTGATCGTGGAAGCGGTGGCCGAGGGCGGCCTCCCGCCCGGCGTCCTGAACGCCATCTCCAACGCGCCCGAGGATGCGCCCGAACTGGTCGAGGCGCTGATCGCCAACCCGGCGGTGCGGCGGGTGAACTTCACCGGCTCCACCCGGGTGGGCAAGGTGATTGGCGAATTGGCGGGGCGGCACCTGAAACCGGCCCTGCTGGAACTGGGCGGCAAGGCCCCGATGATCATCCTGGACGACGCCGACATCGACGCCGCGGTGGCCGCCGCGGGCTTCGGCGCTTACATGAACCAAGGGCAGATCTGCATGTCCACCGAGCGGATCATCACCGTGGGCGAGATCGGCGACGCCTTCGTCGAGGCCTATGCCAAGAAGGTCGCCAGCCTCACCGCGGGCGACCCGCGCGAGGGCGCCTGCCCGCTGGGCTCGCTCGCCACGCAGGCCGCTGCCGACCGGGTCCGCGACCTGATCGCCGACGCTGTGGGCAAGGGCGCGACGCTGATCGCGGGCGGCGGCGAGGGCACCATCCTGAATGCCGCCGCGCTGGACCACGTCACCCCCGACATGCGGCTTTATTCCGAGGAAAGCTTTGGCCCGGTCTCGGCCATCATCCGCGCCGGCTCCATCGACGAGGCGGTGCGCATCGCCAATGACAGCGAGTTCGGCCTGTCCTCGGCCGTGTTCGGGCGCGACGTGATGCGCGCGATGTCGGTCGCCCGCCGGATCGAAAGCGGCATCTGCCATGTCAACGGCCCGACCGTGCATGACGAGGCGCAGATGCCCTTCGGCGGGGTCAAGGCCAGCGGTTATGGCCGGTTCGGTGGCACCTGGGGCGTGGCGGAATTCACCGACCTGCGCTGGATCACCCTGCAGGAGGGCGAGCTGCATTACCCGATCTGAGGGTGTCAGCCCGGGGCGGTCAGCCGTTCGATCACGGCTGCCGCCTGCGCCGCGGCCTCGGCTGCGCTGTCGCCGAGCGATATGAAATGCAGCCCGCTGCCCTCTTCAAAACCGACGGGCGTCAGGAAGATGACGCCCCGGCCGGCACCGGGCGACCAGAGCAGATCGCCGAGGATCCTCATCCCCTCGGAAAAACTGCGCCGGGGCAGGTCCAGCCCGGTTTCATGCGCGATCGTGTAGGCGGGCAGGGCGCGGTCCGGGAAAAGCCGGTTGAGCAGCGTCATCGGGATCGAGACGCCGCCCCACCGGCCGTTGCACTCCAGCCAGTGCTGGGCGGGATCGTTCAGGTCCGGGCCCGAGAGGACGGCGTCGAAACTGCAGCGCCCGAAATAGCCGAGGTCCTGGAAGACCTGCCCCAGCATCAGCCCGTCATGGCAGAACCGCGCCACCCAGCCGTCGCCGGGATCGGCGGGCACGGCGCCGGCAAAACGCCCCTCGGCCCCTGTGAGACGCTGGTGGAAGACCCCCTCGATCACCGGCGGCCCTTCCGCCCTGTCCGGGATCCAGAGCTGCAGCGAGGGGCTGGTCAGGACGTTTTCCTGCCAGATCTGCACCAGCATGGGAAAGCTGGGCGGCGCGCCCGTGCGGGCGAGCTGCGCCAACAGGTGGCGGTGCAGCGCCTTGGGCGACAGGCCCGCCACGTCGTCGGAGAAGATCGGGAAATTGCCCGCCGAACCGGCGCTGTCGGGCAGCTTGAGCACCAGCTCGCGGCAGTCGCGGGCCAGGGCGCGCACCCGGGCGGTCAACGCCGTGGCATTGTGGACCAGCACCTCGCGCGGGGTCGCCGCCTCGCCAAAGACCGCGCGGACGACCCGGGAAAACGCCGCCTTGTCATTGGCGAGGGCGGACAGCGAGGGCAGCGGCCCCGCCACCTGCACCGGCGCACCGGTTTCAATGCCAAGCCGGCGGGCCAGTGCCCAGATCGCCCCCGTGGACAGGTACGGCACGAGCGTCGCGCCGCTGGCCTCGGCCAGGACGGCGCTGAGGGCGGCAAAGGCCGTCTCGTCCTTCAGGCAACGGATCTGCGCGGGGGCGTATCGGCCGTTCGCGGCCTGCGGCACCTCCAGGTAGCGCCGCCGCCCGAGGCCGAGTTGCGTGTCGGCATAGTCTTCGAAGGCCCGGTTCCTGTGGCCGCCGATCACGACCACGTCGCCCTCGCCGGCCAGCATCGACAGGCGGTATTCCAAGACGCCGCCGCCTCCAAATCGCGCTAAAAGCGGGATCTCGCCGGAATCGCCGAAGAACACGAAGGGCCCTTCGCCCAGGCCCGCCTGCGCGTGGGGGCCGAAGAACAGCCTGTCGCGCATCATGGCGTCCTGCGGCAGGGCATCACCGGCCACGGCAGCGCATTGCGCGCGTTCGGCCGGGCTCAGTTCTGCGTGGAGGCGGGGCACCACCGGCAACCGGTCGCGCCTGCCGCCGCGGCGGCCGGTCTGCGTTGTCCCATGATCGTCCACTCTGCCATCCCGGAATGCGTGCTATCCTGACATGCCAGCCTAGCAGTGCCGCGGGCCAGCGTATTGATTTGCCTCAAGGACCGCCCGCTGCCGTGCGGCCATTCTGGGGGCGGACAGAGACAGGAGAAGCCCATGTGCCGGCTTTATGCGTTCACGGCAAACGAGCCCACCCGCGTCGAATGCAGCCTCGTGCATGCGCAGAACGCGCTGATGGCGCAAAGCGCAGGCGATGCCGAGGGGCTGGTGCACGGTCACGGCTGGGGGGTGGCGGATTATTCCGACGGCGTGCCCCTGATCGAGAAACAGACCTGGGCGGCCTTTCACGGCGAGCATTTCGCCAAGGCCGCGGCGCGGGTCTATGCCCATACTGTTGTGGCGCATGTGCGCCGGGCCACGGTCGGCGACCAGCGGATCGAGAACACGCACCCGTTTCACCACGGGCGGTGGATCTTCGCCCATAACGGTACGGTGCCGAATTTCTTCAAGCTGCGCGAAAAGATGATGCCCGAGATCGACCCGCTGCTGCGCAACGACATCAAGGGCACCACCGACAGCGAGCATGTCTTCTACTACATCCTGTCGCTGCACATGCGGGAACCGGCGGTGCCCCTGAGACAGATCGTGGCGGACGCCATCCGCCAGATCGTCCACTGGTCGGCCGAGATCGACCGGGAAAAACGCATCGGGCTGAACATCGTGCTGACCGACGGCGACACCCTGGTCGGCAGCCGGCTGGGGCGCACGCTGTGGCATCTGGAGCGCGGGCTGATCTTCAAATGCCCGATCTGCGGGGAATCCCACGTGCATCACGAGGTGGGCGCCGACTACCGGGCGGTCGAGGTGGCCTCGGAACCGCTGACCGACGAGAACTGGCACGAAATGCCCGATGGCGTGGTCTACAGCGTGGACGAGGATTACTACCTGCTGACCGAGCATATCCAGTTCTGACCCTGCGGGCGGCGGTGCGATGCGGTTTCTGTGCGATGCGATGCTGGGCCGGCTGGCGCGCTGGCTGCGCGCGGCGGGGCACGACGCCCTGCTTGCCCGCGACGCCCAGCAGGATCGTGACCTGCTGGAAACCGCCGCGCAGGAGGATCGCGTCCTGCTGACGCTGGATCGCGCCCTGGCGGGGCGGCGTGCCGGGCAGGGCCGGGTGTTGCTGCTGGGCAGCGAGCGGATCGAGGCGCAGGCGCGCGAGCTGCGGCGCAGGTTGGGGGTGGACTGGCTGCACGACCCCTTCAGCCGCTGCGTCGTGGACAACGCGCCCCTGCGCCCGGCCAGTGCCGAAGAGGTCGCCGGTCTGCCGCGCAAGGTGCGCGGGATCGGCGGGCCGGTGGCCAGGTGCCCGCTGTGCCAGAGGCTCTACTGGGCGGGGGACCATCACCACCGCATGCGCGAGCGGCTGGAGCGCTGGCAGGCGGAGGGCGGGGAATGACCCATCCGGAGAAGACTGTGGAAATGGTGCGTTTCAGGGGCCACACTTGGCCGGAACCGAGGGTTTTGCCGAAAGGGGGAGATGATGCAGAGCCAGCTTTCGCGTGACCAGATCGCCGACCGCCTGATCGAGGCGGCCGAACTGCTGGAGGCGCAGGGCGCGGACCGCTTTCGCGTCCGGGCCTACCGCATGGGCGCCGAAACCGTCCGCGCCCTGCAGGAGGACCCGGCCACGATCCTGGAACGCGAGGGGCTGCAGGGGCTCGAGGCGCTGCCCAATATCGGTACGCGGCTGGCCCGGGCCATCGACGAGATGGCCGTCAGCGGGCGCTGGGCGCAACTGGAACGCATGCGCGGCGAATCCGAGCCCGAGGACCTGTTCCAGTCGGTCCCCGGCGTCGGCCCCGAAACCGCCCGCGCGATCCACGACAAGCTGGACATCGACACGCTGGAGGCGCTGGAAATCGCCGCCCATGACGGGCGGTTGGAAACGGTCCCCGGCATCGGGCCGCGCCGGGCCGCCGCGATCCGCGCCTCGCTGGGCGACATGCTGGCCCGCCGGCGCCGGCGTGGCCGCGAGGATCACGAGGAACCGGCCGTGGACCTGCTGCTGGAGGTGGACGCGCTCTATCGTCGGCGGGCAGAGGGCGGCAGCCTGCGCCGCATCGCGCCGCGCCGGTTCAATCCCTCGGGCGAGGCCTGGCTGCCGGTGATGCATGTGGACCGCGACGGCTGGGCCTTTACCACGCTGTTCTCCAACACCGCGCTGGCCCACGATCTGGGCCGCACCGACGACTGGGTGGTGATCTATTTCGGCCGCCCCGGCGGGCCCGAGCATCAGCGCACCGTGGTCACCGAGACCCGCGGCCCGCTGGAGGGCAAGCGCGTGGTCCGCGGCCGCGAGGCCGAGTGCAAGCGCCACTACTTCGCCGATGCCTAGCCCGGCCCCACCATCCGTCGCCACCGCCTTCGACATGGCGGCGCGACAGCGGGAGATCTCGATCTCCGAGTTCTTCCTGAAGAACCGCCACCTGCTGGGCTTCGACACGCCCGCCAAGGCGCTGGTCACGGCGGTGAAGGAGGCGGTGGACAACGCCATCGACGCCTGCGAGGAGGCCGGTCTCCTGCCCGAGATCAGCGTCGGGATCACCCGCCGCGGCCGCATCTACACCGTCGCGGTCGAGGACAACGGCCCCGGCATCGTCGAGGCCCAGATCGGCCGCATCTTCGGCAAGCTGCTCTACGGCTCGAAATTCCATAAGCTCAGCCAGTCGCGCGGGCAGCAGGGGATGGGGATCTCGGCGGCGGGGATGTACGGGCAGCTGACCACAGGCCAGCCGCTGCATATCCTCAGCCGCATCGCGGGCGAGGCGCAGGCGACCGATCTCTATGTCGCCATCGACACCCAGAAGAACCGCCCCGACGTGCATCGCAAGAAACAGCGCGACTGGGACCGCCCGCATGGCACGCGGGTCGAGATCGTGCTGGAAGGCCACTACCAGACCGGCAAACATTCGGTCGACGCCTATCTGCGCCAGACGGCCATTGCCAACCCCCATGTCACGCTTCGCCTTGAGGCGCCGGACGGTCACCGGCTGGACTTCCCCCGCAGCGTCGAGGCGCTGCCGCCGCGCCCCAGGGAGATCAAGCCGCATCCCTACGGGCTGGAACTGGGCCGGCTGATCCAGATGCTCAGCACCACCGAGGCGCGTTCGCTCTCGCGCTTCCTGGTGGATGAATTCTCCAGCGTGGGCGACAAAACCGCCGCCCGGATCATCGCGGCGGCGGGCAAGCGGGTCAGCGCGCGCTCCTACCCCCGGCATATCGCCCACGCGCAGGCGGTGGCGCTGCACCGGGCGATCCGGAACACGCCCATCGCCGCGCCCCGGACCGACTGCATCGTACCCATCGGCGAGGCGCAGTTGCTGAAGGGGCTGCAAAGCGAGGTGCCGGCGGAGTTCTACACCGTCACCACCCGCCCCGCCGCCACCTACCGCGGCAACCCGTTCCAGGTGGAGGTGGCGCTGGCCTTTGGCCGCCCAGGCGAGGCGCGGGTTGAGGTGGACGCAAGCGGCCACATGCGCCGGACGCGGGCGGGCGGGGGCGGCGAGGACCTGCTGGGCGAGCGCGACGCGCCGGTCCACCTGCTGCGCTACGCCAACCGGGTGCCGCTGCTGTATCAGCAGTCGAGTTGCGCCATCACCAAGGCGGTGATCCAGACCAACTGGCGCGGCTACGGCCTGCGCCAGCCCAGGGGCGGGCTGCCCACGGGGCCCGTGGCGGTGCTGGTCCATGTCGCCTCGGTCTGGGTGCCCTACACGTCCGAGGCCAAGGAGGCGATCGAGCCCAACCCGGATATTTTCAAGGAGATCGTGCTGGGCCTGCAGCACTGCGGGCGCGAGCTGTCCCACCACCTGCACCGCAAGGCGCAGCTCAGCCGCGAATACGAACGCCGCGCCTATATCGAGCGTTACCTGCCGCATATCGGCGGCGCACTGCAGGAGATCCTGTCGCTCAGCGACGCCGAGCGCGACCGCGCGATGGAGCGGCTCGACGACGTCCTGCACGAAAGCCGCAGGACACGGGGGGATGCGCCGTGAGCGACAAGCGCAAGCAGGCGGCGCCCCGCGCGCTGGACGCCAAGACGATCGCCCTGATCCGCGAGATCGCCGCCGCCATACGCGCCAGCATCGAGGCCGGGCGCCTGCCCGCGATCCGCCTGCCGGTGCGCGGCCTGGGCAATGTCCGCTACGACGCGGAAAAGGGCTATTTCGAACTGGGCGCGGCGCAGAAAACCCGCACGCTGACCGTGAACACGGCCCGTTCCTTCGCCCAGACCCTGCGGATGATGGCCACCGCGCAGACCATGGTCGAGAACGACGATTTCGCCACCAAGCGCGAGGCCTATTACATCTCCAAGAACTGGGGCGACTGCCGGTTCGACAAGCAGGCTGAATCCGACGCCATCATGGACGATATCGAGGCGCTGGCCTCCATCCACGGCCTGTCGCGTGAACAGCTCAGGTTCTACCCCGAGGCGCATGGCGGGTCCGTCGCCGGGCCGCTGACGGTGATCGACCGCAACCCGGCCACCGGCGAGGCCATCGAGATCGACTGTTCCCGCCTGGGCAGCGGCGCCTACTCCATCCCCCGCTCGGTCGAGCAGCTCGAGTTCCGCACCGATGCGCGCTTCGTTTTGGCGATCGAGACCGGCGGCATGTTTCAGCGCCTCAACAACCACCGCTTCTGGGACAGCGCAAACTGCATCCTGGTCGAGATGGGGGGCGTGCCCACCCGCGCCACGCGGCGCTTCATCCGGCGGCTGGCGGACCAGCGGAAGCTGCCGGTCTATTGCTTCGTCGATTGCGACCCCTACGGCTTCACCAATATCTACCGCACGCTCAAGGTGGGGTCGGGCAATGCCGCCCATATCAACCGCTTCTTCTGCGTGCCGCAGGCGCGGTTCCTGGGGGTGACGCCGCAGGATATCCTCGATTTCGGGCTGGAGGACGCCACCCACCCCCTGTCCAAGACCGACACCAAGCGCGCCCGCGACGCGCTGCGTAATGACCCCTTTATCCGCTCCAGCCCGGAATGGATCGCCGCCATCGAGCAGTTGCTGAAGATGGGCGTGCGGGCCGAGCAGCAGGCGCTGGCGAAATGGGGGCTGAATTACGTGATCGACGACTACCTGCCCCGGAAACTGGCCGACAGCGGGGGCTTCTTGCCCTAGGCACCGGCGGCCCGCGCATCCGTCCCGGCGAAGGCGCGGGTGAACTGGTCGAGGATCAGCTCCTCCGCCCCGGCGTAGCGCGGCGAGATATGCATGGCCTCGGCCCGGCGCGCCCCGGCGCGGCGGGCCAGCGTGCCGGCCTGGCTGGCCGTCAGGTGGCCGCGCTCCAGCGCCAGCGCGTCCTCGCCCGCGGCGAAGGTGGTTTCGATGAACAGGAAATCGGCATCCCGCGCCAGGTCCAGGATCCGGCGCTGGTTCTCGTCGGTGTGCCGGGCGTCCGTGACAAAGGCGACCTTCTGCCCCGGCTCGAAGCGCAGGCATTCGCGCCTCAGCAGGCCGAGGGGGATCTCGCGCTCCTCGACGCCCTCCGGCGTCTTCCATGCGGCGTGGATGATCCGGTCGTCCGGGTCGCCGCGCAGCGCCGCCGCCTTCAGCTCGTTCAGCCAGGGGCCGGTGCCCAAACCCAGCGCGTCCAGCCGGTTCTTCCACAGATTGACATGGGTGCGCTCCTGCAACGCGTAGGCGATGGAGGGGATGCCGTGGTCGAGGACGGCCCGGCGCATGGTGAGCGTCTCTTCCTCATGCACGATATCGCCTGTCAGGCGGAAGCGGCGTTCGTGGTCGCGCCGAAAGCGATCCTTCAGCCGGAACTCCACGCGCCGGCTGGCGCCGTCCTCGGCGGTCTCGGTGACGACGAAGGTCAGGTTGCCGTGCACGCGATGGGCGAGGTTCCAGCTATAGGCGGCAAGCTTGTGGCCGATGGCCTCGATCAGCCCCTCGGGGCCGAACAGCCGCACCCGGCGGTCGCGCCCGATCAGCACCCGCAGCAGGTGGTCAAAGCCGATCAGGTGGTCCACATGCATATGCGAGACGAAGACATCGGTGATCCGCAGGATCTTTTTCACCGGCAGCGCGGTGATGTCGCCGAGGTCGAACAGGATGGCCCGTTTCGAGAAGCGGAACGCCACGTAGACCACGGGGTCGCCGTAGCGGCCGTTCACCAGGAAAGGGTGGTATTGTGGCGTCATGCTTGTCCTGCCCGGCGGTCTTTGACCCGGACACGGCGACGCGGCCTGCCGCCCGGGCCCTTCGCGCGATACTAGCAGCTCCGCGTCGCGCGGTCAGCTTTGCGGAAAAAAACCATCGCGGGATCGGCCGCCATGGGGCAAGCTGGTCTTTCCCATGATCCGTGGCATGATACTGAAATGACGAGTTTTCCCACCCTGATCGCACGGGCGCGCCATGAACGGAATTGACGAACTCGCCCTGGCTACCGGCCTTGTCGGGGGGCTGGCGCTGTTTCTGTTCGGCATGGACATCCTCGCCCAGGCCCTGAAGCAGGTCGCGGGCGATTACCTCAAGACGCTGCTGGCCAAGATGACCCGCAACCGCTTTCTCGGGCTGACGGCCGGGGCGATGGTGACGGCGTTGATCCAGTCCTCCTCGGTGACGACCGTGCTGCTGGTGGGGTTTATCTCGGCCGGGCTGATGACCATGTCGCAGAGCGTGGCGATGATCCTGGGTGCCAACATCGGCACCACGATCACGGCGCAGATCCTGGCCTTCAAGGTCACGGCGCTGGCGCTGCCGATCCTGTCGGCGGGCTTTTTCGTCTCCTTCCTCGCGACGCGCCCGGACTACCGTGAGTACGGGCGGATCACGCTGGGGCTGGGGCTGGTGTTCTTCGGCATGTCGATCATGAGCGAATCCGTGGCGCCCCTGCGCAGCTATCCGCCCTTCCTCGACGTGATGACATCGCTGCAAAGCCCGGCGGTGGCGGCGCTGGTGGGGGCGGGGTTCACCGCGCTGGTGCAGTCGTCATCCGCCACGACGGGCATCCTGATCGTGATGGCGGGGCAGGGGCTGATCGGGCTGGAGGCGGCCATCGCGCTGGCGCTGGGCGCGAATATCGGCACCTGCGTCACGGCCCTGCTGGCCGCGATCGGCAAGCCGCGCGAGGCGGTGCGCGCCGCGGTCGTGCACACTCTGTTCAACGTGGCCGGGGTGGTCATCTGGATCGGCTTCATCGACCAGCTGGCCGAGCTGGCACGGCTGATCTCGCCAGTCCGCTCGGATCTCGATGGCGCCGCGCGTGCCTTCGTGGAGGTGCCGCGCCAGATCGCCAACGTGCATACCTTTTTCAACGTCGTGAACGCGCTGCTTTTCATCGGCTTCACCCCGCAGATCACCCGGCTGGTGGAGTGGCTGGTGCCCATGCGCCCGCCCAAGATAGAGCCGCGCTACGCCCCGCGCCATCTCGACCCGCAGCTTCTGGGCGTTCCGTCCATCGCGCTCGATGCCGCCCGGCTGGAGATCCTGCGCCTCGGTGCGCTGGTGCGCGAGATGTTCGATGCGACCTTCCCGACGCTGCTGACGGGCAGCCCGCTGCAGATCGACAAGCTGCGGGTCATGGACCGGCCCGTCGACCTGCTGCACCGGGAAATCCTGGGCTACCTGCGCCAGATCAGCCTGGGCGACCTGACGGCCGAACAGTCCCGGCTGCTGATGGCCTATATGAAGATCGCCAACGACCTGGAGCATATCGGCGACCAGATCTCCATCGGCATGGTGACCTCGGCGCGCAAGCGGATCGACGAGAACGTGGTGATCAGCCCGGCCACGGCGACGGTGCTGCGGCGGCTGCATGAACAGGTCGGAGACGCCCTGGTCGGCAGCCTGAAGGCGCTGGAAGAGGGCGATCTTGATCGCGCCTCGGCCGTGCGCGGCATGAAAGAAGACGTGACCCGGAGGATCGAGGCGGTCTCGCTGCACCAGATGCAGCGGCTGCGCGCGAAAGAGCCGCGGCGGCTGCCGACCTATGCCCGGGAGATCGAGCTCACCGAGGCACTGGACGATATCTTCCGCACGATCCGCAGCATCGCCAAGAGCCAGTTGATGGCCGCCGGCGGGCGGGGGCGGTCGCCCGAGGCCTGAAGCCCGCGACATACGTCGCCTGGAATGTGCGGGGCGTTTGGTTCAGGCGGTGCGCGAACCGGGCCGCGTCCGTTTGGTGCGGTCCGGTCCCGAAAGAGAGAGCTTTGGCCTTAGCGGGAGCACTCATAGGCGCGGTTGACCAGGCGGTGCTGGCGGTCGCGCCAATAGACGGCCTCGCTCGACTTGTCCGCGGAATGCAGGGTGCGGACCACGGCGTCGGCATAGGCCAGGGATTCCGACACGCGCGTGCAGGGCATGTATTCCGGCGGCGTGGTCGGCTTGACGCCCGACTCGCCTTCCATTTCAGCCGTCGTCGTCTGGCACGCAGCCACCGAAAGCGCGGACAGGACCACGGCGCCCAGGATCCAATGTTTCATCTCAACAAACTCCTTCCAATGCCCTGAATGGAAGCAGGATTGCAGGATGCGAGCGGCTTTTCAAACGGTAAATCACCGCTCGGTAAAACACGCCCGGGCGCCGTCGGTCCGCTGTGCTTAGCGTTCGAAGCACCTCGGGCGCTGGCCGAAGCCGCTGGCCGAGCAGATGTAGCTGCCATGGCCGTGGCGGCTGTCCAGATTGCGGGCCAGAACGCGCTGGCGGGCCACGTCTTCGGCGGCGGGGGCCTGTTTGACGGGGTTCAGCCACAGGGCCACGGGATCGGCCGCCTCGCGGTTCACGCCTGCAACCGGGGCCGCTGTCATGGGCGCATCGCTGTTGGCGCAGCCTGGAAGGGGGAGAAAGGAAATGCCGACGAAAAGGGCGGCGAGCCCGGCCTTGCCGGGACGGGTGGAAAAGATGGAAGTGTTCACTGCTTTGATCCTCTTACGCTGCTTCCCAAAGGCCTTCCACGGGGAAAGGACCGGCGTTCGGCAATCTCGCGTGTGCGGGAATACTCGCTGCCTCAATGTGCCTGTCGTTCGTGGTTTATTTGGGACCTGCCACATACAAATTGTGGCAAGAACGTGTCACACGCTCCTGCCACAATGCTTTTTTACAGATGTTGCTTTTCCCGGGCAAACCGGGGCGGCGGTTATTCGCCGATCACATGGCCGTCGAACTTCCAGTTCGGGCGGCCATAGCCGTCCGGCCAGGGGTAGACCTCGACCTGGTTGAAGTAGACCACGGCGGCAAGATTCGGGAATTCCGGGTATTCCTGCCGGACGTCGCCATCCCACTTGTCGACATAGGCCTGGTCGCCGACATAGCCCAGTTCGGCCACGACGATCGGCTTGCCGAACTGATTGGCGCGCTCATAGCGGGGGGCGAGGATTTCCTTGAAGGTCCGCTCGTGGCCGAGGATCTCTTTTTCCCACGGCTGCAGGCCGAAGACCGACAGGCCGATGATGTCGGCATAGTCGTCGCCCGGATAATACTCGGCCAGGTTCTCATAGCCCAGCGGCGACCACATGTAGTTCACGTCCGGGGCCTGGGCGCGGCACAGGTCGACCATGTGGCGATAGGCGGCGATATAGGTGTCCGGGTCCCAGTTGGCCCAGATGAACTGGCCGCTCTTGTCCTCCATCTCGTGGGCCCAGCGCACGGTGACGGGGCTTTCGAACAGGTTGAGGACGGCGCAGATCGAGCTCATGTAGCGGTCATACTCGCCGCTGGCGATGCCGCGCTGCAGCCGTTCGGGCGTGTTGCGCTCGCTGCGGCTCCAGGTCCAGGGCTCGATGGTGACCAGGACCGAGCGGCCGCGTTCGAGCGCGTAGGCGTCGGCCTCGATCAGGCTGGGCAGGTACACGTCCTCCCAGGGGAGGAAGAGATGCTCGATCGTGATCTCGGGGTCGTCCGAAAACTCGCCATACGGGTCATAAATGCCGAAGGGGACCGGACCCTTCGGGGCTGCTGCAGTCTGAGTCGCAAAGGCCGCGATCGCCGCGCAGGCGATCAGAATGGGGCTTGCGGCCTTAATCAGCCATGAGTTCCTCAAATTCATTGTCACTCCTCCTAAAGAGCTTTGCGAGACCGGGTGCCACCTGCGACAGCCGTTCGTAATCAATAATGTAGCGTATGTTTTCCGATCCGCCCATACCCGCGCCGGAAACAACATAGCGCTCGTCCGTAAACTGATATGGACCAAGCCCCGTTGACAAGTAGTGAACCCCCTGCATCCCGCGCTCGGCCCCTGCGGCGATCATCAGGGCGAACAGGCCGACGCTGGCCAGCACCTGCAGCGAGTGACGCAGGATGTTGGAGGCGAAGCGGATCCGGTTCTCCCTCAGGTGGTGCACGACGACGATGGCGAAGAGAATCGAGTAGAAGAAGGCGTTGATCAGCGACAGCAGGTAGAATCCCGCCGCCTCGTGCACGCCGTCGATCAACAGCACCGGCAGGCTGGAACCGGCGGCCAGCAGGAAATAGGGGGCCAGGACGCGCATGGGCAGATCGGCCTTGGCGGCCGTGCCCTTGGGTGTGACGCGGAAATCAACGAAGCCGCCGGTGAGCCTGTCGCGCACCGCCATCAGGCATCCCCAGAGCATCCAGGGCCATTGCGCGCAGTCAAACAGCGTCCGCTCCCAGCTCAGCACCTTGCCGTTGCGCGGCCGGAACAGACCGTCGCTACGCACCTGGTAGGCCATCCAGATCAGCACCAGCATGGGCGGGGCGCTGTGGGCGACGAAGCCGGGGTAGGTGACATCGGCAAAGCGCATGTCGAAGACCACGGCCCAGACCGGCACGATGAAGGTCAGCGCCATGAACCCCGCGAAGAGCGGATACCAGAGCTGCGAGAACAGGAACTGGAATTTCAGGATCGGCCGCAGGGTGCCGAAATAGCGCGACGTGTAGCGCAGCAGCAGGCTGACCAGGCTGCGTGACCACTGGAACTCCTGCGTCAGCATGTCGGCGAAGGTCTCCGGCCCGTCGCCATGGGCGATCGCGTCGATGGCGTGCACGCCGCGCCATCCGTAGGAATTCATCATCAGCGAGGTCGAGTGGTCTTCGGCCAGTTCCGGCCCCAGCCCGCCGATCTGCTTCAGCGCGGTGGTGCGCACCGCGTAGTGCGAGCCGATGCACAGCGGCGCCCAGCCCCGGCTATAGCCCGCCTGAAGCGCACCGTGGAACATCGACTCGGAATAAAGCCGGGTGCGCGCGGCCCAGCTCTTGTCCGCGTTGTTCGAGCAGATGCTGGGGGCGCTGACATAGCCGACGGCGGGGTCGGCAAAGGGGGCCAGCATGGCCTGCAGATAGCCCGGCTGCGGCACGTGGTCGGCATCGAGTTGCGAGACGAAATCGTAATTTTCGTAGCCGTAATTGTCGTAGAAGAAGGCCAGGTTGCCTTCCTTGCAGCGGGTGCGGCGTGGCCATTCCTTGCGGTGATAGTCCGGCCGGCCCTTGCGGGTGGAGATCCTCACCCCGTGCTTTTCGCACCAGTCGATGGTTTCGGGCTGCGGATCCTCGTCGGCCAGCCAGGTGTCGTGCGGATAATCCTGCGCCAGCATCGCCTCAAGCGTCCGGCGCACCAGGTCGAAGGGCTCGGACGGGGTCTTGGTGGTGACCATCGCCACCCGCACCGGCCCGAGATCCTCGGCCTTGTGGCGGGTGACGCTGGCGCGCGGGAAGACCGACAGGAAATAGACCTGGCGGAACACGACCCAGGCGATGGCGAAGGTCACCACCAGGTAGCGGATGGTGCCGATATTGTTGTCCGGCGCCAGCCACCAGATCCAGAAATTGAGGATCAGCGCGGCCCAGATCGTGATCGTGATCCGGTATTTCCACCGCTTCCGGCGGCTCAGGATGAACGCCAGGTGCGGGCCGGAGTCGGTCTGGCGGGCTGTGTCGACGTCAGAATTCGCGTTCATCTCTCACCTCGACGCCGAAGGTCGGCGCGGCATGGCGGATGATCGTCGAAAGGTCCGAGAACCGCGGCCTGAAGCCCAGCTCCCGTTCCGCGCGGGTGGTGTCGGCATAGAGAACAGGCGGGTCGCCGGGGCGGCGCGGGCCCATCCGCACGGGCACCTCGCGGCCCGTGACCTCGCGGATGGCGCGCATCACGTCGAGGATCGAGCTGCCGGTGCCGCTGCCAAGGTTCAGGGCCAGGTTCGCGCCGCCCCCCAGCAGGTGGCGCAGGGCCGCCACGTGCCCCTCGGCCAGGTCGCAGACATGGACGTAGTCGCGGATGCAGGTGCCGTCCGGGGTGGGGTAGTCGTCGCCGTAGATGTCGAGCCGGTCCAGCCGCCCGCCCGCGGCCATCAGGGCCAGCGGGATCAGGTGGGTCTCGGGGTCGTGCTTTTCGCTGAGTTCGCCCTCCGGGTCGGCGCCGCAGGCGTTGAAATAGCGCAGGATGACATGGCGCATGCCATAGGCCGAGGCGAAATCACGCAGCATCTGCTCGCCGATCAACTTGGTCCGGCCATAGGGGTTGATCGGCGCCTGCGGCGCGTCCTCGGTGATCGGCAGCACCTCGGGGATGCCGTAGGTGGCGCAGCTGCTGCTGAAGACGATCTTGTCCACGCCGCGGTTGCGGCAGGCCTGTAGCAGGCTGAGAATGCCGCGCACGTTGTTGTCGTAATATTCCGACGGTTTCGCCACCGACTCGCCGACATAGGCGAAGGCGGCGAAATGCATCACTGCGTCGATCCGGTGCGTCTCCAGCGCCTGTTCCACGGCGGCGGTGTCCCGAACGTCGGCCTCGACGAAGGGGCCCCAGCGCACGTCCTGGCGGTTGCCGGTGCACAGGTTGTCCAGCGTCACGGGCGTGAACCCGGCCGCGTCCAGTGCCTTGCAGGCGTGACTGCCGATAAAGCCTGCGCCCCCAGTGACGAGAACCCTTGCTGCCGTCATCCGCCCGCCACGACCCTCAGTTTGTCCAGGCCGGGCAGCAGGTTGCGGAAATAGGGTATGGTCAGGTCCAGCCCCTCCGAGAGGGTGTACTGGGGCTCACATTGCAGGATCTCGCGGGCCAGGGTGATATCCGGCTTGCGCCGCAGGGGATCGTCCACCGGCAGGTCGAGGTAGGTCAGCTTCGAGGTGGAATGGGTCTTCTGCAGGATCATTTCCGCCAGCTCTTTGATGGTGTGCTCCTCGGGATTGCCTAGGTTGATGGGGCCGGCGATGTTGTCCGGGGTTTCCATCATCCGGCAAATGCCGTGGATCAGATCCTCGACGAAGCAGAACGAGCGCGTCTGCTCGCCGGTGCCATAGACCGTCAGATCCTCGCCCTTCAGCGCCTGCACGATGAAGTTCGACACCGCCCGCCCGTCGTCGAGGCTCATTCGCGGGCCGTAGGTGTTGAAGATGCGCACGATCTTGGTGACCAGCCCGTAGCGCTGGCGGAAATCGTGGAACAGCGTCTCGGCGGCGCGCTTGCCCTCGTCATAGCAGGAGCGGGGGCCGACGGTGTTGACGTTGCCGCGGTAATCCTCGGACTGGACGCTCACCGAGGGGTCGCCGTAGACCTCGGAGGTCGAGGCCTGGAGGATGCGCGCCCCCTTGTCGACGGCCAGGTTGAGCATGTTCTGGCTGCCGATCACGCTGGTGTTGAAGGTGTGCACCGGGTCGAGCGTGTATTTCGCCGGCGAGGCGGGGCAGGCGAGGTTGAAGATATCGTGGACCGGGCCGGGCAGATGCACCGGTTGGATGATGTCCTGCTGGATGAATTCGAAATCCGGGCGGTCCACCAGATGCGCGATGTTTTTCAGGCTGCCGGTGATCAGGCTGTCGATGCAGATGACCCGGTCGCCGCGCGCAATGAGGTGATCGCACAGGTGCGATCCCAGGAAACCGGCGCCGCCGGTCACGATGGACGTCTGCTGATCTGCCATATACCGCCCCTTACCTATCCCCAAGAACCGAACGAGACTTTTATTCCCACATTAGAATTGGATTGTTCAATAGCAATGCAGCTTTTTGGACAGGTGGGACGGGGAGGAGACGCGCTACGCGATATGTCGGGCGTCATGCCTGTGCTGCAGCCAAGCAGGGCTGCGGTCTGTTCGTTTGCCTCCTTGCCGGCGCCGCCTGCCTCGTCAAGCGCTGAGGAACGGGGATAGCTTAGCGCAACCGGCCCTTTTGCGCAACGTGAGCGGCGTCTGCGTTTCGAACAAAGACCGTTTCCCTCAAGCGGTTTAGGTCGGCCGCGCCGGCCCCGCAGGGCCGGTGCGGTGTGGCTCTCACGCCTCGCTGCCCTGGCGGCTGTAGCCCAGCGAGGCCTCCAGAAGCTGCGCCGTATAGGGGTGGCTGGGCTGCATCGCGCGCATCTCGCCGACGCTCATCACCTCGACGATCTCGCCGGCCTGCATGACCGCGATCCGCTCGCACATATGGGCGACCACGGCCAGGTCGTGCGAGACCATCAGGAAGGTCAGGTCGTGCTCGGCGCGCAGGTCGCTCAGCAGGTTCAGGATCTCGGCCTGGACCGAGACGTCCAGCGCCGAGGTCGGCTCGTCCAGCAGCAGGATCGAAGGCTCGGGCGCCAACGCCCGGGCGATCGCCACGCGCTGCCGCTGCCCGCCCGAAAGCTGGTGCGGATAGCGGAACCGGAAGGCGGGGCCGAGGCCCACGTCCTCCAGCAGCTTCTCGATCCGCGGCTCGATATCGCGGAAGCCGTGCAGGTACAGGGTTTCGGACAGGACCTGGTCGACTGACAGCCGCGGGTGCAGCGAGGCGTAGGGGTCCTGGAACACCATCTGCACGGTCTTGTAGAAGGTCTTGTCGCGCCGGTGCCCCACCGGGCGGCCGTTCACCGACATCTGCCCCGACCAGTGCGGCGCCAGCCCGGTCAGCGCGCGCATGATCGTGGATTTGCCCGAGCCGCTTTCGCCCACCAGGCCAAAGCTCTCGCCCGGCGCCACGTCAAAGGTCGCGCCCTTGACCGCGTCCACGCGGTCGCGCCCCTCGCCGAACCAGACGTCCAGCCCCTGGAAACTCAGCGCGCTCATGCCTCGGGCCCCACGCTTGGCGCCTCGGCCCAGGCCGGGTCGCGTTTCAGCACCTCCAGCCGCTGTTGCGGCGCGTCGAAGCGCGGCAGCGAGTTCAGCAGCCCCCGCGTATAGGGATGCGTCGCCTCGTGCAGTTTGTCCGCGTCGCAGGTCTCGACCACCCGGCCGGCATACATGATCAGAACCCGGTCGCAGAACTGCGCCACCAGGTTCAGGTCGTGGCTGATGAAGATCAGCCCCATGCCGCGTTCCTGAACCAACCGGTCCATGATCTGCAGCACCTGCCGCTGCACCGACACGTCCAGCGCCGAGGTCGGCTCGTCCGCGATCAGCAGCTCGGGGTCGGGGATCAGCATCATGGCGATCATGATGCGCTGGCCCATGCCGCCCGAAACCTCGTGCGGATAGGCGCGCATCACGCGCTCGGGGTCGCGGATCGAGACCGCCTCCAGCATTTCCAGCGCGCGCTTGCGGGCCTCGGCCTTGCCGCCCTTGGAATGCAGCCGGTAGGCCTCGATCAGTTGCTCGCCGACGGTCATCACCGGGTTGAGCGAGAATTTCGGGTCCTGCATCACCATCGAGATCCGGTCGCCGCGGACGTCGCGCATCTCGGCCTCGGATTTCGCCAGCAGGTCCTCGCCGTCGAGCTTGATATGCGCGGCCTCGACCTGCCCGGGCGGGCGGATCAGGCGCAGGATGGCGCGGCCGGTCATCGACTTGCCCGAGCCGCTTTCGCCGACGATGCCCAGCCGCTCGCGCCCCAGTTTGAACGAGACGCCGCGCACCGCGTCGAACACGCCCTTGCGGGTGGGGAAGCGCACCCAGAGGTCTTTCACATCCAGAAGTTCGGTCATTTCGCGTCCTTCGGGTCCAGTACGTCGCGCAGGCCGTCGCCCAGCAGGTTGAACGCCAGCGACACGGTAAAGATCGCCAGCCCCGGCACCGTGGCCACCCACCAGTGATCGAGGATAAAGCGGCGCCCTTCGGAGATCATCGCGCCCCATTCCGGGCTGGGCGGCTGCGCGCCAAGGCCGAGGAAGCCGAGGCCCGCCGCGGCCAGGATGATGCCCGCCATGTCCAGCGTCACCCGCACGATCAGCGACGAGATGCACAGAGGCCAGACATGCTTGGTGATGATCCGGATCGGCCCCGCGCCCTGCAGGCGCACCGCGCTGATATAGTCGGAATTGCGGATGGTCAGGGTCTCGGCCCGCGCGATTCGCGCGTAGGGCGGCCAGGCGGTCAGCGAGATCGCCAGCACGGCGTTCTCGATCCCGGCCCCCAGCGCCGCCACGAAGGCCAGCGCCAGCACCAGCCGCGGGAAGGCGAGGAAGATGTCGGTGATGCGCATCAACGCCATGTCGACCCAGCCCCCGGCATAGCCCGAAATCGTGCCCACCAAGAGCCCCGCCAGCGGCGCGATCAGCGCCACCAGCGTCACGATGTAAAGGGTGATGCGCGAGCCGTAGATCAGCCGCGACAGGATATCCCGCCCCAGCGAGTCGGTGCCCAGCAAATGCCCCTCGGTCCCGATCGGCTTCAGCCGGTTGGCCAGGTCCTGGGTAAACGGGTCTTGCGGCGCGAGCAGCGGCGCAAGCGCCGCCATCGCCAGCAGGAAGACCAGGATGGCCAGGCCGAACATGGCCATCGGGTTGGCGCGGAACGAGAGCCAGCCGTGATACAGCGCCGCCAGCCGCGCCTGCAGGCGCGAATGCGGCGTGTCGGTCAGCAGCCACTCGCGAAGGCCGGATTGCGTATCGCTCATTTCGCCCTCGGATCAAGGAAACGGTACAGAAGGTCGGAGCCGACATTCAGGATGATGAAGATCAGGCCGATGACCACGGTGCCCCCCAGCACCGCGCTCATGTCCGCCGACAGCAGCGCGTTGGTGATGTAGGAGCCGATGCCGGGCCATGCGAAGATGATCTCGGTCAGCACCGAGCCTTCCAGCAGGTTGGCATAGCTCAGCGCGATCACGGTGATCAGTTGCACGCGGATGTTGCGGAAGGCGTGGCGCCAGATCACGGCGCGTTCCGACATGCCCTTGACGCGGGCGGTGGTGATATACTCGGCGCTGAGTTGTTCCAGCATGAACGACCGCGTCATCCGGCTGATATAGGCCAGGCTGTAATAGCCCAGCAGCGAGGCCGGCAGGATGATGTGGCTCAGCGCGTCGCGGAACACGGTCCAGTTGCCGTCCAGCGCGCTGTCGACCAGGATCATCCCGGTCACCGCCGGCACCACGTCGACATAGAAGATGCCCACGCGGCCCGGCCCGCCGACCCAGCCGAGAATGCCGTAGAACACCAGCAGACCCATCAGGCCCAGCCAGAAGATCGGCATCGAATAGCCCACCAGCGCCACCACGCGGGCGATCTGGTCGATCCAGCTTCCGCGCTTGACGGCGGCGACGACACCCAGCGGCACGCCCAGCAGCACCCCCATCAGGGTGCCCAGCGTGGCCAGTTCCAGCGTGGCGGGAAAGACGCGCGCGATATCCTCGGACACGGGATGGGCGGTCAGCAGCGAGACGCCGAAATCGCCATGCAGCACGTCCCAAAGGTAATAGCCGAACTGCACCAGAAGCGGCTTGTCGAGGCCAAGCTCCCGAAAGACCTGCTGATAGGTCTCGGGCGAGGCGCGTTCGCCGACGATGGCCAGAACGGGGTCGATCGGCATCACCCTGCCGATCAGGAATGTCACGAAAAGCAGCCCCAGCATGGTGATCGCGATGGATCCCAGCATGAAGGCGGGCCGCTTTATCCAGCGGGGGAGGAGCGCCGCGCGGCGCTCCACCTTTTTTTGCTCTGCCAGGGCCACTTACTTCGTGACCTGCCAATAGGAGGCCGAGGTGATCGCCTGGCCGGTGGAGAAGTTCGTCACGTTGTCACGCAGCGCCGATTGCTCGATCTGCTGGAACATGATGGCGAAGGGCGAGGTTTCGCGGAACTCGGCCTGGATGTCGCGATACATCTGGGCGCGCGTGTCGCGGTCGTTCTCGACCACGGCCGCCTCGACCTTTTGGGTCAGCCCGCCGGTATCCCAGCTGTTGCGCCAGGCCAGCAGGCCGGTCAGACCCGCCTCGTCCGAGTTGTCGGGGTTAAAGGCGAAGGTGCCGGCATTGGTCTGCGGGTCGGGATAGTCCGGGCCCCAGGCGCCGATATAGACGTCCAGTTCCCGCGCCCGGTACATGCCGAGGATCTGCTTGCCGGTGCCCACCGTCAGGTCGAGCTTGATCCCGGCCTGGGCAAAGGTGTTCTGCAGCGACTGGGCGATTTCCAGACGTTCCTGCGCCTCGCGTACGCCGGCGGTCAGCTCCAGCCCGTCGACGCCCGCCTCGGCCAGCAGTTCCTTGGCCTTCTCGACATTCAGCGAGAACGGATCGTCCTCGACCGCGCCGAGATAGGTGAGCGGCAGGAAGTTCTGGTGGATCGTGTACTGCCCCTTGAGGAAGCTGTTCTGCATCCCCTCATAGTCGATCAGGTACTTGATCGCCTGGCGCACCTGAGGCTTGGCCAGGTCGGGGTTCTTCTGGCCTAGGGAGGCATACATCAGCCGGCCCTTGAGCTCGTCCGAGATCTTGATCCCCTCTTCCTCGCGCACCCCGGCGATGTCCTCGGGGTTGAGGTTGCGGGCCACGTCGATGTCGCCGCGTTCCAGCAGCAGGCGCTGGGTGGCGCTTTCCTGGATGTGGCGGACGATCACGCGCTCCATCTTGGGCGCGCCGAGGTA
>Ga0207799_100180_pt1 | contig 49289 bp, 51 predicted proteins | sample TtanPargueraPR_4_FD_187742 | JGI IMG/M metagenome (GOLD analysis project Ga0207799, IMG submission 187742) | Aerobic enrichment media microbial communities from Bioluminiscent Bay, La Parguera, Puerto Rico - Tt and M2 (SPAdes) | ecosystem: Environmental > Aquatic > Marine > Unclassified ...
GCACGGACGCGCAGAAGGAACAGTGGCTGCCCAGGATCGCCAGCGGCGAGATCCTGCCCACCGCCGTCTTCACCGAACCCAACACCGGCTCCGACCTGGGCAGCCTGCGCACCCGCGCGGTCAAGGTGGGCGAGGATTACGAGATCACCGGCAACAAGACCTGGATCACCCATGCCGCGCGCACCCATGTCATGACGCTTCTGGCGCGCACCGACCCGAACACCACCGATTACAAGGGCCTCTCCATGTTCCTGGCCGAAAAGACGCCGGGCACGGACGACGATCCCTTCCCCACCCCCGGCATGACCGGCGGCGAGATCGAGGTTCTGGGCTATCGCGGCATGAAGGAATACGAACTGGGCTTCGACGGCTTCAGGGTGAAGGGCGAGAACCTGCTCGGCGGCGTCGAGGGCCAGGGCTTCAAGCAGCTGATGCAGACCTTCGAATCCGCCCGCATCCAGACCGCCGCCCGCGCCGTGGGCGTGGCCCAGTCGGCGCTGGAGGTGGCGATGCAATATGCCGAGGACCGCAAGCAGTTCGGCAAATCGCTGATCGAGTTCCCCCGGGTGGCCGGCAAGCTGGCGATGATGGCGGCCGAGATCATGGTCGCCCGCCAGCTCACCTATTTCTCGGCCTGGGAAAAGGACCACGACCGCCGCTGCGACCTCGAGGCCGGCATGGCCAAGCTTCTGGGCGCCCGCGTGGCCTGGGCCGCGGCCGACAACGGGCTGCAGATCCACGGCGGCAACGGCTTCGCGCTGGAATACACGATCAGCCGGATCCTCTGCGACGCGCGCATCCTCAACATCTTCGAGGGCGCGGCCGAGATCCAGGCCCAGGTCATCGCCCGCCGCCTGCTGGGCTGAGAAAACCCCGGGGCCGCCCGCCGGCGGCCTCACCCCCGCGCCAGCCGCTCGATCAGCCGCGCGCGCGCCTCGGGCAGGGGCCTGTCGCCCAGCGCCGGCGCCAGCCAGAGGTGCAGGAAATGCCCTGTCGTCCTGAGCCCGGCCATCACGTTCTCCCGCGCGCCGTCGCCGGCGCCCAGCATCTCCGGCGGCAGGGGCAGCAGCCGGTCGGCCCAGTCCCCCGCCCCCTCGGCGCTCACCGCGCGCCCCGATTTCGGCGAGACATAGGCCAGGTCGTCGCGCGTCCCCGTCACCGCGCAGGCGGACAGGTCCAGCCCATATCCAAGGTCCTCCAGCAGCGCCATCTCCCAGCGCAGATAGGCCAGCGGCCAGAGCTCGGATGTGCCCAGCATGTCCAGAACGCTTATGGTCCTGCGATAGAGCGCGGGGTGCGCCTCGCGCTCGGGCAGCGCGAAGTGCAAGAGCGCCGTCACCGCGTTCAGCCCGGCCAGGGCGCCGCGATCCCCCATCAGTTCCGCGCGCGATTTCAGCGGCTCCACCGTGAAGGCGCCCAGGTGATCCTCCAGCCGGGCCCGCCAGGTGACCTCGAGCTGCGCGCCGGGTTGCAGCAGCGGCGCCATGCGGCGCCCGGCGCCCCCGCGCACCACCCCGGAATGGCGGCCATGCTCGGCCGTGAACAGCTCGACAATCGCCGAGCTCTCCCCGTGCCGCCGCACCGCCAAGACCGCGCCCTGGTCACGCCATTCCATAGCACCCTCGTCCTCTTGGGAGGTCTCCTCCCGCCGAAGGTAAGAAAGTCACGAAAGCCCCGGCTCGTCCAGCAAATGGCGTCCCTGCCGGTCCTCCACCTCAATCACCCAGAGATCGGGGTCAAAGCCGCGCTGGCGCGCAATCGCCTCGTCCACCTCCGGCTCCGCCCCCTCGGCCAGTACCATCCAGACCCGCTCGCCGCTCATCAGATCGAAACTGCGCTGAAAGGCCTTGGCGGCCCCGTCCAGCGTGTTCAGCTTGACCAGCACGGCGCCCGCCGTGGCATCGCCCCGCGCCACCACGAAGGCCGGAATATCCGCCAGACGCAGCCGCGCCAGGTAGGCCGACACCCAGATATCCGACGTCAGCCGCGCCAACGCCCGGCCCCCTTCTTCTGTTCAAAAATATCCCGGGGAGTTTGAGGGGCAGCGCCCCTCATACAGCGAAAAGGAGCGCGCCGCAGGCGCACCGCCGGCTCAGTCGCCGTCGCGGAAATCGAGGCCCATTTCGCCATAGCGCTCCGCTTCCTCCAGCCAGCCGGGCCGCACCTTGACCTGCAGGAACAGGTGCACCTTGCGGCCCAGGAATTCCTCCAGCTCCTCGCGCGCGGCCTTGGAGACGGCCTTGATCGTCTCGCCCTTGTGGCCCAACACGATCCCCTTGTGCCCGTCGCGCGCAACATAGATCACCTGGTCGATCCGGGCCGAGCCGTCCTTGCGCTCCTCCCAGTTCTCGGTCTCCACCGTCAGCTGGTAGGGCAGCTCCTGGTGCAGGCGCAGGGTCAGCTTTTCGCGCGTCATCTCGGCCGCGATCATCCGCATGGGCAGATCGGCGATCTGATCCTCGGGGTAAAGCCACGGGCCCTCGGGCAGTTCCTCGGCCAGCCAGGCGCGCAGGTCATCGACGCCATAGCCCTTCTCGGCCGAGATCATGAAGGTCCGCACGAAGGGATAGGCCGCGTTCATCTTCTGGGACAGCGCCAGCAGCGCCTCGGATTTCACCCGGTCGATCTTGTTGATGGCAAGCGCCACCTTCTGGTTCGGCGTGGCGCGCTCGCGCAGCGCCTCGAGGATCTTTTCGACACCGTCGGTCAGCCCGCGATGGGCCTCGATCAGCAGCACCACGATATCGGCATCCGCCGCCCCGCCCCAGGCGGCGGCCACCATGGCCCGGTCCAGCCGCCGGCGCGGGCGGAACAGGCCCGGCGTGTCGACGAAAACGATCTGCGCGTCACCCTCGATCGCCACGCCGCGGATGCGGGCGCGGGTGGTCTGCACCTTGTGGGTGACGATGGACACCTTGGCCCCCACCATCCGGTTCAGCAGCGTCGATTTCCCGGCGTTCGGTTCGCCGATCAGGGCCACGAAGCCCGCGCGTGTTTCAGCCATTCCCGGCCTCCAATCTGTCCAGCAGCGCCTTGGCCGCGGCCTGTTCGGCGGCGCGTTTCGACCCGGCGCTGGCGCGTTCCTCTTCGCCGCTCTGCAGCCGCGCGGCGATGGTGAAGACCGGCGCGTGGTCGGGACCACTGCGCGCGACCTCGATATAGCGCGGCGGCGGCGCGCCGCGGGCCTGGGCCCATTCCTGCAGCGCGGTCTTGGCGTCGCGGGCGTCCTGCTCGACCGTGTGGATGCGCTCGCCCCACAGCCGCAGCACCGCCTCGCGGGCGGCCTCGAAACCGGCATCGAGATAGATCGCGGCGATCACCGCCTCCATCGCGTCGCCCAGCAGCGCCTGCTTGCGCCGCCCGCCCGACATCATTTCCGACCGGCCCAGCTTCAGCACCGCGCCGAGGTCGATCTGGCGGGCCACGTCGGCGCAGGTCTCCTTGCGCACCAGCGCGTTGAAGCGCGGGGCGAGCTGACCCTCGGTCGCCTGCGTGTCGGCGGCCAGCAACGCCTCGGACATCACCAGCCCCAGCACCCGGTCGCCCAGGAATTCCAGCCGCTGGTTGTCGGGCCGCGTGGGCGACGAGATCGAGGAATGGGTGACCGCGCGCAACAACAGCTCCGGCCGGGAGAACTCATGCCCCAGCCGGTGCGAAAAGGATATCAGGTCCGCCGAGAGCTTCACTCGATCGCCTTGAAGAAACGGTCGGGCCGCCAGGTCCAGACGAAGAACAGCGACCGGCCCGCGGAGGAGAAGATCACCCGGTCGGCACGGCCGATCAGATAATCCTTGTGCACATAGCCCACGCCGCCATTGAGCTGGCTGTAGCGGCTGTCCTGGCTGTTGTCGCGGTTGTCGCCCATGAAGAAATAGTGATCCTCGGGCACGGTGAAGACCTTGGTGTCGTCCGAGAAGAAGCCGTCGCCCACATTCAGGATGTCATGCGTCACGCCGCCCGGCAGGGTCTCGATCTGGCGCGTCTTGGTGCAGGTGCCGCCCTCGCCCACCGGCGCGTTTTCACAGCGCGGGTAGTAGCCCATCGGCCCCTGCTTCTGGAACGGTTCGGAGAACTGGCCGCCATTTTCCAGCTTGACCGGTTCGCCGTTGATATGCAGCACGCCGCCCTTCATCTGGATCGTGTCGCCGGGCAGGCCGATCAGCCGCTTGATGAAGTCCGAGCCGTTCACCGGATGGCGGAACACCACCACGTCGCCGCGCTCGGGGTCAGAATCCAGGATGCGCCCCTCGAAGGGGCAGAGGCCGAAGGGGCAGGAGTATTTCGAATAGCCGTAGGCCATCTTGTTGACGAACAGGAAGTCGCCGACCAGCAGCGTGTCCTTCATCGAGCCGGACGGGATCCAGAACGGCTGGAAGAAAAGCGTGCGGAACACCCCCGCGATCAGCAGCGCATAGACAACTGTCTTGACCGTTTCGGCGAGGCCGCCGTCTTCTTTCTTCGCTTTCGCCATTGCTCGGGATCCTGCCGTTTATGCGTTTGTGCCCGCTACATGAGGGGGCGCGAATGGGGAGTCAAGGCAGCGGCCGCGCTTCGATCACCACGAAGGCCTGCGCCCAGGGGTGGTCGTCGGTCAGCGTGACATGGATGATCGCCTCGTGGCCCGGCGGGGTCATCTCGGCCAGCCGCTCGGCGGCCCAGCCGGTGACCTTCATCACCGGTTGCCCGCTGTCGATGTTGGAGACCGCCATGTCCTTCCAGGCGATGCCCATGCGCAGCCCCGTCCCCAGCGCCTTGGAGCACGCCTCCTTCGCCGCCCAGCGCTTGGCATAGGTGCCGGCGGTGTCGGCGCGGCGTTCGGCCTTGGTCTTTTCGACCTCGGTGAAGACGCGGTCGCGGAACCGGTCTCCGAAGCGGTCCAGCGTGCCCTGAATGCGCTCGATATTGGCCAGGTCCGTCCCGATGCCGAGGATCATTGCAGCAGCCCCTTCTCCACTCGGCCGCAGACAAAAACCTTCCCGGGATTGCTGCAAGGACTTTTCTGGAAAGCCTTGGCCCGCTCCCGGATCACGCGCGCGCCTCGTCCATCAGCCGGCGCATCTCGGCAATCGCCGGGCCGAGGCCGCGGAAGATCGCCTCGCCGATCAGGAAATGGCCGATATTCAGCTCCCGCACCTCCGGGAAAGCCGCGATCGGCTTGACCGTGTCATAGGTCAGCCCGTGGCCGGCATGCACCTCCAGCCCCAAGCCGTTCGCATAGGCGGCCATCTCGCGCAGACGATCGAGTTCGGCGTCGCGCACGTCGAAGCGGCCGTCGGCGTGGGCGTCGCAATAGGCGCCGGTGTGCAGTTCGATCACCGGCGCGCCGATACGGTGCGCGGCGTCGATCTGCTTGGCGTCGGCCGCGATGAAGATCGACACCCGGCAGCCCGCCTCGCGCAGCGGGGCGATGAAATGGGCCAGCCGGTTCTCGTCCTGCGCCACTTCGAGCCCACCCTCGGTGGTCCGCTCTTCGCGCTTCTCGGGCACGATGCAGACGGCGTGGGGCTTGTGACGCAGGGCGATGGCCTGCATCTCGTCGGTCGCGGCCATCTCCAGGTTCAGCGGCACGGTCAGATGTTCCATCAGCCCGTCGATATCCGCGTCCGAGATGTGGCGGCGATCCTCGCGCAGATGCGCGGTGATGCCGTCTGCGCCGGCCTCCTCGGCCAGCTTGGCGGCGCGCAGCGGGTCCGGGTAGGCCCCGCCGCGTGCGTTCCGCACGGTCGCCACGTGGTCGATATTCACACCCAGCCGCAGTTTGCCTGCTTCTTCGGTCATGGCCTCTGCCCTTCCTGAATTCTCCGTGGCCGCACTCTAGACGCGTCCGGCCGTCTCGTCAGCCTTTGCGGCGGTCTTGGCCTGCAGCTCGGCCAGTTTCTTTTTCAGCTTGCCGCGGCGGCGCTTCTGATAGGCGGCGATCAGGGGCACGCTGAGGTAGTAACCGGCGACCCCCACCAGCAGGCCCGGCAGGATGCCGCCGATCAGGTAGGGGAAGAACACCTCGTGGTAGAAATCCGCCAGGCGCGTCCACTGTGCATCGGCATCCGTGAAAAGCGCCCACAGATTGTTGAGCAGGTCCTCGCCGGCGCCGGTGAACTTGTGGATCAGCGAATGGTCGACCTCTTCGTCGAACTCGGTGCCCAGAATGAAATGCCCGGTCTTCAACGCGATGGCCCCGATCGGCAGATAGGTCAGCGGGTTGCCGAAGAAGGTCGCCATCAGCGCGGCCAGGATGTTGCCGTTCACCAGCCGGGCCAGCAGCGCCGCGATCACGAAGTGCAGGCCGTAGAAGGGCGTGAAGGTGGCGAACAGCCCGACGAAGATGCCGCGGGCGATCTTTTCGGGGCTGTCGGGCAGGCGGCGGACGCGGTGCTTGACGTAATGGAACGCCCGCGCCCATCCCCCCTTGGGATAGATGGCATCGGCCACGATCTGCAGCACAGAGCGTTTATCGCGGCGCTTGAAAACCAATCCCTACTCCCTTCGGCGACCTAAACCTGTTTGCGATCCGGATCCCGGTGCCTTGATATCTCGGCAACCTCGTTCTCCGCTTCAAGGGCCGTCATGACCGTGTGCAAATGCTCGGCGTCGCGAATATCCACGTCAATCAGGAGACGATAGAAATCGGGCTTTTTGTCGGCGAAATGCATATCGCTGATATTCGCCTTCTGCTCGCCGATCAGCGTGCAGACCCGGCCGAGCACGCCGGCGTCGTTCTGGATGGTGACGTTCAACGTCACCGTGTGCACCGCCGGGTGACGGCCCGAATGCCAATGCAGATCGACCCAGCGCTCGGGCTCATCCTCGACCTCGGCCAGGTTGGGGCAGTCGATGGCATGCACGACCACGCCGCGGCCACGATAGGTGATGCCCACGATCCGTTCGCCCGGCACCGGCTGGCAACAGGGCGCGCGGGTGAAGCTCTGCCCGTCCGCCAGGCCCACCACCGCGCGCGCGGCGTCGATCTCATCATCGGTGGCCATGGCCAGTTCGGGGTAGAGCGCCTCGATCACTTCCTGTGCCCGCAGCTCGGCGCTGCCGAGGCGGGCCAGAACCTCTTCGCCGCCCTCCAGCCCCAGGGTCTTGGCCGCGGTCTTGAGCGCCTTGTCGGTGGCCTTCTTGCCGATATGCTCAAACGCCACGCGGGCCAGTTCGCGGCCCAGCTTGATGAAACGCTCGCGGTCTTCCTCGCGCAGGGACTTGCGGATCGCGGCCTTGGCGCGGCCGGTGACCACGATGTCGATCCAGGTGGCCTGCGGGCGCTGCCCCTCGGCGGTGATGATCTCGACCGACTGGCCGTTCTTCAGCCGGGTCCACAGCGGCACGCGGATATGGTCGACCTTGGCGCCCACGCAGCTGTCGCCGATCCGCGTGTGGATCGCATAGGCGAAATCGAGCGGCGTCGCGCCCCGGGGCAGCTTCACCACGTCGCCCTTGGGGGTGAAGCAGAACACCTGGTCGGAATACATCTCGAGCTTCACATGCTCGAGGAATTCGTCGTGATCCTCGGCGCTTTCAAAGCGTTCGGTCAGCGCGGCCAGCCACTTGGCCGGGTCCACGGCAAAGGGGTTCTCGGCCCGCACGCCGTCGCGGTAGGCCCAATGGGCGGCCACGCCCGCCTCGGCCACCTCGTGCATCTGGCGGGTGCGGATCTGCACCTCGACCCGTTTGCCGTCGCGCCCGGAAACGGTGGTGTGGATCGAGCGGTAGCCGTTCGATTTCGGCTGGCTGATGTAATCCTTGAACCGCCCCGGCACGGCGCGCCAGCGCTGGTGGATGGCCCCCAGCGCACGGTAGCAGTCGGCCTCGTTGCGGGTGATGATGCGGAAGCCGTAGATGTCGGAGAGCCGCGAGAAGCCCTGATCCTTTTCCTGCATCTTGCGCCAGATGCCGTAGGGCTTCTTGGCGCGGCCGAAGACGTCGGCCTCGATGCCTTCCTTCTCCAGCTCGGTTCGGATATCATCGGTGATCTGGCGCACCACGTCGCCGGTCTCGCGCTGCAGCGTGATGAAGCGCCGCATGATCGAGCTGCGCGCCTCGGGGTTGAGGACGCGGAAGGCCAGGTCCTCCAGTTCTTCGCGCATCCACTGCATGCCCATGCGGCCGGCCAGCGGCGCGAAGATGTCCATCGTCTCGCGCGCCTTCTGAACCTGCTTTTCGGGGCTCATCGACTTGATGGTGCGCATGTTGTGCAGCCGGTCGGCCAGCTTGACCAGAATCACGCGCAGATCCTTGGACATGGCCATGAACAGCTTGCGGAAGTTCTCGGCCTGCTTGGTTTCCGAACTGGAGAGTTGAAGGTTGGTCAGCTTGGTCACGCCGTCGACCAGCTCGGCGACCTCGGTGCCGAAATTCTCGGCCACCTCGGTATAGGTGGATTTGGTGTCCTCGATCGTGTCGTGCAGCAGCGCGGTGACGATGGTGGCATCGTCAAGCTGCTGCTCGGTCAGGATCGCGGCCACCGCCACGGGATGCGTGAAATAGGGCTCGCCCGAGCGGCGGAACTGCCCCTCGTGCATCTTTTCGCCATAGGCATAGGCCCGGCGGATCAGGTCTTCGTTGGTCTTTGGGTTGTAGTTGCGGACCAGCGAGATCAGGTCTTCGACGTCGATCTTCGGCATCTCTTCCGCAACTTTCCCCGGGCCCTCGCGGCGCCCCTTAGCCTTGCCCCTGTGCTTCCATCAGGGCGCGCAGCAGTTTCTCTTCCGACATGTCGTCATCGGCGGGCTTGTCGGCCTCGGTACGCTCGCCCATCAGCAGCGCCATCGAGTCCTCTTCGGGCTCGTCGACCTCAATCTGGGTCTGGTGGCTTTCGATCATCCGCTCGCGCAGGTCATCGGTCAGCTGGGTTTCCTCTGCGATCTCGCGCAGGGCGACGACCGGGTTCTTGTCGTTGTCGCGGTCCACGGTCAGTTGACCGCCGGCCGAGATCTCGCGCGCCCGGTGGGCGGCCAGCATCACCAGCTCAAACCGGTTCGGAACCTTGTCGACGCAATCTTCAACGGTCACGCGGGCCATGAAACACTCCAGTTCGTCGTGAAATTCGGAGAGCTATACCTATTGCCTTACAAGCCCCTTGACAAGGGCGGAATCCGCGTCAGAGGGGCCTGATCTCCGCTTTCTCCGCCTCTGGCAGCGCCGCCAGCATCTCCTGCACCGTCCGCCCCAGCAGCGGATGGCGCCATTCGGGGGCGATATCGGCCAGTGGGACCAGCACGAAGGCGCGGTCCTGCAGGCGCGGATGCGGCAGAATCAGCCGATCCGGCGCGCTGGTTTTCTGTTCGGCCAGAGGCAGTTCGATCCAGCGGCGCAGTGTCTCGGCATCGGGGTGCACCTGCCCGCCGAAATCCAGCAGGTCGAGATCCAGCGTGCGCGTGCCCCAGCGCGCCTCGCGGACGCGGCCCAGGCTGTGCTCGACCGCGTGCAGATGGGCCAGGAACGCCTCTGGCTCCAGCGAGGTGGCATAGAGCGCAACCGCGTTCACGAAGTCGGGGCCGGCCCCCGCCGGGAAGCACGGCGTGACGTACAGGCGACTCGCCTTGAGCAACTGAACTGATTCGTTTTCCACCGCGTGCAGACCGGCCCGGACCGTCTCGGCGGGCCCTCCGGCGGCCGATGCGACGTTGCCACCCAGCGCAACCAGTACTTTTGTATCAGTTTCTTGACAAAGAAAGTGTTGCGGCACGCGATTTTGTCCTTATTTTCATAGCTCGTTTCGCAACCCTACGACAAACCACTCACGAAGCACGACCGCGGAACGAGATTTCGGAAGGATATTTTCATGTTCTATCGCGACGAACGGCTTGCGCTGTTCATTGATGGTTCGAACCTATACGCAGCCGCCAAGGCCCTGGGTTTCGACATCGACTACAAGCTCCTCCGTCAGGAGTTCATGCGCCGCGGCAAGCTGCTGCGCGCGTTCTACTACACCGCCCTGCTGGAAAACGACGACTACTCGCCGATCCGCCCGCTGGTCGACTGGCTGCACTACAACGGCTTCTCGATGGTGACCAAACCGGCCAAGGAATATGTCGACAGCCAGGGCCGCCGCAAGGTGAAGGGCAATATGGATATCGAGCTGACGGTCGATGCCATGGAGCTGGCCCCCAAGGTCGATCACATCGTCCTGTTCTCGGGCGACGGCGACTTCCGCCCACTGGTGGAAAGCCTGCAGCGCCAGGGCGTGCGGGTTTCGGTGGTCTCGACCATCCGCAGCCAGCCGCCGATGATCGCAGACGAGCTGCGCCGCCAGGCCGACAACTTCATCGAGTTGGACGAACTGAAAGAAGTCATCGGCCGCCCGCCGCGCGAACCGCGCCCCGAGCAGCAGATGGAATACGCCGAGGAAGGCTGACGCCGGACTTCCGGGGATGAAACAGGAAACGGGGCGCGCCGGGCAGGCGCGCCCCGCTTTTCTTTTCCCCGGCGGGGCTGGACGCCCGCCGGCCTTGGCCTTACCTGTTGGCGCGAACAGGAGAGCCGCCCATGACCAAGCCGCCGCTGACCCTTTACCTCGCCGCGCCGCGCGGCTTCTGCGCAGGCGTGGACCGCGCGATCAAGATCGTCGAGATGGCGCTCGGGAAATGGGGCGCGCCGGTCTTTGTCCGCCACGAGATCGTCCATAACAAATACGTGGTCGACGGGCTGCGCGCGAAAGGCGCCGTCTTCGTCGAGGAGCTGGAGGAATGCCCCGACGACCGGCCGGTGATCTTCTCGGCCCACGGCGTGCCGAAATCCGTGCCGGCCGAGGCCGCGCGGCGGCACATGGTCTATGTCGACGCCACCTGCCCGCTGGTCAGCAAGGTGCATATCGAGGCCGAGCGGCATCACCAGAACGGGCTGCAGATGGTCATGATCGGCCATGCCGGCCACCCCGAGACCATCGGCACCATGGGCCAGCTGCCAGCCGGCGAGGTGCTGCTGGTAGAGACCGAGGCGGACGTGGCCGGGCTCGAGGTCCGCGATCCGGATCGGCTCGCCTTCATCACCCAGACCACGCTTTCTGTCGACGACACCGCCGGTATCGTCGCCGCGCTGCAGGCGCGCTTCCCCGCCATCGTGGGGCCGCACAAGGAAGACATCTGCTACGCCACCACCAACCGCCAGCACGCGGTCAAGGAGATCGCCCCGCGGGTGGATGCGCTGCTGGTGATCGGCGCGCCGAACTCGTCGAACTCGCGCCGGCTGGTCGAGGTCGCCTCGGCCAATGGCTGCGCCTATGCCCAGCTCGTGCAGCGCGCGGAAGAGATCGACTGGCGCGCGCTGGCCGGGATCAAGGCGCTTGGCCTGACCGCCGGCGCCTCGGCCCCCGAGGTGCTGATCAACGAGGTGATCGAGGCCTGCCGAGACCGCTTTGACGTGACCCTGACCGAGGTGGAAACCGCCACCGAGAATGTCGAGTTCAAGGTGCCCCGTGTCCTGAGGGAGCCCGCGTGATTTCCTTCCTCGATGCGCCCTGACAGCTGCCTGTCCCCTTCGACCTTCATGAGGCCCCATGTCTGAACTTTACGCCTTCACCGATGGCGCGTGCAGCGGCAACCCCGGCCCCGGCGGCTGGGGGGTGCTGCTGCAGGCGCGTCAGCAAGAGACTGTGCTGAAGGAGCGCACGCTGTGCGGCGGCGAGGCCTCGACCACCAACAACCGGATGGAGCTTCTGGCCGCGATCAACGCGCTGGAAGTGCTGGAGCGGCCCTCTGCCATCACCGTGGTCACCGACAGCGCCTATGTGAAGAACGGCGTGACCCAGTGGATCCACGGCTGGAAGCGCAATGGATGGAAGACCTCCGCCAAGAAACCGGTGAAGAATGTCGAGCTGTGGCAGCGGCTGGACGCGGCGCAGGCCCGCCACGATGTGACGTGGGAATGGGTGAAGGGCCATGCCGGCCACCCCGAGAACGAGCGGGCCGACGAATTGGCGCGCGAAGGGATGGCGCCGTTCAAATAGCACGGCCATGGGCGCGCGGCGCGCGCCGGGGGCTGTCTGCCCCCGGACCCCCGAGGATATTTTCCAACAGAAGAAGGGGGCGCGCTCAGCGCTTCTGGATATAGGTCTGGTAGAGCCAGATCAGCAGGGCCGCGCCGAGGATCGCGCCGATGAAGCCGGCGGCCATGCCGGTGACCAGCAGCAGGAAGCGCAGGATCAGCCCGCCGATCAGGGCGCCCGCGATCCCGATGACGACGGTGGTGACGACATCGGTCTCCACATCCATCAGCCGCGTGGCCAGAAAGCCCGCGGCAGCGCCCACGATGATGAGATAGAGCACATGCATGGCCCGACTATGCCCGCAGCAGCGCGCTTTGGGAAGGCTTTCAGTCGAGGCGCTCGGGGCGGCTGTGCAGGCCGCGCAGGAAATCCTCTGCCGGCATGGGGCGCTTGCCCTGGCGCTGCGCTTCGGTGATCTCGATGGCGCCGTCGCCGCAGGCGATGGTCAGGTCCCGAAGCACCTGGCCGGGGTCGCCCCGGCCTTCGGCCAGGCGGCAGCGCAGCAGCTTGATACGCTCGCCCGCCAGTTCGCACCAGGCACCCGGGAAGGGCGACAGGCCGCGGATCTGGCGGTCGATCTCTGCCGCAGGGCGGGTCCAGTCGATGCGGGCCTCGGCCTTGTCGATCTTGGCGGCGTAGGTGACGCCCTCTTCCGGCTGGGGCTGGGGCGTGAGGCCGTCGAGGCCGTCAAGCGCACGGCGGATCAGGCCAGCGCCCAGTTGCGAGAGGCGATCGTGCAGATCGCCGGTGGTTTCCTCCGCCCCGATCGGGGTGGCCTCGCGCAGCAGCACGGGGCCGGTGTCGAGCCCCGCCTCCATCTGCATGATGCAGACGCCGGTTTCGGCATCGCCGGCCATGATCGCGCGGTGGATGGGCGCGGCCCCGCGCCAGCGCGGCAGGAGCGAGGCGTGGATGTTCAGGCAGCCGTGTTCGGGCGCGTCCAGAACCGGCTGAGGCAGGATCAGCCCGTAGGCCACCACCACGGCCACCTCGGCGTTCAGGGCAGCGAAATCCGCCTGCGCCTGCGGCTCGCGCAGGGTGACGGGGTGACGAACGGGCAGGCCCAGCGCCTCGGCCCGCGCATGCACCGGCGTGGGGCGGGGTTTCTTGCCGCGGCCCGCCGGGCGCGGCGGCTGGCAGTAGACACAGGCGATCTCGTGCCCGGCCGCGACAAGGGCGTCGAGCACCGGGACCGAGAAATCGGGCGTTCCCATGAAAACCACGCGCATGTCAGCGCCTCCGCAGCTTCGCGGCCCGTTTCAGCAGGCGGTCGCGTTTCAGTTTCGACAGGCGGTCGAAATACATCTTTCCGTTCAGGTGGTCGACCTGGTGCTGCACCGAGGTGGCCCAGAGATCGACGAAATCGCGCTCTTCGGTTTCGCCCTGCTCGTTGATGTATCGCACCGTCACCGCGCGGGGGCGCTCGATCACCGCCGAGATGCCGGGCAGGTTGGGGCTGGCCTCGTCATGCGGGCGCAGCTTGACCGAGGCGTGCAGGATCTCGGGGTTGGCCATGCGGATCGCCTTGCCGCGCGACTCGGAGCAGTCGACCACCGCCAGGCGCAGCATCACCCCGATCTGCGGGGCGGCAAGGCCGTAGCCCGGCATCGCGTCCATGGTTTCCACCATGTCGTCCCAGAGCGCGCGGATCTCGTCGGTGATTTCCTCCACCGGGTCGGCGGCGGTTTTTAGGCGCGGATCGGGCCAGGGAACGAAGGGGCGGATCATGGGCGGGGCCTCAACTGGGCCAGCGCGGCGGCGCGGGCGTCTTCAGGGAGATAATCGGTGCAGAGGATGCCGTCGAGATGGTCGCGCTCGTGCTGCACGCAGGTGGCGGCGAAGCCGGTGAAGGTTTCCGCATGGCGCGCGCCGTCGAGGTCCTGCCAGCGCAGCGTCACCTCGGACGGGCGCTGAACGGGCACGATGACGCCGGGCAGCGACAGGCAGCCTTCGTCCATCACCTGGGTGGCGTCGCCGGCACTGACGATTTCGGGGTTCACGATGACGCGGGGGGCGCGGTGGCCGGTGTCCTTCCAGCCGGTGTCCATGACGAAAAGGCGGCGGAGTTCGCCGATCTGCGGCGCAGCCAGGCCGCGGCCGGGAGCGGCGTACATGATGGCGGTCATTTCATCGGCCAGCGCCCGCAGCGCGGCATCGAACGCCATGACCGGCGCGGCCACCTGGCGCAGCCGCGCATCGGGCGGGGTCAAGATCGGCCGCAGGCTCACGCCCGGGCCCGCTCGCGCTTCAGCTTTTGCATCTTGCGGGTGATCATCTGGCGCTTCATCGGCTTGAGGTAGTCGATGAAGAGCTTGCCGTTCAGATGGTCGATCTCGTGCTGCACGCAGGTCGCCCAGAGGCCGTCGAACTCTTCTTCCTGCAGCTTGCCGTCGAGGTCGTGCCAGCGCACGCGCACCTCGGCGGGGCGGGTGACCTCGGCATATTGCTCGGGGATCGAGAGGCAGCCCTCCTCATAGGTGCTCTGCTCTTCCGAGGTCCAGGTGACCTCGGGGTTGAACAGCGCCATGGGGCGGGCGGCCTCGCCCTCTTCCTTGACGCAGTCCATCACGATCAGGCGCTTGAGCACACCGACCTGCGGCGCGGCCAGCCCGACGCCGGGCGCATCGTACATGGTTTCCAGCATGTCCTCGGCCAGCGCGCGCATCTCGGCCGTGATTTCGGGCACAGTCTCGGCAACCTTCTTGAGGCGCGGGTCGGGATGGATCAGGATAGGGCGTATCGTCATGGCGATGATTTAGGCGATGCACATTTTCGGTGCAATGGGCTGCGGCGGAGTGCGCCGCAGCTGCTCGCCATGATGGGCTGTTCTATTTTGAACAATGATTTTGGAATATTTTCCCGAAAATTTTCATTGATTTGGGACCTTGTGCCGAATAACACCCATCATGCAGGAATAGCTACCACTGCAATCCACGGACGAGAGCAAGCCAGACAGGACGCATCCATGAATTTCGACGAGATCATCGACCGCCGCGGCACACATTCCATGAAATGGGACATGATGGAGCCGATCTACGGCGTGCCGAAGGACGACGGCATCCCGATGTGGGTGGCGGACATGGATTTCCGCCCGCCGCAATGCATCTCGGACGCGCTGCAGGGCATGATCGATCATGGGATCTACGGCTATTTCGGCAACGATACCGACTATCGCGGCGCCATCGGCTGGTGGATGGAAAACCGCCACGGCTGGAAGATCGACCCGTCGTGGATTTTCACCACCCACGGGCTGGTGAACGGCACGGGCATGTGCGTCGACGCCTTCACCGCCCCGGGCGACGGGGTGGTGCTGTTCACCCCCGTCTACCACGCCTTCGCCCGTGTCATCAAAGCCGCCGGCCGCCAGGTGGTGGAATGCCCGCTGGTCAACAACGATGGCCGCTACGAGATGGATTTCGCGGCCTATGACGGGCTGATGACCGGCAAGGAGAAAATGGTCATCCTGTGCTCGCCGCATAACCCCGGCGGGCGGGTCTGGACGCGCGAGGAGCTGCAGGGCGTGGCCGATTTCGCCAGGCGCCACGACCTGGTTCTGGTGTCGGACGAAATCCATCATGACCTCGTCTACGCGCCGAACACGCACACCCCCATGGCGCTGATCGACGGGGTCGAGGACCGGCTGGTGATGATGAGCGCCACCACCAAGACCTTCAACATCGCCGGCAGCCATTCCGGCAACGTGATCATCCCCGACGAGGGGCTGCGCCAGAAATTCGCCGCCCGCATGGCCGCGATGGGGCTGTCGCCCAATTCCTTCGGGCTGGTCATGGCCACCGCCGCCTACTCGCCGGAGGGCGCGGAATGGGTCGACGGGCTGATGGCGTATCTGGACGGCAACCGCCGCCTGTTTGACGAAGGAATCGGTGCCATTCCCGGGCTGAAACCCATGCCGCTGGAGGCGACCTACCTGGCCTGGGTCGATTTCACCGACACCGGCATGTCGCGCGAGGAATTCACCCGCCGTGTGGAAAAGGACGCCCGCATTGCCGTCAATTACGGCGCCAGCTTCGGCCAAGGCGGCGAAAGCTTCCTGCGCTTCAACCTGGCCACGCCCAGGGCCGTGGTGGAGCAGGCCGTCGAGCGCCTTCAGGCCGCCTTCGGCGACCTGCAATAAGCGCGCTCAGCGCCCGAGCAAAGCGATCGGCGCGTCATCGGGCCGGTCGTAATCCAGCGGCGCGCGGTCGGCGGCGGCGGTGTTGCGCTTGAACTCGAAGTGCAGCTCGCCGTTCTCCTCGGACGAGGTCACGATCAGCGCCTGGTAGAGATGCCGGCTGCCCTCGTAGATATCGACGAGGCCGCGCAGATGCGGGGCGGCCTCGGCATCCAGCGCAAAGCCGCTCTCCCAGAACCGCAGCACCGGGTAGACCTCGTCACCCACGTGCACCCGGAGGCGGCTTTTCTTGCGCAGCTCGGCCTTGCGGGCCCGCTCCAGCCCCTCGCGCACCTCTTTCGGCAGGAATTCCGGCATCATTCTCGTTCCTCCTGCCCATAAGCATGCCCTGCCCGCGCGATCCGTCAAGGGTTTCACCTGCCGGCGCGGCGATTTCGCGCCGTGCGTTGATGCAGGGGAACTGCGCGGGATTTGCGACTACGCAGCACGGCCCGCAGGCCCTACCTCATTGCCCGCGAACAGGAGAGACATATGGGACAGCTTGTGAACGGCGTCTGGGAAGACGTCTGGTACGACACGAAATCGAGCGGCGGCAAATTCGTCCGCTCCACGGCGGGATTCCGCAACTGGATCACCCCGGACGGCGCCCCCGGCCCCTCGGGTGAGGGTGGATTCGGGGCCGAGAGCGGACGCTACCACCTGTACGTGTCGCTGGCCTGCCCCTGGGCGCACCGCACGCTGATCTTCCGCGCACTGAAAGGGCTGGAGAAGCACATCAGCATCTCGGTCGTGCACCCCGACATGCTGTCGGATGGCTGGACCTTCGACACGGGCTTTCCCGGCGCGACGGGCGACACGCTCTATGGCCTGCCCTTCATGCGCGACATCTACACCAAGGCGAAACCCGACGTGTCGGGCCGCGTCACGGTGCCCGTGCTGTGGGACAAGACGCGCGAGACCATCGCGTCGAACGAGAGCTCGGAAATCATCCGCATGTTCAACTCGGCCTTCGACGCGATCACCGGCAATCACGACGACTACTGGCCCGAACACCTGCGCGAGCGGATCGAGGACTTCAACAGCCGGATCTATACCGAGGTGAACAACGGCGTCTACAAGGCGGGCTTCGCCACCTCGCAGGCCGCCTATGACGAGGCCGTGACCACGCTCTTCAGCGCGCTGGACTGGCTGGAGGAACACCTCTCGCGCAACCGCTACCTGCTGGGCGACCGGGTGACCGAGGCCGACTGGCGGCTGCTGACCACGCTGCTGCGCTTCGACCCGGTCTATCACCTGCATTTCAAATGCAGCCGCAACCGGCTGGTCGATTTCCCCAGCCTCTGGGCCTATACGCGCGAGTTGTTCCAATGGCCGGGCGTGGCCGGGACCACCGATTTCGACCATATCGTGCGCCATTACCATTACAGCCACGACATGATTAACCCGCACCGGATCATCCCCATCACCCCGGCGATCGACTGGTCCGAACCGCACGGGCGCGAGCGGCTGAAAGCGGCCTGACGCCGGCGGTTGTCTCGCCCCGCAGGGCTGATAAGGTCCTCTAGAGTTATTTCGGAGGACCAGATGCGTTTCGCCCTTTTCCTGACCGCGGCCCTGGCGGCGGCGGGCGTTGCCCGTGCCCAAGCGCCTTGCGGCGGCAGCTTTTCCGGCTTCGTCAGCGTCCTGAAGGAGGAAGCCATCTCAAGGGGCCACGACCGCGCCGCGGTGGACCGTTTCTTCGCCTCCGTCCGGCACGATCCCGCCACGCTGCGCGCGGACCGCGCGCAGGGGATCTTCCAGCTCGATTTCCTGACCTTCTCGCGCCGGATCATCAGCCAGAACCGGCTGGACAACGGTCGTCGCAACGCCGCGAAATGGGATGCCGTCTTTGACCGGATCGAGCGCGAGTTCGGCGTGTCGCGCGGGGTTCTGCTGGCCTTCTGGGCGCTGGAGACGGATTACGGCGCGGTGCAGGGCGATTTCAACACGCTGAACTCGCTGGTCACGCTGTCGCATGACTGCCGCCGGCCCGAACTGTTCCGCCCGCAGATCTTCGCCGCGCTGGAACTGTTCGAGCACGGCGATTTCGAACCCGCCACCACCACCGGCGCCTGGGCGGGCGAGATCGGCATGGTGCAGATGCTGCCCGAAGACATCCTGTCCAACGGCGTCGACGGCGACGGCGACGGTCACGTGCGGCTGAAGACCTCGCCGCCCGATGCCCTGATGTCGGGGGCCAAGATGCTGCGCAGCCTCGGCTGGCGCCCGAACGAACCCTGGTTGCAGGAAATCGTTCTGCCCGAACGGCTCGACTGGGCCGAGACCGGGCTCGACCACGAAAAACGCGTCAGCGATTGGGAACGGCTGGGCGTGCGGGCGCGCAACGGGGCGCTGGGGCCGGGCAATCTCAAGGCGTCGGTCCTGCTGCCGATGGGGCGGCACGGCCCGGCCTTCCTCGCCTACCCCAATTACCGGGTTTATTTCGAGTGGAACCAGAGCTTCGTCTACGTCACCTCGGCGGCCTATTTCGCCACAAGGCTGGAGGGCGCGCCGGTCTATGACGCGCGCAGCCCCGATCCGGGGCTGAGCGGGGCCGAGATGAAGCAGTTGCAGCAGAAACTGGCCGCGCGCGGCCACGACGTGGGGGGCGTCGACGGAATTCTCGGCTCCAAGACCCGCCTCGCGGTCCAGGCCGAGCAGCAACGCCTAGGGCTGCCCGCCGATTCCTGGCCCACGCGGGACTTGCTGAACCGGCTGTAGCCCTGCCCGCTGCCGGGCTCAGAAGTCGATGAAAGCCTCGTACTGCTCGACCGACACCTGCCAGATGTCGAGAACGTCCTGGAAGTTGTCCTCGCCGGAGCCGTCGTAATCGAGGTTCACATCCATTTCCAGCGACGGGTCGCCCTCGTCATCGATGGTGGCCTTGGTGAAAAGCTGGGTGCGGTTCCACTCATTCACCTTCAGCGCGCTGACGCTGTCCGCCAGGTCGTACCCTGCGTAGAACTGAATCGAAGAGCAGTCGATGTTGTCGGTGCAGCCGTAAAAGAACACCACGAAATTCGTTTCCGAAACCCGGGCCGAGATCTTGGGATCGCCTTGGTTGTCGGTCCCCATCGTGGCCGAAAAGCCATAGTCATTCATCGCCGCCAGAACACCCTGCGGATCGGCGGCGATGACACCCGCGTTCGCCGCGCCGCTCAGGGCCGGAAGGGAGGCAAGCGCCAGGAGGGCGGGGCGAAGGGCGGACATGATCATGAAGGGCTCCGTTGGGCATAATGTCGCGCCAATCTGTCCGGAACGCACTTCGCCTGTCAACCGGCAAGAACCCTAAGCCACGAGACTCTCGGCTTTTTTCAGGTCGACCGAGACGAGCTGGCTGACGCCCTGCTCGGCCATGGTCACGCCGAACAGGCGGTCCATCCGCGCCATGGTCACCGCATGGTGGGTGATGATCAGGAAGCGCGTGTCGGCACGGCGGGTCATCTCGTCCAGCATGTCGCAGAACCGGGTGACGTTGGCGTCGTCGAGCGGGGCGTCGACCTCGTCCAGCACGCAGATCGGCGCGGGGTTGGCCAGGAATACCGCAAAGATCAGCGCCAGCGCGGTCAGCGTCTGCTCGCCACCCGACAGCAGGCTGAGGGTCGACAGCTTCTTGCCCGGCGGCTGGCACATGATCTCTAGCCCGGCCTCAAGCGGGTCGTCGGATTCCACCAGCACCAGCTTGGCCTCGCCGCCGCCGAAGAGATGGGTAAACAGGTTGGCGAAGTTGCTGTTCACCTGTTCAAATGCCGTCAGCAGCCGCTCGCGCCCTTCGCGGTTCAGCCCAGCGATGCCGGTGCGCAGCGCCTTGATGGCCTCCTCGAGGTCCAGCTTTTCGGACAGCAGCGAGTCGTGCTCTTCCTGCACTTCGCGCGCATCCTCCTCGGCCCGCAGGTTCACTGCGCCCAACGCATCGCGCTGGCGTTTCAGGCGGTTCACATCCGCCTCGATCGCCTCGGCCGCGGGCATCTTGTCGGGGTCGGCCTCCAGCCGCTCCAGCAACGCCTCCGGCGTGGTGTCCTGTTCCTCGGCGATGCGCTCGGCCGCGTAGGCCACGGTCTCGCGTGCGGCGTCGGAACGCGCCTCGGCCCGCGCCCGGGCCTCCCGCGCCTCAGAGGCCGCGCGTTCGGCCTCGCGTTCGGCCTGCTCGGCCTCGCGCAGGGCGGTTTCCGCCTCGGCCAGGGCATCGGCCGCCGTGCGGCGCCGCGCCTCGGCCTGGTCGATCGCGTCCGACAGCTCCTCGCGCTTGGCCGCGATTTCCTCCGGGGCGGCGCTGGCTTCGCCCAGCTCGTCCTCGGTCTCGGCGCGCCGGGTGGCCAGTTCCTCGATGCGCTTGCCCGCGCTCTCCAGCCGGTGGCGCCAGCCGCTGATCTCCTTGATCACCTCCTGCCGGCGGCGGGTACGCGCCTCGCCCTCGCGGCGCAGGTCGTCATGCGCGCTGCGCTTGGTCATCATGGTCATGCGCGCGGCCTCGACCGTCATCTTGACGTCCTCGACCTCGGCACGGGCCGTGTCGAGATCGCCCAGATCGGCCACCGCCGCCTCGGCCTCGCGCAGCCTCTGCCGGGCCGCGTGCGCCTCTTCGTCGTGGCGGCCCACGGCCAGCTGCGCCGATTCCAGCTTGGTTGCCGCGATCGAGCGGTCGGATTCGGCCCGGCTGAGCTTGCGCCCGGCCTCGGCCACCAGGATATCGGCATCACGCCGGGCCTGGCGGGCGCGCTTGTCCGCCTCGGTCAGCTCGGCCAGGCGCTTGGTCAGCATCTCATGCGCCTGCGCCGCGCCGGCGGCGCGCGCGTTGGCCTCTTCGAGGTCGCGCTTCAGCTCCACCAGCCGGTTGAGTTGCTGCAGCCGCAGCGCCGCGGCCGAGGGCGCGTCCTCGGCCCCCGCGCGGAAGCCGTCCCAGCGCCACAGGTCGCCCTCGATGCTGACCAGCCGCTGGCCCGGCTGCAGTTCCGGCTGCAGGCGGGGGCCCTCCTCGCGGCTGACCAGGCCGATCTGGCCCATGCGCCGGGTCAGAACCTCGGGGGCCGAGACATAGTTGGTCAGCGCCGCCACGCCTTCGGGCAGGAGCTGAGGCTGGCCATAGCCGGGCAGCGGCGCCCAGCCCGAGGCCGCCTCGGCCTCGATCTCCGGCGCGCGCAGGTCGTCGGCCAGGGCCGCGCCCAGCGCCTTTTCATAGCCCGGCTCCACCCGCAGCCGGTCGAGGATCTGGCCGCTTTCGGCAGTGTCCCGCTCCACCAGCCGGGCCAGCGCGGCCACCTCGGCGCGCAGCGCGCTGGCCTCGCCCTCGGCCTCGGAATGCTCGGCGCGGGCATCGGCCTCGCGCGCCTGGGCCTCGGCGCGGGCCTCGTCGGCCTCTTGCAGCAGGACCTCGGCCTGCTCGGCACGATCCACGGCCTCTTCCTGAGCGGCCTGCGCCTCGTCCACGGCCTCTGCGGCCTGCGCTTCGGCGGCCTTGGCGGCCTCCACCGCCTCGCGGGCCTTGGCGGCCTCGTCCTCGTGGCGGGCCAGCGTCTTGGTGGCGTCTTCCTGCAGCCGGTGGGCGGACTGGTGGCGGGCAGCCAGCCGCGCCACGTCCTCGGTCAGCTCGGTCAGCGCCGCCTCGCGCGATTGCAGGACAGAGGCCGCCTCGCGCGCGGCCTCGGCCGCGTCCTCCAGCCGCTCGTCCTGCCCCTCGCTGGCCTTTTCCAGCTGGGCCTGCTCCCATTCCAGTTTCTCGATGGTCTCGCCGGCGTCGCGATTCAGGCCCGCCTCGCGCTCCATGTCGCGCGAGAGTTGCTCGATCCGGGCGGTCAGGGTCTCGATCATCTGGCGCGCGCGGGCTTCCTGGTCGTTCAGCGTATCGCGCTGGACCTGCAACCGCTGCAGAACCGCCGCGGCGATCGCCTCTTCCTCGCGCAGGGGCGGCAGCGCCTCGTCGCGCGCCACCCGCGCCTTGGCGGCCTGCCGCGCCGCGCCCTCGGCCTGCGCGGCGGCGGTGACCATCTCGCGCAGCTCCGCGGCGGCCTTGGCGCGCAACTCGTCGGCCTCTTTCCAGCGGCGATAGAGCAACAGCCCCTCGGCCTGCCGCAGCTGCGCGCCGATCTCGCGATAGCGCGCCGCCTGCCGCGCCTGCCGGGCCAGCTGCGCCAACTGGCTGGAGAGCTGATCGACGAGGTCGTCGACACGGGCGAGGTTGCTTTCGGCGCCCTTGAGCTTCAACTCGGCCTCATGGCGGCGCTGATAGAGGCCGGAGATCCCCGCCGCCTCTTCCAGGATGCGCCGGCGGGCCTTGGGCTTGGCATTGATCAGTTCGGAAATCTGGCCTTGCCGCACCAGCGCCGGCGAATGCGCACCGGTCGAGGCGTCGGCGAACAGCATCTGCACGTCACGCGCGCGCACATCCTTGCCGTTGACCTTGTAGGCCGATCCCGCGTCGCGGGTGATCCGGCGCACGATGTCCAGCATGTCGCTGTCGTTGAACCCCGCAGGCGCCAGCCGCTCGGTGTTGTCGATCTGCAGGCTGACCTCGCCGAAATTGCGCGCGGGCCGGGTGGCGGCGCCGGCAAAGATCACGTCCTCCATCCCGCCGCCACGCATGGCGGTGGGGCGGTTTTCGCCCATCACCCAGCGCAGCGCCTCCAACAGGTTGGACTTGCCGCAGCCGTTGGGGCCGACAACGCCGGTCAGCCCCTCGGCGATCAGCAGATCGGTCGGGTCGACGAAGCTTTTGAAGCCATTCAGTCTGAGGCGGGTGAAGCGCACTTTGAGACCATTCGATTCCTCGGGCCTTAAATCCTTCGGACAGAGCGGCCACGAGTCAAGCACTCACCCCATCATCTGGCGAATTCCCGCGAGTTATCCACAAAATATTGGTGGCACACCGCCGATCTGGTGGGTGCGGGCCGTGCAACGTGCCCTTCGCCGCTCGGGCCGGGGAATCGGGATCACCCCTTGCCGTCGCAGGCGACCCGCGCGCGCATCAGCGCCGGGTCGCCGTCGAAACTGCCCGGCACGATCGCGCAGCCCGAGGCCTGCTCGATCGCGGTGAAACCTCGGGCCATCACGCCGCGGGCGCGGCGGCCGGTCTCGGGGTTCAGTCGGATCGCCTCGGCCCGATTGCCGAGGATATGTACGCTGAACAGGCTGCCGCCGACCTCCACCCGCTGGATGACGGCGCCGCGCATGGTCGGCGAAGGGCTGTCGCAGCCCGCCAGGATCAGCAGTCCAAGGATCATCGTCAGGCGCATGGTTGGTTCCTCTCCCCGCCTGTTCCGAGCATGGATGGCGCTGGCCTAAAACTGCGTTAACCGTCCCCATGATGACCGTTCTGGGCACCTCCTTGACCCGCCAAGGCCGTGCCCGGCTGAACGAGGAGCTGATCGCCCGGCACCCCCGTTTACATTTGCAGGCTTGATCGGCCGCGAGGCCCCCGTAGCATCGCTGCAAAGAAACGGAGCGCCCAATGATCCTGCACCTCACCATAATCCTGCTGTTCCAACTGGCCGGCGAGGTCACCGCCCGCGCCCTTGCGCTGCCCGTGCCGGGGCCGGTGATCGGGCTGGCAGCACTTGTCCTGGCCTTTCTCGCCTCGCCCCGGCTGGCCCGCGCGGTGCAACCCACGGCCAACGGCCTGCTGGCGCATCTGTCGCTGCTTTTCGTGCCCGCCGGCGTGGGCGTGGTGGGCCACCTTGGGCTGCTGGGGGCGCAGGGCGGCCAACTCCTCCTGACGCTGATCGGCAGCACGGTGCTGGCCATCGCGGCGGGCGCGCTGGTCTTCGTCTGGGTGCTGCGCCTGACGGGAGACAGCGAATGACCGAATTCGCCGAGATCTGGAGCTATCTGTCCGAAACCCCGCTGCTGTGGCTTGCCGCCACGCTGGGGGCCTATGTGATCGGCGACGGGCTGTCGCGCGCCTCGGGGCGCAAGCCCTTCGTGAACCCGGTGCTGATCGCGGTAGCGATCCTGGCCGCCGTGCTCTGGGCCAGCGACACGCCCTACGCCACCTATTTCGAGGGCGCGCAATTCGTGCATTTCATGCTGGGCCCGGCCACGGTGGCGCTGGCGGCGCCGCTCTACGCCAACCTCTCCCACGTCCGCCGGGCGGCGCTGCCGCTGATCGCGGCGCTGCTGGCGGGCTCGGTCACCGCGATCCTCAGCGCCCTCGGCATCGCCTGGGCGCTGGGGGTGCGGGGCGAAACGCTGCTGTCGCTGGCGCCGAAATCGGCCACCGCCCCGGTGGCGCTGGGGATTTCCGAGCAGATCGGCGGCTCGCCCACGCTGACCGCCGTCCTGGTGATCCTGACCGGCATCATCGGCGCGATCGTGGTGACCCCGCTGCTGAACCTGCTGCGCGTCCGCGACTGGCGCGCCCGCGGCTTTGCCGTGGGGGTGGCGGCGCATGGCATCGGCACCGCGCGGGCCTTTCAGGTCAATGAAACCGCGGGCGCCTTCGCCGGCATCGGCATGGGGCTGAACGCGATCCTGACCGCCATCCTCGCGCCGCTCATCGTCGGCTGGCTGTTGTGACGCGCGGCCCGCTCCGCGCCACGGCGCCCTATGACTGGGCAGCGCTGCTACGCCTCGTGCAGGAGAGTTTCGCCTACATGGACGGGCGGATCGACCCGCCCTCGTCGATGCACGGGCTGACGCCCGGGGCGGTCGCCGAACAGGCATGGACGGGCGAGGTCTGGGTGTTCGAGGAGGACGGCGCGCCGGTGGCCTGCGTGTTTCTCACACCGCGCCCCGACGCGCTCTATCTGGGCAAGCTTGCGGTGGCCAAGGCGCATCGCGGCCAGGGGCTCGCCCGGCGCCTGGTCGAACAGGCCGAGGCCCGCGCCCGCGCGCTGAAGCTGCCCGCGCTTGAGCTGCAGTCGCGGATCGAGCTGACCGAAAACCACACCGCCTTTGCCGCCATGGGCTTTGCGCAGGCGGAGGCCACGGCCCATCCGGGCTATGACCGGCCCACCAGCCTGACCTTCCGCAAGATGCTCTAGCTGCGCGCGCCCAGCGCCCGCGCCTCGTCGAGCGTCAGCGCGGTGCTCAGCGCCTGGGGATCGAGCCGCAACTCGACCACCGCCGGCACGCCCGCCGCCGCCGCCCGGGCAAAGGCGGCCGGGAATTCCGCGTCACGCTCCACCACCTCGCCATGCCCGCCATAGGCGCGGGCAAGCGCGGCATAGTCGGGGTTGGCGAGGTCGGTGCCGCTGACCCGGCCGGGATAATTGCGCTCCTGATGCATGCGGATCGTGCCGTAGCGGCCATTGTTGGCCACGATCACCACCGGCTTCGCGCCGTGCTGCATGGCGGTGGAGAACTCGTTCACCGTCATCTGGAAACAGCCGTCGCCCGCCATGCAGACCACGGTGCGGTCGGGATGCTCGAGACTGGCCGAGATCGCCGCCGGGAAGCCATAGCCCATCGACCCCGACGTCGGCGCAAGCTGCGAGCGATAGCCCTTGAAGGTGAAATAGCGGTGCAGCCACGCGGCGTAGTTCCCCGCGCCATTGGTCACGATGGCGTCCTCGGGCAGATGCGCGGACAGCCAGCGGACAATATTTTCCATCTTCACCGCGCCGGGGGTTTCCCTGGGCGTCTGCCAGGCCACGTAATCGGTGCGCGCCGCGCGGGTCCATTCCGACCAGCGCGGCGCCGGGCCCTCGGCCTGTGCCAGTTCGGCCAGCAGCGCGGGCGCGCCGACCGCGATGCCGGGATCGGGGCGATAGACGCGCCCCAGTTCGTCCGGGTCGGGATGCACATGCACGATCCGCACGCCCGGCGCGGCCGGGTCCAGCAGTTCATAGCCATTGGTCAGGGTGTCCCCCAGCCGCGTGCCCAGCGCCAGCACGAGGTCGGCCTGCCGCAGCCGCGCGCCCAGCTTGGGGTTCATCCCCACGCCGAGGTCGCCTACGTAATGCGGCAGCCGGTTGTCCATGTAGTCCTGCCGGCGGAACGACACCGCCACCGGCAGATCGAACCGCCCGGCAAAACCGGCCAGATCCGCCGCCGCCTGTGCGGACCAGCCGGCGCCGCCGGCCACCACCAGCGGCCGCTCCGCCCCGGCCAGCGCATCCAGCACGGCCTGAACCTGCGCCCCCGTCACCGCCGCGGGGGCGGGGGTGGCGGCGGGGCGGTTCTCCACCTCGGCCACCGCGCTCAGCATGTCCTCGGGCAGGGCCAGAACCACCGGGCCCGGCCGCCCCGACCGCGCCACGTCGAAGGCGCGCGAGATGTATTCCGGCAGGCGCTCGGTCTGGTCCACCTCGGCCGCCCATTTCACCAGCGGGCCAAAGAACGCGCGGTAGTCGACCTCCTGGAACGCCTCGCGGTCGCGGTGCCCGCGCGCGATCTGGCCCACGAAGATCACCATCGGCGTGCTGTCCTGCTTGGCCACATGCAGCCCGGACGAGGCATTGGTCGCCCCCGGCCCGCGGGTGACGAACAGGACCCCCGGCGCGCCGGTCAGCTTGCCATAGGCCTCGGCCATCATCGCGGCGCCGCCCTCGTGGCGGCAGACGATATTGGCGATGCCCGCGTCATAGAGCCCGTCCAGCGCGGCCAGGAAACTCTCGCCCGGCACCGAGAACACCCGCTTCACGCCCTCGATCGCCAGTTGATCCGCCAGGATCTGCCCGCCATGCCGTGTCATTGTCGTCCCTCTCCGGCTGTCATCGGCGCAGACCCTGCGCCATCGCCTGCCCAAGGGCAAGCCCGGGTTGCGCACCGCGGCCGGCCCTCTAGGTTGTGGCAAAAGGACAAGGAGAGACCATGGCCACCCACACCCTTCTTGGCATTTCCGGCTCGCTGCGCGCCGGGTCTTACAACCGCAAGCTCCTGCGCGAGGCGGCGCGCCTTTTCGGCCCCGCGGAATTCGTCGAGGCCGACCTGCGCCTGCCGCTCTATGACGGCGACCTGGAGGAGGCGCAGGGCATCCCGCCCGAGGTGCAGCGCCTCGCCGACCAGATCGCGGCGGCCGACGCGGTGGTGATTTCGGGGCCGGAATACAACAAGTCGGTCTCCGGCGTCCTGAAGAACGCGCTGGACTGGGTCAGCCGGACCGAGGGCACCCCGTGGAAGGACAAGCCCGTGGCCATCATCTCCGCGACCGGGGGCCGGGCGGGCGGCGAGCGCACGCAATTTGCGCTGCGGCTCTGCCTCGTCCCCTTCCGCGCGCGCGTCCTGCCGGGGCCAGAAGTCCTGGTCGGCCAGGCCAAGGGCCAGTTCGACGATGCGGGCCGCCTGACCAACGAGCGCTACGAACGGGCGCTTGCCGCCCTGATGGAGGCGCTGAAATCCGAGATCGCCCGCTAGGCGCGGTTCGAGATTTCGATCAGGTTGCCATCGGGGTCGCGGATATAGATCGAGGTGATCGGCCCCGTGGCCCCGGTGCGGGCAATCGGCCCCTCTTCGACCGGAACGCTGGCCTTGTCGAAATGCGCCATCCAATCCGCGATCGGGACGTTTGAGAGAAAACACAGATCGGCCGACCCGGGCATGGGCACCCGCGCTTTGGGGTCGAACTCGCCCCCGGCGACGTGCAGGTTGATCTTCTGCGCGCCAAATTTCAGCGCCATCCGCGTGGAGCCGTCGGCGGGGCGGAAAATCTCGGCCTCCATGCCCAGCATCCGCGTGTAGAAGGCCACGCTGCGGTCCTGGTCGGACACGGTCAGCACGAGATGGTCGAGCGCGGTGACGGACGGGTTCATCTATTGCCTCCCCGGCGGGCTGTGACTAGCGTGGCCAACATGCACCCCGCCGTCGGAAAGATGCAAACGCTCAGCGACCCGCTCGACCCGGCCCGCGCCGCCGCGCTGCACGCGACGCTGGCGCTCGGGGGCGCCGCGCCGGGCATGGGCGACCCGCTGCCGCCCTTCTTCCACCAGGTCTATTTCTGGGAGGCCCTGCCACCCGCGCACCTGGGCCGCGACGGACACCCGAAAACCGGCGCCTTCATCCCCGATCTCGGCCTGCCCCGGCGGATGTGGGCGGGCGGCAGGCTGGCCTTCGCCGCGCCGCTGCGCGCCGGGATCGCGGCCGAAAAGACCACCACCATCGAAAAGGTCGCGCAAAAGCAGGGCCGCACCGGCCCGCTGGCCTTCGTCACCCTGCGCCACGAGATCCGGCAGGAGGGGGCGCTTTGCGTCACCGAATGGCAGGATCTCGTCTACCGCGAAGACCCGGACCCGGCGGCACCGCAGCCAAGCGCGCCCGCAGCCCCCGCCGGCGAAGACGCGGCCGAGGAAGCCCGCTTTTCGCCGACCCTGCTGTTCCGCTATTCGGCGCTCACCTTCAACGGCCATCGCATCCATTACGACCGCGACTACTGCCGCGAGGTCGAAGGCTACGCGGGTCTCGTCGTGCACGGCCCGCTGCTGGCGCAATTGCTGATGCTGATGGCCACGCGCCACCTCGGCCCGCTCAAGACCTTCGCCTTCCGCGCCACCGCGCCGCTGATGGATTTCGAATCCGCCACCCTCTGCCGGACGGGCAGCACGCTCTGGGTGCGCGGACCCGACAGGCGGCAATGCATGACGGCCGAGGCCGAAACCTGACCCCTCCGCTTCTTCCTGGCAAGAAATCCACCCCGGGGTTCAGGTCAAAAAAACGGTCAGTTCGGCCGCCAAATCATTCCACGGAGAGGTCTCGAGGGTGTTTGGCCGAAAAGCCTCGCCCGCCGGTGATCACGACGCCCCGGCCCCTTCCCTTGCGACCTGCCGGGCCGCCGCCGTCTCCAGCGCGTGCCAAAGCGTGCCCGCCGCCGAACGCATCCCCAGAACCGCCAGCCGCTCCTCGGCGCGGCGGATCACGAAGACGCTCATGTGTTCAAGACCCGTGCGTGTCGCGCGCCTCGGCACCAAGCCCGCGGGGTCGATGTTCACCAGTTTCTCCAACAGTCGGAGGATCGGCGCCGCGCCTGCCGAGGAGGCGATCTCATAGGCGACCCAGCCGTCGGTCTGCTCGGTGACCGAGCATTCCGGCACCCGGGATTTCAGGTCGCGGGCGAAATCCTCTTCGGCGCGGCCCTCGGCCTCGATCATCCACAGGCCGGGCCCTGCCCAGAAGGCCGCCACGCCCTGCCCCGCGACCCATCCGCCGGGACCGGGCAGCGCCAGCCCCATCGGCGCCGGCTGCGCGCCACCGCACCGCAGCGCCAGGGACGCCAGCGCCAACCCTGCGTTCTCGGTGATGGTCAGCGCACCGAAGGTTTTGCTGCGCGGGGCGGCGGCGCCGAGCGCCGTGATCGGTTTCAGGTCAGTCACGCAGGCGCCCTCCCTCGGGATCGACGAAATGGGGGCTGACCACGCGCATCCGCACGCTCTGGCCCTGCAGCGGGTTGGCGGCCACGATCACCTCGCCCATCCGCTCGGCGCCTTGGGCAAGGAAGCCCAGCCCGATGGCCGATTTCAGATGCGGCGAATAGCAGGCTGAGGTGATCCAGCCCTGGTCGTTTTCGGTCTTGTGCTCGGCGGCCTCGTCGAAAAGATGCGCGCCCGCGACGACCGGATCGGCCGGATCGAGGGGCTGGAAGCCCACCAAGACGCGCGAGTCCGACACCAGACCCTCGCGCCGCGACATGACCGCGCCGATCGAATCCTTCTTGGCCGACACCATCCTGCCCAGCCCCAGCATTTGCGCCGTGGTCTGGCCATTGAGTTCGTTGCCTGCGGCATGGCCCTTTTCGATGCGCAGAACACCCAGCGCCTCGGTCCCGTAAGCGGTCGCGCCCAGATCCTCGCCCAGTTCGATCATCCGCGCCATCAGCGCCGCGCCATAGCGGGCGGGCACGGCGATTTCATAGGCAAGCTCTCCCGAGAAGGAGATGCGGAAAAGCCGCGCCCGCAGCCCGCCGCAAACGGTGAGTTCCGCACAAGCCATGAACGGGAACGCCTCGTTCGACAGGTCGAACCCGTCGACCACTCGCTGCAGAAGCTTCCGCGCGTTGGGCCCCGCGACCGAGACCTGCGCCCAGGCATCGGTGGTGGAAATGAGCTGCACGTCGAGCTCGGGCCACAGGCATTGGCGCGCGAATTCCATGTGCCGATAGACCGGCCCCGCCTGCCCGGTGGTGGTGGTGACCACGTAATGATCCTCGGCCAGGCGGGCGCAGGTGCCATCGTCATAGGCATGCCCGTCTTCGCGCAGCATGAGGCCATAACGGACCATGCCGACCTTCAGCGACGCCATCGCGTTGCAGTAGATCCGGTTCAGAAACTCACCCGCATCCGCCCCCTGCACGTCGACCTTTCCCAGCGTGGTCACATCGCACAGGCCCACGCCGGCGCGGGTGGCCAAGACCTCGCGGTCGACCGTCTGGCGCCAATGGGTCTCGCCCGGGCGGGGGAAATACTGCGCGCGCATCCACTGGCCGACCTCGGTAAAGACAGCGCCCTGAGCCTCGGCCCAGGAATGGGTCGGGGTCAGGCGGCGGGGGCGGAAGTCGGGGCCGGTATCGCCGCCGCCCAGCACGCTCAGCGAGACCCCGGTGTAGGGCGGGCGGAAGATGGTCGCCCCCGTCTCGGGGATCGGCTTGCCGGTCAGTTCCGACATGACGGCGAGCGCGGTGACATTCGCCGTTTTGCCCTGATCGGTGGCCATGCCCAGCGTCGTCCAGCGCTTCAGATGCTCGACCGGGCGCATGTTCTCCAGATGCGCGAGCCTGATGTCCTTGACGGTCACGTCGTTCTGGAAATCGACCCAGGCGCGGCCCTTGCCCGGCACATGCCAGAGCGGGGTTGAGCGAACCGGGGCGTCCTCGGCGCGCGGCAGGTCGGGCAGGGTGGCAGCGATGCCCAAATCGGAGAGGACCGCCTGCGCGGCCCGGGCCCCGCCTTGCAGCGCGGCATGGGTCGAGCCCTGGCCAAACGCCGCACCGGCGGCGCTGAGCCCTGCAGGGCCATTCTCGGCCGGCACGAAGGCCTGGATGTCCTCGGACCAGACCGGGCGGTGGCGGTGATGCGAGGCCAGATGCACGTTCGGGTTCCAGCCGCCCGAGACGCCCAAGGCCCCGCAGTCGAGCCAATGTGACCGCCCGTCGCGCGTGATTTCGATGCTGCGCAAGCCGAGGCGCCCCCTGGTGTTGCTGACCACCCCTCCGGCAAAGAGCGGGTAGTCGCCCAAGGGCCTGACATTGGGGCGCGGGTCGATTACCCCCACGACCTCCACCCCCTTGGCGGCGAGGTCCAGCGCGGTGCGGTGGCCGTCGTCATTGTTGGTGAAAATGGCAACCTTGTCCGCCGGGCAGGCCGCCCAGCGGTTGGCATAGGCCCGGAGCGCGCCGGCCAGCATCACCCCGGGGCGGTCGTTATTGGCGAAGGGAATGTGCCGTTCGGTCGCGCCGGCGGCGAGGATCGCGCGCTTGGCGGTGATGCGCCAGAGGGTCTGACGCACAGCTTGGCCGGGCGCGGGCAGATGGTCCGCCACCCGCTCGACCGCGCCGAAGATGCCGTGGTCGAAGGTTCCGAACACCGTGGTCCGCCGCATGACGCGCAGGTTGGCGAGCGCGGCAAGCTCGGCCTCGACGCCCTCCAGCCAGTCCGTCGCCGGGGCATCATCCAGCAGGTGGCTCTCGGCCAAGAGCCGGCCGCCGAGGCGGAAATCCTCGTCCGCAAGGATCACCCGCGCCCCGGAGCGCGCCGCGGTCAGCGCCGCCGTCAGCCCTGCGGGCCCCGCGCCGATGATCAGAAGATCGCAATGCAGGAAGCCCTTGTCATAGGCATCCGGGTCGGCCTGCATGGCCAGGCTGCCCAGACCCGCCGCCTTGCGGATCACGGGCTCGTAGAGCCGTTCCCAGAACGCCTTGGGCCACATGAACGTCTTGTAATAGAACCCAGCGGCGAAGAAGGGCGCGAAGAGATCGTTCACCGCCAACGCGTCGAAGGACAGCGAGGGCCAGCGGTTCTGGCTGTTGGCTTCCAGCCCGTCGAACAGCTCGGTCACGGTGGCGCGGGTGTTGGGCTCCTGCCGGGCGCCGCTGCGCAGTTCGACCAGCGCATTGGGCTCCTCCGACCCCGCAGAGAACACCCCGCGCGGGCGGTGATACTTGAAGCTGCGCCCCGCCAGGCGCACGCCATTGGCCAGCAGGGCGGAGGCCAACGTGTCGCCCGGATGGCCAGCGTAGCGTTTGCCGTCGAAGGTGAAGCCGAGCGTCGCGCTGCGGTCGATGAGGCCGCCGGAAAGCCGGGTCATTCGGTTCCCTCCCTGGCGGCCAGTGCCACGTCCTGCGCCAGCTCGGCGCCGAGGATCTCATGGGTCAGCGTGTTTCGCGTGACGACTAGCCAGGACCGGTCGCCCTGCTCGTGGAACCACAATTCGCGATGCACGCCTGCGGGGTTGTCGCGCAGATAGACGTAATCGTGGAACGCCGCCCCGGCTCCTTCGGCCATGCCGTCGGGACGGTTCATCAGGCGCGCGTCACCGAGATAGGTGAATTCCTGCGCGTCGCGGGGGCCAAGAAGAGGATGAGGGATCAGCATGATGGTCTGGGGTCCTCAGTGCAGGTTGGGCGTGGCGCCCATGCCCTTCTCGTCGATCACATGGCCGCGCTCGAACCGGTCGAGCCGATAGGCGGCGGCGGTTGGGTGCGGGGTGTCGGTGGCCAGCAGATGGGCAAAGGCCCAGCCCGCGGCGGGGGTGGCCTTGAAGCCGCCGTAGCACCAGCCCGCATTGAGGTAGAGGCCATCGATCGGTGTGCGGTCGATGATGGGGCTTCCGTCCATCGACATGTCCATGATCCCGCCCCAGCTGCGCAGCAGCCGCGCCCGGCCGATCATGGGCATCAGGGCCATGCCGCCCTCGGCCACGTCCTCGACCACCGGCAGGTTGCCGCGCTGCGCGTAGGAGTTGTAGCCGTCGATATCGCCGCCGAAGACCAGCCCGCCCTTGTCGGACTGGCTGACATAGAAATGCCCCGCCCCGAAGGTGATCACGCCCGGGATGGTGGGCTTGAGCCCCTCCGAGACGAAGGCTTGCAGCACGTGGCTTTCGATCGGCAGGCGCATCCCCGCCATCGCCATCACGCGGCTCGACGACCCGGCCACGGCCACGCCGACCTTGCCGGCAGCGATGTAGCCGCGCGTGGTCTCGACGCCCTGCACCTGCCCGCTCTCGATGCGAAAGCCCGTGACCTCGCAGTTCTGGATCAGGTCCACCCCGTGCATATCCGCCCCGCGCGCATAGCCCCAGGCCACGCCGTCATGCCGCGCGGTGCCAGCCCGTCGCTGCAAGAGGCCCCCCTTAATGGGGAAACGCGCGTTGTCGAAATTGAGGAAGGGCGCCATCGCCCGGACCTGATCGCGGTCCAGAAGCTCGGCATCCGCCCCGGCCAGGATCATCGCATTGCCGCGCCGCCGATAGGCATCGCGCTGGCTATCGGTATGGAGCAGGTTGAGGATGCCGCGCTGGCTGACCATGGCGTTGAAATTGAACTCCTGCTCCAGCCCTTCCCACAGTTTCATGGAGAACTCGTAGAACGGCTGGTTGCCCGGCAGCAGGTAGTTCGAGCGTATGATCGTCGTGTTGCGCCCGATATTGCCCGACCCCAGCCAGCCCTTTTCCAGAACCGCGATGCGGGCCTTCTGGAAGACCTTCGCCAGGTAATAGGCCGTGGCCAGCCCGTGCCCGCCACCGCCCACGATGACATAATCATAGGCCGGCTGGGGCTCGGGATTGCGCCAGAGGGGGCGCCAGCCCTTGTGGCCGGTCACCGCCTCCTTGAACACACGGAAGCCGGAAAAGCGCATGGCTCGGTCCCAGGTGAGAGATCAGATATCGAGCGTGTGCTCGCGTTCCCAATGCGAAAAGTGGGACACGAAAGAGTTCCACTCCTGCAGCTTCATCTTCATGTACGAGGCCGAGAAGTCCTCGCCCAGCACGGCCTTCAGTTCGGCATCGGCATCCAGCGCGCGGATCGCGTCGAGCAGGTTGAGCGGCAGCTTGGGCGCGTCCTTCACGGTGTGGCCCTCGGCGTACATGTCGATGTCGTAGCGCGGGCCGGGATCGGCCTTGCTTTTCATCCCCGACAGGCCCGCCGCGATGATCACGGCCTGCAGCAGATAGGGGTTTGCCGCGCCATCGGGCAGGCGCAGCTCGAACCGGCCGGGGCCGGGGACACGCACCATGTGGGTGCGGTTGTTGCCGGTCCAGGTCACGGTGTTCGGCGCCCAGGTCGCGCCCGACATGGTGCGCGGCGCGTTGATGCGCTTGTAGCTGTTGACCGTGGGGTTGGTGATCGCGGCCAGCGCCTCGGCATGTTTCATGATGCCGCCCAGGAAATGCGCGCCCTGTGCCGACAGGCCCAGCTCTCCAGTCGGGCCGTCGCCCTTTTCGGTGGCAAAGGCGTTGGCCTCGCCGGCCAGATCCCAGACCGAGATATGCGCGTGGCAGCCGTTGCCGGTCAGCCCCTCGACAGGCTTGGGCATGAAGGTGGCGCGCAGACCGTGCTTTTCGGCCACCGACTTGACCATGAACTTGAAGAAGCTGTGGCGGTCGGCGGTGACCAGCGCATCGGCGAATTCCCAGTTCATCTCGAACTGGCCGTTGGCGTCTTCGTGGTCGTTCTGATACGGGCCCCAGCCCAGCTCCAGCATGTAGTCGCAGATCTCGGAGATCGCGTCATAGCGGCGCATCACCGCCTGCTGGTCGTAGCAGGGTTTCTCGGCGGTGTCGGAAGGGTCGGAGATCTCGGTGCCCTCGGGCGTCAGCAGAAAGAACTCTGCCTCGATGCCGGTCTTCACCCGCAGACCCATCTCGGCGGCCTCGGCGATCTGCTTGCGCAGCACGTTGCGCGGGGCCTGTTCGACCTCGGCCCCTTCCATCATGCAGTTGGCCGCGACCCAGGCGACCTCCGGTTTCCAGGGCAGCTGGATGACGGTCTCGGGATCGGGCACGGCCAGCATGTCGGGATGCGCGGGCGTCATGTCGAGCCAGGTGGCGAAGCCCGCGAACCCGGCGCCTTCCTCCTGCATGTCGGCGATCGCCTGCGCGGGCACCAGCTTGGCCCGCTGTCCACCGAAAAGATCGGTGAAAGAGATCATGAAATATTTGATGCCCTTTTCCTGGGCGAAGGCAGCCAGATCGGTCATTCATCCATTCCCTGTTGTTGTGGCGCGGGCGGGGCTGCTTCGCCCCGCCCCTCGGTTGTCAGAACCCGTTCTGTCCGGGGATCCAGTTGGTGCCGGCCAGCGGCACACCGGCCATGGCCGCGGCCTCGATGCTCAGCGCGCAGAGATCCTCGGGCTCGAGGTTATGCACGTGGCTCTTGCCGCAGGCTCGGGCAATGGTCTGGCATTCGAGCGTCAGCACGCTGAGGTAGTTGCGCAGCCGCCGGCCCGCCTCGACCGGATCGAGCCGTGCCATCAGCTCGGGGTCCTGCGTGGTGATGCCCGCCGGATCGCGGCCCTCGTGCCAGTCGTCATAAGCGCCCGCGGTGGTGCCGAGCTTGTTGTACTCGGCCTCCCATTTCGGGTCGTTGTCCCCAAGCGCGACCAGCGCCGCCGTGCCGATGGAAACCGCATCCGCGCCCAGCGCCAGCGCCTTGGCCACGTCCGCGCCGGTGCGGATGCCGCCCGACACGATCAGTTGCACCTTGCGGTGCATTCCCAGATCCTGAAGCGCCTTCACGGCCGGGCGGATGCAGGCCAGCGTCGGCTGGCCCACATGCTCGATGAAAACGTCCTGCGTTGCGGCCGTCCCGCCCTGCATGCCGTCCAGCACCACCACGTCGGCTCCGGCCTTCACGGCCAGCGCGGTGTCGTAATAGGGGCGCGCGCCACCGACCTTGATGTAGATCGGTTTTTCCCAGCCGGTGATCTCGCGCAGCTCGAGGAGCTTGATCTCCAGATCGTCGGGGCCGGTCCAGTCGGGGTGACGGCAGGCCGAGCGCTGGTCGATCCCCGGGGGCAGATCGCGCATGCCGGCCACGCGATCGGTGATCTTCTGGCCCAGCAGCATCCCGCCGCCGCCGGGCTTGGCGCCTTGGCCCACCACCACCTCGATCGCATCAGCGCGGCGCAGGTCATCCGGGTTCATGCCGTAGCGGCTGGGCAGATACTGATAGACCAGCGTTTTCGAATGACCACGTTCCTCTTCGGTCATGCCGCCATCGCCCGTGGTGGTCGAGGTGCCCGCCATCGTGGCCCCCCGGCCGAGCGCCTCCTTGGCCGGGCCCGAAAGCGAACCAAAGCTCATCCCCGCGATGGTGATCGGGATATCCAGCTTGATCGGTTTCTTGGCATGGCGCGTGCCCAGCACAACGCTGGTCTCGCATTTCTCGCGATAGCCTTCGAGCGGGTAGCGGCTCATCGAGGCGCCGAGGAACAGCAGGTCGTCGAAATGCGGCACGCGGCGCTTCGCGCCGCCTCCGCGGATGTCGTAGATGCCGGTGGCCGCGGCGCGGCGGATCTCGGAATTGATCTCGTTCGAGAAGGTCCAGGACTGGCGCGGCAGGGTGTTGGGAGTCTTTTCCATGGGCGTGCCTCAGTATTCGCCGGCGTGATCGATGTTGAAGTGGTAGAGCTTGCGGGCCGAGCCGTAGCGGCGGAATTCCTCGGGTTTCGCATCGGCCCCGGCGCGTTTCAGCAGATCCTTGAGCAGCTCGATATGTTCGGGGCGCATCTCTTTCTCGACACAGTCGGCGCCGAGCGATTTGACCTTGCCCCGCACGAAGATGCGTGCCTCGTACAGGCTGTCACCCAGCGCGTCGCCGGCATCGCCCAGGACAACCAGGTTGCCCGACTGCGCCATGAAGGCCGACATGTGGCCGATGTTGCCGTGCACCACGATGTCGATCCCCTTCATCGAGATGCCGCAGCGCGATGATGCGTTGCCCTTGACGACCAGCAGGCCGCCGTGGCCGGTGGCGCCGGCGTACTGGCTGGCGTCGCCGTCGATGATGACGCTGCCCGACATCATGTTCTCGGCCACGCCCGGCCCGGCCGATCCGGTGACATGGACGGTCGCCTTCTTGTTCATGCCGGCGCAGTAGTAGCCGGTCGAACCCTTGACGGTGACCTCGATCGGGGCGTCGAGCCCGACGGCGACGGCATGGGCGCCCTTGGGGTTCTCGATGACCCACTGGGTCTGGTTGGTGTCCTTGGCCTGCGCCTGAAGCGCTGCGTTCAGTTCCCGCAGCGGGGTCGTGGCCATGTCGATGGTCTGCATGTCTCAGCGCTCCCAAAAGTAGACGGTGGCGGGTTCGGGTTCCCAGACGCGGGCGGTCTCGATCCCCGGCAGGTTGGTCAGCGCCCGGTATTCCGAGCCGAAGGCCACGTAGTCGTCGGTTTCGGCCATCACGGCGGGTTTGCAGGCGATCGGGTCGCGCACCACGCCAAAGCCGTTTTTGGTTCCCACCACGAAGGTGAAAAAACCGTCGAGATCCTGCAGAGCGCCCTCGAGCGCCTCGCCCAGGTTCGCCCCCTCGGCCAGACGCCAGGAGATGTAGCAGGCGGCCACTTCGGTGTCGTTCTCGGTCTTGGGCGCAAAGCCCTTCTGCGCCAGCACCCGGCGCATCTGGTTGTGGTTCGACAACGAGCCGTTGTGCACCAGGCACTGGTCATCGCCGGTCGAGAACGGATGCGCCCCAAGCGTGGTGACAGCGGATTCCGTAGCCATGCGGGTGTGGCCGATGCCGTGACTGCCGGCCATGGCGCGGATCCCAAAGCGGGCGGCGACATCCTTGGGCAGGCCGACCTCCTTGTAGATCTCCATCGACGTACCGGCGCCCATCACGCGGATGCCCTTTTCGTCCAGGAAGGCCCGGGCCTCTTCCTTGCAGTCCGTGGGCAGTATCAGCACCGCGTGGGTGTCGATCACCCGCATCGTCACCGGCTGGCCAAGGGCGGCCGACAGCGCCGCGTCCAGTCCGGCAAAGGTTTCCTCGGGCGTGTCCGACTGGATTGTGATCTTGAAGCCCTCGGCCTCATCGCCATAGATCGCGATGCCCGCACTGTCGGGGCCGCGATCGGTCATGGTGATGAGCATGTCGGTGAGCAAGTCCCCCAGACGCGGGCGCAGTTCTTCCTTTTTCAGGAACAGGCCAACGATGCCGCACATATTCCTCTCCGTTCAACTTCGGCTCTGGTGCCGTTGTTGATTTACTGGAGAGAAATTGCCTTGCCTCTCAAGATATTTTCTTTCCCCACTGGGGAATTATTTTGCCGATAAGAAAAGCGCCCAATTAATGGGCGCTCTTTCGGGGTTGAGGGGGTGTTCGCCCACAAAATGGGCAGATGCCAATCACTTTTGCTGCGGATAGGAAATGATCGAGAGGAATCGCGCCGGCAGTTCGACCAGCCCCTCGGGGCCATGCGGCGAGTCGGCGTCGAAGAGTAGGCTGTCGCCCGGCTCGAGCCGGTAGGTCTGATCGCCGTGACGATAGTCGATGACCCCTTCGAGCACGTAAAGCATCTCGATCCCTTCGTGCTGGAAGGTCGGGAAGCGGTCGCTCTGCTTCGTCAGCAGGATCAGATAGGGCTCGACCACGACGCCGGAATTGTTCGACCCGATATGCCCGAGCAGTTGATACTGATGCCCCGCACGCGTGCCGGCGCGCTCGATTTCCACGCCCTGCCCGGCCTTGACGTGCATCGCGCCGCGGGGCTCCTCGTAGCCCGAGAAAAGCTGCACCAGCGGCACGCGCAACGCATCGGCCAGAACCTGCAGCGTATTCAGCGACGGCGATATCACCCCGTTCTCGATTTTTGACAGCATCCCCGCCGACAGCCCCGTCAGCGCGGCCAGATCCGAGCCGGTCATGCGCTGACGCTTGCGCAACTCGCGCACCTGTCGCCCGATTGCGGCCTCGAGGTTCTTCTCGCGCGTCTCGCGCACGGCATGCGGGTCTTGCGTGAATCGCGCCATAGTGCCCTTGGGCTGTTCCTTCATGACCCGCGCTTTGCTCCATCCTGTTTCCCGCCGTGTCGACACGCCCTCGGTGACGAGGGACCATGCACATGGCGCCACAACGCGCGATGTTCAGCGGATTCCGGGCCGAGGTCAACAAACCTCCCCGGGAGAGGGGCGAAGTGCCTTCTCGGCATGGTCGGGCGTTCACGGACGCACGGTCACGCGTCAGGTAGCCCTTATCCGCGCCGCCCGAGGCCGCCCCGCGCGACAATGCGGATTCTCCCCGGGAAGACGAGGCTAGAGGCTGGCCTCCACCCGGAACCCATCGGGGATGGCGTCACGCCCCTCAAGCAGCAGATCGGCCATCACCTGCCCCACCTTGGGCGCCATGCCAAAGCCGATCTTGAACCCGCCATTGGCGATGAACTGATCCGGGCGGCCGGGCCACGGCCCCAGCATCGGCGCGCGGCTCTTGGCACGGGGGCGCACGCCCGCCCAGCGCTCCAGCACGCGCGCGCCTTCGAGCACCGGGAAGGCTGCCAGCGCCCGGGCGTGGATTTCGTCCAGTTGCGCGTCGGTTTTGTCAGGCGCGTCGAATTCGCGCTCAGAGGTGGAGCCGATCGCCACCGTCCCGTCGGCATGGGGCACGATATGCAGCGCGTCGGCATAGAGCTGCGGCTTGTCGCGCGCATCAAAGTCCAGCAGCATCGCCTGCCCCTTCACCCCATTGCCGACCGGGCGGCCCAGTTCCTCCGACAACGCCAGAAGCCCCTCGTACCCGGTAGCCCAGACCACCGGCCCCTCGGCATGCCCCTCGCCCAGAACGATCTCGCCGCCCAGCGCCTGCAGCGCGGCCGCCAGCGCGTCGCAGGCGCGCCGGGGATGCATGCGTGCGCTCAGCGTGTCGTGGATCAGCCAGCCGGTGGGGCTCTGCGGCGCCCAGTCCGCGAAATCACCCGCCGGCACCACGCGCCACGCGGCCTTGCCCTGCCATAGTTCGGCGGCGCTGTGCTGCCGGGCGCGCGCCAGCTCCAGCGCGCGGTCATCCGGGATGGGCTGCAGCCGCCCGACCCGGCCATAGCCGGGCGACACGCCCCCGGCGGCCTCGACGCCTGCCCAGAATTCCTCTGCCATGATCAGGCTCTCGAACTGGAAGGCCTTCTTGTCGTTCCAGTTCTCGGGCACATGCGGGGCCAGCGCGCCGACCAGACCGCCCGACGATCCCGCGCCCACCCGGCGCGTCTCGATCACCCGCACGCGCGCGCCGCGGGCCGCGCAGGCATAGGCCACCGCCAGCCCGAAGGCCCCCGCCCCCATCACCGTCACATCCGCCGTTGCCATTTGCCCCTGCCTTGACCATTGTCGCGCCGTTCAGACCTAAGGCATCCCATGACCGCTGACCAGCACGCAGAGCTTGAATGGAAAGACGGCGCCATCCCGGTGTCGCAGCGCTTCGACGACCCGTATTTCTCGCTGGAGAACGGGCTGGCGGAGACGCGCCACGTCTTTCTGTCGGGCAACGGCCTGCCGGCGCGGTTCCGCCCCGGCTTTCACATCGCCGAACTGGGTTTCGGCACCGGGCTGAACATGCTGGCCGCCCTGATCGCCTGGCGTGAAAGCGGCACCGCCGGCCCGCTGCGTTTCACCAGTTTCGAGGCCTTCCCCATGCAGGCCGACGAAATGGCCCGCGCCCTCGACGCTTTCTCCGAGGCCCGCGCCGTAGCCGGGCCGCTACTTGCCGCCTGGGAGGCCGGGCGGAGCCGGATCGAAACCGACGACCTGCAGGCCGAGATCATCATCGGCGACGCGCGCCAGACGCTGCCCCGCTGGCCCGGCCGCGCCGATGCCTGGTTCCTCGACGGGTTTTCGCCCGCCAAGAACCCCGAACTCTGGGGCCCCGGGCTGATGGCCGAGGTCGCCCGCCACACCGCGCCCGGCGGTACCGCGGCCACCTACACCGCGGCGGGTTTCGTCCGGCGCGGGCTGAAAGAGGCGGGCTTCACCGTCGAACGCCGCCCCGGCTTCGGCCGCAAACGCCACATGACCTGCGCAAGGCTGCCGGAATGACAGAGCCCAATCCCCGCCTCGGCATCCTGCTGATGATCGCCACCACCTTCGTCTTCGCCATGCAGGACGGCCTGTCGCGCCATCTGGCCGGCGAATACAACGTGCTGATGGTGGTGATGATCCGCTACTGGTTCTTCGCCGCCTTCGTGATCGCGGTGGCCAGCCGCAAGGCCGGTGTCCGCGCCGCCGCCGCCACATCGCAGCCCGTCCTGCAGGCCTTCCGCGGGTTGCTGCTGGCCGGCGAGATCTGCGTGATGGTCGCGGGCTTCGTGGCGCTGGGGCTGGTGGAAAGCCACGCCGTCTTTGCCAGCTACCCGCTGCTAATCGCGGCGCTCTCCGGCCCGGTGCTGGGCGAAAAGGTCGGCTGGCGGCGCTGGGCAGCGATCGGGGTGGGCTTCCTCGGCGTGCTGATCATCCTGCAACCGGGCATCCGGGTGTTCTCGCCCGCCGCGCTGATCCCGCTGGCCGCGGCGCTGATGTTCGCGCTTTACGGGCTGCTGACCCGCTATGCCGCGCGGCGCGACACCGCCGCCACCAGCTTCTTCTGGACCGGCGTGATGGGCGCCATCGCCATGACCGCCGTCGGCCTGTGGATGTGGGAACCGATGAGCGCGCCCGACTGGGGCTGGATGGGCCTGCTGTGCCTGACCGGCGCGCTGGGGCACTTCCTGCTGATCAAGTGCTACGAGGTGGCCGAGGCCAGTTCCGTCCAGCCCTTCGCCTATCTGCAGCTGGTCTTCGCCAGCGCGCTGGGGCTGACGCTGTTCGGCGAGTCCCTGGCGCCCAACGTGGCGCTGGGCGCCGGCATCGTGATCGCGGCGGGCCTGTTCACCCTGTGGCGGGAACGGGTGCGCTGAGCCCTCCTTCTTCTTGCTCCAAATACTCCCGCCGGAGGCGCTGAACCGCCCCGCGCAACAGTGAGTATTTTTGCCAAGAAGAAGGCTATTGCGCCTTCAGCGCCTCGCCCAGCCCGAACGGCACCGCCTTTCCGGACAGCCGCGCGCGGTAGATGGCCAGCGATTCGGCCACCCGCATCACGTAGTTGCGGGTCTCGCGGAAGGGGATCGTCTCGATCCAGTCCACCGCGTCGACACCGGCCGAGCGCGGGTCGCCGAATTCTTCGACCCAGTTCCGCGGGCGGCCCGGCCCGGCGTTGTAGCCTGCTGCGACAAGGACGACGTTGTTGCCGAACTCCTCGACCAGCCGGGCCAGATAGGCCGCGCCGAGCGTGGCGTTGTAATCCGGGTCGCTCAGCAGGCGTCCCGGGGCATAGGCGATCTCCAGCTCATCGGCCACCAGCCGCGCCGTGCCCGGCATCAACTGCATCAGCCCGCGGGCGCCGGCGCCGCTGGTCACCCCCGGGTCGAACTCCGATTCCCGCCGGGCGATGGCGAGGACCAGTTCCGGCGCCACGGGATGATTCAGCCCGGCCAGTTCCGTCACCGGAAAATAGGCCCGCGGCAGGATGCTGCCGGCGCCCGCGGCCACCTTGGCGATGCGCAGGGCGAGATGGGGCTCATCCCAGTCGAGCGCGAGACCGGCAAGCTGCGCCTGCCCCTCGGCGCCCGCGCTTTCGGCCAGGTGGGTGAGAAACCATTCCGCGAGGTTGCGCTCGCCCGCCTCGTGGAAAAGCCGGGCGGCCTCGATCAGCGAGGAACCCGCGAAACCCGCCCGCCGCCAGTCCGGGTAGCTCTCGGCCCCCACCAGGGCCGGGTCCATCGGAAGCCCCGCCTTCTCGGCGGCAAGCTGGCCGTAAAAGCTGGTCTGGTGCTGCCCGGCCGCGCGGTAGGCGGCCTGCGCCTCCTCGGCGCGGCCCAGCGCCTCCAGCGCGCGTCCTTCCCAGTATCCGGCGCGGCCCAGGCTGATCGGGGTCTCGACGGCCGAGTGGAAACGGCGGAAATGCGCCAGCGCGACCTCCGGCTCGTCCAGCTTGCGCAGCGCGATGAAGCCGGCCAGCCATTCCAGGTCGGCATAGTCCGACCCCTCGGCGAGGAAATGGTTGGCCGCCAGCCGGTAGGCGATCTCGGCCTGCCCGTCGCGCATCATGCGGCGGGCGTAGAGGCGCCGCCAGTTGGCCCAGCGCTCGGGCCGGCCCAGGCTCTCGGCGCTGATGCTGCGCTCGTCCATGAGCGCGATCGCGTCCTCGTCCCGCCCCTTGGCCCGGCGCCAGTCGAAACGCTCCCACGCCAGGCCGCCATCGCCGGCCAGCTCCTCGGGCACGGCGGCGATCAGGGCGTCCACGCCGGGACCCCGGGCGCGGAGCGTCATGCGCGCCACCGCCAGCGCGCGCCACCCCTTGTCCACAAGCGACAGCATCAGCCGGGCGTCATCATCCGCCTCCCGCCACAGCATGGCGTCAAGGCGGGCGGCATGATGCGGCGCCAGCAGCGGGCCGTACCAGTCCAGCAGATCGGCGTGCCCCTTGGCGCCCAGCGGCAGGCTGCGCCATGTCAGAACCGCCTGCGCCTGCGCATCGCCCTCGCGTCCCAAGGCACGGTAGGCCGCCACCAGCCGCAGCGCCCCGAGGCCCGTCACCGGCGCACGCCCCTCGAAAAAGGCGATGACGCGGGCCGGATCGGCGCCTTCGGGGATCGTGCCCTCGCCCCGGCTGCGCAGGCGGTCGAGCCCCGGCCAGTCGGCGCGCCGTGCCAGGAAATCGCGATAGGCGTCGAAATCGCCCTCGCCGGCGCGCAGCCGACGCCACCGGACAATGTCTTCGGCCACCGGACCGATCTCGCGGGCCAGCGCCGCGGCCTCGGTCCATTCGTCCGCGCGCACGGCCTGCATCACCGCCACCAGCGGTGCATCTTCGGCCGCCCGCGCGGCGGGGGAACCGGCCAGCCAGAGGGCGCAAAGCAGGGTCGGGATCAAATGTCGCAGGGGCATGGAGAACTCTTCATTCGCAAAAACACTACCCGGGCCGCGCAAGACCGCAATTCACAAACTTGGCAACGCCGCAGACTACGGCTAGTGTCCGCCGCGTTTGAAACGGGGCGACTCACCCCTATCCCGGAAAGCACAGGAGGAAGCGTGTCATGATCAAAGGGTCCATTCCAGCCCTGGTGACGCCGTTCAAAGACGGCTCTGTGGATCTCGACACGCTCAAGGCGTTGGTCGAGTGGCAGATCGAGGAAGGCTCGCACGGGCTGGTGCCCGTGGGCACCACCGGCGAAAGCCCGACGCTCAGCCATGAAGAGCACGAGCTGGTGATCGAAGAGGTGGTCAAGGCCGCCGCCGGCCGCGTGCCGGTGATCGCCGGGGCCGGCTCCAACAACACCGACGAAGGCATCCGCTTCATGCAGTATGCCGAAAAGGTCGGCGCCGACGCGGCCCTGGTGGTGACGCCCTATTACAACAAGCCGACCCAGGCCGGCATGATCGCGCATTTCAAGGCCATGCACGACTGCTGCGAACTGCCGATCATCATCTACAACATCCCCGGCCGCTCGGTCGTGGACATGACGCCCGCGACGATGGGCGAGCTGGCCAAGCTGCCCCGCATCATCGGCGTGAAGGACGCGACCGGCGATCTGTCCCGCGTGCCCCAGCAGCGCATCACCTGCGGCACCGATTTCATCCAGCTCTCGGGCGAGGATGCCACGGCGCTGGGCTACAACGCCCATGGCGGCGTCGGCTGCATCTCGGTCACCGCGAACGTGGCGCCGCGGCTGTGCTCGCAGTTCCAGGAGGCGACGCTCGCCGGCGACTACAAAAAGGCGCTGGAGCTGCTCGACCGCCTGATGCCGCTGCACATGGCCATCTTCGCCGAGCCGGGCGTGGCGGGCGCCAAATACGCTCTGTCCCGCCTGGGCAAATGCGAAAACGAGCTGCGCCTGCCGGTCCTGCCGGTCACCGAGGCCGCGGCCACCCAGATCGACGCCGCGATGCGCCATGCCGGCCTCCTCTGACATCGACGGCGAAATCCGCGAGGGGGAGGAACGCCTCCCCTTCGACCCCGCCGCCTCCGACGGGCCGCGGGTCGCATTCATCGGCCGCATCCGCTCGCCGTGGGAAAAGGGCACCGCGCCGCGCAACATCGGCCGGGCCCGCGAAACCGGGCAAGGCGCGCGGATCGAGCTGGAGCCGGGCTATGCCCCCGGCCTGACCGGCCTCAAGACCGGGCAACCGATCATCGTGATGTACTGGATGGACCGCGGCCGCCGCGACCTGATCCTGCAGAACCCGCGCCACACCGACGGCCCCCGGGGCACCTTCGCCCTGCGCTCGCCCGCCCGGCCCAACCCCATCGCCATGAGCACGGTGCGCATCACCTCGCTGGACCTCGACAAAGGCGTGATCGGCATCGACGCCATCGACTGCTATGACGGCACGCCGGTCGTGGACATCAAGCCGTGGCTCGAAACCGTGGACGTGCCGCCCCAAGAGGGCTGACGCCGCACCGACCGCTGCCTTCAGCCGAAAAAACTCGGCCCGGAAGACGCGGGGCCGCCCCACCTCCTTCTTCTGTTCCCAAATATCCCGGGGTTTGGGGCAGAGCCCCAATTCGGCGCAAGACCGGCGCCGCAGGCGCGCCGCGCGCCCTCTGGACAGAGGCGCCCACAGGCCATACATCCGCGTCATGGCCAAACCGAAGACAGACCCCAACTACAAGGTGATCGCCGAGAACCGCCGCGCGCGTTACGACTACGCGATCGAGGACGATATCGAGTGCGGCATCGTCCTGCAGGGATCCGAGGTGAAATCGCTGCGCCAGGGCGGCTCCAACATCGCCGAAAGCTACGCCTCGGTCGAGGATGGCGAACTGTGGCTGATCAACAGCTATATCGCGCCCTACGACCAGGCCAAGACCTGGGGCCATGAAGAGCGCCGCAAGCGCAAGCTGCTGGTGTCGAAAAAGGAACTGGCGCGGCTGTGGAACGAGACCCAACGCAAGGGCATGACCCTGGTGCCGCTGGTGCTCTATTTCAACCACAGGGGCGTGGCCAAGCTGAAGATCGGCATCGCCAAGGGCAAGAAGAACCAGGACAAGCGCGCCACCGAGGCCAAGCGCGACTGGCAGCGCCAGAAACAGCGCCTGCTGCGCCAGGGCGGCTAAGCCGCGCCCTTGCCTCGCGCGGGGCGGCATTCTATCCATGCAGGACACGCGTTTGCCGGAGGTTTCCCATGTCCACAGATGACCCCAAGACCCTCGTCTCCACCGACTGGCTGGCGGCCCATCTGAAGGATCCCGACCTGCGGATCTTCGACGCGTCCTGGCACATGCCCGATTCCGGGCGCGACGCCCGCGCCGAATACGAGGCCGCGCATATCCCCGGCGCCCGCTTCTTCGACATCGACGAGATCTCCGATCATCGCTCCGAGCTGCCGCATATGGCGCCGCCGGTCGAGAAGTTCATCTCGCGCATGCGCGCCATGGGCGTGGGCGACGGCCACCAGGTGGTGGTCTACGACACGGTCGGCATCTTCTCGGCCGCGCGTGTGTGGTGGCTGTTCCGCCTGATGGGCAAGACCGACATCGCCGTGCTCGACGGCGGCCTGCCGAAATGGCAGGCCGAGGGCCGCCCGGTCGAGGATCTGCCGCCCGTGGTGCGCGACCGGCACATCACCGTCCAGCGCCAGGCGCAACTGGTCAAGGACGTCACCCAGGTCGCCGCCGCCTCCAAGCTCGGCGATTACGAGATCATCGACGCCCGCAGCGCCGAACGCTTCCGCGGAGACGTGCCCGAGCCGCGCCCCGGCCTGCGCGCGGGCCACATCCCGAACTCGCGCAACGTGCCCTTCGACGATCTGCTGAACGCCGACGGCACGATGAAGGAGCCCGCCGCGCTCAAGGCTGTGTTCGAAGGGGCCGGCGTGGACCTGTCGAAACCCGCCATCACCTCCTGCGGCTCGGGCGTGACCGCCGCCATTCTCAGCCTGGCGATGGAGCGGTTCGGCAAGACCGACCATGCGCTCTATGACGGGTCCTGGGCGGAATGGGGCATGTATAACGACCTGAAAGTGGCCACCGGATGAGCCGCCTGCTGGCCCCGCTGCCGCAACAGCCCGAAGACCAGATCCTCAAGCTGATGCGGCTCTATGCCGAGGACGCGCGGCCGGGCAAGATCGACCTCGGCGTGGGCGTCTATCGCAACGCGCAGGGGCAGACCCCGGTGATGCGCGCCGTCAAGGCGGCCGAACAGCAGCTCTGGGAAGCCCAGCAGACCAAGGGCTACACCGGGCTGACCGGCGATCCCGGCTTTCATCAGGCCATGACGGGCCTGGTGCTGGGCGACCCGTTCGACCGCACGCGCGTCGCGGCCGCGGCCAGCGTCGGCGGCACCGGCGCGCTGCACACCGCGGCCGAGCTGATCCGCGCCGCCAACCCGCAGGCCCGGATCTGGCTGCCCGATCCGACCTGGCCCAACCATGCCCCGATCGTCGATCATGTGGGGCTGGCGCGCCGCGGCTACCGCTATTTCGATGCCGCCACCGGCGCGGCCGACCCGTCCGCGATGCTCGAGGATCTCTCGGCCACCGGCCCGGGCGACGTGGTGCTGCTGCACGGCTGCTGCCACAACCCGACCGGCGCCGACCTCGCCCTGCCCGACTGGCAGGCGCTGGCCGAGCTGCTGGCGCGCACCGGCGCCACGCCGCTGATCGACCTCGCCTATCTCGGTTTCGGCGACGGGATCGAGGCCGACGCAGCGGGCACCCGCCTGCTGGCCACCGCCCTGCCCGAGGTGCTGATCGCCGCCAGCTGCTCCAAGAATTTCGGCCTCTACCGCGAGCGCGCGGGTGTTCTGCTGACGGTCACGCCCGATGCCAAGGCGCGCGCCCGCGTGCAGGAGAATCTCGCCGCGCTGAACCGGATGAACTTTTCCTTCCCGCCCGATCACGGCGCCCGGCTGGTCAGCATGATCCTCGACGACCCCGCCCTGCGCGCCGACTGGCAGGACGAACTCGACGGGATGCGCGCCGGAATCACCGGTCTGCGCCAACAGCTCGCCGCGGCGCTGCGCGACCGCTCGGGATCGGACCGCTTCGGCTTCCTCGCGGACAATCGCGGCATGTTCTCGCGCCTCGGCGCCAGCCCCGAGCAGGTCGAGGCCCTGCGCCGCGACCACGCGGTCTACATGGTGGGCGACAGCCGGATGAACATCGCCGGCCTCACCCCGCAGGACGTGCCGCGCCTGGCCGAGGCGATCCTCGACGCGGGTATCTGATCCCCCCTTCTTCTTGGTCCAAATACTCATGACCCGGCGCCTTCACGGGTGCCCGGCCGGGAGGCGGCGCATGACCGCGCCGCCAGAAGGCCTCCGCACAAAAAAAGCCCGGGCAAAAGCCCGGGCAGTAAGTTCTCGAACTGACAGGAAGGGAGGTCAGCCTTTCGAGAATTCGGGATAGGCCTCCATGCCCAGTTCGGCGACGTCCAGGCCGGTGATCTCGTCCTCTTCCGGGACGCGGATGCCCATGACGGCCTTGAGGATGAACCACACGACGGCCGAGACAACGCTCACGAAGATGCCGACCACGACGATCGAGTAGATCTGGGTCAGGAGCGAGGCGTCGGGGTTGGTGAAGACAACCGCGATGGTGCCCCAGATACCGGCGACCAGGTGCACCGGGATGGCGCCGACCACGTCGTCGATTTTCAGCTTGTCCAGGAACGGAACCGCGAAGACCACGATGATGCCGCCCACGGCGCCGATGATGGTCGCTTCGCCCAGGGTCGGGGTCAGCGGCTCGGCGGTGATCGATACCAGGCCGGCCAGCGCGCCGTTCAGCACCATGGTCAGGTCGACCTTCTTGTAGAGCAGGTGGGTCAGGATCAGTGCCGCGATCGCGCCACCGGCAGCTGCGGTGTTCGTGTTCGAGAAGATCCGCGACACGTCGGCCACGTCACCGATCGACCCCATGGCCAGCTGCGAGCCGCCGTTGAAGCCGAACCAACCCAGCCACAGGATGAAGGCACCCAGGGTCGCCAGCGTCAGGTTCGAACCCGGGAAGGCATTCACTTTGCCGTCCTTGCCGTATTTGCCGATGCGCGGGCCCAGGATGATGGCGCCGGTCAGAGCGGCCCAGCCACCCACCGAGTGCACGACGGTCGAACCGGCGAAGTCCAGGAAGCCCATCTCGTCCAGGAAGCCGCCGCCCCATTTCCACGACGCCTGCAGCGGGTAGATGATCGAGGTCAGGATGATGGTGAAGATCAGGAACGGCCACAGCTTGATCCGCTCGGCCAGGGTGCCCGAAACGATCGAGGCGGTGGCCGCACAGAACATCAGCTGGAAGAAGAAGTCCGAACCG